>OLNW01000500.1_pt1 | contig 46359 bp, 42 predicted proteins | sample 1672121 | NCBI WGS metagenome assembly OLNW01 (sample SAMEA3136648, study PRJEB25190) | human gut metagenome
CTCCGATCAGGCGCTGCACGGAGAACTTCTCCATGTACTCGGACATGTCGATGCGTACCATGGCCTTCTCGGAATCGAACAGGTACTCGGCCAGCGTCTTGGCCAGCTCGGTCTTGCCCACGCCGGTGGGGCCGAGGAACAGGAAAGAGCCAATGGGACGGTTCGGGTCGGAAAGTCCCGCACGGTTGCGGCGGATGGCACCGGCCACGACACCCACGGCCTCGTCCTGGCCGATGACGCGGCCCTTCAGAACCTCTTCCAAATCGACGAGCTTTTCCATCTCGCCCTGCATCATCTTGGCCACGGGGATGCCCGTCCAGGCAGCCACGACCGACGCGATCTCCTCTTCGGAAACCTCTTCCTTCAGGATAGCGCCGTCCTGCTGCTTCATCTTCACGGCTTCCTCGGCCACGTGCAGCTGCTGCTGCAGCTGGGGAATGCGCGAGTAGCGGATCTCGGAAGCGAGCTGCAGGTTGCCCTCGCGGGTGGCGCGCTCCTCATCAAGCTGAGCGCTTTCCAACTCGGCCTTGAGGTTCTGCACGTCGACGATGGCGTCCTTCTCGTTCTGCCACTCAGCCTTCTGGGAATCGAGGGATTCCTGGGCGGCCGCGATGTCGTGGCGCAGCTTCTCCAGGCGTTCCTGGGAGGCCATGTCGGTCTCCTTCATGAGAGCCTGTTCCTCGATCTGCATCTGGATGAGCTTGCGCTCGGCGGCATCCACTTCCTCGGGCATGGAGTCGATCTCGATGCGCAGACGGCTGGCCGCCTCGTCCATAAGATCGATGGCCTTATCGGGGAGGAAGCGGTCGGTGATGTAGCGGTCGGAAAGCTCCGCTGCGGACACGATGGCGCCGTCGGTGATGCGCACGCCGTGATGGATCTCGTACTTCTCCTTCAGGCCGCGCAGAATGGCGATGGTGTCCTCCACCGTCGGCTCGCTCACGAGCACCGTTTGGAAGCGGCGCTCCAAGGCGGCGTCCTTCTCGATGTACTTGCGGTACTCATCGAGCGTGGTGGCACCGATGGCGCGCAGCTCGCCGCGAGCCAGAGCCGGCTTCAGCATATTGCCCGCGTCCAGGGAAGAGTCGCCGCCAGCGCCGGCACCCACGATGGTGTGCAGCTCGTCGATGAACAGGATGATGTTGCCGTCGGCTTCCTTCACCTCACGCAGCACGTTCTTCAAACGATCCTCGAACTCGCCGCGATACTTCGCGCCGGCCATCATCGCACCCAGATCGAGCGAGACGATCTCGCGATCCTTCAGCGACGAGGGAACATCACCAGCTACGATGCGCTGGGCCAGACCCTCGACGATAGCGGTTTTGCCGGTGCCGGGCTCGCCAATGAGCACCGGGTTGTTCTTCGTACGGCGCGACAGAACCTGAATGGTGCGGCGGATCTCCTCGTTACGGCCGATGACCGGATCGAGCTTGCCCTCGCGGGCCTGCTGGGTGAGATTCTGGCCGTACTGTTCCAGCGCTTCGAACTGGGTCTTGTCGGTCTGCGAGGTCACGCGGGTGTCGCCGCGCAGGCTCTCGTAGGCCGCCTCGATGTTCTTGCGGGTGACGCCCGCCGTCGTGAGGATGCGACCCGCGGCACCCTTGTCCTCGGACAGGGCAATGAGCAGGTGCTCACTCGTCGCGTAGCTGTCACCGAGCTTCTCGGCGATCTTCACCGAGTTATCGATGACCTTGATAAGGTCCTGACCGGGAATGGCCATAGGAGTGGCGCCAGTCTGCTTGGGCATCTTGGCGATTTCGTCGGACACGTTCTGGGACAGCCAGACCGGGTCGGCGCCGATGCGCTTCACGATGGCGGCGAGGTTGTTCTCGTCGGAATCGAGCAGCGCCTTCAGCAAGTGAATGGGCTCGATAACGGCGGCATCGGCTTCGCCAGCAACGCCCATCGCGTTCTGGAAAGCCTCTTGCGCCGTCACCGCCAATTTATCTAGTCTCATATACGTTCTCCTTTATGGTAAACGCCTCGTCGGCGTTACGCGGACGATGGCGCCGACGGGGGTGCGGGTTTCCAATTCGCGAACGCGATCGGCGAGGCGGCGCACCCGCGCGTGCAGGTCTTCCACTTCTTCCTCGCGCTCATCCAGCCGGCTCTGCAGATCAAGGATGCGCGTGACACCGGCGAGGTTGATGCCCTCGCTCGTCAGCTCGTTGATCAGGTTGAGCCGATCGATATCGGCCTGGGAGTACATGCGCGTGTTGCCACTGGTGCGTCGCGGCGTGACCAGACCCTTCTGCTCGTAGGAGCGCAGGGTCTGCGGGTGCACGCCCGCCAGTTCCGCGGCAATGCTGATCATGTACAGCGGCCGGTTCTTGTCATCTAGGCCCATGGGCGCTTCTCCTCTCCCGTCGCGGCGAGGAAGTCCTCCATGGCCTTTTTCTGCTCGTCGTTCATGTCCGTGGGCACTTCAACGTGAATCTGAATCTTCAAGTTGCCGAACTGCCCCTTGTTCTTCAGATCGGGCGCTCCTTTGCCTTTAATGGTGAGCACCTTGCCGTCTTGCGTGCCAGCGGGCACCTTCACCTTGATCTTTTTGCCGTCGGGCGTGGGCACCACGATGGAAGCACCGAGCGCTGCCTCCGCCACATTGATCGGCAAATCAACCGTCACGTCGGCCTTATCGCGACCGAAGTAGGGATGCGCGTCAATCTTAGTGGTGATGAGCAAGTCGCCCGCCGCACCACCGTTTTCGCCAGGAGCTCCCTGGCCCTTCAGGCGCACGCGGCCGCCATCGACAGCACCGGCGGGCACCTTCACCGTGTGGGTGTCGGACTCGCTCTTGCCGGGAATGCGCACGGTGATGCGCTTCTCCGTGCCGTTGAACGCTTCGTCGAACGTCACGTTCAACGTCACGTTCATATCCTGGCCGCGACGGGGCTGAGGCTGGCCGCCAAAACCGCCGCCGAAGTCCCAGTTGCCCCCAAACGCACCTTCACCGTGGCGAATGCTCTCCAGAATGTCGGCCCAACTGCCGCCGAAGCCGCCGGCCCCACCGCCACCGAAGATATCCTCGACGTTAAAGCCTTGGCCACCGCCCCATCCCTGGGGGATCTGGTTCTCGTTCGCCGTGCCGTACTGGTCGTAAAGCGCGCGCTTCTTCTCGTCGCTTAAGACTTCGTAGGCCTCGTTCAGCTCTTTGAACTTGGCCTCGTCGCCGCCGGCATCGGGATGATGCTTGCGAGCGAGCTTGCGAAACGCCTTCTTTATCTCATCGGCCGTGGCGGTGCGCGGAACGCCTAGCGTTTTGTAATAATCGGGCGTAGACGCCATTCGTTCCACCTCCATTACCTTAGTTAGTTACTTAGAATTGCTCTTTCAAGCACGAAGGCGGCCAAGCTGCGGCCGCCCTCGTTCGTCTTACTCTTCTTCGGGCTTTTCCCTCTTGGGGCCGCCCGTGGTGATCGTCACCATGGCAGGCCTGATGACCTTGGTACCCATTTTGTATCCGGGTTGGTAAACCTGCGCGACCGTTTCATCGGGAACGCTCGGATCGTCCACCGTACCCACGGCCTGGCACTCAAGGGCGTCGAATGCCTCACCGGCGGGGCTGATCAAGACCAGGCCTCCCTTGGCCAGCGTATCGGACAGCTTGGTCTGCACGGCCTTCACGCCGCCGAGCAAGCCGGTCTCGCCGTTGGTCTCGGCGTAGTCCACCGTGCGGGCGAAGTCGTCGAGCACCGGGATAAGGCTCTCCATGAGCTTCTCCGTGGCACGCACCTTCTCGGCCTCGCGCTGCTCGGTCATGCGCCGACGGTAGGTATCCCACTCGGCGTGCAGGCGCACGTACTTGTCCTGCCAATCGGCGGCCTCGGCCTTGGCAGCAGCCAGCTCCTCGGATTCCTCGATCGCGCTCGCCACCGCTTCAGCGGCGGCCTGCTCGAGCTCGGCATCCAGCTCGCCGGCCTCGTTGGCCTCGATCACCTCGGCGTCGGCAACCACCTCGGCCGCGCGGGCGTCGTCGGCGGAGGCGGTGGCCGCCACATCGGCGGCCACGTCCTGTTGGGTAGAAGAGGTGACCTGGTCCTTCTCGGGCTCAGTCATCGTTCTTACTTCCCTTCGTTCTCGTCATCGACGACCTCGTAGTCGGCCTCGATGGTGTCATCGGCCGGAGCCGTCTCGGCAGCGGCTGCCTGGGCGCCGGCGGCTGCACCCTCGGTGGAGTACACGACCTCGGCGAGCTTGTAGCCGGCCTGCTGGATCTTCTCGGTCGCCGCCTTGATAGCGTCGACGTCGGTGCCCTCAAGAGCGCTCTTGGTTTCGGCGATGGCCTCCTCGGCCTGGGTCTTGGCGTCGGCCGGAACCTTGTCGCCCAGCTCGTCCAGCGTCTGCTGGGTGGCGTTCACCAGAGCGTCGGCGTTGTTGCGCACCTCGGCCTCTTCCTTGCGAGCGGCGTCCTCTTCGGCGTGCTGCTCGGCGTCCTTCACCATGCGGTCCACTTCGTCGTCGGACAGGGCCGTGGAGCCGGAGATGGTGATCTGCTGCTGCTTGCCGGTGCCGAGATCCTTAGCGGACACGTTCACGATGCCGTTGGCGTCGATGTCGAAGGTAACCTCGATCTGCGGCACGCCACGACGGGCAGCCGGAATGCCGGTCAGCTGGAAGCGGCCCAGGGTCTTGTTGCCCGCGGCCATCTCGCGCTCGCCCTGCAGGACGTGCACCTCGACGGAGGTCTGGTTGTCGGCCGCTGTGGAGTAGATTTCGGTCTTGCGGGTCGGGATGGTGGTGTTGCGCTCGATCATCTTGGTCATCACGCCGCCCATGGTTTCAACGCCGAGGGACAGCGGGGTGACGTCGAGCAGCAGGATGCCCTGCACGTCGCCGGCGAGCACGCCGCCCTGAACAGCGGCGCCCATGGCCACGACCTCGTCCGGGTTCACGGACATGTTCGGGGCCTTGCCGGTCAGCTGCTTCACGAGCTCCTGCACGGCCGGCATACGGGTGGAGCCGCCGACGAGAATGACCTCGTCAACTTCGCCCATCTTCAGGCCGGCGTCCTTCAGCGCCTGCTCCACCGGCTTCTTGCAGCGGTCGAGCAGATCCTTGGTGATGCGCTCGAACTCGGCGCGGGTCAGCGTGTAGTCAAGATGCTTCGGGCCGGAGGCGTCGGCGGTGATGAAGGGCAGATTGATGTTGGTCTGCGTGGTGGAGGACAGCTCCATCTTCGCCTTCTCAGCCGCTTCCTTCAGACGCTGTAGGGCCATGGGGTCCTTACGCAAATCGATGCCGTTCTCGGCCTGGAACTTGTCGGCCATCCAGTCGATGATGCGCTGATCCCAGTCGTCGCCGCCCAGGTGGTTGTCGCCAGCGGTGGAGGCTACCTCGAACACGCCATCGCCAAGCTCGAGCACGGACACGTCGAAGGTGCCGCCGCCCAGGTCGAAGACGAGGATCTTCTCGTCATGGTCGACCTTGTCGAGGCCGTAAGCGAGCGCCGCAGCGGTCGGCTCGTTGATGATGCGCAGGACCTCCAGACCGGCGATCTTACCGGCGTCCTTGGTGGCCTGACGCTGAGCGTCGTTGAAGTAAGCCGGCACGGTGATGACGGCCTGGGTGATGGGCTGGCCCACCTGCTTCTCCGCATCGGTCTTCAGCTTCTGAAGCACCATGGCGGAAATCTCCTCGGGGGTGTAGTCCTTGCCGTCGATATCGATGACCGCACGGCCGTCCTTGCCCTTCTGGACCTTGTAGCTGACGGTCTTCTGCTCTTCGGGAGTCTCGTCGTAGGAGCGGCCGATGAAGCGCTTCACGGAAGAGACGGTGTTCTCAGGATTGGTGACCGCCTGGTTCTTCGCGGCCTTGCCGACGACGCGCTCGCCGTCCTTGCGGAAGCCCTCCACAGACGGGGTGGTGCGATCGCCCTCGGCGTTCACCAGAATTTCGGGCTCGGAGCCCTCCATGACGGCCATGGCGGAGTTCGTCGTGCCCAAGTCGATGCCAAGAATCTTAGCCATTGTGTACTGCCTCGCTTTCACAGTTTCACGTATAGATGAATGATGTTGAGATGCACTATAAAACCTTAGTCTGGTGCTGTCAAGTTTTCTCAACAACATTCAGTGAGACAAGCTCACTTCCCAGCACAATACGCGCCGAAATATGGTGCAGACACGACACGAAGCTTCTGTTGCCAAACTAAAACAATGCTGTTATCAGGGGGAATTCAAAGAAATTGAGTGCGTGCCTCTTCACTTTCCTAAGCGCTTCTCGTGAAGCGATATATGAATGATTTATGTCTATGAGTCGATCGCTCATTGCAAAACGAGCCCGGCATTCCCTTCTTCTCGTCGTCGAACAGAGAGCTGCTGTTTATATATAATGTAATGCGACGGTACTGCCAGGGTAAGAGAGGCCATTATGCTCCCATCCGAATCTTCGCTTCCTATCGCGCGCCGGGCCACTTGGCGTGACACGGAATGCCTCGAGCTGGTCTGCGGCATCGCCAACGCCGGTGGAGGTCGCCTCATTCTGGATGCCGACGTAGACAGCCGCGGCGCCGTGAAGCGACGCACAAGCCGCCTCATGAAAACCATTCCCGGGCTTATCGCGCAATCGCTCAACCTCACCTGCGCGGTGGAATTGGTGCTCGATAGCGGTCGTTTCTGTTTGGAGGTGGTTATTCCGCCGGCCAATGACCCTATCAGCTTCCGCGGTATTTTCTTCTTCTATAAAGATGGCGAGAACCACATCCTTGACGACGAGGCGCTCGATCGGCTCATGCAGCGCGACATGGAAGTCGACGTCAAATGGGAGCAGCGTCCTGTGGTGCAGGCCAGTCTGGACGATTTGAACATGGGCCTCGTCACGCGCTTCACCGGCGCGGCTCGTGATACCGACCTCACCGTCGACCTCGACGAAGCCTCGGCCATCGAGCAGACGCTACGCCATGCGGGCCTCATGACCGGCGTCGGCACTCCCACCAATGCCGGCATCCTTTTGCTGCACAACCGACCGCACCAGTACATTCCCGGCGCCACGGTGCGCATCGGGTTTTTCGGAAGCCACGGCGGCACGCCCATCTACGAGGACGAGGTCTTCGGTTCCCTCATCGAGCAAGTGCACTCAACCGTCGAGCTGCTCTTTGAGAAGTACCTACCGGAAGAGGAGCCGGCCCCGCACGGCACCTACCGTCTCGGCACCGCCGGTGGCCATGGTCGACCGCCTCGGGATGCGGTGCACGAAGCCGTGCTCAACGCGCTCGCCCATAAGAACTACGACAGCGGCGCCCCCGTGCAGGTGAGCGTGTTCACCGACCGCCTCTGCATCGACAACGTGGGCCGACCGCCCCGCACCTGGACCGTGGGCGCGCTCCTCGGACGCCACACATCGCGGCCCAACAACCCCAATCTCGTGGCGGCCCTGCGCTCGCTCGGCATCATCGACGGCTGGAGCAACGGGGTCTCGCGCATCCGCATGAGCTGCATGGAAGCCGGCACGCCCGAGCCCATCTTCGAACTACGCGACGACGAGACTATGGTGTGCTTTCCCATGGATTCAGACAGCCTTTTGACCGCCTCGATAACGCACGCGAACGCCATCAGCGCCGCACCAGTGGCCCGAGCTGACCTGCCCGAAGTGCAGCAGACGGCACGAGCCCGGGCGACCCAGCAGGACACGAGCCTCACGCTGAATGACGAGAAAGTGCTCGCCATGCTCGACATCGACGGGCGCCTCACCGCGCCGCGCATCGCCAAGAACCTCAACATCAGCGAGAGCACCGTGCGCCGCAGCTTCCGCCGGTTGCGCGATTTGGGGCTCATTGCCCGCATCGGCTCGGACAAGTCGGGGTTCTGGCAGGTTCAGTAGCCCGTCGCACCCTTCTTCGAACTTGCTCAACCAGATCTGAAAACAAGACTGCCCGCACGTCCTGATCCGTGCGGGCAGTCCATGGAGTTGGCCGCCGGTCGCGCGTCCTGATCCGTGCGACTCGTCGGCCTCTGCGGCCGCTTGCGCCCTTAGGCCTTATGGGCGACTCGGGCCGCGCGAGTATCTTCGGTTCCCGTCGTAACCGTGCTGGTAAGCGAGTTGTTGAAGTCGTCAATCCTGCGGGCGTAACCGAGGCGGTTCGCCACTACCACGGCAGCGTAGCCCACCGTGAGCAGAACGCCAATGAGCATCACCCAGTGCACCCAGCAGTGGGGCTCGTCGAAGGCGCCCAGAGCCGTGGCGTCGTCCTCGATGACCTCGCCGCCGACACGCGTCACCGTGGGCTCCTCGTTATCGAAGGAGACGCTTGCGGCCATGGGGACGTCCTCGTCGAGAATGATGCCCGCCACAGCCCCGAACTGCTCGGCCACGGCAGCAGCGCGCTGGCTTCCGACCATCGTCGTCACCACGCCGGCAATGGCATCAGCCGGAGTCGTGGCCCCCGCCGGCATGCCCGCGCCCAGGCTCGAACGCGGCGGCAGAAGCGGGTTGCGCGGCGGCACCACCGTAGAGCCGGCCGGGCCGATGGTGAAGGTACCGGGAACAACCTGCACGTCGTAATTGTTGCGGATCTCGTTGCCGTTGGCATCCTTGCTGAGAGGCAGCACCGTGCCATTGAGCAGGGCGCTGTGTCCGTCATAGCCCGAGGGCAGTTGCGCGGCGCCCGACCCGAGGAACGTAGCGCCGCTCATGTCGCTGCCAGCCGCCACCGCGGCACCGCCGTTCAAACCATTCTCGGAGGGCGGCAGGAAGTAGAAGTAGGCAAGCTGGGGGCCTTCGGCGTCTTCGGTCAGAGCCGGACGCACCGTGACGTTGATCGTAACCTCGCCGCAGCGCACCACCGCGTCTCCCGGAGCGACCGCTGTCACCTTGCCCGTGGTGGCAACCTCGGCCACAGCCGGGTTTTCGGAAGCCCACGTGCCGCCAGAAGCGGCAAAACGGTGCAGATCGCGAACCTCGCCCACATACAGGGTGAGCTGATGCTCGTTGTCCGAGTCATCGACGGGCTTGTTCGCGGCGGGCTCGGACAGCGCAGGCTGCTCGGGAGCGTCCACGTCAGCGTCAGCGCCTGTACCGGTATCGCCGTTATCGGTGCCGGGCACGTCGCCTTCTTTGCCGAAACCGTTGTCATTTTCGGCGTTGTCGCCATCACCTTCACCGACGTTCTCATCACCCGGAATTACGGACTGCTCAGGATTGGTCGGGTCGGCAGGCCCGTTCGGCTTGTCGCCCTCATCGTCACTGGGCGTCGGCATGGCGAACGCAAAGGGAGCATTGAGCACATCAGTGGAGAACGTGAGAGCGTTGGGATTGATATCGCCCTGAGTCGTAAGGGGCTTTTCCAGCGTTATTTCAGTGACCGTGTCGGGGCCATCAATGCGATACGCCTTCATTTCGCCCGCAAACATGCCATTCCACGTCACGGTAACGCGGTAGCCCATGTCAGAAAGCGTGAGCGGATCGCCTGCCTCGTCAACAAGGCCGAGGCGGTAGATGCGGTACAGCCCGTATCCCTCTTCCAGAGCCTTCTCCATGGCGGTCTTGCCTTCGTCGTTTACCGCCACATCAACCGTCAGCCGCGCTCCTTCGGGAAGCGCACCCGCAGCGGTCAGCTCCACCGTCACATCATCGGTGTCGACGGTCAGGACGGCCGCATTGTTTTGCAGGCCATCGGACGTCGGAGCATCGAGGGGGCCGTCGTCTTTCTGGGCGGGCGTCTCGCTGGCGCCATCATTCGTCGGCGTCGAAACGCTCTCGGACGCCTTCTCCGGAGCATTTTCAGGCGGCGTTGGCTCCGTCGTCTTCTCGCCCACTTCACCATCGAAGCCTTCGACGGCCAGCGCAGCATCGGCAAACACCGAGACGTTCAGGAACGAGAGCGCCATAAGCAGAGAGAGCGCGACCGCCACGATCTTTCCCTCGAGGCAGTTACGCGCGTCGGCGAATCGCTGTATTGTGTTCATTTCCACCAACTTCTCCTTAACCCCGGCGGCTTTTTCGCCGCCTTGCATCCTCACATTTCAGGCTGTGAGTGCGATACCGAAAACACCGGCGATACGCATAATGCAGAGTGATTTCAATATCGATGAGAATTCTACGCAGCTTTAAAGAGGAAGTCGCTTTTGCGGTAAGTTGATAGGATATTGATAGGGTAATGACATTGCATTTGATATGAATTTGTCATTCTTCTGTTCTGAAATGGAAATGACAGGCAAGAAAAAGCGGCCGAAGCCGCCATAAGGAAAGTCCTTCAGAGAAATTTGCTAAACGGCGCCGCGAACCAGAGAGGCCAATTCATTGCGATCATGGAACTCCCTGGGGCGATCGGGGCGTGAAACCTCCACGACATCGCCCTCCCAGGTGGCTCCCGCATCGCCGAACTTCGAGGAATGCACGATGCGCTGGAAGCGCACTCGTGAGTTGGCAGGCAGCTCGGCTAATTCGAACCCATAGGTAAGGTTCGAGAGAATCGCCTGCAACGCGTCGACCACCTCATCATCGGGGCTCAGACGCACCACTCCCATCTCGCTGTTGTAGAGCAGCCCCGGCGCAACGAAGATTGTGCGGATCCGTTCCTGACGCTTCTTTTCGGCCCAGTGAATGGCAACGCAGGCAGCGACAATAACGACCCACCAGACAACCGTCACCACGATATCGAGAGGGTTGTCCACGAGATCGAACTGCAACGCATGCCAAATCCAGAGGAAGGCAACGGAAGCCAGCAGAAGCACAGCGGCTATGATCCAGTTGCTCTTTCGCATACGACGTGACTCCTGAATGTTGCTTCTCGTGGGGCAACTCATTTTCATTTCGCCAATTTTACCCCTTTAAGGTACGACAGGCTACCTCATTTTGCGTGTTCATTTACTCAATTCGCAAGAAAGCCCGCTGCAGCAGCAACGGGCTTTCAATGGATTTCGATAAAAGAGACTCCGGAAGACTCCGCGTTCAATCGCACTTACCGAAAATTGAGAGTTAGTCCTCGACGATCTCCGGGATAGCACCCATGGGGCACTCCTCGACGCAGTCGCCACAAGCGATGCAAGCTTCCTCGTTCACGGCGTCGGCAACGCCATTGACGACCTCGAGCACTTCCTGGGGGCACGCGTCAACGCAGATGCCGCAGCCGATGCACTCGTCAGCTTCAATTACGGGATGAGACATGGGAAGCTCCTTCGTTCTCGGGTGATAATCCTCGTCTATGAAGCAGGGGCTTTCCGCCCCCCGTTACTTCACTGCGCAAGATACCATGAAAGAGCCAAAGCGCAAGTAGAAATAGAAAACTTTTCAGGGGGCGGCTAAGGAGTGCGTAACGAACTAGCAAATACGGGGAAGCTGCTCGCCGACGAGCATGTCCAAGATGCGGGTGCTACCGAAAGCGGTGCGCAGGAACACCTTGGGGCCGCGGGCCGGGTCGGCCTCGGTCACGCGCCCGATAATGGCGGCGTCGTCACCATAGGGACTCTTCCGCATGGCGGCCAACGCCGCCTCAGCCTCATCGGCGGCCACCACACAGACCATCTTGCCCTCGTTGGCCACCTGCATCACGTCGTAGCCGAGCATCTCGCAGGCGCCCAGCACGGCGTCCTTCACGGGAATGGCATCCTCGTCCACGGTGATGTCGGTGCCGGACTGCTCGGCCAGCTCGTTCAGCGTCGAGGCAATGCCGCCGCGCGTGGGATCGCGGAAGCAACGGGTGTGCGGCGCCGCGGCCAGCACATCGGCGATGAGGTGGTTCAGCGGTGCCGCATCGCTTTCGATGTTCGCGGAGAAATTCAAGCCCTCCCGGCAGCTCATGATGGTGATGCCATGGTCGCCCAGGGTGCCGCTCACCAGCACTGCATCACCGGGACGAATTTGCGCGCCGCCCAAGTTCACGCCCTCGGCGAGAGCGCCCACGCCACTCGTATTAATATAGATGCCGTCGCCATGGCCCCGGTTCACCACCTTGGTGTCGCCGGTGACGAACCGTACGCCGGCCTCGCGCGCCGCCTCGGCCATGGAAGCGCAGATGCGGCGCAGGTCATCCATGGGAAAGCCCTCTTCCAGAATGAAGGCGCAGGAGAGATACAGCGGGCGGGCGCCGGAGGTGGCCACGTCGTTCACGGTGCCGCACACCGCCAAACGGCCGATGTCGCCGCCGGGAAAGAAATGCGGCGTCACCACGAAGCTGTCCGTGGAGTAGGCGATGCGCTCACCCGGCGCGAGGGCCGGCAGCACCGCCGCGTCATCGCCGCGCAGAAGCTCGTCGGTGCCGTAGGCCTCGAAGAACACCTCGTCGATGATGCGCTTCATCATGGAACCGCCGGAACCATGCCCCAGCATTACCTTCTCGTCTGCCATTACATAAACCTTCCCGTGGTGGTGAGCACCAGCTTGCCGTTCTTCACGCCCTTGGTGCCCAAAATGAGGTTGGCCACGCTTTGCACGAGGCCCGTTTCACCGCGCATGACGATAACCTCCAAGCACATATGCTCGTCCACATGTACGTGCATCGTGGAGATGATGGTGTCGAAGTAGTCGTGCTGAATGGTGTGCAGCTTCTCCTGCAGATCGTTGGAGTGGTGGTCGTAAATAATGGTGAGCGTGCCCATGACAAGGCCCCCAGGCGTTGCGCACTCTTCTTCCACGAGGGCGTCGCGCACCAAATCGCGCACCACTTCGCTGCGGTTCTTCGCCAGGCCGCGGCGAGCCACCAGCTGGTCGAACTCCATGAGCAGCCCCTCGGGCATGGCCACGGAGAAACGAACAAGGTCGTTGCTCATCGGTCGCGCCGCCTAGACGCGGGCGACGGTGAAGCCGGCGGCATCCTTCGCGTCATCTTCCATGGCCTCTTTGGCCTCGTCAAGTGCGGCGCGCACCTCGTCGAGCAGGCGCATCACGTCATGCAGCTTTTCCCCCACCGTGGCAAACCCGGCGTCGGAGGCCAAATGCCCCAGATCGTGCGCATGGCGGCGCTCGAGCTTAATGTGGTCGTCGATCTGGTCGATCATCATTTCCAGCTGGCCGGTGTTGACTCCATTGGTGCACATGGGCGCCTCCTTGGAATTTGCTACTATATACAGGAATGTTTTATCGCGAGTGCGAGCGCAGCGCAAGAGGGAGTGTGATTTCTTCCGTGAAAAGTAACATTTTTGAGGTAACGGGCGAATCGGTGCTCATGCTGTACGGCAGCCACCTGACCGGCGCGCCAACCTCCACGCTGCTCGTGCTGAGCGAGACCCCTTTGGGCGACGCAGCCTTGGAGGCCCTAGAGAAATCGGCGGTGAGCTTGGAGTTCGGCACTGCCCCTCTGGCGCAGGTGGTCGTGGAAACCGCCGAGGGCAAGCTGGGCGCGGAAGACGTGCGAACCATCGTGGAAGGCCTCGACCCCGTGGCGCTTGTGGCCTGCGACGCCTTCGCCGCCGAGGCGCTTTCGGCCGCCTACCGCACACCGGTGACCCTGGATGCCGACAATCGCCTGATGGGCCGCACCGCCGCCATCTTCCAAGACTTCGAAGGCATGATGAACACCCCCGCCGACAAACAACGCGCCTGGGCGCTCCTGAAGAAGCTGCGGTAGAGAGACCTTCTGAATAGCGAAACTCCAATTTCACTATTTTTTCGCTATTTTGGTTGTTTTACAAACAGTGCTTCAAAAGTCGGGCGGCCGCCAGGGCACAGTGGCTCTGGCGGCCTTTCGGGCGCGTTGTGCCGAGACGGCCTACAGGCTCGTGACCACCGTTTCGGCAGCGTCCAGAAGCTCGTTTACCTCGTCGGTGGTGGCCGCCTCGGCGTAGATCCGCACGAGCGGCTCGGTGCCGGAGGGGCGCATCATCACCCAGGCGTCGCCTTCCAAAAGCAGCTTCACGCCATCGCGACGATCCACGTCCAGCACGCGCTTGCCGGCAATCTCGTCGGCCGTGTACGTGGGCACGGTTTCGGCGCGGAAGCGGGCCATCTGATCGTCGGTGACAGAAAGGCCGCGGCGAGCGAACTCCAAGCGGCCGATATCGGCGAGCATCTCGTCGATGATCGTGCCCAAGTCCTTCCCCGACTGGGCCATGCATTCCGTGAGCAAAAGCGCCATGAGCAGGCCGTCGCGTTCCTTCACGTGATCGGGAAGCCCGATGCCGCCGGACTCCTCGCCGCCGATCATGACGCCGCCCTTTTCCATCTCGCCGTAGATCCACTTGAAGCCGACGGGCGTACTGACGAGCTCCAGCCCCAGCTTGCGGCACATGCGGTCGAGCATAGCCGACGCCGTCACCGTGGACACCACGCGGCCCGTCTCGCCGCGGTCGACCATGTGCTTCGTGAGCAGCGTGATGATGCGGTGAGCGTTCACGTAGTTGCCGCGCGAGTCGCCAGCGGCAATGCGGTCGGCGTCGCCATCGTTGATGAACAGGGCATCGTAGCCCAGCTCGCCCACTTTCGCGAGGCCTTCATCGACCCAAGGCTGAATGGGCTCGGGATGCAGCCCGGCAAAGGTGGGGTCCTCCGTGTTGTGGATTTCCACGACCTCCACGCCCATGTCGCGCAGAAGGCCAGCCAGATAGTGGCGGCCGGCGCCGTAAAGCGGATCGCACACCACGCGCAGGTTGGCGCCGCGGATGGCCTCGACGTCGACCAGCTCGCGCAGGGCGGCCAGGTAGTCGGTCATGAGGTCGGCCGTTTGGAAGGGGCCGAGAATGTCCGTCGGCTCGGGCGGCAGCACGGCTTCGACGCGGTCGGTGAACTCGGCGGGGCTCGCGCCGCCGTCGGCCATGCGCAGCTTCACGCCCAGATACTCGGCGGGGTTATGGGAGCTCGTGAGCATGATGCCGCCCACCGCGTCGTCGTTATGGGCCACCGACCAGCACAGCGTGGGCGTGGGGCAATAGTCCTCGGTGAGCAGCACGTTGAAGCCCTCGCCTGCGGCCACCTGCGCGGCCAGCTCGGCATAGGCGTGGGCGTCCTGGCGGCAATCATGGCCGACGATGAGCGTACCCGGGGCTTGCGGATCGCGGCCAGCGGCCACGGCCTCCTCCTTGAAGATGCGGGCCGCCGCCGCGACGACGCGGTTCAGATTGTCGGGCGTGAAATCTTCGCCGATGATGGCGCGCCAGCCGTCGGTTCCAAAATGAATGTCAGCCATGAGCAATGCCTCCTGGGCCTTTTCTGCGAGTTTTGTTGCGAGAACGATTATAGAGGATGCGAGCCATAGAAGTCGCCTTTTCGTTGAAGGCGGCTTTCTTTGGGCGCGGGTGAGGCGGGGCGTGAACCGGGGGGGATGGTTCTCTCGACTCCTGACTTGCCCTAAGCGAGTCAGGAGAACCCCCTAACTCGCTGGCCGCCCTGACCATGCGCTTTCCATCAAATATAGCGGCAAGCCATCCCAACCTGATACCATAGCGTCATGCGATTCAAGAGCGCAAAACCTGCGTCGTCGTTTCCAAGAAAGAAGGCTCCCATGGCGAACGCCCTGCTTGCGAAAGATCCCGCCGAAACCTGCGTACTGGTGACGGGGGGTGCCGGGTTCATCGGTAGCCACACCGTGGTGGAACTGCTCGAGCGTAACTACCAGGTCGTCATCGTGGACGACCTGAGCAATTCCAGTCGCGAGGCCGTGCGGCGCGTGGGCGAAATCACCGGCGTGGCGCCCGTGTTTGCCGATCTGCCCAACGAGGAAGAGGCCGAGGCCGTCGCGGCTGTGGCCGGCGCTGCGGTACGCAAGGTTGCGCCGGGGCCCTCTCTCACCTTCTACGAGGCGAACATTCTGGACCGCGCGGCCCTGGAGACCATTTTCACCATGCACGCCGTGGACGTCATTATCCACTTCGCCGGCTTCAAAGCCGTAGGCGAGTCGGTGGCCAAGCCGCTTGAGTACTACTGGAACAACATCGCCGGCACCCTGGTTCTGTGCGAAGTTGCTCGCGAGCACGGCTGCAAGAACATCGTGTTCTCGTCGAGCGCCACCGTGTACGGCGAGCCGGAGTTCGTGCCCATCACTGAGAGTTGCCCGAAGCACGACGCCACCAACCCCTATGGCTGGACCAAATCGATGCTCGAGCAGATCCTTTCCGACCTGTACACGGGCGATAACGAGTGGAACGTCGTGCTGCTGCGCTATTTCAATCCCATCGGCGCCCACGAATCCGGTCGCATCGGCGAGGATCCCAAGGGCATTCCGAACAACCTGCTGCCCTATGTGGCTCAGGTGGCCGTAGGCAAGCTGGAGCAGGTCGGTGTGTTCGGCGACGACTACCCCACCCCTGACGGCACCGGCGTGCGCGACTACATTCACGTGGTGGACTTGGCCCGCGGCCATGTGGCGGCGCTCGATTGGATGGCCGGGCGCGTGGGTACCGGCGCGCCGATCGGCGTGGGCTCGGTGGCCGGCGAGCCGGCGGAAGACGGAACGCGCCGGGGCGTGGGCATCTTCAACCTGGGCACGGGGAAGGGCTCGTCGGTACTCGACGTGATTCACGCCTTCGAGGCTGCGTGCGGTCACGAGATTCCCTACCGCATCATGGCCCGGCGCCCCGGCGACATCGCGGAGTGCTACGCCGACGCCACGAAGGCCCGCGACGAGCTGGGCTGGACGGCCGAATACGACATGGCCCGCATGTGCGAAGACGGCTGGCGCTGGCAGTCCCAGAACCCCGACGGCTACGGGGACGCGGAATAGGCGCAGGAGCTTCTCGTGCCCATTTCTCGCAGAACTAGCGCTTTGCGAGGACAATAATTTCGACTTGTTAGAGTTTGCCAGGCGCTCAATAATAGTGCGAATTAGATGATCGTATTCGATTCGCATATTAATACATGAATTACATTATACATAGCAATTCGGTGCGTACTTGAACCTATGCACATGCCTAACAAGTCGAAATTTCCGCCCGAAATCGCCCTCCAGATCTGCCGGAGACTTTCGCTCTCTGATCCCGCCGCTTGCCTCGCCCGATCAACCCATTTGCCTCTTTGCCAACATCTTTTCAAGCGCAAGAACAGCAGTGCCAGCTCCTAATGCAGCCCCCAGCGTATCGGTGAGCCAGTCGGCGGGGTCGCACATGCGGCCGGGGACGAAGGACTGGTGGAACTCATCGGTCACGGCGTAAAGACTGGCGAGGGCGACGGCGACGAGCGCGAGCTTTCCCCATCCCAGCGCGGGCCAGGTGCGCCGCGCGGCCACAACGAGCAGCACACCGAATATCAGGTACTCGGTAAAATGAGCTGCCACATTCACGATGTCGGTATCGGGGCCGAAAACGGGGGCAGCAAGGCCCACGAGCCAACGCTTGATCGCGGCCAGCGGGCCGGTGCCGTCGAAATCGCTGCCGGTGTGGGCGGACATGAAGAAGATCACGCCCGTCCACAGGGCGACGATAACCCAGGAGAGTATGAGGTGGGCTCGCTGCGACACAGGCGCTAGACTTCCGGAGCAAGAACGAGAATCTGCTTCGGATCGCTCACGAGCAGGTCGGGTTCCCAGCCTTCGGCGGCGAAATCGGCCGGGTCATGGTAGCCCCAGTCCACACCGACCGCATAGCAGCCGGCATTGCGGGCCACGTGGATGTCGCCCGGGGAGTCGCCGATGTACACCGTGCGCGCCGGCGCGCTTCCCAGCTCTTCAATGGTGGTGAGCAGCCCTGTGGGGTCGGGCTTGCGTGGGAAGTTCTGCGGGCCGCCTTCCCCATGCTGCACATCCACAGCGTCGGGGAGACACTTGTTCATGATGAACTGCACGCCTCCATCGAACTTGTTCGACAGCACGCCCAGCTTGCAACCGCGCCGACGCAGCTCGGCAAGCAGGGCGGGGATGCCCGGGTAGGGCTTCGTCAGGTCGTTGGGATAGGTGCCGTAGTTCTCCTTCCAGCGGGCGAGGCAGGCGTCGGCCACGTCCTGGGGCGTCCCTTCAGGAACCGCCTGGTACATGAGCGCCTTCACGCCGTTGCCCACATAGGAGTTGATCTCCTCGCGGGTGCGCGGAGGCAGGTTGAATTCGGCAAGCGCGTCGTTAGTGAGCACGACGAGGTCGTCAAGCGTATCGAGCAGCGTGCCGTCCACGTCGAACACGAACGTGTCGAAGGGCGGCGTTGGTTTTTCAGCAGCCATGAGGCTTTGGTCCTTTCGAGCTTTTATAGAGCCACATCATTGTAACGGTTGCCCGCTTCCAATGCGGAAACAGCCTTCTGACTGTTAGGTTAAACCCACGGTTGTTCAGAAAAGAGGCTTTCCATGAATCCTTCGAAACGAGTAGCCATCATCACGGGCGCGTCCTCCGGGCTGGGGCGCGAGTTCGCGCGGCAGCTGGACGCGCAGCAGGTGGCCGACGAGCTGTGGCTGGTCGCGCGCAACGAGAAGGCCCTGGCCGACGTGGCCGGCGAGCTGGACACGCCCTCCCGCGCGGTAGCCGCCGACCTCACCAGCGAGGCCGACATCGCGAACATTCGCACAACGCTTTCCGCGGAAGACCCCCGCGTCACGTTCTTGGTGAACGCGGCCGGCTTCGGCAAGTTCGGCGATTGGCAGACCATTTCCGATGCCGCCGTGGATTCCATGATCGATCTGAACTGCCGCGGACTGGTGGATATGACCCGCGCGGCGCTGCCCTACAGGAACGGGGCAGCCGCATCATCCAGGTGGCCTCCGCCGCCGCTTTCACACCCTTGCCCCATATGAATGTGTACGCCGCCACCAAGTCATTCGTGCTGCATTACACGCGCGCCCTGCGCTGGGAGCTGCACGGGACGGGCATCACCGCCACGGCGCTGTGCCCCACCTGGGTGAAGACCGGCTTCGAGAAGGTGGCGCGCACCTCGGGCGGCGGCCACGACGTGGGGCACCTCCTCGGCGAGCAAACACCGCAGGAAGTGGTGCGTCGGGCGCTGTGCGCGAACAAGGCCCATTTCGCCGTGGCCTGCGCGAGCCCTCAGTCGGCGGCGCTGCGCCTTATCGGCAAGGTCGTTCCCTCTTGCATCACCATGGCCGGCTGGGACGTGCTGCGCCGGCTGTAACCGCCGCGCATCTCCTGTCGCTCAACCGCTCCCCTCCGCCTCTCGTGGTGCCCCTGCTCTCCTTCGAAAGGAATGTTCTCATGAGCGAAACACCTTCCGCAGCTTTCACGTCTTCCGTAGCTGCCGCGACCCTCATCCCCAACAACTACGGCGTTGCCACCTCCATGGCCGACGTGCAGAACCAGATCAACGAGATGGAGGCCTTCTTCGAAACCGGCGCCACCCTGCCCGTGGACTTCCGCCTGCGCCAGCTGCGCCGGCTGCAAGCCTACTTGCTTGCCCACGAGCGGGAGGCCCTGGACGCCCTTCATGCTGACTTGGGAAAGTCCGCCTTCGAGTCGTACGCCACCGAGTTGGGGCTCGTTTACGACGAGATCCGCCTTTACCTGAAGAAGCTGCGCCAATGGGCGCGGCCGCGGCACGTGCCTACACCACTTGCGCACTTCCCTTCTTCGTCCACGGTGTACCCCTACCCCTTCGGCGTGGCGGCCGTGCTGTCACCGTGGAACTACCCGCTGCAGCTGACGCTCATTCCGCTGGTGGACGCCATTGGCGCGGGCAACTGCGTAGCTATGAAGCCGTCGAAGACCTCGCCGCACACGTCGCAGTTTCTGCGTGACATGTGCCGCGAGCTGTTCGATCCGCGCTACGTGTACTGCTGGCACGGTTCAAACGAGATGAACGACTGGCTCTTGCAGGTGGAATTCGACAAAATCATGTTCACCGGCAGCCCGCGTGTGGGGCGCGAGATCATGGCGGCCGCGGCCCAGAACCTGACGAGCGTCACCCTGGAGCTCGGCGGCAAAAGCCCCGTGTTCATCGCCACGGACGCCGACATCCGCCGCGCCGCCCAGCGCATCGCCTGGGGCAAATGCCTGAACTCGGGTCAGACCTGCGTGGGGCCCGACTACGCGCTTGTGCACGAGGATGTGGCCGACGAGTTCGTGGAAGAATTGCAGCGGTGGATTCACGAGTACTACGGCGAGGACGTGCTGGCCAGCCCCGACTACCCGCACATGATCAACCAGAAGCACTTCGACATGGTGTGCCGGCTCATTGACGACCGCCCCCAGGGCACCCGCATCGCCTTCGGCGGCCGGCGCAATCCTGAGACGCTGCAGATTGAGCCGACCGTGGTGACGGGCGTGCGCATCGATGATCCGCTCATGAGCCAGGAGATCTTCGGTCCGGCGCTGCCCGTCATCACCTGGCGCGACGTGGACGAGGCGCTGGACATTGTGCGGTCGATCAAACATCCGCTGGCCTGCTATATCTTCTCGGAGAGCCGTCCGTTCCAGCGGCACATCCTGGATGCGGTGCGCTGCGGCGGGGCCACCATCAACGATGTGGTCATTCACGCGAGCAGTAACGCCATGGGCTTCGGCGGCGTGCAGAACTCCGGCATCGGCGCCTACCACGGCAAAGTGGGCTTCGACGCCTTCACTCACTACAAGTCCACCATGAAGAAGTCGACCCTCATCGAGACCGGCATCCGCAACCCGCCCTTCAACGAAAGGAAGATGCGCCTGCTGAAGCTGGTCATGCCGGGGAAGTAGCGAGCGCTGCGCCCTTCTTCCCGCCGCACCTCCCCGTAGGGACTGACCTTGGTCAGCCCTCGCGAGCGGGACAACCGCTCACGACAAAACAGGGGCGACCAAGGTCGCCCCCTACGGGGATCTGAGCGGGAGCCAAGAGAGCGGTTCTCTTGGCTCTTCAAGTCGGTTATTCCGCCCAGCGGTAGAGGGCTGGGCCGGCACCGATCTCGAAGTGGCATTGGGCGATGCCGAGATCCATCTGGGTGAAGGCTCCGCGCTTGGTGGTCGCCCGCACCACCGGCGCGCCGTCCTCTTCGACGCCCAGCGCAAAGGAGAACTTCTGCTGGTTCAGGGCCGTGGGCGCGAGCAGGGCCGCATCCACTCCGCGCTGGAACCACTCCGGAGCGTCGGCGTAGCCCGGCGCCACCTCCTGAGGCGCCTTCGACCGGTGCGGCGTGCCCTGCGTGGCCCCGTACCCGAGGGCCACCACGGCCGTCAGCTTCTGGCCCAGGTCCACGTTGTAGGCGCGGTTCACCACCTTGTAGGTGCCCCCGACCCAGCAGCTGTTCAGTCCGAGCGACTGGGCCAGTAGCACCAGCTGTTCGCCATAGTAGCCGACGATGCCGTCGAGTTCCTTGCATTCGGGCCCCACAAGCGCCAGGTAGTTGCGCACGTTTGTGAAGTTCACAAGCCGCGCCTTAAAGCCGGTGAAAGCCCGCGGCTCGTCAAGCACGAGCTGGATGTTCAGGTTCGCCTCCTCGTTCACCCGGGCGATGGCCTCCCGCAGCACCTCCACCGCCTCGGGCGCGAGAGGCTCGTCGGTGTAGCTGCGCACGGCATGGCGCGCCTCAATCGCCTGCATCGGCGTGAGCTGTCCGGCGGAAAAGGGAAGGAGCGCACAGGGATCAGATTGCAGAGCGGCCATGGAAGTCCTTTCAGCGAAGTTGGCGCGCCCAGCATAGCACAAGAAAGATGGGCTCAAAAAATACAGAGGCTGAGGCCTCTCCTTTTGTCTAAATATGCACTATTTACTATATAAATCAGAGATCCCGGAAGCAGTGTAGTCGAACAAGAAGAACGGGACGTAGATCCCTTTGATCGATTGAATTCGATTCTCATCCTTGAAGCACCTCGGCAGAAACGGCCTTTTCACGTGATGCTTCTTCAGCGCAGCAACGGCCGCATCTTTCTCCAACTTGAACGGGATAACGAGATCGGGCCTGAGCGCGCCTGCAACCCTGGATCGGATCACGGTCGGATTGTCGCAGTAGGGACACGACGCGGCTATGGTCGCATGATCGCAAACGAGCTCGGCCCCGCACGAGGGGCAGCGGCATGATCGCATCTCCTGCGCTTCCGCATCGTCGAACCCCCTGTTCCCGCCAGGCTCCAAGGCGAACCGCCCTCTTTGGAACCCATGTCGGCCTTTTCAGCCGATGCCTCGGGTTCGGTGCGCACGCCATAGAGGGCCTCTATGGCGTCGGAGCATACGAGCAACCCTGTTTCCGCATCGAATCCGAGAGGACCCGTGCAGGAAGGGCACTGGTAGATTTTCACGCTCGAAGCCATGGCCGCCTCCGTTGATCAGTTGCCCGGTGTCCGATTCAGCGCGAAGCCTAATCGCCAAGGGCTCCGCCGCAGAACTCGCAACAGTTCGTCGTTGTGGGCGTTGTTGTCGCACCGCAATACGGGCACGCAACCGCTGCTTTGGGCGCCGCCGCTGCGATTTCCTCACGTGCGCTTTGGCGGTTCTCAAGAAGGGTTGCTACTATCCTTTCGCACAGGTCGCGGTACGTACGGTACTCGACGCTGGCTTCGGGATTGAACGTCTCTGCTCCCGAAAGCGAGCCGATAACGAGGTTGATGCTGCCCGGGTTCGCAGAAACCGCAGGCCCGCGCCTCTCTTCGACTTCGACGGTTCGGCTGTTCACCTTGAAGCGCATATCGTCGAAATACGGGTTGTTGACGTAAACGGTTACATAGAAATTGTAGGAGTGGGTGAATCTCGGAGGATCGTAGCTTACAGCCTCGTTGTTCTCGTCGAAACGCGTCACCTCGTCGATGCCCTCGTCGATATCGTAAGTGCATCCCGTGATATCGGAAAGCTCGAGCACATCGGGGTTCGCTTCCGAATAATTGCGCGCCGAGGTAACCATGAAGCGGCCCGCGTCTTCGTCGACAAGAACCTTGGCGGTTTCACCGAGCGATAGCGTCGTGCGAAACGCGGCGACGTTTTCCTTGTTAGATTCGCGGTATTCAAGTTGCTCCTCGATTTGCGCGACGGTCGAGTGCCGGCGCTCATCGAACCATGGCGACAGCTTGGCTGCGCACGCCTTGCACATGTTGCCGTCCTCAAGCTTGCGGTTGCCCAAAAGACCGATTTCTCCGCCGCAGATAGCGCACTCTTTCTTCTCGAAAAGCTTCCCGAACAGTCCCATGGTTCATCCTCCCTTACCGAATGCAGCATTCAGCCACTGCGACGCCACAGAGGAAGGGCCGCCTGCATTCCTAGTCCGCTTGATAGCTGCCGCGCAGTTCTTGGCGAGCGCCGAGACGGGGTTTGAATTGCGGGGCGAGGTCAGGGTGAAAGCCCTTCCGTTGACTGCATTATGCGGGGGGGGGAGGTCCGCGAAGTTCCATTACCTTATTGGGTATTTCAACGCGAACGCGGGAAAGTACTTAATTTGATTAGGAGCCTGACCGGCAGCTAAGCCTCCGGATTCTGCGGAGCGCCCCCTTCGCCGAAGAGGGCATCGAGCTTCTTGCATCGGCGGAACAGCTCCAGATAGAGCACCAACTCTTCACGCGAGCCGACGTTCAGCTTGCGATATATGTTCGCATTGTGCTTGCGTGCGGTATGGATGCTGATGAACAGACGCTCGGCGACCTCGCTCGTTTCCAAGGTGTCGGCATAAAGCTTTACTATCTTGCGCTCCGTGGCGGTAAGCGTGGCGAAACGAGCCGAAAACTCATCGAGCAAAGAGGCGACGATGATCTTCATGCGGTCGGCGAAGGCCATCGCGCTGTAATACTCTTGGGGAACGAGGGTGATGGCGCACACGTCCTCGCCGTCTGTTGTCTGCAGGCCAAGCGGCGTGTGAAGGCCGACGAACGTGCCATTTGACGCCTCATACACGTTGAAGCCGGAGCCCTCGCGAACGTAGAGTTTTTCGGCGTCGGACAGATACGTTGATTTGAGCTCTCCGGTCATGCCCTTGGACAAGTCCGCAACGCCGTTGCTTACAGGGGCTACGGCCGTCATCACAGAGCCGTACTCGCTATCTTGCGCGGGATGGGACAGGCTGAAAAGCAAATCGTTCAATTCCAGACCGCACACCCCGCGAACCGTTCCGTTCGAAGAGCAGACAGGAGCGACGACCATGACCACGCCCTCCCAGGTGCCGGGAAGCTGCGAACGGCTTGTCCATCGGCAGCTTTCCGAAACCCTCCCGGTCGAACCGCGGAGCATCGTTTCGTATCCGGGCATAAGAGAGCTGTCGAACTCCAGCCTCCACCGATTATGGAGCTCGAGGCTGTTTTCCCGAGCGATTTGGGGCGTCCCGCGAAATAGAACGATATCTTGACCGACAACCTCGCTTACACTGAGATTCGCAAACCTGATGTACACACCGGCGCGAGAGTTTTCGGCGTTGTCGATCTGTGTGTTGACAGTGGCGTCGATGATGACGAAAGCGCCGCTGCACGGACTCGTCTCAAGCGCGGTGCGCAACACGGAGAACAACGCGCGTTCGGCGCAGGCAATGCCCTCCGGGTCGTCGTTGAGCTTGGATGTGGGATGGGTGAGCAGCTGGTGATCAAGGGCGTTCGAAGATTCCTGAGACAACGCGATGGCATGGGCGGCAAGCACGCTCGTTTGCTTTTTGACGCTTGCCACTGTGCTGGTATGATGGGCATCGAGTGCGTGACGGAGGTTGCTCTCCCTGATGGAGAACACGCCGAACAAGCTGGCGAGGACGAGCATCGCAGCAAGCAGGACGAAGATCATCGAAGCCCAATATGCGACAAGCTTGCGCCGCATGGAGACTTCCTTGCGCGTCGCATGCATAAGCTCGGTCATCTGCCGTATGCGGTTCATGCGCGACTCCCTCCTTTCGCCAACCGAGAATCCGGTTTCAATCTATGGGAATCTGACCTCCCGACAAGCAGATGCTAGGCCATCATTCCGCGATCGCATGGCTCGTAACCGGGGTCCATGCTGCCGGATTATCAGAATCCCTTCTTGAACTGCTCGTAGCTATCGGCGATGAGCCTGTCGAGAGCCGCGCCGCTTTCGTCTCCGGATTCGATGAAGCTGTTGCGCGCCGCCGAGAGATGCTTTCGCACGTTCGACTCGAAAGCATCTTCAAGCTGCAGATACGAATCGGTTTGAGGGGCTTTGTAAAACAGGTAGTCCCGCTGGGTTTCTATGTAGGCGCGATAAAGCTCAACGTATCTTTGGTCGGTTAGCTTTTCAATGCATTGTGGCAAATAGGAATCGTACGCCTCCTGAACAACGGGCATATAGCCGGTGCTTACGGCAAATTGGCTATTGCGCTCGGGGTCGGTAAGCCACTTCAGGAACCGGATGGCGGCTTGCTCCTTTTCGGGCGTCGACTTTACCGTGCATATCCCTGCCCCTCGCTGCATCACCATCTTCTCCCCGCCGGCGAATGTCGGGACGGGCATGATGTCGAACTCGACGATTTCGGAGGTGTTGTCGGCGCGAATTACTTCGTTGGTGTAATACAGAACGCTCGCCGAAGAGCCAACGCTGGCAACCGCCTCCCCCGTCCGAAGGGGATCGGTCGCATAGCCGCCTCCCAGCCACAGGCCTCCGCTGATTGCCGCGCGCGCATAAGGCTGCCACACGCGGGCGAACGTCGAGCTGAACGAGATGTCGTCACCGTCGAAAAACGACGTTCCGAGAGACTCAATGCCCACTTGGAAGTAATCGAAGTGGTAATCATGGGCGAGAAACGCCTTCCCGTCGCTTTCGATATCCGGCGTAAGGCTGTCGGTCCATTCCTCGTAGACGCAACAAGCGTCAAAGAGACCCTCCCACGTTCTCAAACTGTCAAGGGTTACGCCTGTTGCAGCGGAAAAGCGGTCGAAATCGGTTTTGTTGACGAAGAGCAACTCTGTTGACTTGGCAACGGGCAAACACACAAGATGGCCGTCGACTTCGCCATCTTCCAGAAAAGCTGGCACGAAGGCTGCAAGCTCGTCTTCGGTGAAGTAATCGCGATAATCGACAAGGATGCTCTGATCAGGCAGAGCAAGAACGGTCTTCGGATAGGAAACGAACATATCGGGCAGCTTCGGCGACCCTGGCTCTCCCGCCGCTGCGGCAATGATGCCGTTGTGGATGTTCTTGTTGTCCGACACCATGGCGACCTCAACCCGGATGCCCTCTTCGACGCCAACCGTGTTGTTGAAAACATCGATGAGATCGTTGAGCGGAGAATCTGTCTGGCCACCGTAGACGTGCCAGATGGTGATGGTAGTCGGCTGGTTGCTCGGCGAGCGGACGCAGCCGGCATCGAGCAACAGCCCGCAGGCGAGCGCCAACGAAAGAATGATGCCGACCATCCTTCTCATACGCACAACCCCCATTCATATCGTTGCTTGCAGCAGATAGGAAAAAGATCGAGTCTCACGGCTTATTATGCCAGCAAAACATTGTCCGCGCATCGACTTGCAGAACCGAAGTATTCGATTTAGGCCCTTTGATTCAGAAATCATGCGATTGAACTGCGGTTGTACAATAAGACAGCGACACTACTCAATTTAAGTATTTTTCTTTTGCCCCGAGAAAATACACAACGAGGTAATGGATTAGCAGACTTTCGAAGTGTATCAATAGCGGTGTGAGGCAACCGTCTCACGAACAAAACGTTCGAACTGAGGAGGACGGAAATCATGAAGAGACTGTTATCAATCACCGCGCTGGCGCTCGTAATCGCTTTGAGCCTTGCGTTTACCGGCTGCAGCGGCGCGCAGAAAGACGCTTCGGCGTACTTCCAGGGAAGCTGGAAGATGACGAACGTAGCAGGCGCAACCGAAGACGACATTGCGGTCATGGAGGCGTTCGGCATGAACGTCGTACTCGACCTCAACGAAGACAAAACTGCTGTTCTTGATGTGATGGGCGAGGAAATATCGGGCACTTGGGAAGCAAAGAGCAGTACCGAGCTCACGCTGACCATCGAAGGCAGTTCCGTAACGGGCAAACTGAATGGCGAAGAGCTTACGATTGCTGTTGATGGCGAGGAGATGACCTTCCAGAAGGTCAGCGCAGAAGAGGCAGCGAAGATCAAAGAAGATGCCGCGAGCATGGAGGGCATCCTTAGTGACGAGGGAGATGACGCTACTTCTGCCGACAGCGGAGTGACCTACGATGCCTCCTTCACTCCCGTCACCGTTGTTGACGACGACATGTGGACGATTGACGTCGTGGCGAAGAAGAGCGACGAATGGGAAGGCCCGGGCTACGTTGTTGACGTGAACAATAAATCCGACAAGTCCATCTACGTAACGGTTCCCTCTGATGCGTGCTCCGTCAATGGCAAGATGGTCGATTTCTGGGGCGGCGAAGTCGTATTGCCTGGCAAGCTGGCAGAGGGCGCGTTCTTCTATGCCGATTCCGATGATATCGCAAGCGTTAGCGAAATGACGAACGTCGAGATGGTTATTGAGGTCTGGGATAATGACACTTACGAGACGCTGGCATCTTACGACGTAACGTTGAACTAGCAATTGCGGCTGCCGCCTTTCTTCTGGGCAGTTGCAGATGAAGCATGAGTTCTTATGAAGACCGGCTCTTCCACTTGACCTGACGATACCGAGCAGATCCGGAAAACACCGGATCTGCTCTGTCATTCAGCTCATCTGCACATCGCCGGGCGGCTGAAGCAAACGCGATTCAAGATTGAGCAACACTACGGCCTGCCTATCAAATCAAACCAGCAGGGCTGCGATCGCCGGACCCATTAGCGGCCCCCATCGCTTTGGTATTTGAAAAAGCTGCTGAGATCCCCCCGCTCGTTTCTCCGTCTTCGGCTTTCCGAAAAGAAACATCTCTTCTTTGATATTTGGATAGATTATTGGGAATGGACGGGTAAGCAGCAAACGAGAGGGGTGTGTTTCGGTTCTATTCGGTTCTATTCGCCCCATCGGAGGGGCGCGAGAGGATTTTTCTACGAAGGGAGGAGGACGCGAAGCTTTGCGTTCGCAATATGGAATCGCAGGATCGCCGATTGGCAGGGTTTTGGGTTAATGACCCTGGCGTTTCACGGGGTTTCCCAGGTTGCAGGTTGTTCCACGGTATTTTAGCCAAATAATTAGCCCATATTCGCCCACATAGAGCTGCTCAAGAGAATAAAATATGGTCAGAGATTACGTTCCGACCTGGTGTTTTATTGGTCGCGAGGGCTGCATTCGAGCCAACGACCTTCAGGCTATGACCCGAAGTGCTGGTATGACCGAGCTCGTCTGCCGTACGGGGGTCGAGCAAAAGTGTTTCGTGGCGCGTCCTCGAAAGGGGCGCGCCACAATAGCCGACGATCTTGTGAAGCCATGCGGGGAATTCAGTCCGATCTGGGAAGGTTAACCTCGGTCTTCTGCCTTATACCTTATGCCCCTTCGCGAGAGAACCATCTGCCGTCTTCCCACCAGACGTCCTTCTCTGATCCTCCGACCTTGAGCGAGTAGTGGACGACAAAACTTCCGAACAACTCCCCGCCGTACTCGCGTTTGCGCAGGATGTTTCCGACGTTCCAGACTCTCCCGCCAGGGAGCAGCACCTTGCCTACTGTCCCTCTTGCGATGGATGCGCGCGAGGAGATCCCAAACACGACGGAGTCGGCATATTGGTCCTGCTCCAAAGGGATGCCATTTATGCCAGCGAGAGACTTCCTTTTCGATACCACCATGCCGCAATCCTTCTCTCAACAAGCATATGTTTGCATCATAATACGAATGCTTTTCGCATAGCCCATCTTCCTCCGCGTCTCTGACGTCAATAAATGTGATGGAACGGGCGTTCGAGCAAAATTGGTTGCATTTTTCAGATGACCCCTGAACAAACGTAGCCAGGTGACTCCCGCATCGCTACATCCTTTCGTTGCCCTCATGTGTTCCCAAAATGGGAACAACCCGCCCTATAGTAGGCCCTTTTCCCCATACGTAGCAGGAGAATTGGTACGGTTTGCGACGATTCGAGAACCTCCAAGGGTTCGCGCCCCTGCGCCAGATGCCGGGAGCGAGCTCAGAGCAAGGAGACGGATGAACCAGGCCGATCTCATAGTCACGAGGATAGAGCGCGCCCGACAGGACCGCAGCATCAGCGTGGCCGAGCTCGCCCGCCGGATCGACGTGGGCAGGAAGCGCCTCTGGTACGTCCTCAACGGGCAGCACCCCATGCACGTCGATGAGTTCGTCCGCCTCTGCGCGGTCATAGATGTTTAACGTAAGCTTCCGATTGCTGGTTCACCATCGGTGCTTTTCGATCGTCCTCAAGAAAATACTTCAGGTTTCATCAAAAGAGGAAGACATGTCGACCACCACGATTGATCTTTCTTCTGATTTCAATGGATTATACAACCGTATTCTGCGCTATTTAAGGCTAAGTAGCGCTCTGAGGCAACAGTCGGCATTCGTTGTTATTCCTGAGCACATGAAAGCGACTGCAGCACAACAGCTACTTGCCAGCACGTTTGCCCGGTGGGATAATCCTCGCGTTTGCAAATATCGACAGGAACAGCCATGAAACTCTGCATTGGGATGGCTTCGGGAGCATACGGACGAGACGCTGACCGGAGCAGAGCCTGAGCAATCGTCGGCCGTGAAAACCCGCCTCAGGTTGTTTCGGCTTGCGCACATGAACGATGGGCACGAGAACGGGCAAGCGTCCGTTCTCTTTTTGTATTCACCCCCATCGAAAGGCTTTCCATGTCAGTATCCGCAGATCATGCGCCGTCCCTTCTGGAAGGCAGCGCCGCGCTTTCGTCGCATCCCTCGGGGTCGCCCTGCTGGGCACGCCGAAGCTGGCCCTTGCGAACTCTCTCATCGACGCCTTCATCATGAGGATGGGGCTAGCCTGGCTCCTGGCGCCCCCCCTTGGGCTGCGGATTCATCGGAATCTATGCGGCGCAGGCAGCGGCGCCGGCTCCGCCCGCCCTCATCGGCTTCGCTTACCTCCGGCTATGGGCGAGAGGAAACTCGCCCGAGAAGCGATTGCCCTAGCCCCCGAGAGTTTCGACCTTTAAGTCACGAGTAGGTCAGAGGAACGGTTCCCTTGGCTCGCCCTTCATCATCCCAGCGACTTCAGGCATTCCACCGCGTTCATGATCCATTCCGTGGCAGCTTCCAGGCGGTAGTCGGTGAAGCCGGCCTCAACGAGAAGCTGGCGGACGGTGCGCTCGTCCACGTCGAGGTTCAGCAGGTCGCCGAAGCGCACGCCCTTAGCGGCAATGTCGCGAGCGTGGTCCCAGTAGGTGCCGACGTAGCCGAAGGTGGTGGCGAAGGCGCGCGGGTCGGCGGCGGCCTTCCGCGCGAAGGACTCGGTGTCCTCGTAGAAGAGGCTACGTCCATTGTCGTAGAGCGGGTAGAACACCTCGCCGCCCTCAGTCACCAGCACGGCGATATTCGACAGGTGTCGGTCGTCCTGGCGCGTGATGAAGTCGAAGGCGATCATGCGGTAGAGGTCGTCGGCGTACTGGGGGCGCACGGCCAGCAGGTTCTCCAGCTCGTTCTCGCCGCGCGGGCCATCGAACAAACGGCGCATGTGCACCAGGTACTCGCAGGTGAAGTCGTACTCGAATGCGCTGAACACCGCGTCGTCGCCGAAGCGCCACGCGCGGCAGCAGGACATGCCCAGCACCTCGGCCAGCAGGGACGCAGCCACCTCCGACTCGACGTCGGTGGAAAGCGGGCTGATGCGCTGCTTCACGATGCCGTAGGCGCCCTGGCTCGCCCCGTAGCGCTTCACGTTCGCACCCTCCGGCGTATCGACGCTGTCCCCCGCCGCATCGGTGCGCTGCAGGAAGATGGCGTCGAAGACCTCCGTGGCCGCCTCGGCCATGGAAGCATCGGGGGTCGGGGCCAGCCACAGCTCGTCGCGGGGGTTGATGGCGCGAGTGGCATCGGCGATCTTGAACACGTCGTACTCCGACAGGCCGCAACGGAACAAGAGGCGCTCTATGTCGCGCCGGGCCGGACTCATGATGCGCTCGGAGAGGAACTGCAGGAACTGGTCGGGCGTCCAGGACGCTTGGCCGTGGGTGTACAGACCGACCGTCGTGTTGAAGCGCGGCTCCACGAAGCGCACCGAAAGGTCGGGCGCCACAAGGCCGACAACATCGTCGTTCCATTTGAGGTATCGGAAGGCTGCATCCATCGGGGTCTCGTTTCGCGCAAGGACGTTGCACTATGCGAGATTATCTCCAAAGAGCGGCCATCCGCGCCCCAAACCGTATCCGCGTCAAAAAAAGACCCCACCGGAAGGCAGGGTCGGAAAGTTCATGGAGCGGGCGACGGGACTCGAACCCGCGAATACAAGCTTGGGAAGCTTGGGCCTTACCACTTGGCGACGCCCGCATGCGTGAAGGGAATTATAGCGCACCTTTCCCCGTTCGAGAAGAAACACATATTTCGACATGGTTGATCGGCCTTCCCGCAGAGGACGCAGAGGGCGACTTTAGTCACCCCCCCCCCAACCCCAGACGTAGCCACTATCGGAACACGGGGGCGGACTAAAGTCCGCCCCTACGGGGTTTCGACGGCCCAGCAATAAAGCCTTCTCAGCAGCACGATATCAAGAGATGTTGCAGTTATGCCAGTTTAATAATTGTTTCATGCAACCATTTGTGCCCATGCTAAGGTGCCTGTCGAACAGCCAAGGAGGCACCTATGAGCAACTTCTTCCAAAATCTGCCCTACAAACTGGCAAACTTTATGGTCGGGCGCAACGGGCCGGATGCGCTGGCGCGCGCGTCGCTGTGGATGGGCGTGCTGTTCACATTCCTGGAAATCATTACCGGCATGGGCATCTGCTCGCTTATCGGCATGGTGTTCCTGCTGTACTTCATGTTCCGCTGCTTCTCGCGCAATATTGCCGCCCGCGCTCGGGAAAACGCCCGCTACATCGCACTCACGGCCAAGCCGCGCGCTGCCTGGGCACGCTTCAATACGCGATGGGATCAGCGCAAGACGACCAAGTTCCTGAAGTGCCCGCAGTGTGGCCAGTCGCTTTCGGTGCCCAAGGGCAAGGGAACACTGAAGATCACGTGCCCGAAGTGCCGCAACCAGTTCACGACGAAGTCGTAGAGAGCCAGTCCTCGGCTAAAATGCCAGCGGACTCACATCTTCGCGAACGCTTGAGAAAGGAATCTCATGGACGGAAAAGCTATTCACCGGTGCCTGCACGTGTTGGATTTGGAGAAGTCGGTCGCGTTTTACGAGAAGGCGCTCGGCATGACCGAGATTCGCCGCATGGGGCCCGAGGACGGCTCGTGGACCAACGTGTTCATGGGCAGCGACGCCTCGGGCTTCCAGCTGGAACTCACCTGGAACCGCGGGCGCACCGAGCCCTACGATAACGGCGGCCGCGACTCGCATCTGGCCTTCACCGTGGACGACTACGAGGCCGCCCGCGCATTGCATGAGGAGATGGGCTGCATTTGCCACGTGAACGAGGCCATGGGGCTGTACTTCATTGAAGACCCCGACGGCTGCTGGCTGGAGATTCTGCCGAACAAGGCCGAGTTCGCGCCTCAGGGCGGCGTGGATGTGCTAGACGCTATGGCGCGTCGCCGCAGCTTGCGCCGCTATTCCGGCGAACCGATCCCGCAGGCGCTACTCGACCGCATCCTGGAGGCGGGACTGCGCTCGGCGTCGGGACGCTCGCGGCGGCCGTGGGAACTCATCGTCGTGCACGACCGAGCCATGCTGGACGACCTGGCCGAATGCCGCGAACAGGGCGCGGCCATGCTCGCCGGAGCCGACGCCGCCATCGTCGTCGTGGCCGACCCGACTCTGGCCGACACCTGGGTGGAGGACTGCTCCATCGTCATGGCGAACATGCAGCTGGAGGCGGCAGCCTCGGGCGTGGGCAGCTGCTGGATTCAGGGCCGTCTGCGCCAGGCGGCCGACGGACGCTCGACCCACGAGTTCGTTGCGAACCTCCTGAAGGTGCCAGCCCCCTACCAGCTGGAGGCCATCCTCTCTCTCGGCATGCCCGAAGCCGAAGCCCCGCGGCGCCCCTTCGATGAAGCACTGCTGGGGAAGGTGCACGAAGAGCGCTTCTAATCATCAAGGGCGTCTCTGTTCGGTAACGGCGGGGCGCCCCAGGCGGTTCCCTTCTCTTTGGCGGCTATGATGCGACGCAGCTGCTGTTGCCTGAAAGCGGGACGGCAGCGCGCCCCTTGACCCGTAAACGAGAGGAACCTCATGGAAAACGTGATTATGATCACCTTCGACGTGGAAGCCCAGGCCTACCAGGCCTTCTCCCAGCTGAAGAACGATTCAGTGAACTCCGCCTACACCATCTTGCAGATGGCAGTGATTAAGAACGAGGACGGCAAGATCGTCCCCGCCGACGGCTTCGATTCCGGCATCGACTCTACCGACGACACCTGGACCGGCGGCCTTATCGGCAGCGTCGTGGGCATCCTCGGTGGCCCGCTCGGCGTGCTGCTCGGCGCCAGCATCGGGCTGCTCACGGGCAGCATCATGGACGCCAATGACGCCGACGACAACAGCTCGCTCATCCTGTACGGCAGCCAGGCGCTCGGCGAGGGCAAGACGGCCATTGTGGCACTGGTGCAGGAAAACGACGAGAAGGCCTTCGATCTGCGCCTGGCCGACTACCAGTGCACCATCACCCGCTGGGATGCCGGCGAGATCGCCGACGAGGTGGAGCAGGCCGAACAGGAGCAGAAGCAGCTGGCCAAAGAGGCTCGCGAGAAGCTGCGCGCCCAGAAGAAGGCCGATCGCGAGAAGGAGCGAGCCGAAAAGCGCACCGCCATCCACCAAAAGTTCGAGGACTTCAAAGCGCGGCTGTAACGCGTGATTCCCACAGGGCGGCTTCGGCCGCCCTTTCATGTCCCAGCATTGCATGTGCCCGGGCAAGATCATCAGTTCGGTATCCCTCGTCGCGCCTGGCGCCGGCAATATGAAGCGGTTTGGCATCTTCCCTCGCCGGCGCCCCCCATGCCGCGCCCCGGCCTCAGCGACACCCTAACCACAACATCATCCCAACCATACCGCTATCCCAACTCGCCGCCGAACTTTGCGCCCTAAGCGGAGCACTTCTACACGTAAGCCGAAATAATGGTTGCACACGGGCCGGTTCGTGGAAAAATGGAAAGGTACGCAAGTCAGTCAACGAACGCAACGCCATCGACGAAGCGCTTTCAACCGAGCGGAGGCAACACCATGAGCAACGAGACCATCGCGACCGAGACCACCGAGGCCGTCGGGGAACTCCCCATCGACGAGCTTCTGTCCGACGGCATCACCAACACGCCGCCGTCGTTCGTGCGCGCCATCTTGGCCGCCGCCTCCGACCCCGCGGTGACCTCCTTCGCTGGCGGCCTGCCCAACCCCATCTCATTCCCGCAGGAGGCGCTGCTGGAATCGATGCAGCGTGTGGTGGCCGAGCGCGGCGCTGACGCCTTTCAGTACTCCGCCACCGCCGGCATCGAGGGGCTGCGCGATTGGATCGCCCGCCGCTACAACAAGCGCTTCGGCACCGATTACACCGCCGACGACGTGCTCATCACCACCGGTTCCCAGCAGATCCTCGACCTTCTGGGGAAGGTGCTGCTGGACAAGGGCGACGGCGTCATCGTGGAGAAGCCGACCTATCTGGCCGCCATTCAGGCCTTCGCGCTGAACCAGCCGACCTTCCACGAGGTGGAACTGACCGAGGACGGCCTGAACATCGACGAGCTGAACGCGGCACTCGACGCCGGCGCGAAGATGATCTACCTCATTCCGAACTTCCAGAATCCCACGGGGCTCACCTACTCCGCCGAGGGGCGCCGCCAGGTGCGCGAGGCGCTGACCGGCCGTAACATCGTGGTCGTGGAAGACGATCCCTACGGCGAGCTGCGTTTCGAAGGCGAGTCGCTACCCTACATCGGCGGCACGGCGCTGCCCCACGGCGTCATCATGGGGTCGTTCTCGAAGACGGTCACGCCCGGCTTCCGCATGGGCTACATCCTCACCAAGGACCACGCGCTGCTGAAGGCCATCAACACGGCCAAGGAGGCGGCCGACCTGCACACCAACGTGTTCGCCCAGTACGTCATCTTGGATTACCTGGAGCACAACGACCTGGACGAGCACCTGGTGAAGATCCGCAATTTGTACCGCGACCAGGCCCGCGCCATGACCGACGCCATGGCCGAGTGCTTCCCGGCCGAGGTGTCCTTCACCAAGCCGGAGGGCGGCATGTTTTTGTGGGCGACGCTGCCCGAGGGCATCAACACCATGGACTTGTTCCCGAAGGCCCTCGAGCGCAACGTCGCCTTCGTGCCTGGCGAGCCCTTCTATGCTGAGCCGGGCGCTCGCTCCACCATGCGCTTGAACTTCACTAACGCCGATGAGGAGACCATCCGCGACGGCATCCGCCGCCTCGCCGAGGCCATCGCTGAGGCGCTGTAAGGCTACTGGCTCGGCTGGTCCTTCACGAAGGAACCCACGGCGATGGCGGCCACGGCGCACAGCAGGCCTCCGACGGCCCACGCGAGCCAGAAGTAGGGCGTTTGGTACTCGGGCACAAACAGCATGACGAGGCCGGCGATGGTGGCGACGATCATGATGATGGCGCACAGGCCACTCGCCAGCTGATCCTTGCGTCGCTTGCGCTCGATACGGGCCCGGGCACGACCGATCTCGTCATCGGTCGCCTCCGGCACGCCGAGCAGCGAGCAAATCTGCTCGTCGGTGTACATCGCGCGCAGGGCCGCGGCATCGGAGTTCACGATGAGCTTCCCCTCGTCGCTCTCGGCGATGGTCTGTTCGCGCGCGTCGTTGTAATTGGCGACGTTCAACCGCCCCAGCATCATAGACCCGTACACGATGCACCACACGCCCGCCGCGACACACCCCATCATGAGCGCCGCCATTTCTTCCTGGATAAACTCGCTGGCCCCCTCGGTCAGAGCAAGAGCCACAATGCCCGTGAAGATGAGCACGATGCCCGCAACAAGCAGCCACGCGAAAAGCCGCTGGGCGCGCTGACGGTCTTCTGCGGTATAGAAGTCCTGGATGAAGGGGTGGCTGCGCTGGAACTCCGTGTGCTGGAAGGCGCCGGTGAGAATGAAGGCGAGGCCGATGGCGATGCCGGCGAACAGCGGTATGAGCCCGACGGCCTCCAGGGAAGGCACCGAGGCCTCGGCCCAGCCGCCCCAGGCCATGAGCAGCGCCACTCCGGCGAGAATGGCGAACACGCCCCAGGCGATCTTCCACGCGAAGGTGCGCATATGCTCGTCGTAGCCGCACACATCTTGAGGCGGCCCACCGGCGGCCTCGCGCAAGATGGCGGCGCGCGCTTGCACAGCGGGGGTGGGCGCGCTGGTCGTCAGATCGCCCTGCACAAGGTCGTCCAACGTCACGTCGAAGATCTGGCACAGCTTCAGCAGCTTGTCCATTTCGGGATAGGACTTCTCGGCCTCCCACTTCGTGACGGACTGACGGCTGACGCCGAGCATGAGGGCCAGCTGTTCCTGGGTCATCGCATGGGTAGCGCGAAGATGTTGAAGGTTATCGCGGAAGCTCATGGTGGGCCTACTTTCTCTGAACGAGGGAAGGCCGCTGCCCTGTGCTTTCGGGCGCCGCGAAGGAACTCGTGCCATCAGTCGTCGCCTTCTCCAAAGGACAAGTTCGGTTGATCAACAACGGCCACTTTACCTGTCACGCAAGGTGCATTCTACCAACTTACGGCATCAATTTCCGCAACGCACAAGCGCCTTCTGGTTGCAAACCCCAGGTCAAGCCTTTAGAGCAGCGCCGCAAGAAAAGCAGCAAGCGCACCCGTAGCAGAGCCGATGAAGGCACCGGCAACAACATCACGCGGAAAGTGTACACCGCCGAGAACGCGGCAAACCGCGAGCACACCGGCCGCGACCAGCAGCACAACGGCAACAGGCACGCTGGCCGCGAACCAACTTGCCGCAATGGCGAAGGCCGAGAAGGTGTGCCGGCTCGGAAACGACTTCCCCGCGCCATCGCGAGCAATGAGCGGCGCGATGGCGCAGCACTCGTAGGGCCGCGGCGCATTGAACCGCCTCCGGAAGAAACTCACTGCGACGAACCCCACGGCGGTGACGCCGACGAGGGGAACCAGCCTCCACGGATCGCTCACGCAGGCCCACCCGAGCAACAAAGCATAGACCACATAGAACACTATCACGATGCCGCGGTTGACGATGTTGAGCGCCCGAACAACGCCAGGGCGGCCCCGCAGGGGAGCCGCCCATTGCTCATAGCGTTGCTCGTAATGTTGTTCGCAGCGTGCCTGATTCGTTCCCACCGTTGTCGCTTCCTCTTACTGAAGATTGCCTCCCAGAGTGTACAACGAAGAAACGCGCGCTAACGGCGAATCTTGCGAAACGCCATGGCGGCCCCAACGGCGGCAACGCCACTCACAAGAAGGATCACGGCGAACACCAGGCCCTTCTCGTCGCCCGTCTGAGGAAGCGTCAGCACACCGTCTTTGGAAGCAGCCTCCGCTTCGGCGTGATTGGCATTCTCCGCCGCAGCCTCATCGATCACTTGGGTGCCTTGGCTGCCGCCGTTGGAAGTCGCTCCCGCGTTCGGCTTGCTCGCGTCCGAACCGCTGCCCGAGGAGCCGCCCGGCGTCCCCGGCGCGCTGCCCCCATCGCCCGTGCCGCCGTCGGAGGGCCCGTCGGGCGTTGCATCCGGAGCCTCCGGCGCGACAGGATCACCAGGCGTCTCGCCCGCGTCCGGATCGTCGGGCGTCTCGGTCGATTCGGTTCCCACTTCAATCTCATCGGGTCGCACCACAGGACACGTGTAGACGAGGTTGATCTCGTTTTTCGAGGAGTCCATGTTCACGAACACGTCCTCGGGGTAGCTGCCCACATAGGCCAGACCATCAACGGGTTCAGTCGCCTCGGCCAGCTCATCGCCCGTTAGAACGTCGGCGAACAGCTCGTTGCTACGTACCTCGCTGCCCATCTTCGTGAACCCGACCGTATGATCGCCGATCGTCTCGACCACCGTATGGTTGTACAGCGGCATCGACCCTGAAGCGTCCAGCAAGGACGCCTCGTAGTAGTTCACCGTCACATCGCTGGACTGACGGAAGTAGTTCAGCCGAATGGCGTTCTTCGACGGGTCTTCCGAAACGGTCAGCTCACGCGGCCAGCCGTCGAAGAAGGCGAACCCGGGGTTGGTGCCCACATGATCCCATGCCTTCACCACATCGCCCGGCTTCAAGCCTTCCACCGTCGTGGTGCCGAGCAGACGCGTACCAGTCAGCTCAGGAACGCCCCAATCCTCGAGCGTCGGGTCGTCGTAGTGCACGAGCTCGAAATGGTAGATGGTGACCGTTTGCGTCGCCTCCTCATCGGCATTAGCGTCGGCACCGGTCTTCTCGCCGGCCGCCTCATCGCTGGCGGTCGCAGAGACCGTCAAGACCGACTCGTCAGTGCGGTCATCTTCCATGGCCATGGCCGGAAGCGGTGCCACGGCAAGGGCAAGGGCGAGAACGCCGGCCATCACCGGCACGCCGAGGCGACCCTTCAGCGCAGTAAGAGATCGCGAAGCAAAAGTAAGCAGCGTTTTCACGTGAAACTCTTTTCAATCAGCGTCGGCCCGGGGCCGACATCGCTCATCTTATTAATGTCTAGTATATTGCTAGACTTACAGAGGAACTGTACTAAAAACGGGATAGGTATTCAATCACCTATCCCCAGGAAAAGCACGAGAATGCTCCCATTCCATAAGTTAAACATTGATGACTTTTCCGCATTGAATTGGCGATGCTCTCTCCTAAAGTTTCCCGCGCTATAATGCGGACAGCATCCACGAGCGTCGAAAGGGGCATCCATGCGCAGGAAGGACCGCGAGCAAAGCGAGGAATTCGGCTGGGACGTGCTTGAGACGTGCCCCTACGCCATACTTTCGACCACCGACGACGAGGGGCTTCCCTACAGCATCCCCGTGTCTCCGGCGGTGCTCGAGGGCGCCATCTACGTTCATTCCGCCAAGCACGGCACAAAGTCGAAGCTTCTGCGCGAGCACCCCGCAGTGTGCCTGGTAGGCGTGCGCGATGTCGTGCCGCTGCCCGAGGCGTACTCCACCGAGTATGCCAGCGCCGTGGTGCGCGGCACCATCGCCGAGGTGACCGACGACGCCGAGCGCATTGCCGCCCTGCACGCCATCGTCGAGCGCTACGCTGCCGAGAACCTCGCCCATTTCGACACCGCCCTGGCTGAGGAGCTTTCACACACGCTCGTGTGGAAAATCACCCCGACCGAGTTAACCGCGAAGGCCCGCCTGCACGAGTAATCTAAGAAGAGTATGATGGAACCCAGCGCGGCAAGGGGTCGCGCCATCACGCAAGCAGAGGAGGAAACCGTGCAAATCATCGAAGACAGGGTGTACGCGTTCTCGAAGGACAATCCGCCGTGCTACACCGCCCAGCCGGGCGAGGTGCTGCAGTTCAACACGCTCGACTGCTTCTCGGGCCGTCTGACCGACGAAACCGTCACCATGAAGGACATGGACTTCTCCTACAACATCACCAACCCCGCCGCCGGCCCTGTGTACGTGGAAGGCGCCGAGGTGGGCGATGTGCTTGTCGTGGACATCTACGACATCCAGGTGGCCGACGAGGGCACCATTGCCACCGACGACCATTGCGGGCCGCTGTTCGAGGGCACCGATTACCGCACGAAGAAGATCAAGATCGAGGGCGGCATGGCCGACTTCAACGGCGTGCGCTTCCCCATCAACCCCATGATCGGCGTCATCGGCACCGCGCCCACTGAGGGAGCCCCCGCCGACGGCTTCGTAGGCAACTACGGCGGCAACATGGACAACAAGCTCATCACCAAGGGTACGCGTCTCTACTTCCCCGTGCGCGTCCCCGGCGCGCTGCTGCAGATGGGCGACGTGCACGCCACCATGGGCGACGCCGAGCTGTGCGGCACCGGCATCGAGATCGCCGCGCAGATCACCGTCCGCGTGAACGTGCTGAAGAACTTCGAGCTGCACTGGCCGGTACTGGAGACCTTCGGCCCGGCGGGTAAGTGGTACGTGAACGCCAGCGCCCAGGAATACAACGAGGCGCTCGTGTGCGCATCGAAAGAGATGCAGCGCCTGCTCATGAACATCACCGGCTGGGATGCCGTGGAAACCTACATGTACATGTCGGCTCAATCCGACGTGGAGATCAGCCAAGGCTGCAAGCCCTGCGAGGTGCAACTGTCCCTGCGCATCGGCACCCCGAAGCTGACCGAGTTCCCCCCGCTTGTAGGGTAGACGCCAGCACCCGCAACAGCACCCCCTCCGAGAGGCCGGCTCGCACGCCGGCCTCTTTCTGCTTTGCTGCTTTTTTATTCGTTTGACGTTCTCGCCTCGCCCCTCTTCCCCGCACTTCCCCCAATATCATGCCTATACAGGCGAGTTTTCCCTTGTTCTTGTCCTTTTACCTTGAGTCAAATGGTAAGCTATGGCCGCGCACAATGCGCAGGAAAGGGGAATCGCCCGACCCGTGTTGGGAGGGATCACGGGCCGCACGATTCACGAGGAGAAGACTTGGAAGGGATAGAGAGGAGACGTCTATGTCACAACCCATCCAAGAGCCGACTATCGGCCTCGGCGAGGACATCGAGGCGTTCGGCTACAAGCAGGAGCTGAGGCGCGGCCTTCAGCTTCACGACGTCGTTCTGTACGGCGTTTTGTTCATGGTGCTCATCGCACCGCAGTCCATCTGGGGCTCGCTGCAGGTTGATTCCGGTGGTCTGACCCCGCTCGTGTACATCATCGGATTCGTTGCCATCAGCTTCACAGCCCTGAGCTACGCCGCGATGTCCAGCAAGTTCCCCATCGCGGGCTCGGTGTACTCCTACGTGCAGCGCGCCATCAACCCGCATGTGGGCTTCATGTCCGGTTGGCTCATCTTGCTGGACTACATCCTGGTGCCCTCTCTTCTGCTGGTCATGGTCGCCAACTGGGGAACCACCCTCGTGCCTGGCTCGCCTTGGTGGCTTTGGGTGGTCGTGTTCATCGCTTTCAACACGTTTGTGAACGTGCGCGGCATCACCATGTCGAAGGGCGTTGACTGGATCATCTTCGCCGTGGAGATCCTGGCGCTCATCGTGTTCATCGCTGTGGGCTGCATGTATGTCTCCGGCGGCGGCGGCTACGGCGAGTTCTCCACCGAGCCGTTCTACAAGCCCGGCGAGGTCGACCTCCACTTTGTGGCCACGGCCGTATCCCTGGCCTGCCTGTCGTTCCTCGGTTTCGACGGCATGTCCACCCTGGCCGAGGAAACCTACAAGCCCGAGAAGAACATCGGCAAGGGCATCCTCATCGCGCTGTGCATCATGATCGTCGTGTTCGTGGCTCAGACTTATGTGGCCGCTCTCATTCTTCCCGACTGGGCGAATACCGATCCCGACATGGGCTTCTTCGATGCCTGCTACGCTGCCGGCGGTCTGCTGCTGCAGAACTTCATGCTGGTTATTAACATCGTCGCCATCGGCATCGCCAACATCATGAATGCCCAGATCGCCTCTTCGCGCCTGCTGTTCTCCATGGGCCGCGACGGCGTGCTGCCCCGCGTGCTCGGCAAGGTGCATCCCAAGTACCAGACCCCCTGGGTGGCCGCTATCTTCCTGGGCGCGTTCTCGCTGGTCCTCACTCTGACCGCCGGTCAATTCGGCGGCATGACGGTGCTCGCCCCCATGGTGAACTTCGGCGCGCTGGCGTCGTTCATCGTCCTGAACTTCGGCGTGTTTTGGTACTTCTGGTGCAAGGAGAAGCAGCGCGGCGCCAAGGCCGTCTTGCGCTACCTCATCTGCCCCTGGATCGGTATCCTTATTCTGATCTACGTGTTCACCGGCTTCGATGCGCTCACCTATGGCGTGGGCATCAGCTGGTTCATCGTGGGCCTCATCATTGCCGCTGTCATTTCCAAGGGCTTCAAAGAAGTGCCCGACGCCTTCAAGAACCTGGAAGTGTAGCCGCTGTTCCTGCGGGCCTAACGGTTCCGAAAGGCATCCACCGATCCAGCAGCTTTGCCCGCCGTAGCGCACGGCATCTTTCGAGCCCCCGGCCATGTCGGGGGCTCTTCTTGTATACTAGGTTCGCCCCTCGAAACTCCCATCTATCTCCAATGCGCTGACCAGGAACTTCTTTGCGTTTTCCCAGATCAGTCTAGTAACCGCAGAATAGAAATAGATGGAAGTTTCGAGAGGCGAACCAGAAATAGATGGGAGTTTCGAGAGAACTCAACACCTCTGGACGCGCGAAAATGATGGAATCAGTTTGCGGGTCCTTGCAGAAAGGAAAGGGGAGGATTCCCATGAAGATCGGTTTCATTGGGCTGGGGAATATGGCCACAGCCATCATCGGTGGCCTGCTGCGCGAGGGCACAACGCTCAGCAGCGAAGACGACAACGCGACGGTGATCACCGCTGCCAACATCATCGGCTCGGCCAAGACCGAGGCCACGCGACAGAAGCGCGCCGAGCAATTCGGCATCGCCGTCACTGCCAGCAACCGCGAAGTTGCCGAAGCGGCCGATGTGCTGGTGCTCGCCGTGAAACCCCAGTTCTTCCCTGAAGTGATCGCCAAAATTCGCGAGGTCGTAAACGAGAACACACTGGTTATCTCTATCGCCGCTGGTCTCACACTCGAGCGCATCGCGGGCCTTTTCGACCGCGATGTTACCGCCATGCGGCTCATCCGCTGCATGCCGAACACCCCGGCCCTCGTAAACGCCGGGTGCACCGCCGTGGCGCCAGGACCTGGGGCAACAGCCGCTGATGAGACGCTCTGCCTGCAACTCATGGGCAGCTTCGGGCGCGCCATCGTTATTCCTGAGCGTCTGATGGACGCCGCCAGCGCCGCAGCTGGCTCCTCCCCCGCGTTTGTCTTCATGTTCATCGAAGCTTTGGCCGACGGGGCCGTGGCCGCTGGGATGCCGCGCGCCCAGGCTTACGAGTTCGCCGCCGCCGCCGTGGCCGGTTCGGCCCAGCTCGTTCTGGAAACAGGACGGCATCCCGGCGACCTGAAGGATATGGTCTGCTCACCGGGCGGCACCACGATCGAAGGCGTGAAAGCCCTGGAAGAGGGTGCCTTCCGTGCGTCGGTCATGAACGCCATCGTCGCCTGCGTAGAAAAGGCGAAGGCCCTTTAGGCGCCGCAAAATCCACACGCAGGCACGTTCCGCTGGAAAACCGTGCAGAATGGGTGAAATTGCGTAGCAAGCCAGGAACGTTTCGCAATCGCTCAAATCCTCCTCGCTTTTCTGTGCATTATCATGGGAAAGTCAACCGCATTAAGGAGGCGACGTTCTGGAACAGCGCAAGGCATTCCTTCAAAACGCCCCTCTGCTCCTCGTTGAAAGGTCTCGCCATGAGGAAACATATTCGCACCTCCCTTGCTCTGCTCGTGGTGGCACTTGCTGCCGCCAGCTTCATGCTCATGTTGCCCGGCTGCACCGGCGGCACCAACGACTCGCCCGGCAAACCCAACGCCGTGGGTAATCGATCTGCTGACGGAGCAAGCGAGGCGACCCAGGGCGACGTCGTCAGCACCGCTATGGTTGCCTACGCCAACGGCGATCAGGTGCTTTTCGTCGACCAGGAGACGCAGACTCCCTACATTCCTACGGAAATTGATGACGCGACCATCATCGTCGACGGGCAGCAGACCGACGAAGAGGCCTTGGTCGCGGGCAATATCGTGCAGGTCACGGGCAACGGCATCATGCTGGAAAGCTACCCGGGGCAGTATCCTGGCATCACTAAAGTCGAAGTCTTAGAAACGGGCAGCCCTGCCGATGCCGAGCAGTACGCCGACATCGTGGACACCGTATTCGCTGCCCCCGATCAGAGCCAAGTACCCGTCGGCAGCCTCAGCTACAAAACGGATCAGGCCGACACCTCGGTCGTCTTGAATCCCTACGAGTTTGACTGGCAGTGGCAAACAGAAGACGGCCAAACCAGCACGTCCCAGGTTGATGGGTTTGCCGCCGACGGAAGCGGTGCGCTGAACGAGACGGTGATCGACGCACGCATCCCTAGCGGCGTCGACGCTTTCGCAGCCTTCTCCGTGAACCCGACGTCTGTAGAAATCGAGCGCCAGCCCTTGGTGAAAGGCGATACGGCGAAAGTTGACCCGCAGGCCGATGGCGAGGACGTGCCCTACACCCTGGGCGACGACGGCACCACGGCCCTGCGCATCGAGCCGAACTACCTCTACGAAATAAAGGCCACCTTCCCCCAGGGCGAGGCCGAGTACGCCTTCTACACGGTGAGCTAGCCTTTCGCGAACATCACAAAACGGCCGGCGCCCGGCTCCTTCGAAGGGAGACGGGCGCCGGCCGTTTATCGGAGCAAGGATTAGTCGAGTTAGTCGAGGTACCGCAGCGCCGCCTGGCTTTTGCCGGCGCGCTTGGCCACATAGAGCGCCTCGTCAGCCACCTGGTACAGGTCGTCGAAGGTGACGGGCGTGCGGGTGCAGGCCACCGCGCCGATGGTGATGGAGGGGTGTAAGCCCTCGGGCATATCGGCGGGGCGCGGCGTTGTGGCGTAAATGCCGCCGGACAGCTGGGACAGCACGCGGTCTAAAGCCGGCCCAGGCACGAGACCGGCGGCAAACACGGCGAACTCGTCGCCACCGAGGCGGGCCACCACGTCATCCTTACGCATGTTCCGGCTGAGAAACGCGGCAATCTCCTGCAGCACCCGATCGCCTTCCGGGTGGCCGAAACCGTCGTTCACCTGCTTGAAGTTGTCCACGTCCACGAGAAAGAGACTGCAACCTTGGGCGCAATCCTCACTCGTCAACGCCTTTTCGATGCGCGTCATGGCGGCCTCGCGATTGAAGATGCCCGTAAGGCCATCCAGCTCGGCCTTCTTCCGCAGGGTGGCCTCGCGCATGACCATCTCGTGGGTGTCCAGAAGACGACCCACATGGCGAACGGGACAACCAACGCCGTTGAATAGCACGAAAGACTGGTAGCGGCACCAGATGGGGTCGCCTTCCGCATTGGGTAGTGAGGTTTCCATATCGATGAAGTCGCCTTGCGCAACGATGTCGCGAATGCGCTCGATGTCGTGCACTTCCAGATCGATAGAGCACTCTTTGTCGCAACGCTTCTGCAAAATGAGGTCGTCCGACTGCGGCTCACGGTTGAAGCGCGCCTCGAAATCGCCGAAGATCTCGCCGGTCTGCGCCTGGCAGTCGATATCGAAGATAACGTCGCGCGAGAGCACTGTGAGCATTTCCACCCGCTCTTCGGCCCGTTCCAGCTTGCGCTGGTAGCTCATCTTCTCGGTGATGTCGATGATGGTGACATAGAACCACGCCTGTCCCTCGTCGTCCACCACATAGCGGCCGCGGTCGTCCACCCATACTTCGGCGCCGTCGGGACGATTCAGCCGATAGGTAACCGCGTAGGTGTTGCCGCACTTGATCTGGGAGGTTATCTCGTCGGTGACGCGCCGGCGGTCATCCGGGTGGACCATGCCGATAAAGCTGTTGTCCGTAATGGCGCAGAATTCCTCGTAGGTAGCGCAGCCGAACAGCTCCAGCACATCGCGGCTCACGTAATCGATGGTACCGCCCTCATCGTCGGCGCGATAGCGGAACAGACCTCCGGGAATGCGATCGAGAAATTCCTGGGACACCTCATCTTCGATCGCACACCCATCATGAGAGCCGAGCTTGCCCTCGGTCACCCGATGAAATATCGTCATAACCAGCCCCTTTGCGCTTCATCCAAACGAAAAGCCGCCAGCTGCGGTTCCTCGCGCCTCGTTCTCTCCCCCACGATCATACCACCGCTGACGCATTCGGAAGCCGTTGCTGCAACAACTCCTTCCTCGCATGTAATTATTTGTTGCGACACGGAGGTCAACGGCACGATCTATTGCCAATCTATGACGAATGCCGATGTTTCGAAGAGCGCTGCTATACTGGCGAGGCACTATCGATGGGGCGCTATGGGAGCGTACCCGTTTTGAAGGAGAGCCCTATGCGCTATCTCATTGCTTCCGATATTCACGGCGCGCTGCCAGCCGCTGAAATGCTGGTGGCGCGCTTTCGCGAAGAGGGCGCCGACCGGCTGCTGCTGCTTGGCGACCTGCTGTATCACGGGCCGCGTAACCCCCTGCCCGAGGGCTACGCGCCGGCCCAGGTGGCGAAGCTGCTGAACGGGCTGGCCGATCGCATCACGGCAGTGCGGGGCAATTGCGACTCCGAGGTGGATCAAATGGTGCTGAACTTCCCCTGCCTAGGCGATTATGCGCTGGTAGTGGACGAGAGGACGACGCTGCTGCTCACCCATGGGCATCTGGATTTGGCGGCCGCCGTTGCGGGGCTTCCTGCAGGATCATTCGTACTCTCGGGCCACACCCACGTGAAGGGCATCGGGCCGGAAGTGGCACCCGCATTCGTGAAGGACGCCGGGGCCGCAGAATCCGGCAGCAAAGAAGGAGCAGCCGAAGCCTGCCCCGCGCTGTCCGCACAGCCCTCAGTCACCTTCGTCAACCCCGGCAGTATCGGCCACCCCAAGGACGGTTCCGCCAGCTATGCCGTCTGGGATAATGGCACTGTGGAGCTGCGCCCGCTCTTCGGTTGAGAAGGGCTGACCAAGGTCAGCCCCTACAGGTAGAACAACGGCAGGCAGTATCGGCGCCGTC
>OLNW01000502.1_pt1 | contig 46259 bp, 36 predicted proteins | sample 1672121 | NCBI WGS metagenome assembly OLNW01 (sample SAMEA3136648, study PRJEB25190) | human gut metagenome
TAGCTCGTCGGGCTCATAACCCGAAGGTCGTTGGTTCAAATCCGGCCCCCGCAACTCGAAAGGTCCTGTAACTGTTATGGTTGCAGGGCTTTTTTTGTGCTTAGAAATATTTGTTTTGAAACATTTTTGACTAAAAAATGATAGATAGTATTTAATAATAGAGTTAGTAAATGTATTAAGTAATACCTAAGATATAAAATTTTTGTCGATAAAATAATATAATGCTCTTAAAAGGTATGTAATTGGGGTATAATAAAATAAAAAAATTAATATTTATTAAAATTATTATATTAAAAAGTATAAACTTAAAGGAGTTAATTTATGGAGTGGAAAGGGTTATTTAAGAGTCACATTTTAGAAAGAGGCTTTGGCTATTACATTGAGGGTTCTGTTGTTGATATTGATATATCAGAAAATAATATTAGGGCACAGGTATCAGGTTCTGATTTATATGATGTTGAAATAGAAATGGAAAATGATGAAATTATAGATATGCACTGCAACTGTCCTTATGCAAATGATGGTAAAAAATGTAAGCATATGGCTGCTGTATTGTTTGAATATGAGGAACTTGATGATAATAATGAGAGCTCCAAATCTATTGAAGATATGGTAAATAATGCTGATGAAAGTGTTGTTAGAGCTTTTCTTACAGACATACTTGAGGATAATGAAAGGCTGTATATAAAGTTTAAAAATATTGTTTCAACTGAAATAAATCAAAAAGATATTAAAAATTTAAAAGAAGAAATTAATTTTATAATAGAGAGTTATTCAGATGAAAATGATTTTATAAGTTATAGGTCGGCATGGGATTTTGCTAATGAGCTTATAGATTTTATAAATGATAATATTAAAATACTTATAAACAAGGGGTACTTAAAGGAGTCATTTGATTTAATTGTACATATTTTCAAAAGAATAAACTATATTGACATTGATGATTCTGATGGTGGTATGAGTATGGTTACAAATGAATGGTGTGATTCTATTAGGACTATTATTTCTAAAGCTGATATAAATTTAAAAGAAAAGCTTTATTTATGGCTCAAAGAGTACATAGATGGAAGTCTTATGGATTTTTATGAGGAAAGTATTGAAGATATTATAATATATGAATTTAATGATAAAGAGTTTGTTATTAAAAATCTTGAATTCACTGATAAAAAATTAAATGAACTAGAAAAAGATAAAGATGAATGGAATTATCAATATGGTGCAAGTTTGTGGTTTAAAAGACATATGGACCTTATGGATATAAATGGTGTAAGTATTGACGAGAAGTTGGAGTATTGCAAAAAGCATTGGAACTTGTCTGAGGCAAGAAAGTTTTGTATTAATGAATACTGTAATATTAAAGATTATGGTAAGGCTATTGATGTTTTAAATGAAAGTTTAAACCTTGATAAGGAATATGTAGGACTTATTACTGAGTATAAATATAAGCTTAAAAATATATATATGAAAATAGGCAATACTGAAAAGTATATTGATGTTCTTTGGAATATTATAATTAATGGTAGGGATTTTAAATTATATAATGAACTTAAAAATCAGTATACACAGGAAGAATGGATTGAAAAAAGAGAAATTTTGTATAGTAAGTTGAAAAATAAGCCTATTATTGCAGAGTTTTATAATGAAGAAAAATTGTATGATAGGCTTTTAGCTTATGTTATTGCTTCAAGGGGGTTGTATGAAGTAAATAAATATATAAAAATATTGTCAAAGTTATATCCAGATAAAATACTTGAAAAATATAGATATGAGCTTGAAAAAATGGCTGAAAATGTAGCTGACCGACAAACATATCAAGGTTGGGTTTATATTCTTAGGCAAACGAAAAAAATTAAAGGTGGAAATGAGATTGTCGAATCTATTCTTGAGGGGTGGAAAGCTAAATATAAAAGAAGACGAGCTATGATGGATGAACTTGATGGTTTATAGAATAATAATGAACTAATACCTTTTTGTCTGGAAGTTTTTTATAAATATTGACAAATATAGACAATAGTGCTATTATGAATAGTATTAATATAAGAGTCTATAATTGTAATAGGAGGAAATATGTATTTTTTATTTTTTTCAGTTTTATTATTTATTTGTTTTTTGTTAGGATTTATAAATCAAAACAAAATAGAACATATTGAGTGGATGGATAGAAGTTTTACAACAGTTATAAAAGGATTTTCTATACTTACTGTAGTATGGGCACATACAGGTGCTAAACTTGGAATGGGAGGTATTCAGTTTATTGCAGGTATAGGTGTTGCTTTATTTTTAATTTGTTCGGGATACGGATTGGAAGTATCTTATCATAAGAATGGGTTGAAACATTTTTGGAAAAAGCGTTTTTTGAAGGTTTGTATTCCTTTTTGGATTGTTGAATTAATGACCACCGTTATAAAGCAAAATTTTGTTTTTAGTGATTTTGTTTTGAATATAGTTTTTTTTAAATCGTTGTGGTTCCTTAGATATATAGTTATATGTTATATTATATTTTATATTGTAAGTAAAATTGTAAATATATTAAAATTTAAAAATAATGAAGAAATTTATTTTTTATTATTTATATTTGCTTTATGGTTTGTAATAGAGAGTTTATTTTTTGCGAATCCGGATATGCCTTTTTTGGAAGCTAGACAAATGCTTTCATTTCCACTTGGTGTAATTATAGCTAAATATAAGGATAAGATTGTAAATATAATACATAAACTATCTTATACCCAAAATATATTTATTGTATTTGGGGTGGGAGTTATAGGAATTGTATTTATGGTCGTTACTCAATTAAATGTGATAAAATCACAGCCATATATAATATCAAATGCATTATCATTACTAACAGTTTTACCGTTAGCAATTGTTATTTTATTGATAGGAATTTTAATAACTCGATTGTTTAGAAACTTATTTTTGTATGAATGTGGATTGGTTTCCTATGAGATATATCTTATTCATATCTATACATTGAGTGTAGTTAGCAAATCTGTTTTGAGTTTAATGTTTTTTATAATTATAACAATATGTTTGGCAATACTGTTACATTTAATTATGAATATAACTAATAGATAAAATATTGGTTGATTTTATTAGACTTTTCAATGAGATAGTTTTTTTCTTTATAAAGTTTAATTTGGGTATTAAATATGATTATATAGACTATCAAAAAGCATTGTTAGTAATATATTTTGAAGAACGAATTACTAATATATTAAATTAATTATTGATAATATAAAATTTAGCAGTAACTATAAACAAGGATAGAAAATATTAAATTGTTCTATCCTTGTTATTAAATATATCAGTTTTTAGTGTTTATAGAAAACTTGAAACGAACTTATTTATAGGAATATTATAAATTAAATTTAATTTTAGCTGCATTTTTAATAAGTTCAACAGAACCCTCAATACCAAATGAGCCACTATCAACCATAAGATTTTTACTATCAATGCTTTCAAAATCACTACCAGTATAAAATTTATGATATAATTTTCTAGCTGAGTCTACATCATTAATAAGTTTTTTTGCTTCTAAGTGGTCAATATGCAAGTCATTTATGCAGTTATAAAGTCTATGCTTGTAGTCTGCATATATAAACACATTTAATACATTAGGATAGTCCTTTAAAATATAATCAGCACAACGACCAACAATTACGCAAGAGTTTGTGTTGGCTGCATCTAAAATAATACTTTTTTGTGTTTCAAAAAGTTTTGACTGTGTGGCTGATGAGCTTATACCAAGTGGGTAAAGCATTTTTTGAAAAGTACCTGACATTTTATCATCAATACCAGCCAATGTTGTTATAGGAAGCCCCATAGCCTCAGCAGCCTTTTCAATAAGTTCTCTATCATAATAAGCAATATTAAGCTCTTTTGCAAGTTGCTTTCCTATTTTTCTACCTAGACTTCCGAATTGTCTAGCTATTGTTATTACATATTTATCTGCCATAAAATTACCTCCTTTTATTTTAGTTAAATTCGTTTTTTACTATGTCTACAAAGGCTGAAATTGCACTATCGGCAATAAGTTTGCCCTTATCAGAAGATGAAGAAATTGCAGGAGCAAGTATACCACTATCAGGAACCATACCTTTTACAATAGGATACTTTGCATAAGGTGAAGGTTCTGCACCCATTTCATTAGACATAAGTTCTTCACGCACAAGCTCTGGAGCTAAATACATCATAAGTGAAGTTTCTGTAATTGCTGCGTGTTCAAAAGCCCAACCAGGGAAAGGAACTTCAGAAAATACCTCATCAATAATATCCTGTGTAAGTACATCCCACCAATTAGTTTCTATAATAGTTACTTCTGGGTGGCGTCTTGAAACAATGTCAACACTTTCTAATACAAAGGCTTCATTTTCAAAGTGAGCATTTAAAATAAATATTTTAGTAATGCCGTCCTTAATAAACTCCTCTAATAAATCTTCAGTAATATTCATAAGAGTAATACCATTTAAGTCAATAGTACCAGGAAATAAAGGACCACCACCACTTAAAGGCTTTGACTTATAGCCATAGGAAAGAGCAGGAGCAACAATACCATTTACCTTTTCTGCAAGCATTAAAGCTAATTTTTCTGCAATAACAGTATCTACAGAAAGTGGAAGGTGTGGACCGTGCTGTTCAGTAGACCCAACAGGCAAAATAAGTACATTATTTATATTCTGTTGAAATTCCTTCCAAGTGATGTTTTGCATAATGTGTTTGTTCATATATATCACCTCATATTTAATTTTTTGTTTGCTCTTATTGTACTCTATGGAATTTTGTTGGGCAATGTGCATAATGCCCATTCATATAAAATCAATAATGTGTAAAAAGTACAATGACACAGGCTTGCAAATTTGATAACATATAGCCAATAAGAAATGCACAGCAGTTAACAAGGGCGTTAAACATAATTTGTTTGCGTCCTTATTTTATTATTTGCTTAGAATAGGAGGAGATTGATATGGCAATCGGTCAAAGGCTTGATATTATTAACATATCAAAGTATTATGGTGATTTTAAGGTACTTGATAGTATCAATATTGTATGTGAGCCTGGAGAATTTGTAACTATATTAGGTTCAAGTGGTTCAGGTAAAACAACTCTTTTAAAGGTTATAGCTGGTTTTGAAGGCAATAGTGATGGTTCTATACTTATTAATAAAACTGATATTGCTGCAAAAAAGGCTTATGAAAGAAACATTGGTATGCTTTTTCAAAATTATGCTTTGTTTCCTCATATGACAGTTGAAGAAAACATAGCTTATCCTTTAAAACTTAGAAAAGTACCAAAGGACGAAATAAAGAAAAGAGTTGCAGAAATTCTTGAAGTTGTAAAACTTTCTAATATGGGTAAAAGATACCCTAAGCAATTAAGTGGTGGTCAGCAGCAGAGAGTTGCTTTAGCTAGAGCTATTGTTTACAATCCACCTTTACTTCTTCTTGATGAACCTTTAGGTGCTCTTGATATGAACTTAAGACACAATATGCAGTTTGAAATTAAAAGAATAACAAAGGAACTTGGAATTACAACAATATCTGTTACTCACGACCAAGAGGAAGCCTTTGCAATGTCTGACAAAATTTGTATTATGAGTGAAGGTAAGGTTCAGCAATTTGGTACTCCAGAGGAAATATATGAAAGACCTGCTAATCGCTTTGTAGCAGAATTTATGGGTACTACAAACATTGTTTCAATTAAGGATATGTCTTACAGCAATGTTGATGATGAACATACTCTTATAAAGGGTATTACAGAGTTATCACAAATGCCTATGGAGCTTGTAGTTGAAACAAAATATGTTGATACTGACAAGAAAGAGGCTTTATTTACATTAAGACCTGAAAGTATACACCTTGCAACTAATACAGAGGGAAATTACTTTACAGTTTCTCTTGATGAAAGCGTTTACTTAGGTGAGAGAGTAAAGATTAAGGCTTTAGCTGGTGATAAAAACTTAAATATTAATCTTAAGGTAAATGAATTTAGAAAACTTGAAAATCCAAATAGTGTAGGACTTAAATTTAATCCTGAAGATATTTCAATAATTTATGATAAGTAGTTTATATAAAGTGAAAATACATATACAATAGGAGGAATTTATTATGAAAAAGAAATTATTATGTTTATTAACTTCAGCAGTACTTTGTGTAGGAATGTTTACAGGTTGTGGTGGTAGCAAGTCATCTCATACTAACAAACTTGTTTTTGTTGACTGGGGTGGTACTAATACTGAGGCTAGACTTGAAGCTAATGTTAAGCCTTTTGAGGAAGAATATGATTGTGATGTTACAGTTGTAACTCCTTCTGATTACTCAAAGCTTATTGCAATGGTTGAAAATGGTACAACTGAATGGGATGTTATGAATTGTGATGCTTATTGGGGTGCTTATGCTGGTGAAAAGGGCTACCTTGAACCAATTGATTACAATGTTGTAACAGAAAAAATTGACCCATCAGCACAGCTTGAAAATGTTATGGGTGCAGAAGTTTATTCATCAGTTCTTGCTTATAACACACAGACTTATGATGAAAATACAGCACCAAAGAATTGGGCTGACTTCTGGGATACTAAGAAGTATCCAGGTAAGAGAGCTATGTGGCAGTATCCAGTAACTGTTCTTGAGGCTGCTTTAATGGCTGATGGTGTTCCTAAGGACCAGCTTTATCCACTTGACCTTGACAGAGCTTTTGCAAAACTTGATGAAATTAAGGACGATATTGTATGGTGGACTGAAGGTGCACAGCCATCACAGATGTTAAGTACAGGTGAAGCTGATATGGCTCTTGCTTGGAGTGGTCGTATCCTTACAGCTCAGGACGAGGGTTCTCCAGTTGGTCTTACATATAACAATGGTATTAGAATTGCTGCTGGTTGGGTTGTTCCAAAGGGTGCTCCTCACAAGGATATGGCAATGAAGTTTATTGAATATGTAAGTAGACCAGAATCTCAGGCTGCTTTCTCTGAAAAAATTCCTTATGGTTCAACAAATGCTGATGCAACAAACTTAATGTCAGATGAACTTAAAAATAAGATTGGTCAGACTGATGAACAGATGGCTGAACAGATTTATGTTAATAATGAATATTGGGCAGAGCATCTTACTGAGGTTGAGGAAAGATTTAATGCTTGGCTTGTAAAATAATATTGATTGGGCGAGTTAATCTCGCCCTCCTTAATAGGAAGTAGGTGTGTAAAATGAATAATGAAATCACAAAAAGAAATATTGCCTACAAATTATCAAATATAAAAGGAGCAAAGTGGCTATTACTCATAATCCCTTTACTGTTTGTGTTTTTGACTATGGTTATATCTCTTGTTAATATATTTGAACGAAGTATTGTAGATGATAATGGATTTACACTAGAGTATTTTAAAAAGGTTATTACAGAGCCTTTGTATTTAAAGGTTATGGTTACAACACTTAAAACTGGCTTTGTTGTAACATTATGTACAGTAATTATAGGTTATCCTATGGCATACCTTTCAGTTAGGTCTAAGAATTCACTTGTTCGCAGATTTGTTAGTGGTGGTGTTCTTGTTCCTTACTGGGTAAGTATGTTAGTTAGAATTTTTGCTTGGCAGATTATATTAGCTAAGAATGGTATTTTAAATCAAATTCTTATTAAAACTGGTGTAATTGATGAGCCTCTTGAAATTCTTTATACTTCTGTAGCTGTTGTAATTAGTTTAACTCACATTTTGTTGCCACAGATGTTTTTAAGTATGCAGTCTGTTATGGCGGAAATTGACCCTAATTTAACTTTAGCTGCTGAGGGAATGGGTGCAAAGCCTGTTAAAAACTTTAGAACAGTATTTCTTCCATTGTCAATGCCTGGTATTATATCTGGCTGTATGATGGTATTTGTGTTGGCACTTGGTTTTTATATTGCTCCAGCACTTTTAGGTGGAAGTGATGATATGATGATGTCAAACCTTATTCAGCAAAATATGCAGAATATGAACTGGCATATTGCAGCAGCACTTTCTGTTGAACTTTTTGTAATTGTTATGATATTTATAGCTGTTGCTTATAAATTTGTTGGAGAACAGCTATTTACTAGAAAGGCATAGGAGGTGTTAATATGCTTGCACTTATAGTATTTATATTGCTTGTTGTAATTATATTGCCTGCACTTATTGTTATACCTCAATCTTTTACATCATTAAATTATTTTACATATCCAATTCCTGATTTTGTAACAAAGTGGTATGACAAGTTTTGGGAAAACAGTGAATGGGTTGTTGGCTTAACAAGAAGTTTAGTTATTGCTATTATTGTAGCTATTGTAGCTACTGTTCTTGGTACACTTGCAGCAGTAGCTATGCAAAAAATAAATTTTAAGGGCAAAGGTCTTTTTATGGGACTTATGATTTCTCCTATGGTTATTCCTGTTGTTATTATAGGTGTTGCTCTTTATTCAACTTTTTCTAAGGTTGGACTTACAAATTCCTTTGTTGGACTTGTTTTTGCTCATACATTGCTTGCTATGCCTATGGTATTTATAACAATGAGTTCTGGCCTTGGTGGCGTAAACTCTAACCTTGAGCTTGCAGCAATGGGTATGGGAAGTACCCCAATAGGTGCGTTTTTTAAGGTGGTTTTACCTACAGTTAAGCCATCATTAATTTCATCAATACTTTTCTCATTTGTTTCTAGTCTTGATGAAGTAGCTGCATCATTATTTATTGCAGGTGCAGACACAAAGACTTTACCTTTAATTATGTGGGAAAGACTTAATACATATATGGACCCAACTATTGCTGTTGCTGCAACATATTTAATTATACTTACATTGGGTACATACATTGTCAAGGAAGTAATTGATGCAAGAACAAAGAAAATTTCTTAATTAAAAATCTTAGTAAGTAAGGTGATATATAGTGAATAATATTAAAGTATATAAAAATGCAAAATTAAGACATAAGTCAGAGCTTTATGATATAGTTATTGAGGACGGAAAGTATAAGGAAATTGCTCCAAACTGTGGTGATAAGTACAAAGATTGTGATATTAAAGATTTGGAGGGCAAACTTGTTTGTGAACCTTATGTAGAGTCACATATTCATTTGGATTATGTTTATACTGCTGATGTTCCTAAGGAGGCTACATTATCTGGTACTCTTTTTGAGGCTATTAACAAATGGTCTGAGTCTAAGGAGGCTATATCTGGTGATGAAATAAAGGAAAGGGCTTTAAAGGCTGTAATGTCACAGGTTAGAAATGGTGTGCAGTACATTAGAACTCACGTAGATGTTACTGACCCTAAGCTTACTGCATTTAAGACTATGCTTGAATTTAAGGAAAGTCTTAAGGATATTGTAGATATTCAGCTTATAGCTTTTCCTCAAGAGGGTATATATGCTTATAAGGGTGGCGAACAGCTTGTTGAAGAAGCTGTAAAAATGGGTGCTGATGTAGTCGGTGGTATTCCTCATTTTGAATTTACTAGAGAAGATGGTATAAAATCAGTTAAAAAGGCTTTTGAGATTGCAAACAAATATGATAAACTTGTAGATATTCATTGTGATGAAACTGATGATGACCAGTCAAGATTTATTGAAATGCTTGCTTCAGAGGCATATTTTACTGGAATAGGAAATAAGGCTACTGCAAGCCATACTTGTGCAATGAGTTCATATAGCAATGCTTATGCCTACAAACTTATGACTAAGTTGGCTAAGTCAGGTATCAACTGCATTTCTTGCCCAACTGAAAATACATATCTTCAAGGCAGATATGATGCTTATCCTAAAAGACGAGGTCTTACAAGAATAGATGAGCTTACAGCAGCAGGTGTCAATGTAAGTTTAGGTCAGGACTCTATATCTGACCCTTGGTATCCTTTAGGTAATGGTAATTTAATGAATCAGCTTGATTTTGCTTTACATATTGGTCATTTAATGAATACAGAGCAAATCAATAACGCCTTAGACTATATTACTGTAAATGGTGCTAAAACTCTTAATATTTATGACGACTATGTTATGAAAGTTGGTAACAAGGCATCATTTATAGTTCTTAATTCAAATAGTGAATATGAGGCAATAAGAGAAAGAGCTGGTGTTATTTTAAGCGTAAGAAATGGCGAAGTTATTATGGAAAAACAACCTGAAAAAGTTGTTGTTGACAAAATAGCTGAAAAGTATTTATAATAGAGTAAGATACATTGATGTGTTTGATGTGATTACTCAAGGAGGAGCAGATAATCTGCTTCTCCTTTTTTTATTTTAAGGTGGTATAAAAATTATGTCAGCAACTATAAGAAACTTACTTAAACTTGAAATATTTAAAAATGTTATAACACTAGTTTCTAAAGATTGTGATTTAGATAAGGCTGTAACTTGGCCTTATATTAAGCAAATGAAAGAGCTTGCACCTTGGATAAATGGTGGAGAAATAGTGTTTGTAATGGGAAACAATGGTGATGATACTGTTGATAGACAGATAAGTATTTTAAAAGAAGGACAGGAACACGGTGTGTCAGCTTTTGTTTTCTTATATGGCAGTCAGTATATTGATGATATAGATAGTGAAGTAATTGAATATGCCAATAAAATTAAAATGCCTCTTTTTAAAATACATTATAATGTAAAATTAATTGATATAGTTAAGGAAATATCAAATGCTATTTTGCAGGCTGACAATATGGAAAAGCTGATTTTTAATTTTATGAATGATTTGCTTAATAAAAATTTTGTTAGTGAGGAGCATATAATAAAGCAAGGCTATGAGTGTGGCATAATAATTGATGATAATTGCTGTGCAATGGTGTTAAATACAAATTTTAATTATGAAAATGCCAACTATGATAAAATATTGACCTATAGAAACACAATGAATTATGTTCTTAAAAGGATTGAACAGATTGGTAATCAGTTGGGCTTTAAAATAATTTCTTACTTTAGAATGGATAAGGCTGTTTGTTTAATTTTTGTTGAAAATAATAGGGATATAGAAAAAATATCTAAGGAAATTAATGAATTTTTAGACTACTTTTTTGAATATAATGAACTGGCTGTTTTTGTTGGCTATAGTAATATTCATAAAGGTGTTAAGGGTTGCTTGAAGGCTGTTGATGAAGGTGAAAAGGCTGTTAAATTTGCTGAAAAGTCAGATAGCTATAAAATTAGCTGTAATTATTCAGATATGGGCTTTTTAGGACTTGTTGTTAATTATAATACAAAAGAGGAGCTTATGTCTTATTGTAGAGATACTTTGGGAGTTTTAATTGATTCAGATAAAGAGAATAATACTGAATATATGCTGACTGTTAAGGTGTTTTTGGAAAATAACAATAATATTATTGCGTCGGCTAATAAACTTTTTATACATAGAAATACTTTAATTAATAGAATTAATCACATAGAACAATTGACTGGTAGAAGTTTGAAAGATGCAGATGTTAAAATGGAGTATCTTTGTGTTTTTAAGTTGCTTGAGTTTATGAGTGATTAGAGTTTTGATGGTAGATTAATTCTTGTAATTATTTACTATAAAATGTATTACTATGTAATATACTCATTTAATTTTATACTGTAAATGTATTTTTTGATGGTTTTAATACATCGAAGAATATATATATATAACATAAAATATAATGTAGTTTCTTTGTAAATGTTGACAAAGTGGTGGGATAATGGTATGATTAATTAAATATTATTTATTGTTGAGGTTTGTATTATAAGTATAGTGTTATCTTGGGGGATAGGATAATTATCTATCGTAGGGTATATTTTATTTTAAATTGGTAATAATTTGTGATTTTTGCTAAATTTGTTCATATATTTTATGTTTGAATAGAAACTTTAAGAAAATGTTATAATGATTAGTAAGAGGGAGTAGTATGGTTGATTTAACAGTTATTATTCTTACAAAAAATGAAGAAAAAAATTTAAGGAAGTGCGTAGAATCTTTTAGAGGTATTGCTAAGAGATTTGTAATAGTTGATAGTTTTAGTACAGATACGACAGAAGAGTTGTGCAAACAATTAAATAGAGAACTTCAAAAAATAGGAAGTTCTCTTGATTTTTATCAAAATAAGTGGGTTGATTATGCCACTCAGCTTAATTGGGGACTTACACAGACTAATATTACAACGGAGTGGTCAATGAGAATGGACGCAGACGAGGAATTAATGGAAAATTTGGCTCAAGAAATTGATGAAAAACTTGCTAATATTGATTCTTCGATTAATGGTGTTGTTCTTCGTCGTCGAGTTTACTTTATGGGAAAATGGATTAAGCACGGTGGAAGATACCCTGAGTTGCTTTTGAGAATATTCCGTACAGGCAAAGCCATCTGTGAACAGAAAATTATGGATGAACATATGATTTTATCTAATGGAAGAACAGTAGAATTTAAATATGATTTAATAGATAATAATCAAAAAGATTTAGAGTGGTGGACTGCAAAACATAACTGGTATAGCAATCGAGAGGTACTTGACCATCAGATAACTTTAGAAAAACAGACAGGAAGTTCGCTTGAAACAGGGGGCGAGTCTACAAATCAAGCAAAAATGAAACGAGCTGTTAAAAATAATGGTTATTATAGATTGCCAAAGTTTTTGAGAGCTCATTTATATTTTATTTATAGATATTACATAAGGCTTGGGTTTTTAGATGGTACAGAAGGAAAAATATTTCACTTTCTTCAGGCGTATTGGTATAGATTTTTGGTTGATGCCAAAATGTATCAGTGTGAAAAAGATGGTATAAAAATGAAATCGCAAGGGGATTTAAAGGCGTAAGGAGATAATTGATATTATGAAAAAAATTGGAATATTGACTTATCATAGGGTGTTTAATTTTGGCTCTTTGCTACAAACATATGCATTACAGAATTATTTAGAAAGAAAGAACTGTGATGTGGAAGTAATAGATTATTATCCATCAAGACTTAGGAAGAAAGAATTACTATTTCATATAAATCCGAAGTGGCGTAGACCTATTTTTAAATTAATAGTGCATCTAATTCCTGCAGTAGCAACTAGACTTTTGGGTTATCATATGATGAATACATTTTTAAATAAGTATATTAAGTTGACATCGCAACAGTATGAAACAATAGATGATTTAATAAAAAATATACCAAAAGAAGATATATATTTGAATGGTTCAGATCAAATTTGGAATGTTGAAACTGCAAATGGTGAAGTTGATAGAGTGTTATTTATGGATTTTCTTGATAATGATAGTATTAGAGCTGCTTATGCGGGGAGCTTTGGTAAAGATGATTTTTCGGATGAAAGTTTAAAAGAAATTAAGAAGTATTTAGATAAGTATTCAGCAATTTCAGTACGAGAAAAGAGTGGAGTTTCTATTTTAGAAAAAATCGGAATCAAAGAGAGTCGTTGGGTTTTAGATCCTACTTTTCTTTTGAGAACTACGGATTGGGATAAAATTGCTGGTAAAATAAATTTACCTAATAAATATCTTTTGGTGTACAATTTGAATAGAAATCCGCGAATTTCCCAAATAGCAATGAAAATTGCTACTAGGAAGAACTTGAAAATTGTTAATATGGCTCAATCGCTTACATTTGTAAAAGGTGCCAAAAATATTCTTTATCCGACACCTAATACATTTATTACAATGTTTAAGAATGCAGAATATGTTGTTACAGATTCTTTTCATGGGACTGCATTTTCAATTAATTTTGAAAAACAATTTGTTTGTATTCCAGCACCACGATTTAATGCTCGTCTTGAAAGCATTTTGGAATTAATAAATGAATCTGATAGACTTTTATTAACTGATGATATTTCTATTGTAGATCGTGAGATTAATTACAATATTGTAAGTTCTATCATTGAAGAAGAAAGAAAAATTGCAGATAAATTTATTGACAAAATAGTTGGCTTATAGGGGATAAAAAATGGCTAAAGTATATGCGTATCAAAATAACTTGGCATCGAGAATGAATAGTGCATCAGGTGGGGCATTTAGTGCATTGATAAACTCTTGGATTGCTTATAACAATAAGGTAGGTATAGAGGACAGTAGACTTGCTATTTATGGTGCTGCATATGATGATAATTTTCAAGTTCATCATATGCGTTGTGATACTACAAATTGGGATAGTCTTAAAGGCTCAAAATATACTGTAAGTAATTTTGCTGGAGTATTTGAGTTAATTGATAAAGATGTCCATGAAGGTCATAATATATTGTTTTCAGGAACGCCATGTCAAGTCGCATCTTTAAAAAAATATATTGAAAGAAAAAACTGGAATCGTGATAGTTTTTTTTTAGTAGATATTGTATGTCATGGAACACCAGAAGGAAAAATTTGGATTGATTATAAAAAATATATTGAAAGAATTTATGGCGGAAGTCTTATAAAGTATAATTTTCGATATAAGAATACTCATTCAATTGAGCCAATAGTATATGCAGAGTTTTCAAATGGAAAAATTGTAAAAGATACAAAGGAGCTTCGTTCTTATTTAGATTTATATTTTACATATTTACCATTGAGAAATTGTTGTTATAACTGTCAATTTTCAAATATGAATCGTGTTTCAGATATAACTATCGGTGACTTTTGGGGAGCTGATATAATTTTTAAGAAAATAAATACTTATAAGGGAATTTCGCAAATCATTGTAAATACAGATTATGGCAATGAAATATTTATTGGATTAAGTAGCTATGAAAAAGAAACTTTAATGGAGTGTAATTCAAATGAATTCCTTAAATACCAACATAACCTAGTATCTCCAACACCAATGCCTTTAAATGTTGAAGAATTTAGAAAATATTATGATGAAAATGGATATGAAGTTTGTATTCATAAATATGTTGGTGAGGGAAAGAGATATGCAATAATATTTGCACTTAAGCGTTTTGTGTCTTATTTAGGAATAAAGCAGTATATAAAGCGTATTATTAGAAGTTAGTATTTAATTTAAAAGGATGGAATAGATGAAAGTTTTAGTTGTTCACCCAGGAAAACAGCATGTTTTTAGATTAGCAAAGGCTGTTGAAGATGCAGGAATGTTAGAAGGATTTTTGACAACTTCGTATGCAAAACCAGGTTCTTTGACTACAACACTTGTATCTGTGTTATCAGGAAAGACAAAGTTGAAGGCTATGAATCGTAAAACTAGCGAATTGGATGATAATAAGGTTATCCAGTTTTGTGAGTTTAGAAGTTTAATTTGTACATATTTTAGAGGCTATTTACCTAAAGGTAAAATATTTAAACCTTGTGTACCGTTATTTAAGGAATTGTATCCTCGTTTTAATGATTATATAAATGATTGTTTTGGTAAAAAAGTAGCAAAGTATGCTATAAAACATAATGTTGATGTTGTTATTTCTTTCGATAATAATTCAATGGTTTTATTTGAAACATTGAAAAAAAAAGCACCGACTATCAAACGAGTTTTAGATGTGTCAATTGCAAGTAGGATTTATCTAAAAACAGTATACGAGAAAGATTTGGCAGAATTTGGTGAAAGTGGTTTGAGATATGAGCAAAGAAAACTGTGGGACGCAAAGTATATGCAACGAATTGAACGAGAAATTGCATCAACAGATTATTTTCTTGCAGGTTCAAATTTTGTAAAAAATAGTTTAGTTTATTCTGGTGTACCTGATGCAAAGATTAGTGTAGTTCACTATGGTGTTAATATTAAACAGTTTAAAAATAATGAATGTATTAATAAGAGTGATGTAGGACTTAGATTAATTTATGTTGGAGGAACTATTTATAGGAAGGGTGTTCATCATTTGTTAAAAGTTGTTAAAGAACTTGAAACTTATAATGTGAGCTTAGTCCTTGCCGGAGAAGTAAATCGTAACTCAGAGCTTTATTTACAATATAAAGATTGTAAAAATATAGAGTTCAAGGGTTATTTGCTGCCTAATCAACTTGCAGAAGAATATAACAAAGCAGATGCTTTTATTTTGACATCTTTGGCCGAAGGTATGGCAATGGTAGGTTTGGAAGCTATGAGTAGTGGACTTCCTGTAATTTGTAGTAAAAATACGGGATTAACTGATGTTGTAGTAAATAGAGAAAGTGGATTTATATTTGATACAGGTGATATTGAGGGTCTAAAAAAACTTTTGATTGGTTTAACTAAAGATAAATCTTGTTTAAAAAATATGGGGGAGAATGCAAGAAAAATAGCTACTAAATATACATGGGACTATTATTCAGATAATATTAAGTCCTTTTTGGAGAGGTTAGAAAATGAAAAAGCTTAGTGTTTTATATCTTACAAATGCACCATCTCCATATCGTGTGGAATTTTTTGAAGAGTTAGGTAAACTGTGTGATTTAAATGTCTGTTTTGAACTGAAGCCCGAGGATGTTAAACACCGTAATACTGCTTGGTATAAAGAAAGTTATACGAATTTTACATCTATACAGTTGAAAAAAAGATATTTCTTTAAGCAGTATATTTGTACAGATGTACTTAAAGTATTAAAAGAAAAAAAATATGATGCAGTTGTTGTTGGAGTGTATAGTACCAACACAGCTTTGCTTGCGATGGCATATTTAAAGTTAAAAAGAATTCCATTTTTTATAAATTCAGATGGCGGTTTTATTCAAAAAAATGAGACAATAGTTAAAAAATGTATTAAGTCTTTTCTTATAGGTTTAGGTAGCTATTATTTTGCTTCTGGCGAGAAGACTGGAGATTATTTAAGATATTATGGTGGCAATAAACAGGTATTTAAGTATTCTTTTTCTACATATTTAGCAAAGGACTTGCCAAAAAATCTTATATCTTGTGATGAAAAAGAACAATTAAAGAAGAAACTAAACTTATTGGAAAGATATGTCTTTATTTCAGTTGGTCAATTTATATATCGTAAAGGTTATGATATTCTTATGCGTGCGTGTGTGGGGTTATCTAAGGATGTAGGTATATATATTATTGGTGGTGAGCCTACGGAAGAATATGTTCAATTAAAAAATTCTTTAAAGTTAAATAATATTCATTTTATAGGTTTTAAGAAAAAAGAAAATTTAATAGAATATTATAAAGCTGCAGATGCATTTGTTCTTCCGACACGTGAAGATATTTGGGGTCTTGTTATTAATGAAGCATTAACATACGGTTTACCAGTTATAACAACAGATAACTGTTTAGCCGGTTTAGAACTTGTTGAGAATGGTGTCAATGGCTATATTGTGCCTGTTGGAGATACTGTGGAATTGCGTAAAAAAATTGAACTGCTTTCCGAAAATTTAGAATTGTCTAATTATATGGCAAGTAATGCCTTTGGAGCAATGCAAACATATACTATAGAGCAGGAAGCAATAGATCATATTAATGCATTTACAGAAGTGATTAAATTAAAAAAGAGGTGATATTTTTGGAAAGAATTCAATATAGAGTTAAAATGACACTATTTATGTGTTACTATTATTCTATAGAGATAATATTGAATATTAAAGCAAAATCTGAAAGTAAAAATCAGTTTATTATAAAATTGTCATTGTGGTTGCCTATTATTATTTTAAGATGGATTATGTCTGGCGTATATGAAAAAACTATTGGAAAAATAGTAGCAAGGCGATTTAGAAAAAACGATATAAATCGAAATTTTAAATATGAGCTTGGAATAGTTGCAATAGCAAAAGATGAGGGTCAATATATTAAAGAATGGGTAAAGTATCATAAAGTTGTGGGGGTTGATAAGATTTATCTTTATGATAATGGTAGTTCGGACAATACCAAAAGTGAAATTGATGATTATGTAAAATCGGGTTTTATTAAATGGATACCTTTTCCTGGAAGTGTTATGCAAATTCCGGCATATAATGATGCTATTAAAAAATATAGTAATGAATGTCGTTATATGGCATTTATCGATTTAGATGAATTTATTGTACCAACGAAAAGAGAGTTACTTGTAGATACAATTCGTAGAATAATAAAACGAAATTTATATGCTGGTGGTATTGGTGTAAACTGGGCACTATTTGGATCTTCTGGATATGAGAAACAACAAGAAAAACCGATTACACAAACTTTTTTTAGACGTGCGGATGAGACGGCATGGCCTAATTTTCATGTGAAAACTATTTGTAATCCAAGAGTTGTAAAAAATTACATTAGCCCACATTTTCCAGTGTATAAATTAGGTTTTATTAATATAGCACCAAATGGTAAGCGCCAATATGTATGGGGAAATCGTTATGTAGACTATTCTGAAATTAGGTGTCATCACTATTTTTGTAAATCAAAAGAAGAATGGATTATTAAACGAAGCAGAGGAATGGCTGATAGGAATCAGGTTTACAATATGGAAAAATTTAATGAATATGATATTAATGATGTATTTGATGATATTATGATTCGTTATTCTGATTGTTTATAATGAAGTGTTGCGTAGAAGAGGTGAAGACAATGAAAGTTCTGCAGATAACAGCATTTAGTGGCTGGGGATGCACAGGTAGAATAAGTGTGGGGATAAGTAATGCTTTATGCAAAGAAGGATATGACAATTATATTGCATGGGGACGAATTAATACTGCATCAGAAAATGTAAAAACAATTCAAATCGGAAATTTGTTAGATCAGATGATTCATGGATTGTATACTCGATTGACAGATAAATGTGGCTTTGGTTCTAAAAAGTGTACAGAAGAATTTGTTAAAAAACTGGAATCTTTAAATCCAGATTTAATTCAGCTTCATATTTTACATGGCTATTATATTAATTTAGAAGTATTGTTTGCTGCGATTAAGAGATTAGAAATTCCAGTGGTTTGGACATTTCACGATTGTTGGGCATTTACAGGTCACTGTCCATATTTTGATTTAGTAGGATGTCAAAAATGGAAGACAGGATGCCATAATTGTGAGCAGAAATCTCATCATCCAACAAGCTGGGGATTAGATAATTCTAAAAATAATTGGGAAAAGAAGAAAGAACTTTTTACTGGTATTAAAAATCTCACTATTGTTACCCCTTCTTTTTGGTTAAAATCATTGGTAGAACAGTCATTTTTTAAAGATGCTAAGATTTGTGTGATAAATAATGGTATTGATTTAAGTATATTTAAACCTACTAAGTCGGATTTTAGGAAAAAATATAAACTTGAAAATAAAAAAATATTATTAGGTGTATCTTCTACATGGGTTGAATCAAAAGGTATAGAGGATTTTAAGTTTCTTGCAAAAAATTTACCAAGGGATTATCAAATTGTTATGGTTGGATTAAATAAAAAACAAATTAAGGAATTACCAAAAGAAATTATTTGTATTGAAAGAACTGATAGTGTAAAAAAACTAGCGGAAATTTATTCTACAGCCGATGTATTTGTTAATCCAACTTATGAAGACAATTTTCCTACAACAAATATTGAGTCATTAGCATGTGGTACACCAGTAATAACATACAATACAGGTGGAAGTGTTGAAGCTGCGGGAAACGAATTTGGATGTGTTGTGCCACAAGGAGATATGAGTGCATTGCTTAAATGTATTTTGAGTGAAAATTGGAAATGCAATAGAAGTGATTGTGTTGCTTATGCACAAAATTTTGATGCGAATAAAAAATATGATGAGTATGTTGCTCTTTATGGAGGAATAATAAATGGATAACTATGCTTGTCAATTTAGTAGATCTGCAAGATTAGTAGCCACTTTGTTATATCTTGCTATTGGATTATTGCTTATACTTAAAATACCTGATATAGCTGGATATAGTTTTTTAGGAAAATATATTTATGTTGTAATTTCTTATTTTGTAGTAACTGGAATTTGGTTAACATATATTTATAAATATGGCTTTTATATATTTGAGCCTTCGACTATAGTTTTAGTTATAACTATTATAACATATTCAATTGAACCGTTAATTTCAATAATTACAGATGATACAACTATTGGTGGGTTTGAAGTATTTGATGGCTGTTATAAGGCAACTACAATTTATATGTTTGCAACTATTATTTTTATGTTTTTTTATTATAATACATCTTATAGAAGAAAACAATTTGTGTTTTTTGAAAATTTTGGTTGGTATAGAAATATAAATAGAAAAGTTCATGTACAAACATTACTAATATTAGCATATTTATTTGTGTTAATTGGTGTTGGTGTATCATTAATTGACCTTTTAATGAGAGGATATGACATTGAATACATTTTTTCTTGGGGAGTTAGTGGTGAATTTAGTGTAGGGGAAGAATCGACAGGTGTTTTTATTAACCTACGATATTTAATGATACCAGGATTTCTCTATTTGGATATATATGAAACAAGAAAATGGCGTACTATTCTTCTTAGAGCTATAGTTCTTGCTTGTCTTTTGATTAGAACAACTAGATGGATTGTAATTGTTTTATTGATGTCGCCAATTGTATTAAAATATCTTCGTGAGAATAGAAAGGTAAATTATTCTAGATTTGTAATTTATATTGTTATTTTTGTATTGATAATAAGCGGAATGCAGTTTACAAGAAGCTTTGTGCGTGATGGATTAGGTGCGGCAAATGCAAGTTGGAACAATTTTGATTTAATGTATATTTGGAGTGCATTTTCTGGAAACTTTGACTTATATAAGACATTGTATGGCGCTGTTTCATACTTTCCAGATAAGCATTTTTATACATTAGGACAACAGATGATAGTGCTAACATTAGTAACTTGTATTCCTAGATCTATTTGGTCGAATAAGCCTGTTAGTATAATTGATTCTGTATTAAAACCGTACTTTATGGGACAAGAATCCGTAAGAGGACATTGGGCATATGCACAATTAACAGAATTTTATATTGAGTTTGGGATTATTGGAGTAATGATATGTATGGCTATTTTTGGACGATTGTGTGCAGGTATACGAAATATGTACGTTAACAATAGGGATATTCATGACTATGTTTTGGCGGCATTTTTATTTCCAATGCTGATGCAGTTTGTAATTAGAGGTTATATGCCTATTAATTTTTGGGCATTGTTCTTTATGTTGATACCAGTATGGATTATGAGATTGTTAAACTTAGGGGATAAATATGAACAGCAAAATTATTAGAAATTATATGTATAATACTTTATTTCAGGTATTGGTTTTATTAACGCCAATAATACTTTCGCCTTACTTAGCAAGAGTATTAGGTCCTGAAAAGTTAGGTGTTTATTCATATGCATATAATATAGCAGATGTTATTGTTTCATTTGCATTATTAGGAACATATACATATGGATGTCGCCAGATTGCTTATGTAAGAGAAAAAGAGGCAGTGTGTAAGAAAACATATCAAGAAGTGTCTACACTTAGGCTTATACTAGGTACAATTGGTTCAGTTATATATTTAGCAATTACTTATATTCAACAAGGTGAACGACAATTAGTGTTTGTAATTTTATATTTTTGGGTGATGGCAATGATTTTAGATCCGTCTTGGTTTTTTGTGGGTCAGGAGGATATGAAACCAACTGCAGTAAAGAACTCTGTAATAAAAATAGTAACAGTTTGTTTGATATTTTGTTTTGTTAAAAGCTCGGAAGATATAACAAAGTATACTTTGATTATATCAGCAACAACGCTTGTTTCAAATTTAGTATTGTATTTTCAGTTTAAAAAATATAATGTTAAACAATTGTTGTGTTTTTCAAATTTGTCTATTCACTTAAGAGGTTCTATTGCTTTGTTTTGGACACAGATTGCTACGATGATTTACTTAAAAGTAGATAAAATTATGATTGAAATGTTAACTAAAAATGCCAGTAATGTAGCTTTTTATGATCAAGCAGAAAAAATAGTTACCATTCCACTGACATTTGTTACTGTATTGAGTACAGTTATGATGCCTAAAATTGCAAATGAATTTGCAAATCAGAATAATGATGAGATTTCTAGATTGTTAAATAAAGCTGGACAAGTATCACTTTTTATGGCTTGTCCTATGATGGTAGGGATTGCAATTATAGCAAATAATTTTGTGCCTTGGTTTTTAGGAGATTCATTTTTGCCTTCAGCTATAGTAATAAGTATTATTAGTCCTATAATTGTTAGTAACTCTTTATCTGGGATTTCGGGTAAACAGTTTTTTACAGCAACAAATCAAATAAATGTGATTTTGATTGCATATATGAGTACAGCTGTTGTTAATGTAACAATAAATGCACTACTAATTCCAAAGTTTTCTTATATAGGAGCAGCAGTTGCTACAGTGATAAGTAGTTATATATCAGTGTTAATTCAATATTATATTATGAATAAACAGGTAAAAATGAATAAGACTTTTATCTCGGGGATGAAGTATTTAGCATGCTCTTTTATTATGGGAATTATTGTGTTTTATTTTGATAAATTTATGAGCCCTTCTCCTATTACAACGATTGCTGAATGTGTTTTAGGGTTTGTAATTTATTTTATTTTATTATTTATATTAAGGGATAAAACATTGTTTGAAATGTTATCTATAGTGAGTAATATTCTCAGAAAGAAAAAAAATCTGTAGGAGGAAACTATGTTACCAACTAAAAAGAAATGTTGTGGTTGTGGTGTATGTGCTAATGTTTGTGATTTAAGTGCTTGTAGTATGGTTAGCGATTATGAAGGTTTTCTTTACCCTAAAATAGATAAAGATAAGTGCGTGGGTTGTGGTAAATGTGAAAAATCTTGTCCTGTATTGAGTGGAAAAAATTACTTTACGATTAAAGTGGAAAATAAATCATATTGTGGTCATTATACAAATGAAGTTAAGGTAAAAGAATCAGCATCTGGAGGAGCAGCTAGCTCTTTGGCTGAAGCAATAATTTTATCTGGAGGCGTTGTATATGGTGTTGCATATTCGGAGGACTTTCGGTATGCACATCATATTAGATGTTCAACTGTTGATGAAATAAAATTTTTAAGAGGATCTAAATATAACCAGAGTAGAAAAGAATTTATATATTGTTCTATTGAGGAAGACCTTAAAAAAGGAATGTGTGTCTTATTTATTGGAACACCTTGTGAAGTAGTTGCTGTCAAGGCTTTTTTAAAAAAAGAATATAAAAATTTACTAACATGTGATTTAATTTGTGAAGGTACAACATCTGAAATAGTTCTTAAAGATTTTATTTTTTCGTTAGAAAGTAAGTTTAAAAGTAGGGTTGTTGATTTTTCTGCTAGATATAAAAAATATGAGTGGGCTCCAGCTTATATTTATGCAAAATTTGATAATGGAAAAGAATATTGCAAACTTGCACATTATACTGATTATGGCGAAGCACATAATGTATTTTTAAGACCATCTTGTTATGAGTGTGAATTTAAGGGTACAAATCGAGCGTCTGATATAACATTGGGGGATTGTTGGGGAATTCCTAGAAATAGTGAATTATGGAATAAATATGGCGTTTCTGTTTTGTTGGTTCATACAGAAAGAGGAATGCGATTAATTAATGAATTAAAACAGTTTCAATTAAAAGAGTATCCATATGATGAGAAAAAGAATCCAAGGCTTATAACTTCTGCTTCGCTTGATAGCAGTAGAAGGGTATTTGAAATTAATATTAAAGACAAAGGGTTAAAAGAAAGTTGTAGACTTGCAAGGTCTACTAGCAAAACTTTAAAAAGAGTTTTATATGGTTTGACACCAGATTATTTAATACAAAAAATTAAGGAGGTTCGTGGATAGTATGAATATATCTATTGTAACATATTATGCAGAAAATGGAAATTACGGAGCTCTTTATCAAGCGTTTGCTTTAAATGAGTATTTGGTTGGTATTGGACATGATGTAAGTTTTTGGGGAGATAAATTTTCAGAAAGAAAAGTTTATACATCGGAATATATGGAACAAAAGGCACAAGGTATGAATTGTGTTAGAGATTTATATTTCAATATTGATTATAAACATAATAAAACTTATGATGTTACTTTTGTAGGTAGTGATCAAGTTTGGGGAGGAAAGGAAGAACGTTTTTGGGGCGTTGGTTTAAAAACTAGAGTCTTAGCAACTTATGCACCAAGTGTTGGTAATCTTATTACTTCTAAAATTAAGTGGAAAGCGATATTGAAAGGAATAACTGGTCGCATAGCTTTTTATTGTCATAAAAAAGACTTGATTAAATTTCATAACATTAGCGTTCGTGATAATCAAACAAAGGCATTGATAAAAATGACATTAAATAAGTTGCCAACTTTAGTGTTGGATCCAACTTTTTTAATTGATTGGAATAAATATTTATATGATAATAATGGTTTGCCTGTGTATCAAATTCCTAAGGAGCCCTATGTGTTAATATATTCGTATGGTTTTGGTAAAGAAGCTGAGGACAATATACTAAATTATGCAAATAAAAATGGTTTAAAAACTTGTGTAGTGAACTATAATTCAAATAGATTTGATTATAGTGGTGCTTATACACCGTTTCAAACTTTGGCTCTTTTTAAGAACGCAGAAATGGTTTTTACTGATACTTTTCATGGCACTGTATTTTCTCTTATTTTCAATAGGCAAATGTATGTTTTGGGAAAAAACAAAGTCTCAAAACCATTTATGTTGCTAAGTCAATTTGGCTTAACAGATAGATGTGTAAGGTCATATAACGAAAAGGAATTGAATAGTTGTAAAATAGTTGATTATAATGAATGTAACAAAAAAATTGATAAACTTATAAATATTTCTAAAGAATATATTGATGAATGTATAAATATGGCAGAAAATAATAATTTTTAAGGAAAGTAAAAAACAACTTAAAAATTGTTTAAAAAAGCTTAAATAGAATTTTTATTATCTCAATTTCATAATACAAATTTCATAGTTTTATATGTTAGGCTCTGTAATTATTTTGGTTACAGAGCTTTTTTATTACAAATATTAGGAGGGGTTAAAAAGTATATTTCTGACTCTAAAATTTAATACTATATAATGCATTATAATGACATAAAATAATATTTTAAAACAGCTATGAAAAAAATTAAAAAAATTTCACATATAATTAATTGACTAGAAGGGAATAAGTATATATACTATTCATATAAATCATATATTTATAATAGGTTATGTTTTAATATTATATTACAATAATATTTTGCAGAGGAGGGATATTATGTATAGGGTATTACTTATTTTTAATAGTTATGAACTTCTTGAAGAAGTGAAAAAGTTAAGAATATGGAAAGAAAATTCTGATTTTATTATTGAAGATATAGCAAATGATGGAACTTCTGCTTACAGAAAGCTAAAAGAAAAGAAATATGATTTAGTTATAACAGAAATAAGAATTGTTGGCATAGATGGACTTCAGCTATTAAGACGAATTAAAAAAGAAGGTCTATGTCCTAGAGTGGTTTTATGCAGTGAATTTTTGGACTTTAATTATGCAAGACAAGGCATAATATTAGGGGCGTATGATTATTTTGTTAGACCTTTTGATGAAAGACTTTTCTTTTCGCTTTTTAACAGAATTAAAAGTGAAACATTTGAAGAAAAGGCTGTTGAAATTTATCACATAGAAGAAATTATGACCTATTTTGAAAATAGGGATAAGGATATATATAATTACATAGATTCTTTATTTGATGAAATATATAACAATGATAATGATATAATTAAAGCTGACAAAAAAGCTAGAAGTATATGTAAAACTGTTGTTGAAGATATTTTTGATAAAAATGAGTGGTTAGACTTATATATTTCAAAGGAAAGTCTTTATGGCTTTGATGGTATTAATGAAAGCAATCAAAATTCATACATAGATTATTACAAAAAAACTATAACTAGTCTTTTTGATAATTTTTGCGAGCTTAAATTAAAGTGTGGTAATGATATTATTAGAGAAGTTATAATGTACATACTTAATAATCCTGAAAATAATTTAAAACAGAAAAATATTGCATCGGAATTTTTTATAAATAGCTCTTATTTAAGTACAGTTTTTCTTGCTCAAACAGGCATAAGATTTGTAGATTATCTCACTACAGTAAAGCTTAAAAGAGTAGTTTATTTATTAAAAGAAACAAATATGAAAATTACGGATATTGCTGAAAGGCTTGATTACAAAGATATTGGCTATTTTTCTAGAATTTTTAAGAATAAATATAAGTTGCCTCCTTCAGCTTATAGATTATCTGATGGATATGATTTCCAAATATAAAATATTTACTGATATATTAAAATTAAATAGATTTTATTATTATATAGCACCTAATTTGACTGTATTAATGTAATAAGTTAAATTAGGTGTTTTTTTATTGCGGTATAAAGGTATTTTATGGAAAAAAATTAAAATTTATTCATATTTACAAAAAAATTTATAAGAGTATAATATCAATAAATTAACTTAATTCACATAGGTAAAGGGTAAATTGATTATGTGGTTAAGTATATAAAACTTAATTATGAAAGGTGGAATTTGAAATGAAGAAATTATTATTAGTAGCATTATCAGCAATTATGGCAACAATAGGTTTAGCAGGTTGCGGGGCATCAAGCACAACAGCAGATAATAGTCAAAATAACGAAACTGTATTAAAAATAGCTGCTCAGCCTTATCCATTATATACACCAGTATATGTAGCTTACAAGTTAGGATATTTAGATGAAGAACTTAATGCAGTAGGTGCTAAATATGAATGGAAGTCATTTAAGTCTGGTCCTCTTGTAAATGAAGCTGTAGCAGCCGGAGAGGCAGATTTAGGATTTATGGCTGACTTACCAGCAATTATTGCAAAGTCAAATGGACTTCCTATTGAAATAGTATCTAATGTAGCTTATGGAGAAAAAGGACTTGCTGTTCTTGTTAAGTCAGACTCTGATATTAAAAGTATTTCTGAATTAAAGGGTAAAAAAGTTGCTTATGCTACTGGTTCTTATGCACAGCATCTTTTAGCACTTCTTTTATCAAAGGAAGGTCTTACATTAAATGATGTTCAATCTATAAACTTAGGAGCTGGTGACCAGCCGGCAGCACTTTCTAGTGGTGAAGTTGATGCTATTGTTATATGGGAACAGTATATTTCACAGCTTACTAGCGATGGCACAGCAAAGGTACTTGCAGATGGTACTGGTGTTAAAAAGGGCAATATGATTACTTATGCCTTATCAGACTATGCTAATAAAAATCCTCAAGTTATTGAAGCATATATAAAGGCATTAAATAGGGCTAATGAAGTAATTAAAAACAATCCTGAACAGGCTGCTGAAGCTGTTGCAGATGATTTTGGCGTAAGTAAAGATTTAATGCTTAAAATTATACCTAATTTTACATATTCAACTGACTTTACAAATGATGATATAGCTGAAATAACAAAGGTTAAAGACTTTTCACTTGAATCAGGAATTATAAAAAGTGATGTAGATATTAATAGCTTTATTAACAAAAAGTATTTAGAGGCTATTAAGCAATAAATAAGGGTGATTATATGAGTAGTAAAAAAACTAAAAAGACTTTAGGTAATATAATATTATATTTAGCATTACCAATAATTTTAATTGTTATTTGGCAGTTTTATGATTTAGCAGGAAAGCTAACTTCTTACACAATGCCTTCCATTTCAGCTATTATAAACACAACTGTTGAGTACATAGCAAATGGTCAGCTTTTTGAAAATATTGGTATTAGCTTTTTAAGAGTTATAGAAGGATTTTTGTTAGCTTTAGCCTTAGCTTTTGTTATAGGAATTAGTGTATCAATTTTTCCTAAGTTTGATACCTTTACTGATTTGGTTATTCAAATTTTAAGACCTATACCACCTATTGCTTGGATACCTCTTGCTATATTGTGGTTTGGAATAGGTCAAGGCTCTAAAATATTTATTATATTTTTAGGTGGATTTTTCCCAATATTTGTAAACACAGTAGAGGGTGTTAAAAACATAGATACAAAATATTTTGAGCTTGCAAAAGTTTATGAAATACCAAAACTAAAGCTAATAAATAAAATAATTATACCGGGAGCAATGCCGTCTATAATGACTGGTATACGACTTGGCTTAGGTAATGCTTGGGTATGCGTTGTTGCAGCAGAAATGATTGGTGCTACAAGTGGTGTAGGATTTATGCTTTCTGATGGCAGAAGTATGTCAAGACCAGATATTGTTATTTTAGGTATGCTTATTGTTGGTATTGTTGGCAAAATAATGGACGACTTACTTAAGGTTTTAGGAAAAAAGCTAATAACTTGGAATTAAGGAGGTAGCTATGGGAAATATTGTAGAAATTAATAATTTAACAAAAATTTTTGAAGCTAACGGTAAAAAGGTTACAGCTTTAGATAATATAAATCTTAATATTGAAGAAGGAAACTTTGTATCAATTATAGGAGGCAGTGGCTGTGGAAAAAGTACAATGCTTAGAATAATTGGAGGTTTAGAAAATCAGTACAATGGTCAAGTAATTGTAAATGGCAGTTCTGTTACAAAGGCGTCAAGGGATAAAGGATTTATATTTCAAGACCATAGACTTTTACCCTGGCTTACAGTAAAGGAAAATATACAATTTAGTTTGCCAGATTCACAAAAAAATAATATTGAGCTTATTAAGGAAAATCTTGAACTTGTAGGTTTGTCTGATTTTGAAAATGCTTATCCTAAACAACTTTCAGGTGGTATGGCACAAAGGGTAGCAATAGCTAGAGCTTTAGCCAATAAGCCTAAAATACTTTTGTTAGATGAACCTTTTGGTGCATTAGACGCTATAACTAGAATGAACTTGCAAGAGCAGATACTTAAAATATGGAGAAAAGAGAAAATAACAATGATTATTGTTACTCACGATATTGATGAGGCTGTTTATCTTGGCAGTAAGGTTGTTGTAATGACACCTCGTCCAGGTAGAATAAAGAAAATAATAGATGTTGATTTAGGCACACCTAGAAAAAGAACTGGTACAGTTTTTAATGAAGCAAGGGAAAAAATATATAGAGAATTTTTTAAAGATGTAGAAATGCCTATTGAATATAACATATAGAAAGGAGCAAATAAAATGTCTATTGAAAAAGTTTTATCTCCACAGGAGAAAAGAATTAAGTCTGAAATAAATAATAATGCTAAAAATATTAATAGTAGAGCAGGACAAATATTAAAAACAATAAGGAGTGCAAAACCTCAAATTGATGTTGAAAGAGGTTTATACTTTACTCAATCTTTTAAAGAAACAGAGGGACAACCACTTAATTTAAGATGGGCAAAGGCACTTTATCATTATGCCAAAAATGCTACAGTATATATTGATGATAATCAGCTTTTAGTTGGTAGAAGTGGCAAAAAGGGTAGATACGGCATACTTTATCCTGAACTTGATGGAAATATATATGATGAAGTTATAAAGCGTATGCCAGAAAGAGAAAATTCGCCTTTTGATGTATCTGCTGAGGATATGGAAATAATTGCTAATGAAATTTCGCCTTATTGGAAAGGAAAAACTTTTCACGAAAATTTTGCAAAATCCCTTACAGAAGAAACTACTAAACTTACATATAATAATGACAATGAGCTTACATCAAGATACATTGTTAATGAAACAGCTTCTTTTCGTTCTTCTATACAATGGGTTCACGATTATGAAATAGTGCTTCAAAAAGGTTTTAAGGGCATTAAAAAAGAGGCTGAAGAAAAATTAGCTAATCTTGATGAATATAGTCCTCTTGATTATACTGAAAAAAGACCATTTTTGGAGGCTACAATTATAATTTGCGATTCTATTATATTGTGGGCAAATAGACACGGTGATTTAGCTGAAAAATTGGCAGAAAGTGAAACAGATGCTGTAAGAAAAGCTGAGCTTGAAAAAATAGCTGATATTTGCCACTATGTGCCAGAAAATCCTCCAAGAACTTTTTATGAGGCTATGCAGGCACAGTGGTTTACACAAATGTTTTCAAGAATAGAACAGAAAACTGGAACAATTATATCTAATGGTAGAATGGACCAATATTTATATCCATTTTACAAAAAAGATATTGAAGAAGGTATTATTACAGATAATCAAGTGCAGGAGCTTTTTGAGTGTATGTGGGTTGCAATGGCTCAATTTATTGACCTTTATCTTTCAGAAACAGGTGGTGCTTTTAACGAGGGCTATGCTCACTGGGAGGCTGTTACAATAGGTGGCCAAACTAAAGAGGGTTATGATGCCGTAAATGAACTTACTTATATATTGTTAAAATCTAAGAGAGAATTTCCTCTTAATTATCCAGACCTTGCTGCTAGAATACATACTAATAGCCCTAAGAGATATTTATATGAAGTGGCTGAAACAATTAAGGCTGGCGAAGGTTTTCCTAAACTTATAAATGATGAAGATGTTATACCTTTGTTACTTTCTAAGGGAGCAAAATTTGATGAAGCCTATGACTACAGTGTATCAGGCTGTGCAGAGTGCCGTATGCCAAATAGAGATACATACACAAGTCCTAATGCTTATATTAACTTTGCTGCTGCCCTTGAAATGGTTATATACAATGGTAAAATGGAGAAATACGGAAATGAGGTTTTAGGTCTTGAAACAGGTGAATTTGAAGACTTTAAAACTTTTGATGAACTTTTACAAGCCTTTTTAAAGCAACAAAGATACTTTATTAAGCACGCTTTTATTCAGCAGAGAGAAATAATTAGACTTAGAGCAGAGCATTTTGCCTCACCTTTAGGTTCTGCACTTCATAAACTTTGCCGAGATACTTACACAGATATACATCAGCCTAAAATTGAAGGCGGTATTGATTTAGGTTATTTTGAGTATATGGGTTTTGCAACTGTCATTGACTCATTAGCTGCAATTAAGAAAATTGTTTTTGAAGATAAAAAAATAACTTTAGGTCAACTTAAGGAAGCTCTTGAACATAATTTTAAGGGTTATGAGGCTATTCGTCAGCTTTTACTTAATGCCCCTAGCTATGGTAATAATGACCCATACACTGATTGGATAGGAAAACTTTTAGATAAAGAGGCACAGGAGTTTACAGAAAAATATGGTAGTGAATTAGGTGTTCATCTTGACCTTAGACTTGTACCATTTACATCTCACGTACCTTTTGGTAAGGTTGTTAGTGCTACACCTAATGGACGATTTGCATACACTCCTCTTTCTGATGGTTCAAGTGCATCTCAGGGGGCAGATATTAATGGTCCAACAGCCGTTTTACTTTCAAATTATGCAACAAAGAACTTTAATCACAATGAACACGCTGGTAGACTTTTAAATATTAAATTAAGTCCAGCTTGCGTAAAGGGTGAGGAAGGTACAGAAAAGTTAGTTCATTTTATCGAGGCTTGGAGAGATTTAAAACTATGGCATATTCAGTTTAATGTATTAAATACAGATACATTAAAAGATGCACAAAAACATCCAGAAAACTATGGTAATCTTCTTGTAAGAATTGCAGGCTATAGTGCTTACTTTACAGAGCTTACAAAGGATTTGCAAGATGATATTATTTCCAGAACAGAACACGAGGCGATATAACAATGAAAGATTATGTATTTAATATACAGCATTACTCACTTCACGATGGTCCAGGTATAAGGACCATCGTTTTTCTTAAAGGTTGTCCTTTACGATGCAGGTGGTGCTGTAATCCAGAGTCACAAAATTATAATAAAGAAATATCCTATGTAAATAACAAATGTATTGGTTTAAGTGAGTGTGGATTTTGTAGTCAAGTATGCGATGAAAAGGCTATTAAATTTGAAGATAAAGCTATTATTAATCATTTAAAGTGTACAAATTGCCTTAAGTGTGCAGATGTATGTCCTTCAAAGGCTATAAAAACAGAGGGAAAATTGTATTCTGTTGATGAAATATTAGATATTGTTGAAAGAGATTCGGTATTTTATGGTCACGGTGATGGAGGTTTAACAATAAGTGGAGGTGAGCCTTTATCTCATAAGGATTTTGTAATTGAATTACTTAAAGAAGCTAAAAAAAGAAGAATAAACACAGCAATAGAAACTTGTGGATATGTAGATTATGATAATTTGTACAATGCAGCAAAATATTTAGACACAATACTTTTTGATATTAAGTCAATAAATAGTGAAAAGCACAGAGAATATACAGGATATAATAATGAAAAAATATTATATAATTTTGAACAACTATGTGTAGATTATCCCAATTTGCCTAAAAAGGTAAGAACACCTATTATACCTAATTTTAATGATAGTGAAAAAGATATAAAGAAAATATTAGACTTTATTAAGGATAAGCCTAATGTAATATACGAACCTTTAAAATATCATAGCTTTGGCAAAGGAAAGTATAAGGCGTTAGGAAGAAATTATCCAATGGGTGATGTGGTGTTGACTGATGAAAAATTTAGTAAAATTGTAGACCTTTGCAAAAGAGAATTGCCAGTTAATTAAATTTATGTAATTAATATTTTGTATAAACATAAAATAGCATTTAAAAATGTTGTTATTGCAATATTAATAATGTAAAAACATTCAAAAATTGCAAAAAGGGATAAAAATTACCCTAAAAATGAATTTTTTTAACCTTAAACTTGCAAATTTTTAAAAATTATGTTGAAATTTATATAGAAAATTGATATACTTATTTTATATTAGCTATTTATAGCTTGTCGTCATTTAATATTTTAGGAGGAAAAATAAAATGGTTGAATTATTTAAAACTGGTGCATATTATGTAAATGACCAGCTTATTCCTGATGACGGAAGTGCTGAGGCAAAACTTGCACAAATGGGTATATCTACTACTAAAGAAGAGGCTGTAAAGAACACTATGGCTTATGGTATTCTTCAGGCTCACAACACAAGTGACAATATGGATAACTTAAAGATTAAGTTTGACTGTATGGCAAGTCACGATATTACTTATGTTGGTATTATTCAGACAGCAAGTGCTTCTGGTATGGAAAAGTTCCCTATTCCTTATGTTCTTACTAACTGTCACAATTCTCTATGTGCAGTAGGTGGTACTATTAATGAAGATGACCATATGTTTGGTTTATCTGCAGCTAAGAAGTACGGTGGTATTTATGTTCCTGCTCATCAGGCTGTTATTCATCAGTATATGAGAGAAATGATGTCTGGTTGTGGCAAAATGATTTTAGGCTCTGACTCTCATACTCGTTATGGTGCTTTAGGTACTATGGCTATTGGTGAAGGTGGCGGTGAGCTTGCAAAGCAGCTTTTATGCCAGACTTATGATGTTGCTAGACCTGATGTTATTGGTATTTATCTTACTGGTAAGCCTGAGCCTTATGTTGGTCCTCAGGATATTGCTCTTGCTATTATTGGTGCTGTATTTGAAAACGGCTATGTTAAGAACAAGGTAATGGAATTTATTGGTGATGGTATTGAAGGTCTTGGCGTTGAATACAGAAATGGTATTGATGTTATGACTACTGAAACTACTTGTCTTTCATCTGTTTGGAAAACTGATGACAAGGTTAAGGAATACTATGTAGCTCACGGAAGAGTTGATGACTTTAAGAAACTTGAACCAAAGAATGGTGCTTATTATAATGGTATTGTTTATGTGGATTTATCTAAGGTTAAGCCTATGATTGCTATGCCTTTCCACCCAAGCAATACATACACAATTGATGACTTAAATGCTAACTTAATGGATATTCTTGATGAAGTAGAAAAGAAGGCTGTTAAGACTATTGATAACCCTAATATTAAGTTTGAACTTAAAAACAAGGTAAGAAATGGCAAGCTTTATGTTGACCAAGGTGTTATTGCTGGTTGTGCTGGTGGTACTTATGATAATATTTGCGATGTTGCAGATATTCTTGATGGCCATACTATTGGTGCTGATGATTTTGCTCTTAGTGTTTATCCATCAAGTCAGCCTACATTTATGACTCTTGTTGAAAATGGCTCTATATTTAAACTTATGCAGGCTGGTGCTACAGTTCGTTCAGCTTTCTGTGGTCCTTGCTTTGGTGCTGGTGATGTACCTAGCAATCAGGGTTTAAGTATTAGACACTCTACTAGAAACTTCCCTAATAGAGAAGGTTCTAAGCCTGGTAATGGTCAGATTGCAGGTGTAGCTCTTATGGACGCTCGTTCTATTGCTGCTACAGCTGTTAATAAGGGTTACTTAACTCCAGCTAATGAAATTGATGTTAATTTCTCTAAGCCTAAGTATTTCTTTAATAAATCTGTTTATGACAATAGAGTTTACTTTGGCTATGGTAAGGCTGATACAAGTCTTGAGCTTAAGTATGGTCCTAACATTAAGCCTTGGCCAAAGATGTGTGCTTTAACTGACAACTTAATATTAAAGGTAGCAAGTCTTATTACTGACCCTGTTACTACTACTGATGAGCTTATTCCTTCAGGTGAAACAAGTTCATATCGTTCTAATCCTTTAGGTCTTGCTGAATTTACACTTTCAAGAAAAGACCCTAACTATGTTCCTACAGCTAAGGCTATTCAGGTAGCTGAAAAGGCTAGAGAAGAAGGCAAGTCACCTGTTGAGGCTGTAAGTGAATTAGGTGCAGTATGGGATACAGTTAAGGCTAAGTTTGATATTAATACTGACAACACTGGTATTGGTAGTACAATATTTGCTGTTAAGCCTGGTGATGGTTCTGCAAGAGAGCAGGCTGCATCTTGTCAGAAGGTTCTTGGTGGTTGGGCAAACATTGCTAATGAATACGCAACTAAGAGATACCGTTCTAACCTTATTAACTGGGGTATGCTTCCATTCCTCTTTAATGAAGAACTTCCATTTGAAAATGGTGACTTTATATTTGTGCCTAATGTTGCACAGGGTGTTGCTGACAAGAAGTCTGAATTTACAGCTTATGTTGTTAAAAATGGCGAAATGAAAGAATTTACTCTTAAAATGGGTGAACTTACTGATGATGAAAGAAAGATTATTCTTGCAGGTTGCCTTATTAACTACAACAAAAATCTTGCAAAAAATAAGTAATAATTAAAATATAATTCACAATTATGTTAAAAAATGTAGAATTATGGTTGTTTTGCATAAATTATATGGATAATTAGAGTTAAAAATTGTTAAAATAATATGGTTCTAATAAATTCAAAATTATGTTATAATATTACAAATGCTTGATAGGGTTTTCACAAAGCTATGGGAGCTTATTAAGCCTTTGGAGATGTTTATGTGACTTTGAAAGGAGAAACAAAAAATGTTAAACAAGAAAACAGTTGATGATTTACAGGTTAAGGGTAAGAATGTCCTTGTAAGATGTGACTTTAATGTACCTTTACAAGATGGCGTTATTACTGATGAAAACAGAATCGTAGCTGCTTTACCTACAATTCAGAAGTTAATTTCTGAAGGTGCAAGAGTTATTCTCTGTTCACATTTAGGTAAGCCAAAGGAGCCTTCAGAGGAATTTTCATTAGCACCTGTTGCTAAGAGATTATCAGAAAAGCTTGGCAAGGAAGTAGTATTTGCTGCTGACAACGAGGTTGTTGGTCCTAACGCAAAGGCTGCTGTTGCTAATATGAAGGACGGAGATGTTGTTCTCCTTCAGAACACTAGATTCCGTAAAGAAGAAACTAAGAATGGCGAAGAATTTAGCAAGGATTTAGCTTCTTTAGCTGATATTTATGTAAATGATGCTTTCGGTTCTTCTCACAGAGCACACTGCTCAACTGTTGGTGTTACTCAGTTTGTTAAGGAAGCTGCTGTTGGTTACCTTATGCAGAAGGAAATTGATTACCTTGGTAATGCTGTAAACAACCCAGTTAGACCTTTTGTTGCTATTCTTGGTGGTGCTAAGGTTAGTGACAAGATTAATGTTATCAACAACTTACTTGAAAAGGTTGACACACTTATTATTGGTGGTGGTATGGCTTATACTTTCTTTAAGGCAATGGGCTATTCTATCGGTAAGAGCTTACTTGAAGCAGATAAGATGGACTATGCTTTAGAGATGATTAAGAAGGCAGAAGAAAAGGGCGTTAAGTTACTTCTTCCTATTGACACTGTTGTAGCTAAGGAATTTGGTGCAGGTAAGCCACATCACACAGTTAAAAGACCAACTAATCCAGCTGACCCATTCATCTCTGATGAAGAAGAAGGTTTTGATATTGGTGAAGAAACAAGAACTCTTTATGCAGAAACTTTAAAGACTGCTAAGACTGTTGTTTGGAACGGACCTATGGGCGTATTTGAAATTCCTGATTACGCTGAAGGTACAAAGGCTGTTGCTCAGGCTTTAGCTGACATTGATGCAACAACTATTATTGGTGGTGGTGACTCAGCTGCTGCTGTTAACCAGATGGGCTTTGGCGACAAGATGAGCCATATTTCTACTGGTGGTGGTGCTTCACTTGAATTCCTTGAAGGCAAGGAACTTCCTGGTGTTGCTGCTGCTCAGGATAAATAATTTTAACTTATAATTATTTACTGAAAAGATAATAAAATATTTTACTATTTTATAAAAAGGCTGTTGAGATTTCAACAGCCTTGTAGTATAATTAGGTATATATAGGAAAATCATATTCCTGTGTATTTAGAAATACTTAGGTGTTTCTTCACATATTAATTACATAGAGAGGGTGTAAATATTATGAGAAAACGAATGGTTGCTGGAAACTGGAAGATGAATAAGACGCCAAGAGAGGCTGTTGACCTTGTTAATATGCTTAAGGATAAAATAGATAGAGAAAATGTAGATGTTGTTCTTTGTGTACCTGCTATCAACCTTATTGCAGTTGCAGAGTCTATTTTACATACAAATATTAAGCTTGGTGCTGAAAATTTACACTATGAAAACTGTGGTGCTTATACAGGTGAAACCTCTGCCACTATGCTTAAAGAAATTGGCGTTAAATATGTAATTGTCGGTCATTCAGAAAGAAGAAGTTACTTTAAGGAAAATGATGTTATTGTTAATAAAAAGGTTTTAAAAGCCTTTGAATATGGCATCATACCTATTGTGTGTGTTGGCGAAACTCTTGAAGAAAGAGAAGATGGCATAACTATTGAAAAAATTAGAATTCAAGTTAAAAAGGCACTCAAAAATCTTACTGATAAGCAGGCTGAAAGTGTTGTTGTTGCTTATGAGCCTATTTGGGCAATTGGCACTGGTAAGCACGCTACAAATGACCAGGCACAGGAAATTTGCTTTGAAATCAGAAAGTGTATTGGCGAAATGTTCGGTGAAAAAATCGCTGAAAAAACAAGAATTCTTTATGGTGGCAGTGTAAATGGCAAGAATGCTAATGAGCTTTTTGCTATGCCTGATATTGACGGAGGTCTTGTTGGCGGTGCAAGTCTTAAGGAAGACTTTGCTAACATTGTTAATGTTGATGTTAAGTAATTTTTGCTAAGAAACAAAAGGAGAAAAAACAAAAATGAGTAAAAAAACTACTGTTTTAATGATTTTAGATGGCTTTGGTCTTAATGACAAGGTTGAAGGCAATGCTGTTAAGCAGGCTAAGACTCCTGTTATTGACAAACTTATGGCAGATTACCCTTTTGCTAAGGGTTATGCAAGTGGTTTAGCTGTTGGTTTACCAGATGGTCAGATGGGTAACTCTGAAGTTGGTCACCTTAATATGGGTGCTGGTAGAATTATTTATCAGGACTTAACTAAGATTACTAAGGCTATTGAAGATGGAGATTTCTTTACAAACGAAGCATTACTTGATGCTGTTAAGAACTGCAAGGAAAATAATTCTGCACTTCATTTATTTGGTTTACTTTCACCAGGTGGTGTTCACAGTCATTTAAGTCACGTTTATGCTTTAGTAAAACTTGCTAAGGATAATGGACTTGAAAATGTGTTTGTTCATTGTTTCCTTGATGGTAGAGATACTCCTCCAGCATCTGCAAGAGGCTTTATTGCTGAGCTTGAAAACAAGATGAAGGAAATTGGCGTAGGTAAGGTTGCTACTATTTCTGGTAGATACTATGCTATGGATAGAGATAATAGATGGGATAGAGTTGAAAAGGCATATAATGCTATGGTTCTTGGTCAGGGCGATACTGCTAATTCTGCTGATGAGTGTATGGCTACATCTTATGGCAAGGAAGTTTATGATGAGTTTGTTGTTCCTTGTGTAATTCAGGAAAATGGTGCTCCTGTAGCAACTATTAAAGAAAATGATTCTATTATTTTCTTTAACTTTAGACCTGATAGAGCAAGAGAAATCACAAGATGTTTCTGTGATGTTGATTTTAAGGGTTTTGAAAGAGCTAATGGCTACTTCCCTGTTAAGTTTGTTTGCTTCACTGACTATGATGTAACTATTGAAAATAAGGAAGTTGCATTTAAGAAGGAATCTATTAACAATACTTTAGGCGAATACCTTGCAAACAAGGGCTTAAAGCAGGCTAGAATTGCTGAAACAGAAAAGTATGCTCACGTTACATTCTTCTTTAATGGTGGTGTAGAAGAACCAAATGAAGGCGAAGAAAGAATACTTGTTCCTTCTCCAAAGGTTGCAACTTATGACTTACAGCCAGAAATGAGTGCTTTAGCTGTAACTGATAAGCTTGTTAATGCTATTGAAAGCGAAAAGTATGATGTAATTATTATTAACTATGCTAACCCTGATATGGTTGGTCATACTGGTATTATGGACGCCGCTATTAAGGCTGTTGAAACAGTTGATACTTGTGTTGGTAAGGTTGTTGATACTCTTATTAAACACGGCGGTCAAATGTTCCTTTGTGCTGACCACGGTAATAGTGACCAGCTTGTTGATTATGAAACAGGCAAGCCTTTTACTGCTCATACTACTAATCCTGTTCCATTTATTATTATTAATTGCTCTAAGGCTAAGGGAATTATGGAAGATGGTAAACTTTGTGACATTGCTCCAACTTTACTTGATATGATGGATTTAGAGCAGCCTAAGGAAATGACTGGTCATTCTTTACTTGTAAAATAATTGTTTTTTAGTAGTTTAAATTAATTTTAAATAAATTTAATAAAAATTTGTTATATTTTTGTAGATTTTTTTTACAAAATAGGTTATAATTATTTCAAATGACAATTTTGAAAGGAGAAACAAAAATGAAAGGTTATTTAGAAATTGTTGATGTTTACGCTAGAGAGGTTCTTGACTCAAGAGCTAACCCTACTGTTGAAGTAGAGGTTGTTGTTGATGATGGTTCTGGCAACCAGGTAATGGGTAGAGCTATTGTTCCATCTGGTGCTTCTACAGGTCAGTTCGAGGCTGTTGAAATGAGAGATGGTGGCGACAGATACTGTGGTAAGGGTGTTCTTGATGCTGTAAACAATGTTAACGATATTATTGCTGACGAAGTTATTGGTATGAACGCTTTAGACCAGGTTGCTATCGACGAGGCTATGATTGCTTTAGATGGCACTCCAAACAAGGCTAAGCTTGGTGCTAATGCTATCCTTGGTGTATCTATTGCTGTAGCTAGAGCTGCTGCTGAAGCTTTAAATATGCCTTTATATCAGTACCTTGGTGGTTTCAACGCTAAGACTTTACCAGTTCCTATGATGAACATTATGAACGGTGGTAAGCACGCTGACAACACTGTTGATTTACAGGAATTTATGATTATGCCTGTTGGTGCTAAGACTTTCAGCGAAGCTTTAAGAATGTGTTGTGAAATCTACCACGCATTAAAGAGTGTATTAAAGAGCAAGGGTTACTCTACTGGTGTAGGTGACGAAGGTGGTTTCGCTCCTGACTGTGCTACTGCTGATGAAGTTATCGAAAACATTCTTGAGGCTGTTGTTAAGGCTGGTTACAAGCCTGGCGACGAAATCAGAATCGCTATGGACCCTGCTTCTTCTGAATTATACAACGAAGAAGATGGTTTATATCACTTCCCTGGTGAAACTAAGGCAACTGGTGCTGCTGAAGAAATCACTAGAACTTCTGCTGAAATGGTTGAATACTATGCTGCACTTTGCGACAAGTTCCCAATCATCTCTATTGAAGATGGTTTAGCTGAAGAAGACTGGGAAGGTTGGAAGATGCTTACTGAAAAGCTTGGCGACAAGATTCAGTTAGTTGGTGATGACTTATTCGTTACTAACACTAAGAGATTACAGAAGGGTATTGATTTAGGCGTTGCTAATTCTATCCTTATTAAGGTTAACCAGATTGGTACTCTTACAGAAACTTTCGATGCTATCAAGTTAGCTAACAGAAATAATATGACAGCTGTTGTATCTCACAGATCTGGTGAAACTGAAGATACTACAATTGCTGATATTGTATTAGCTGTAAATGCTGGTCAGATTAAGACTGGTGCTCCTGCTAGAACTGATAGAGTTGCTAAGTACAACCAGTTATTAAGAATTGAAGATGAGCTTGGTGATACTGCTCAGTACCTTGGTCTTGACGCTTGGTTCAACTTAAAGAATAAGTAATTTATAAAATAACTTTTCAGCTGCCGTATTTTTGCGGCAGCTTTTTTATGTAAATTTTAATTTTTATGTTATAATAAATATATAACATAATAGAGAGGAAGATTTTTATGAGTGAAAAGGTTGTAATTGTTGGTGCAGGTCCTGCCGGTATATTTACAGCATTAGAAATGCTTAAAAATGGCACTAAAAAGGAAATTGTAATTATTGAAAAAGGTGCTTCTGTTGAAAATAGACATTGTCCTAAAAGCAAAACAGGTCATTGTATGAATTGTAAGCCTTATTGTCATATAACTACAGGTTTTTCCGGTGCTGGAGCTTTTTCTGATGGAAAATTATCATTAAGTTATGAAGTTGGTGGTGATTTGCCTAGTCTTGTTGGTGAAGATGTTGTGCAAGAAACTATTAATTACACTGACAAAATATATATTGACTTTGGTGCTGATGAACATATAGAGGGTGTTGGAAATAGCGAGGCTGTAAAGGATATTAGAAAAAGAGCTATTAAAGCTGGTTTAAAACTTGTAGATTGTCCTATTAGACATTTAGGCACTGAAAAGGCACAGGAAATTTATTTTTCGATTGAAAAATACCTTATTAACAATGGTGTTAATGTAATGTTTGGCTATGAATGTGTTAATCTTGTTTTAGATGACGATGTCTGTAAGGGTATAATTGTTAGAAAGAACAATGAAGAATATAAAATAATGGCCGATAGTATTGTTGTTGCGGCTGGCAGACGAGGTGCTGATTGGTTAGAAAAAATTTGTGCAGAACATAGCATTGCTCATCAACCAGGTACAGTTGATATTGGTGTTAGAGTTGAAGTTAGAAACGAAGTTATGGAAACTGTTAATAAGGTGCTTTATGAGTCAAAACTTATTGGTTATCCTAAGCCTTTTAAGAATAAGGTAAGAACATTCTGCCAAAATCCAGGCGGTTTTGTTAGTCAGGAAAACTATGATAATAATTTGGCTGTTGTTAATGGTCATTCATATAAGGATTTAAAGACAGACAATACTAATGTTGCTATATTATGTTCTCATAATTTTAATGAACCCTTTAATCAGCCTATAGAGTATGCTCAAAAGGTAGGAGAGCTTACTAATATGTTGGGTGCTGGTCACATACTTGTTCAGCGTTTTGGTGATATATTAGATGGTAAAAGAACTTGGCAAAGAGAACTTTCTAGGTCAAATTTGAAACCAACCTTACCTGATGCTGTTGCTGGTGATATTACTGCTGCTATGCCTTATAGAGCTATGATGAATATTATTAATTTTATACAGGCTGTAGACAAGGTTGTGCCTGGCTTTGCTTCTGATGAAACATTGCTGTATTCTCCGGAGCTTAAGTTTTATAGTAATAGAATAAAGATGGATAAGGATTTTAATACTAATGTAAAAAATCTTTATTGTTTAGGCGATTCTAGTGGCTGGACTAGAGGTCTTATGATGGCATCTGTTATGGGTGTGCTTATGGGAAGAAAATTGTAGATTGCTTAGGAAACCCCTTAAGTCAGCTAGTTGATAGCTTGGAGTTATATATTTACATTATAAGGTTGACTAAAGGGTTTCCAATTTTTATATTATACAATCAACAATTTGAGGCAAAGGAGAAATTTATGATTTCGTTATATATACACATACCATTTTGCAAAAGCAAATGTAAATATTGTGATTTTTTGAGTTTTCCAAATACAGAATATATGGATAATTACAAAAGAGCATTGCTTAGTGAAATTAATAGCTTTGATTTTAATGAGCCTATTAAAAGTATATTTATTGGTGGGGGTACACCATCAATAATTGATAGCAGTGTTATAGTAGAAATTATGGAAAGTGTAAAAAATCATTCCATTGATAAAAATGCAGAAATAACAATTGAGGCAAATCCTGGCACTCTTACAGAGGATAAGTTAAAAGCATACAGAGAATGTGGTATCAACAGAATAAGTATGGGTTTACAGGCTTGGCAAAATGATTTGCTTAAAAAGCTAGGAAGAATACATACTAAAGATGAATTTTTGCACAGCTTCAATATGGCAAAAAAATATTTTGATAACATAAATGTTGACCTTATGTTTTCACTTCCAGACCAAACAATGGATATGTGGCTTGAAACTCTTGAAAATGTAACAAAATTAAAGCCTCAGCATATTTCAGCATATAGTTTGATTGTTGAGGAGGGTACTCCTTTTTATACAATGGATTTGAATTTGCCTGATGAAGAAACTGATAGAAAAATGTATCACACTGCCATTGATTTTCTTGAAAACAAAGGTTATCATCAATATGAAATATCTAATTTTGCACAAAAGGGCAGAGAGTCTGTGCATAACTGTGTATATTGGCAGAGGGGGAATTACAAAGGCTTTGGCTTAGGTGCTGCTAGTTTAATAAACAATATAAGATATAAAAATACAGAAAATATTGATGATTATATAAATGGTGTCACTATAGTTGAAAAAGATATTATTGACATTGATGACCAGATGGCAGAATATATGTTCCTTGGTTTAAGAATGAAAAATGGTGTGTCAATTTCTCAATTTAAAAAAGAATTTAATATTGATTTGCTTGAAAAATATAAAAATGTAATTGACAATTATAAGGAATTTATAATTGTTGACAAAGACAGAATTAGTCTTACTACAGACGGATTTGACATTTCCAATATGATATTTACAGATATGCTTTAATTGTTGCACATATTACAGAGTTGTAATATGTGCAATTTTACTAAATAAATAAAAAATCACAAAAAATAAAAGGAAATTTATGTATTTTGTTGAATATAGATATTTATAAGATACAAAAATATTGTGCAAAAGATTTAAAAATGATTTATAAATCGACACGATATAGTTAATTATGTATAAAAATTATTTATGGGGTGATATTTTATGAGGAATTATTCAGCAGACCAAATTAGAAATGTGGCTGTCCTTGGCCACAGCGGATGTGGTAAAACAACTATTGTTGAGGCTTGTTTACATGTTAGCGGTGGCTCTAAGAGATTTGGTAGAATTGAAGAAGGTAATACAGTAAGTGATTATGACCCAGAGGAAATTAAGAGAAAAGTTTCCATTAGTTCATCAATTATTCCTGTTGAGTGGCTTGATGAAAAAATTAATTTTATTGACACTCCTGGTTATTTCGACTTTGTAGGTGAAGTTAAAGAGGCTTTGGCTGTAGCAGACCTTGCTCTTATTGTTGTTGATGGTAAAGCTGGTGTTCAGGTTGGTACTGAAAAGGCTTGGGAAATGGCTACAGAAGCTAATTTGCCTAAAATGATTATTGTCAATGGTATGGACGATGAAAATGCTAATTGGTCTGAAGTTTGTGAGGCTTTAAAGCAGAATTTTGGCAAGAGTATAGCACCTATTCAGGTTCCTTTCTATGAAGATGGCAAATATGTAGGCTTTGTAAATGCAATTAGAAGAAAAGCAAGAAAGTTTGAAAACGGTCTTGTTGAGCCTTGCGATATGCCATCTGGTATGGAGGACGAGGTTGAAACAATCAGAAATATGATTGAAGAAGCTGTTGCTGAAACTGATGACGAATTAATGGAAAAGTTTTTCGCTGAGGAAAGCTTTACAGAGGACGAAATCCATAAGGGTATTAATATCGGTATTGTAGACGGTAGTGTTACACCTGTTGTTTCAAGTTCAGCTATTACTACTCTTGGTATTAGAGTATTAATGAACTCTATTAACAAGTTTTTACCTCCTACAAATAAGGTTAGACCTACTATGGAGGCTATTAATCCAAAAACTGACGATTTTGTTGAAATTAACTGTGATGAAAATGAACCAGCATCTGCTTTTGTATTTAAGACAATTTCTGACCCTTATGTTGGTAGATTAAGTGTATTTAAGGTTTGCAGTGGTGTAATTAAAAAGGATACAATGCTTAAAAATGTAAACAAAAATATTGCTGAAAAAATCGGCAAGGTTTACATTGTAAGAGGTAAGGAACAGATTGAAATTGACAGACTTAATGCTGGTGATATTGGTGCTGTAGCTAAACTTCAGAACACTAGCACTAATGATACTTTGGCATCTCCAGATAGACCTGTACAGATGACAGCTATTGATTTCCCAACACCTTATCTTTCAAAGGGTATCAAGCCTAAAACTAAGGGTGATGAGGATAAGTTAGCTGGTGCTGTAGCTAAGATGCTTGAAGAAGACAAGACTCTTGATTTTAAGGTTGATAAGGAAACTAAGCAGTCTATTATTACTGGTGTTGGTGAATCTCATATTGATGTATTTGTAAATAAACTTAAGAATAGATACAAGATTGAAGTTGAGCTTGCTGAACCTATTATTCCTCACAGAGAAATGATAAAGAGTAAGGAACAGATTAGATATAAGCATAAGAAGCAGTCTGGCGGTGGCGGTCAGTATGGCGATGTTGAAATTATATTTGAGCCTAGTGGTGATATGACTACTCCTTATATTTTTGAAGAACAGATTTTTGGTGGTGCTGTACCTAAACAGTATTTCCCAGCTGTTGAAAAGGGCTTACAGGAGTGTGTTAAGGCTGGTCCACTTGCTGGTTATCCAGTAGTTGGTATTAAGGCTACACTTGTTGATGGTTCTTACCACCCTGTTGACTCTAATGAAGTTTCATTTAAGATGGCAGCTATTGGTGCTTTCAAGGAAGCATTTAAGAAGGCTAAATCTGCAATTATGGAGCCTATTAACACTGTTGAAGTTGTAGTTCCAGATAGCTACACTGGTGATGTAATGGGTGACTTAAATAAGAGAAGAGGTCGTATACTTGGTATGGAATCTAAGTATGGCAAACAGCATATTACAGCTGAAGTTCCTGCTTATGAAATGCTTAAGTATGCTACTGATTTAAGAAGTATGACTCAGGGTAGAGGAGATTTTACTATGGAATTTGCTCGCTTTGAAGAAGCCCCTCACGATGTTCAGGAAAAGGTTATTGCTAAGAGAAATAGTGCAACTGAGGGCAAGTAATTTAGTTTTTCCGTTTTTGTTTTTTTGTTTCTTTTTTTCAAAAATCCCCTTACAGAATTTTCTGTAAGGGGATTTTAAATGTTATTGTTTTAAATTGCTTATTTACAGTATAAATAGAAATTAGTATTTGTGATAATATGGTATTAAATAAAGCTAGGCTATTAGTAATAGACTAGCTTTTATTGTAAATTATTTGCATAATTAAATTGATATAGCAATACCTTGCATAAGAAGTTCTTCTGCTCCGTGTTTATCAACATCTTTAGATAATATTATTTCGCTTAAAATAATTTGTCTAGCTGTACCCATTAATTTTTTTTCGATGTTAGAAAGACTTTTATTTTTTTCTCTAACAAACAATGTTTTGAAAACCTGCATAACCTTAAATAAATCACCAGTTTTTAGTCTTGCCATATTATCTTGGTATCTTTGGTTCCAGTTATCAGACATTTCTATTATATCGGCATCTTCCACAATGTGCATAACATCATCAGGGGGTACAATGCCTCTTAAACCACTTTTCTCTGCCTTTTCTGTAGATACCATTATTTTTAAATTGTTTACTGGAATTTTAAGAACATAATAGGTAATTACTTTACCATCAATATCCCTATCCTCAATACCTTCAATAATACCTGCTCCATACATTGGGTACACAACTCTGTCACCTATGCTATACACCTGTAGTCCTCCTCTCATAATAGTTAATGCTGTAAAATTGTCGTAAAATGTAAAATTACACCTAATATAATAATAGCACATAAATTACTAAATTTAAAGACTATTTATTCACAATTTATTTTTTGTTTTTTTTAGCAAATTATACAAAGAAAGGGAGGAGATTGGCAAATTTGACAAATTAAAGTTGGGAGGATAGATAGCTTAAATATTAGGAGAACTGTGAAAGAGAGGAGATTATTAGATAATAAGTAATAGGTAATAAGTAATAGGTAATAGGTAGTAATGGAAACCCTTCCGACAACCTACGGTTGTCACCTTCCCTATGAGGGAAGGTAAATGATGAAACTCTCTATTAGTAGGGGCGAGC
>OLNW01000508.1_pt1 | contig 46082 bp, 39 predicted proteins | sample 1672121 | NCBI WGS metagenome assembly OLNW01 (sample SAMEA3136648, study PRJEB25190) | human gut metagenome
TACGTTCTCCAAGCGGTAAAAACTTTCCATTTGCCATTGTATATACCTCCATTTTTCTTGTGTTTGCCTTCAATTTCTTTTATTTTAGCAGGTTCTTTTTCGCATTTCAATACTTTTCCTACCCAGCCTTTCACTATTTTCTTTAAATGTGTTGTTAATCAATACATCCAGCTTAAAAAAATTTTCACAGCATACAAAAAAAAGACCGCCCACACGGACGGTCTTTCAATCTTTATCACCTTATATCATTTTGAAATGCTTGAATGCCTTCATAATCATTTCCCGCTTCTCAGCTGGACAATTCGGCACCTTATGACCTTCGGCTCCTGTATTATAGTTCTGACGCTTCTCAAAGCCGCATTCATCCTTACACTGAGCAATGTATAACGATGATACAGAAACATTATACTGTTCCTTAATCCATTTCTTGATTTCTGCATAGGTCGCAGAACCCTTGATACCTTTAAGATATTCAGCATCTTCCGGCTCATAGTCAACGTGCATATACTCAATACTTTTGTCTTCTACCATTTTCCTACCCAAAAGGACAACCGTCTCCACATGATAAGTCCTAGGGAACATATCCACGCACTGAACCTTTTCAACCTTATATCCATTTTCCTCAAACACAAGCAAATCCTTAGCAAGAGAGCTAGCCTTACAGCTAACATAAACAAGTCTATCAGCATCAAAATTAATTATTTTAACAATAGCCTTAGGATTTATTCCCTCTCTAGGTGGGTCAAGAATAATAAGGTCCGGCTTATCCTTTAAATCATCAACCATATTAAGCACATCGCCAGCAATAAATTCACAATTTTTAATGCCATTAAGTTCGGCATTTACCTTAGCTGCTTCAACAGCCTCCTCAACAATTTCAATACCTATTACTTTATTAGCAACAGGACTCATAAGCTGTGTTATAGTACCTGTACCACAATAAAGGTCAAAAATAACATCATTCTTATTATATCCAGCAAAATCTCTAACTGTGGAATAAAGAACTTCTGCTCCAGCTGAATTTGTTTGGAAGAAAGAAAAAGTTGAAATTTTAAAATTTAAGCCTAACAAACTTTCATTAAAATAATCTTGTCCATACATAGTTATAGTTTTGTCAGCCTTAACTACATCAGCTAAACCATCATTAATAATATGGCTAATACCCTTAATTTCACCTTCAAGTTCAAGAGCTAAAAGTTTATCCTTTAAAGGTTCTAAATTTGTTGAAAGCTCTGATGTTGTAACAATATTAACAAGCATTTCCTTAGAGAAATGACCCCTTCTAACAAGGAGATGTCTTAATGCTCCTGTATGTCTAAGTTTATGATAAAACTTTTCGCCACTTTCTCTAAAAAAGTCAAGAACACATTTAAGCACTTTTCTTATATCAGGATTTACAATTTGGCAACAATCAGCATTTACAACCTCGTAATTACTTTCTCGCTTTCTCATACCAAGACAAAGCTCACCCTCTGCCCCATTATCACCAAAGCTAAATTCCATTTTGTTTCTATAACAATGAGTATCAGGGCTAGGCTTAACACCCATAAATTCATAATCCTTAATGCCAGCCTTATTTAACAAATCTAAGACCATTTTTTCTTTTATTTCAAGCTCTTTTTCATAGCTTATATTTTGATAAGTACAGCCTCCACATTTGCCAAAAGCTGAACATTCTGGCTCAATTTCATAAGGTGCTTTTTCAACAATTTTTCTAAGTCTACCCTCATACTGCTTTCTTTTTTTCTTAATATCAGCCACAACAGTCTGACCTGGAATTGTATTTTTGACAGATACCTTTTTATCCTCCCAATATCCAATACCCTTGTTTGGAAACTCTATATCTGTTATTTTAAATTCACTATCTAAATATTTTTTGCTCATAGTATACCTCGTTCAAATTAATTATTGTATTTATTATATATGTTTTTGTAGGTCATTGTCAACTTAAAGTAATAGGCATAAGCATATTTATAAACTTTATGCCTATTAACATTTAACAATTTAAAACAAAATTAACTGCCATACATAGCAAAATTCCAGTTATTGTTGGAATAAAAAATGCTAAAGCTGTCCATTTTAAACTTTTAGTTTCTTTTTTTATAGTAAGCAAAGTTGTTCCACAAGGGAAATGATTAAGTGAAAATATCATAGTACAAATAGCTGTTACATAACTCCAGCCATTGTTTCTTAATAACTCACCAAGTTCAGACAGGTTTTCAAATTCAATAAGTCCACTACTGCCACTATAACACATAATTATAATAGGAATAACAATTTCATTGGCTGGCATTCCTAATATAAAAGCTGTCAATATATATCCATCAAGTCCCATAAGTTCAGCAAAAGGATTTAAAAAATTAGCAATATATGTCATTAAACTAATATCACCAATTGTTATGTTTTGCATAAGCCATATTATTGCACCAGCCGGTGCTGCCACAACTATTGCCCTGCCTAAAACATAAAGTATTTTTTCTCTAACAGACCTTTTAACAATGTTTTTTATATCTGGTCGCCTATAGGGTGGTAGTTCCAATATAAATGAAGATTGCTGACCTTTCAATATTGTCTTGCTTAACAAATAAGACACAATAAGTGTAATTACAACACCACTTAATATACATACCAAAACAGTAAATGCAACCTTTATACTACCAAAGGTTCCACTGGCTATAAATACTGATGCAAGCATTATAAGTCCAGCAAAGCGACCATTGCAAGGCATAAAACAATTTGTAAGTATTGCAATAAGCCTCTCCTTTTTTGATTCAATAATTCTGGCAGCAACAACACCAACTGCATTGCAACCTAATCCCATACACATTGACATTACCATTTTGCTATGTGCATTAGCTTTTTTAAGCACTTTGTCTGCATTAAAAGCTATTCTAGGCAAGTATCCAGAGTCCTCTAAAACAGCAAAAAGAGGAAAAAATATTGCCATTGGTGGCAACATAACTGCTACTACCCAGCTTAATGTCCTAAATATTCCTTCTATAAACACACCCTTTATAAGCCAGTTGCTATCATTAAAAACATAAAGAAGATAAACTTCAATATTTTTAAAAAACGAGCTTAAATAAGCTGACGGATAATTTGTACCCAAAATAGTGAGCCAAAGTATAAAGCAAAAAAGAACAGCCATAATAGGCAATGCCCAAATTTTGCCTGTGACTATTCTGTCAATTTTTCTATCAATGTTATTAAATATATTACAACTATTTTCTACACAACTTGTATAAACATACTCTACACTACACTCACAGCTTTGGCAAGACCTATTGTGAGAATGTATTTCTTCTTTCAGCTTATCAAGGCCTACACCCTTTCTTGCTGCTGTTGCAACTACTGGAATATTTAATATTTCTTCAAGTTTTTTAGTATCTACTACTATTCCTTTTTTATTAGCCTCGTCAATTAAATTAATACAAACAATGACATTACAACAAATTCGGGATAATTCTAAGGCAAGTATTAAGTTTCGCTCAAGACAGGTTGCATCTAACACTATAATTACAATATCTGCTACACCGGATTTTATACAATCCATAGCACATTTTTCATCAGCAGATATTGGGTTTGTAGAATATATACCCGGTAAATCAATTATTTCATAACTTACACCTTTGTAATTCATCTTGCCAGTAGCATTGCCTACAGTTTTGCCCGACCAATTGCCTGTATGTTGATGACTACCTGTTAAAGCATTAAAAATGGTACTTTTACCTGTATTCGGATTACCTACAAGTACAACAGTTTTATCATACATAGTAATCCTCCTCAACAATTATGTTGGCACTATCCTCTTTTCTTAATGCTATAACTGCACCCTTAACATAATAAGCAAGAGAGCTTTCTCCAATGTTAGAATGAAGTACACAAATCTTTGTACCTTCTGTAAAGCCTAATTCAACAAGCCTATTTTTTAATAAACAAGGCTTTATTTTAAAAATTCTGCCTGATTGACCAACAGCCAAATCAGACAGAACTCTTGTTTTAATCATCAATATCACCCTCATAGCCTTATACTCTATAATATAAAGCTATGGCAATATTTGTTACTGATTATCTTATGTAATTTGTTTTAATTTTTGCTTCCTTATCTGGATAAGCAACACCATTTTTACTTGCAGTATCTATACATTTTAAAATCCAAGCCATATTTCTGCCTAAATATCTCATTGTCTGCATACCTTCTTCGTCCTTCACAACTTCCTCTGGAGTGTTGCCGTGAACTTGATTCCAGTAGTTAGCTGATACTATTGGCATATTGTTAATTGAGAAATACTTATTAAGCTGGTCAAAAGTAGCTGATGCACCGCCTCTACGACAGGAACAGACAACACAACCAGGCTTATAAGCCATAGCAGAGCCACAAGTAATAAATAATCTATCAAGGAATGATGTAATATCACCACTAGCAGAAGCATAGTGAACAGGTGAACCAAATACATAACCGTCTGCACCCTTAACCTTATCCATTACCTGATTTAAAATATCTTCTGTAACACACTTGCCAGTTTTGCCACAAAAACCACAGCTCTTACAACCACCTAATACATTGCCACCAATGTGAATAATTTCAGCCTCAACACCATTTTCTTCAAGAGTTTTAGCTACCTCACTAAGAGCTGTAAATGTACAACCTTTAGCCTTAGGGCTACCATTAAATAATAAAACTTTCATATTAACTTACCTCCATAATATTATTTCTATATATAAGTATATCACAAATAATCAAGTATGTGTATTTTTTTATATTCCTAGACAGATTTTAATTAAAAGCAATAATATAACCAAAATAATAATTGGCTTAACAATCTTTGTACCACTTTTCATTACCATTCCAGCACCTAAATAATGCCCTGCTATGCTAAATACCGATGCAGCAAAACCTAAAGCATAAACAATGTTGCCACTAAATATAAATGTTACCAAAGCAGCTACATTAGATGATAAGTTTACAAGTTTTGTATTGCCAGATGCTGTAAGTAAATCAAGTTTAACTAAGCCTGTATATATTAATATTAAAAAAGTTCCTGTTCCCGGTCCATAAAATCCATCATACATACCAATTACAAAAGATGCTAACACAGCAATAATAAATTGCGTTTTTCTTTTTGGCTTATTTTTAACTTGGTCAAAATTCTTCTTCTTTAAAACAAAAAATGCTGTAACTGGCAACACAATTATTAAAACATATTTTAAGATTTCATCACTTGTTACTAGCACAATTTTTGCTCCAATATATGAACCAATAAGAGCAACAACAATTGATGGCAAAGCCAAATTTAAATCAAAGCAACCATTTTTGCAATATCTGGCAGTTGAAAAAACTGTACCTGTTGCTGATGACAATTTGTTTGTACCTATGGCCAACTTTGGAGGAACACCTGCTAATAAATAAGCAGGCAATGAAATTAAACCTCCACCGCCTGCTACAGCATCAACAAAGCTAGCTAAAAATACCATAGGACAAACAATAATAAAAGTCCATATTGATAATTCCATAGCTTACTCCTTTATACTTTTGTTAAATACTTCCTTGTCAAGAGATTTTTCCTGATAAGATACTACAGTTGTACAAACTGCATCACCAGTAATATTAACAGCTGTTCTCATCATATCAAGTATTCTATCAATACCCATAATAAGAGCAATACCCTCTGTAGGAAGACCTACTGATGAAAGAACCATTGAAAGTGTAACAAGACCTACTGATGGTACACCAGCTGTACCAATTGATGCTAATGTTGCAGTTATTACTACTGTTACTAAGTCACCAGCACTTAAATTCATACCATAAACTTGAGCAATAAATATAACAGCTACACCCTGCATAATTGATGTACCGTCCATATTTACTGTTGCACCAAGAGGAATTGTAAATGATGAAATTCTCTTAGAAACACCAATTTTCTTTTCCAAAGTGTCAATAGACAATGGAATAGTTGCATTTGATGTGGCTGTTGTAAATGCAAATGTCATAACAGGGAAAAACTTTTTAATAAACTTTATTGGATTTAATCTAGTAAATATAAAAAGTAATACCTGATAAACAACAAAGCACTGAACAGCAAGTGCCAATGTTACTGAACCCATATACTTAAGCATAGGTAAAAAGGCATCAAAACCAATACCAGCAAAAGTTTTTGCAATAAGACAAAATACACCAATTGGAGCAATTTTCATAACTGACATTGTCATTTCCATCATAATGTCATTAAACTGACTAAAGAAATTAGATACTGTTGATGCACTTGAACCAAGTTTAGCAAGCATAATACCAACAAAAAGTGCAAAAACAATAATTGGCAGCATATCACCTGATGCCATTGAACCAATAGGATTTTTTGGTATAATATTCAATATAGTTTCTACAATACTTGTTGCTTCTGTTGATGCAACAGTTCCTGCCTCAACATTTTCAAGCTGTATACCTCTACCAGGATTAATAAGTGATGCAATACTTAAGGCTACAGTTACTGCTACTGCTGTTGTAAAGAAATAAAATACAACAGTCTTTACGCCAACCTTACCCAATGTTTTGGTATCACCAATAGCCATACTGCCACACACAAGGGAGCAAAATACCAAAGGTACAACAAGCATCTGCATAAGTCTAATAAAGCCTTGTCCCACTACATACAAAATACCATTAATAATTACAGTATCCTTTAAATATCCATCAGGCATAAAGTAATGAACAACTACACCTAATATTGCACCTGTTAAAAGAGCTATGAATATTTGAGTTGACAAACTCATTTTTTTCTTTTTTTCCATTTACTTTAAACCTCCTATCTTAGATATATGAGATTTTAAAGCATCTTTCCATTGACAAGGCTCCTCAAGTCCGTCAATTCTAAGCATCATATTATCAAGAACAGAATTAACAGGGTTTGGATGTTCAACTGTCTTAATATTAATTGTACCTTCCTTACCTAAATTCTTAATAATCTCAGATGCAAACTCATATCTGCTACAAGAACCTTTGCACACTGCGTGATAAATACCTAAACAATCGTTGTCGATAAATTGAGCAACTATTTTAGCCAATTCTTCAGCACTTGTTGGGCAAGCATATTCATTAATATGTGCCTCAATTTCTTCATTATTTTTGGCTTGATTTAAAGCATAGCTTACAAAATCTCTGCCAGTGCCATATACCCAAGAACTTCTAATAATAACATACTTATTAGAAAAAGCCTCAATAAACTTTTCACCAGCGTACTTTGACTTGCCATAAACAGTTTGTGGATTAGGTGTATCAAACTCATTATACGCTCTTTCAAGTTTGCCATCAAACACATCATCTGTTGAAAGCTGAATAAGCTTTGCTTCAATAGCTTGAGCCTCTACAGCAAGATTTCTAGCACCAATAGCATTAACAGCATAAGCTAACTCTGGATTTTTTTCACATTCTTCCATATTAGTTATGCCAGCACAGTTAATAATTACATCAGGTCTTATTCTTGTAATATATAAGTGAACAAGCTGTCTATTTGTTACATCAACTTCTGTACTATCTGTAAAAAACATTTTATATTTCATACAATCAAGAAGTTCAGTAAGAGCAGTACCAACGTGACCACTTGCACCTACTATCCAGACATTCTTCATTTAGTTTCCTCCTCACAAAAATAGGGACAACAGCAGTTGTCCCATAAGTAATCAACTTAAGTATTTTAACACACTATTTAACCATTGTCAAATATTTTTTAACAATTTGGGCTAAAATTCTACAATTTCAGCATTTTCAACAGCCTTTTCAATAAGCTCATCAAGACCTTCAATTTTTCTCTCAATAGCCTCTATAATAGATTTTTTAGGCTTAGTTTCTGGGTGCTTTGCCACAAATACTGTGCAACAGTCCTCATAAGGTCTAATTGAAATATCATAAGTACCAATATTAACTGCCACATCAATTATTTCCTGCTTATCCATAGCACAAAGAGGTCTAAGAACTGGTATTGTTGCTGCTGGGTCAATAGCCATAATTGCTTCCATAGTTTGGCTTGCTACCTGACCTATACTATCACCTGTAACAAGAGCCATTGACTTGCTATTTTCAGCAACCTTTTGAGCAGCCTTAAGCATTGCCCTTTTTAAAAGTATTGTCATTTTTTCTGGTGGCGTACTTTCATATATTTTAAGCTGTGTTTCTGTGAAAGGCACAACATAAAGTTTTAAAGTACCAGTGTATTTAGCAAGCTGTTCTGCAAGGTCAAGTACCTTTTGCTTTGCTCTTTCTGATGTGTAAGGTGGAGAGTCAAAATAAACTGCCTCAATTTCAACACCTCTTTTAGCTGTTAAGAAAGCTGCAACAGGACTATCAATACCACCTGACATAAGCACAGTAGCTCTACCACTTGAACCATAAGGCAAGCCACCATAAGCCTTTATAAGTTTGCTATAAACATAAGCATTGTTTCTAAGCTCAACCATAAGCTTAACTTCCGGATTGTGAACATCAACTGTTAAGTTATCAATATTATGAAGAATATAGCCACCAACATCTGCACTAATTTCATTACCTGTCATTGGGTATCTTTTGTCAGACCTTCTTGTAACTACCTTAAAAGATACGCCACCATTAGGATAATGCTCCTTAAAATGAGCAAGTGCGTGTTTTCTAAGGCTTTCAATACTCTGGTCCTCAAACTCAATACCAGGGCATACAGCAGTAACACCTAATATTTTAGTTACAATAGGTATAACTGTGTCGTAGTCAAATTCTCCTACCTCATTTACAACAAGAAGTCTGCCTTGTTCCTTATATACTCTGTAACCCTCATAAGGCTCAAGTCTTTTGATAATTGACCATATTAATTGATTTTCAATTAAATATCTGTTTTTTCCTCTCATAGCGATTTCGCCATATTTTACTAAAAGTACATTTCTCATTTCATTTCTCCATTTTGGTTATATTATATCCTGTTCTTTATAACATTCTCTTATATAATCTCTTGATTGGTAAAAAAAGTCTGAATTATAATTAGAAATAGCATCACTTATCCAAGAATTATATACTTCTATAAGTTTATCTATAATATTACCCTCTGTTACATCTTCGATAAGTCTTTCATAAACTTCGCCAATAGTCCAATAATCTGGAACTTCATATTTGCAATCTTTTACATTATCATAATTGCCAGTTGTTATGTTTGACATATTTATAAAATCATCTGCAACCTTAGCAATAGGCTCACAGTGAAATACATCTGCATATTCGTATATTCTCTCTAATGTTTTTTTGCCTAAAGAATTAACAACTTCACACCTTTTCAATTTTTGTTGCCTGCCAATAAACTCTATTAAACTACATAAAAAAACAAATCATTATCATTTTTTGTCATATACTTCATACCCTTTCAAAGTTTATCTTCCCTATCTCGGCACAAATCTCCTCAACACAGGCACCTGCTTTTTAAGACTTTCAACAACCTTTTCGGCTTCTTCAACAGTATTTTCACTTGAAAAACTAAATCTTACAGCATTTCCACCTCTGCCATCAATAATATAATCAACTATTTTTTTCTTTTCCTTAGCTCTTGATGAACAAGCTGAACCTGTTGCCACAAAAATATCATCACTTTCAAGAGCGTGAAGAAGAACCTCACCCTTAACATTTTCAAAACTTAAATTAAGTATATAAGGTGAGCCATTTTCAACATCACCATTTACATAAATTCCATCAAGCTCATTAGTTATGTTAAGAAGTGTATTTCTAACTGCACTAACTTTTTTATAATTTTCTTCCATATTTTTAATGGCAATAGAGCAAGCCTCACCCATAGCAACAATAGCATAAGTATTTTCAGTACCAGGTCTAAATCCCTTTTCCTGACCTCCACCAAAATGAAGGTTATTAACTCTTACGCCTTTTTTAATATACATAGCTCCAACGCCTTTAGCTGACTGTATTTTGTGACCACTCATAGTTATAATATCAGCATTTTTACTGTTTATGCTATGTTTGCAAAAAGCCTGTACACAGTCTGTATGAAAAATACAATTCTTATTTTTAGCCTTAATTGTTGAATATATTTTTTCCATATTTTGAACAGTACCAACTTCATTGTTGACATACATAATACTAACTAATATAGTATCATCATTTACTGCATTTTCAATATCATTAATATTAACATAGCCTTTTTCATCAACATCAAGGGTAACTACTTCAAAGCCTCTTTTTTCAAGCTCTTTGTAGCTATCTGTAACAGATGGGTGTTCAATTCTCATTGTAACAACTCTGTTGCCTCTTTTTTTATAAGCCTCGGCTACGCCCAAAATAGCTGTATTGTTAGCCTCTGTACCACCACTTGTAAAATAGATTTCATCAGGCGTTGCCTTAATACTATCGGCAATTATTTTTCTAGCTTTTGTAATTTCCTTTTCAACTTCAAAGCCTAATTTATGAAGAGAAGACGGATTTGCAAATCCAGTTTTCATAAATTCATACATTTTTCCAAGTACAACATCACTTATTTTTGTTGTAGAGGCATTATCAAAATAAATCACAATTAGTCCTCCAATTCATAAAGCAAAATAACAGATGCTACAAGACCTGCTGTTTCAGTTCTAAGTATTCTTTTGCCAAGTGTTACAGATTTGACACCATTTTCAATAGCAAAGCTTATTTCTTCTTCCGAAAATCCACCCTCTGGTCCTATAAAAATACCAATACTTTTGCCTTTGAAATTCTTAGCAAATGTTTTGAGAGAATTTTCTTTTTCCTTTTCGTAAGGTATAATAGCTCCATCAAGACTAGTTGCTTCATTAATAGCCTCTTTAAAAGTCATTAATCTATCAACAACAGGTATCTTGCCTCTGCCACACTGTTTTGCAGCAGATTCTGCAATTTTGTTCCAACGCTGTAACTTTTTTTCTTCCTTGCCCTCTAACTTAACAACAGCGTGTTCTGTCTTGACAGGCACAATTCTATCAACACCAATTTCTATACACTTTTGTATAACAAGCTCCATTTTATCAGCCTTTGGCAAGCCTTGATAAAGCGTAATCTTTATATCCGGTTCATTATCATTAGTAAATATATCTGTTATTTTAGCAATAACTTCTTTTTTACTTATTTCTAAAATTTCACATTCATAATCTCTGCCACAGCCGTCACCAACAGTAATAATGTCGCCAATTTTAGCCCTAAGCACACTACCAATGTGCTTTGCATTTTCACCGTCAAGAGTAATTGTGTGGTCATTTATGTTATCAGAGTTTACAAAAAATTTTGGCATAGTGTTACTCCTTTGTAAGTAATAGTTTAGCCTATTTATTATTCCTTAATAGATGTAATACAAACCCACTCGTCCTTAGTGCTAGTATTAACCACCTTTAAGCCACACTTATCAAGGGCATCATAAACATCATTCATTCTATCCTTAATAATACCAGATGCTATAAATACACCGCCCTTTTTAAGCTGTGCTGGCACAACAGGACTAATAGCACAAATAACATCAGCAATAATATTTGCCACAACAACATCGTACTTGTCATAGCCGATTTCGTCCTGCAACTTTTTATCATCAATTACATTACCACTTGTAACATAGTATTTACTAACATCAACACCACTTAATTCAGCATTTTCATAAGCTGTCTTAATAGCATTAGCATCAATATCAACAGCAAAGGCTGACTTTGCACCAAGCAAAAGTGAGATAATAGAAAGAATACCACTACCACAACCTAAATCAGCTACTACAGAATTTTCATCAATATACTTTTCAAGCTCAAGCATACAAAGCTGTGTTGTTTGATGAAGACCTGTACCAAAAACGTGACCAGGGTTAATATTAAACACAACCCTATTGTCAGGAATTTCGCAATTCTCCCAAACAGGCTTAATGAAAATTCTGTTGCCAATAGCAAATGGTTTGTAAAAATCACGCCACTTATTAAGCCACTCCTCGTCATTAAGATTAGAAGTAGTTTCAATAGCAAGTCTGCCTAAGTCAAGTCCAGTATCAATTGACTTTAAATGATTAATAGCGTCCTTTATGTGCATTAAAATTTCTTCACCATAAGGATTATCGCTTACATAAACAGTTACCTTAGTTTCACCAATAGGCTTGTTTAAAAGCTCCTCATCAACATAGTCCCAATAAGTTGAGCTAGTTGTAAGGTACTCTTTCATTTCATTGTCATCTTCAACCTGAATACCATTGATACCACAATCTATAAGAGTTGCTGTAACAGGTTCAATACCTGCTGTTGTTGTATATATCTTAACTTCTGTCCATTCCATAACATAGTCCTCCTATTTTAATTAATATAATAATAACATAAAATATTATTTTTTACAACTACCCAACAAAAAAAGACCGACATTTGCCGGTCTTTAATTATATTTGTTTTACTTATTAGACTTTTTTCTCCAGCCCTCTTTATTTTCCTGTCTTGCTCTAGCAATAGCAAGGCTATCAGCAGGTACTTTCTTAGTAATAGTTGAGCCAGCAGCAGTATATGCTCTACTTTCAACCTCAACTGGTGCAACAAGATTAGTATTACAACCAATAAATACCTCGTCACCAATCTTGCATCTATACTTATTCTTACCGTCATAATTAACAGTAACAGTACCACAACCAAAGTTTACGCACTTACCAACATCAGAGTCACCAACATAAGTAAGGTGGCTAACCTTAGTACCATCATCAATGTTAGAATTCTTGATTTCAACAAAATCACCAATACGGCAATGCTCACCAATACAGCTATTTGGTCTTAAATAAGCAAATGGACCAACAGTAGTAAAGCTCTTAACCTTAGCATCTAAAAGAACACTCATCTGAATAGTTACACAATCGTCAACTGTAGATGATGAAATTCTTGTATTAGGTCCAATGATACAGCTCTTACCAATAACTGTTTTGCCTTCAAGCATACAGCCTGGGTAAATAATTGTGTCTGGAGCAATTTTAACATCTTTGCCAATGTAAGTGCTAGCAGGGTCAGTAATAGTAACACCATCAATCATAAGTTTAGTATTAATTCTTTCCTTCATAGCAGCAATAGCTTGAGATAAATGAAGCTTAGAGTTTACACCCATAAATTCCTTATCATCTTCAGCTACCATTATACCTACATTGCCACCTTCATTCTTAATGATTTCAAGAGTGTCAGTAAGATAATATTCGCCCTGAGAGTTGTTGTTGCCAAGTTTTTCAAATGCCTTATTTAAAGCATCAGCCTTAAAGATATAAACACCAGTATTTACTTCCTTAACCTTAGCTTCTTCTTCATTAGTATCCTTCTGTTCAACAATCTTAGCAAAACTGTCATTATCTCTAATAATTCTGCCGTAACCTGTTGGGTTATCTACAACCATAGATACAACAGTTACACTATTATTCTGGCTTTCGTGTAAATCACAAAGTTTGCCAATAGTTTCAGCAGTAATAAGAGGAGTATCACCACAAAGAACTAAAATATTGCCGTCCTTAATAAAATCTCCTGCCTGCATTACAGCGTGACCAGTACCTAACTGCTCCTTTTGAACAGCAAACTGAATATCATCGTACATATCCTTAATAGTATTTTTAACCATAGCAGACTGATGACCAACTACAACACAAATATCCTTTGCACCAGCCTCCTGAGAAGCCTCAATAACATAGCCAACCATAGTCTTGTCAAGAACTCTATGAAGTACCTTAGGTACATCAGACTTCATTCTTGTACCCTGTCCTGCTGCAAGTATAACAACCTTTAAATTATCCATTATTATAGCACCTCTGCTTTATTGTTTATTTGATTTCATCTGCCAAATAGGCAACCCAATCATTTATGAAACAAAGTAACCTTTATTTTGTTCCTTCTTAGTTACATTATATCAAAATTGCAAAAAATTGCAACATAAATTTAATAGCTGTTGTGAATTTCTAACAAAATATTTTTCATTAGCGAAAATTTCTTCATTTCTAAAGCCCCAAGTAACACCAATAAAAGTCATATCCATATTTTTAGCTGTAGCAAGGTCTACATCAGAGTCACCAACAAATATTGTAGTATCCTTTTTTTCTTTAATTACACTAAGGGCAGCATCTACAGGGTCATTATATGGCTTTTTTCTTCGCTTAGATAAATCTGCACCAATTATTACATCAAAACTATTGTTAAAATAATGATTAACTATTTTTTCAGCAGCAAGTTGAGGCTTATTTGTAACAACACCTAGCTTAAATCCTTTCATTTTAAGCTCATTTATAACATCAACTATGCCCTCATAAGGCTTAGTTTTATTGCACAAATTTACATTATAATATTCTCTAAAATATTCACTAGCTTTACTAAAATCATATTGTGCATTGCCACAAGCTCTTTTTATAAGCATATCAACGCCATTGCCAACAAAGTTTCTAACCTCATCAAGGCTTCGTTGTGGCAAGCCCAATTTATTCATTGTATAATTAGTAGCATCTTTTAAATCCTCAAGAGAGTCTACAAGTGTTCCATCTAAATCAAATAAAACTGTATTCTTCATTTAATCATCTCCAATCAACTATATTTTAAGTTGATTTTTAACCTTTGTCAAATATAAAATATACTATTAAATTAATGACAATAAATAATTAGCTAGTAAAATCTACAATTCCTCTTGCAATGCCCTCTGCACACCTTTGTCTAAAAGTACTTTGAGATAAAAGCTCTGCCTCTTCTGGGTTACTTAAAAAAGCTAATTCTACTAATATTGCTGGCATTCTAGTTAATCTTAAAACAGCAAAATTTGCTGAAAACACACCTAAATCTCTAGTATTAATTGCATCAACTAAGGCTGTATTAACAACTAGTGCAAAATCTTCAGCTACACTTCCCTCTCTATAAAAAAAGCTTTCTGTTCCTTTATAAATAGGATTTGTGTTAGAATTGCAATGAATACTTACAAAGTAATCAGCACCCCATTGATTAGCAAGCCTTGCCCTTTCAGCCAAAGAAACATTTACCTCTGATGTTCTTGAATAATTGACAGTATAACCTTGAGATTGTAAAATTCTGCCACACCTTAATGCTACATCAAGAGTTACTTCTGATTCTTTTAAACCATTTACACCAATTGCCCCAGGATTTGTGCCTCCGTGTCCAGCATCTAAAAAAATTCTCATAAAATCACCTAAATATATATAATTTAGTATATGCAAAATGAAAAAATTGTGTTATAATGTTTTTTGTAATTTGATATTTTAGTCTAATTATTAAACTAAAATTATAGAATTATTAAGCAAAAATTAAAGACCCATTAAAAATTAATTGCAAAGGTAAATGTTCACAATAAATTCACACTTTCCACTAAATTTATTGATACAATACCCTTGAACAAAACAAAAGGAGGTTTTTAATATGACTAACGAATTTGAAAACTTAAACGAAAAAACAACATCAGATAATACTAATTCAACAGTAGACAACACAACTGAAAATACAGCTGATGTTACTCCTATTGAAAACGAAAATAATCAGGAAACTGAATTATTTGAAAATACTAACAATGTAACTAATGATAATATTTTAGATACTGATGATACAAACAATGAAGCTGATGTTCAAAACGACATTTTAAATAGTGATAACTCAACAGTAGAAGATGAAACATTTACTTCTGACAACGCCCCTAAAGAGCCAAAATATTCTTATAAAAAAGGTATTGCTTTAGGTCTTGCAGGTGTTTTACTCTGTGGTGGTTCATTAGGTTTTTGCTTAGGCTTAGGTCTTAATACTTCAAAGGCTATTACAAATGCAATAACTGGTGGCTTTAGTTTCAGCAACAGTAGCGAAAACAAAACTACTTCTGCTCAAGCAACAGCATCTAACCTTGTTGCATCAGAAGACAGTATTGCAAAGGTTGTAAGCAGTGTTGAAAACTCAATTGTAAATATTTCAATTAAAGCTCAATCAGCTACTAATTGGCTTGGTCAAACTTACGAAAGTGAAGGTTCTGGCTCTGGTATTATTTATAAAATTGATGGTGACACAGTTTACATTATAACTAACAATCACGTTGTAGAAAGTGCTAACTCTGTTACAGTATCAGTAACAGGCAACGAACAGGTAAATGCAAAACTTGTTGGTAAAGATGCTTCATCTGACCTTGCTGTTATTTCTGTATCAAAGGCTGACCTTAATAAGGCTGGCGTAGCCAATGTAACATCTGCTAAATTTGGTAACTCAGACAATATGAAAGTTGGCGAAAATGTAATTGCCATTGGTAATGCCTTAGGTCAAGGCAAAACAGCTACTCTCGGTATAATTAGTGCTCAAAACAAAGAGATAAATATTGATGGTAAAAAGCTCACTGTTATTCAAACAGATGCAGCCATTAACCCTGGTAACAGTGGTGGTGCATTAGTCAACACAGCTGGTGAAGTAATTGGTATCAACACAGCAAAACTTTCTAGTGATGCCGTTGAAGGCACAGGTTATTCAATACCTATTTCATCAGCACAAACTATTATCCAAACACTTATGACAAATGGCACTATTGATAAGCCATATTTAGGTATTCAAGGTTATACTATTGATGAAAACTTTGAAAAGATATACGGAATTAACATTCCTGGTGTATTTATTAGCAAGATTGAGTCTAACTCTGCTGCTGAAAAGGCAGGTTTACAGGTATCAGATATTATTACAGCCATTGACAACACAGCTATAGCTGATATTGAAACATTATCAAAAGAAATTTCTAAGCATAAGTCAAATGATAAGGTTACATTTACTATAATAAGAAATGGTAGCCAGCAAATGACTGTTACTGCTACATTGCAAAATCAGAACGAACAGTTCTAAAGAGGGGTGATTTTATATGAAAAAGAATTTTATTAAATACGGTATTCTTTCTGTTGTAGCTAGTGGTGTAATTGGCTTAGGTATTGGAACAGCGATACCTATTGCCAGTTCAGCAATTGAACACAGCAAAACTGCATCAGTAAGCGACGAAGTTAAGGATATTCCAACAGATACTGGCAATACTGAAGCAACTGTAACTATGGACGAAGCATCAAAAAATACAGTAGATATTATTAACAAGGTTCAGCCTTCTGTTGCTTGTATTACATCAATTGTTCAAGGTACTGACTTCTTTAATCAAACTTATCAAAGCGAAGGTGCAGGCTCCGGCGTTGTATTTTACAAAGATAGCAACAATGCTTACATTGTAACAAATAACCACGTTATTTCTGGTGCATCTACAGTAAGTATTTCTTTAAATTCTTGCGACCTTGTTTCAGCTAAACTTGTTGGCAAAGATGCTAATGCTGACCTTGCCGTTATTTCTGTATCATTAAAGGATTTAGCTAATGCTGGTGTTAAAAATGTACAGGTAGCTGAATTTGGTAATTCTGAAGAAGCTCAAGTTGGTGAAACAGTTATTGCTATTGGTAACGCTCTCGGTGAAGGTAATACTGCTACTAAGGGTATTTTAAGTTCACAAACAAGAGATGTTAATATTCAGGGTACTAAACTTACTGTTTTACAAACAGATGCTGCCATTAACCCAGGTAATAGTGGCGGTGCTCTTGTAAATGATAAAGGTCAAGTTATTGGTATAAATACTGCCAAAATATCTATGACAACAGTTGAAGGTATTGGCTATAGTATTGCGTCAGATGTAGCAAAACCTATTATTGAGGAATTAATGAATTCTAAGTCTACCCCTACTCTTGGTGTTTACATCACAAGTATTTCTGAAGAAGTTGCACAGCAGAACAATCTTCCTCAAGCTGGTGTACTTGTTCAAAAGGTTATTGAAGGTGGTAGTGCAAGCTATGCTGATATTCAAGCTGGCGACCTTATTACTTCATTTAACGGAACTCCTGTATTTAATACAGACCAGCTTATGGACGCTGTTAAGAAGTGTAAAATCGGTCAAACTGTTAGTGTAACTATTGTTAGAAATGGTGCTACAAAGACAGTTTCAGTTAAAATGCTTGAAAGTTCATCTAATACTTTCTAATAATATATTATAAAAAATGCAGTTGAATTTGTTTGTTCAACTGCATTTTTTTGTTTTTATTATTTATATTTCCTATTTTAATATTTTTACATTTTAATAAAATATAACTTATATATGTAAATTGTTATTGGAAACCCTTCCGTCAACCTGCGGTTGCCACCTTCCCTATAAGGGAAGGTATATGATTAAACCAACAGCTAATGGCAACCACCCAGCTCCACTTGTAGGGGAGCTGTCACACAGTGACTGAGGGGTTTCTATTTAAGTAATAAGTAATAGGTAATAGGTAATAGATAATAATTACTTTTAATATATAGCTGATAACACGGGCGAACAATGTTCGCCCCTACAGACAACCAATTCGTAACAATTACAAGCACAGCTAAGAACTAACCAACCTAGCTCCACTTGTAGGGGAGCTGTCACACAGTGACTGAGGGGGTTCTATTTAAGTAATAAGTAATAGGTAATAGGTAATAGATAATAATTACTTTTAATATATAGCTGATAACACAGGCGAACAATGTTCGCCCCTACAGTTTGCCTGTTCATTATAAATAAAACTACCTGTTAACCAACCCAGCTCCACTCCTAGGGGAGCTATCACGCAGTGACTGAGGGGTTTCTATTAAAAATACTAATTTAACTTCATACTAAGCGAAATTCTATGCTTTTTAACATCAACACCAAGGACCTTAACATCAACAATATCACCAACACTTACAGCCTCAAGAGGGTGTTTAATATATCTATCGCAAATTTCAGAAATATGCACAAGACCATCTTGATGAACGCCAATATCCACAAACACACCAAAATCTATAACATTTCTTACAGTACCCTTTAAAATCATACCCTCTTTTAAATCTTCCATAGTAAGTACATCAGACTTTAATATTGGCTTAGGCATTTCATCTCTAGGGTCACGGCCAGGCTTTTCCAATTCATTAACAATATCTCTCAATGTTGGCACACCTACATTCAATTCATTAGCAGTTTTTTCAATATTACCAACAGCTTTGCTAATTCCCTTTATTCCACCACTTTTAACCTGCTCAAGGCTAAATCCACATTTTTTAATAAGACTTTCTACTACCTTATAGCTTTCTGGGTGAACACCAGTATTATCAAGAGGTTCTGTACCATCATTTATTCTTAAAAAGCCGGCACACTGTTCAAAAGCCTTAGGTCCAAGTTTTGATACTTTTAAAAGTTCTTTTCTTGACTTAAACTTACCGTTTTCTTCTCTATAAATCAAAATATTTTTAGCAATAGCATTACTTATACCAGAAACATAAGACAACAATGACGGTGATGCTGTATTTAAGTCAACACCAACATTATTAACACAGCTTTCTACAACGCCACCTAATGCCTCGCCAAGTCGTTTCTGGTTCATATCGTGCTGATACTGACCCACACCGATACTCTTAGGCTCAATTTTAACAAGCTCTGCTAATGGGTCCTGCAATCTTCTACCAAGGCTAACTGCACTTCTTAAAGCAACATCGAAATCTGGAAATTCTTCTGAACCAAGTTTTGATGCTGAATAAACAGAAGCTCCAGCCTCATTAACAATAATATACAAAAGTTCTCTATCAAGTTTTTTAATTAAGTTGACAGCAAACATTTCAGTTTCTCTTGATGCAGTACCATTACCAATAGCAATAATATCTACATTATGCTTTTTAATCATATTAGTAATAATTTTTTCAGCCTGTTCAACCTTATTATGAGGTGGCACAGGGTAAATAACACCAGTATCAAGGACCCTACCTGTTCCATCAACAACAGCAACCTTACAACCAGTTCTGTAACCAGGGTCAAGAGCAAGAACAACTTTATCCTTAATAGGTGGCTGAAGTAAAAGCTGTTTAAGATTTTCGCCAAATACCTTTATTGCACTTTCCTCTGCCTTTTCAGTCATATCATTTCTTATTTCTCTTTCAACAGCAGGTGCAATAAGTCGCTTATAGCTATCTTCAATAGCTTCCTTTAAAATATCTGTTGTAAACTTATTATCTCTTATTATTTTACTTTCGATTTGTTTCAATATATTTTCAACAGGAGCTTCAATCTTTACAGACAATACTTTTTCATTTTCGCCTCTGTTTATAGCAAGTATTCTATGACCTGGCAATTTTTTAACTGGCTCGCTATAATCATAATACATTTCAAATACTGATTCAGCAGTTTCATCTGTTGCCTTAGTTACAATTAAACCCTCATTATAAGTCAATTTTCTTATAATTGCCCTATAGTCTGCATCATCAGAAATCATTTCAGCTATAATATCTTTAGCACCATTTAAAGCATCTTCAACTGTATTTACTTCCTTTTCAGCATTAACATACTTTTGAGCAACTTTTTCAACAGGTTCTTTAATAAACTGCATCATTATTTCATTTGCCAAAGGTTCAAGTCCCTTTTCTTTAGCAATAGTTGCTCTAGTTCTTCTCTTAGGTCTATAAGGTCTGTAAATATCATCAATTTCAGTTAGAGTTGTAGCCTTATCAAGAGCATTGGCTATTTCATCAGTCAATTTTTCCTGTTCTGCTATTAAATTTCTAACCTGTTCTCTTTTTTCATCTAAATTTCTTAAATATGTTAATCTATCAAATAAATTTCTCAACACAACATCATCAAGAGAGCCTGTCATTTCCTTTCTATATCTTGCAATAAAAGGAATTGTATTACCCTCATCAATTAATTTTACTGTGTTTTCAACTTGTCCTAATTTAATTTTAAATTCATCTGCTAAAACTCTATTAATATCCATTTAATTACCTCTATTTATATTCAACAATACTTGGTGTAACAATATTATCTTCAATTTTTATTATACCATAGCTAGGATTACTTCCGCCTCTTGGTGATGACAAACTGCCAGGGTTCATAATTACCATACCATAATAGTTATCAATTAAAGGTATGTGCGTATGACCATAAAGGCAAACATCAGCTCCAACTTCTGCACCTTTGTAACAAAGTCTGTCAATGCCCCAATTTACGCCATATAAATCACCGTGAGTAATAAAAAATTTTTTGCCACCTAATATAAAAACATCTTCATTAGGCACTGCACAGCCATAGTCACAATTACCTCTCACATTGTAAAACTTAAGCTCTGGGTATCTTGATTTAAGACTTTCCACATCCTCTACAACATCACCACAGTGGATAACTCCATCAATTTTGTCAGCTATAGCATTTATAACCCTATATACCCTACTTAAGTTTCTGTGTGTATCACTTATAACTAATATTTTCATTACATTTCCTCTAAAATATCTCTAACCTTATCAAGAGCTTTTCCTCTATGGCTTATTTTGTTTTTTTCTTCCATAGTAAGCTCTGCTGTTGTTTTATTTAACTCTGGCACAAAGAAAATTGGGTCATAGCCAAAGCCATTATCACCTTTTATTTCATATCCAATTATGCCTTCAATAGTTCCTCTTACCACCTTAGTTTCCTTATTAGGGCAAGCAACAGCCATTGCACAAACAAAGCGTGCTGTTCTTTTATCCTCTGGTACACCTTCAAGCTGTTCAAGTATTTTAGCATTCTTATAGTCATAAGATGTGTCGTGACCTAAATATCTAGCAGACAAAACACCAGGAGCTTTGTTAAGATAATCAATTTCAAGTCCTGAGTCGTCAGCAACAACAATTTTGTTACATACTTTCATAATTGCCTCAGCTTTTAAAATTGCATTATCCTCAAATGTTGAACCATTTTCATCAACATCAATATCAATACCAACTTCTTCCATACTTTTTACATCATAGTCTGGAAGTTTAGCTTTTATTTCTTTCATTTTTCCCATATTTTTGGTTGCAAATATAATAGTTTCCATTTAATAAACCTCTTTTCTTATATTTAATTTAATTATAACACATATCTTAATAGTTTTACAACGATTAAGTTGATTGTTTGACTTTTGTAGCAATTTGTGGTAAAATAATTGATTGTTGTAAGATTACATAACAATCGTTCTATAAATTATACAATGTAACAATTACTCAAAATTTCGGCATTTTTTTCTATGTTGAAATATTTAATTTATGTTACAAATGCCTGTTTTATGCCCAAAACACTTGACAAAGTTGCTAAATTTTTGTAAAATAGGTTGTAACATTTATGTAACAACTTTTTTAGAAAGGAAGTCCTATATGTTAAAGTTAAGACTATTAACCAAAGCAATTTCGGCAGGCTGTATCCTTAGTATCTTTATGACAGCTACAGCTAATGCTTCAAATTTGGCTAAGGTTACAGCCACTTCCGTTAACCTTCGTTCATATAATTCTACTGAAGGTCAGGTTGTAGGTACAGCAAACTCTGGCGATGTACTTACTATCACAGGCAATGCTAACAACGGATGGTTCAAAGTTAAGAAAAACGGTTTAGGCGAAGCTTTTATAAGTTCTCAATATTTATCTATATATCAGACTGATGCAACTTGCATCGGTGATACTGTTAATGTGCGTACAAGCCCTACTGTAACTTCAACAGTTATTGGTACTGCTAAAAAGGGTCAGGTTTTTGTAACATCTGGCAAGTGCAACAATTGGTATCAAATCAATTTTAATGGTACTACAGGCTACATTAGTGGCGAATATATGCAGGGCACTCTCTTACAGTATCTTCCTGAAGTTCCAGCTCCTACAGCTTCTACTGAAACTACAGCTACTGCTGTAGTTCCTACTGCAACAGCTACTAACACTTCTACTGGTGATATTTACGCAGTTGTTGAAGTTCCTTCTCTTAATCTTAGAGAAGCTGCTACTACTGAATCAAAGGTTATTAAATCTTTATCTAGTGGTTACAACTTAAGTGTAGTTGGTTATGAAGACGGCTGGGTTAAGGTTACTGATGATAACAATAACTCTGGCTATGTAAAAGCTGAATATATTAACCTTAAAAACGGTAAAAAGCCTGAAAACAAAACAGTAGCAAAAGATACTTCTTCTTTTGACCTTGACCACGAAAAGAATTATACTAATAAAGGCAATGTTAATTGCAGAGAGTTAATTGAATACTCTAAGCAGTACATTGGTACTCCTTATGTTTGGGGTGGTACTGACTTGACTGCTGGTGTTGACTGTTCTGGATTTGTTTATAGTGTGTACAAGCATTACGGCATTACTTTAAACAGAACATCAAGAGATATGTACACTCAGGGTACTTCTGTTACTAAGTCAGAATTGGTACCTGGTGACTTATTATTCTTTAATACTGGCGGTGACTCTGTTATATCTCACGTTGGTATGTACATAGGTAATGGTGATTATATCCATTCCACAAATGGTAACGGTAATGGTGTTACTATTTCCAACTTAAGTGATGGTTACTCAAGAAACACTTATGTTGGTGCTAAGAGAATATTAGATTAATTAATAAAAGGTTGAAATACTTATGTATTCCAACCTTTTTAATTTATAAACAATATTATACACTTAAAACATAATTATTCTTCTCTTTTTTAGCCTCATACAATGCCCTATCAGCTTTCTTTAACAGCATTTCATAATTATCATCAGCATTTTGATATATAGATATACCTACACTTTTAGTTATTATTAGATTTTCAAACTTAGTTATCAAAATTGACTGAACCTTATTAATTACTTCATCAACAGATTTAAAATTTGACACAAGAATAACAAATTCATCTCCACCAAACCTACCAATAATATTATTGCCAAAAACATTTCTAGTGTGTTCAGCCACAGCTAATATAATTCTATCTCCCATATTATGTCCGTATGTATCATTTATTATTTTAAAATCATCTATATCAAATATAATAAGTGCAAAGGCTTTATTAACATTGTTAGCAAATTTTTCTAAGCAAATTTCCTCAAATCGCTTTTTAGCATACAAACCAGTAAATGTATCTATTTCTGCCTTATGAGCAAGCTCATTTAATCGCTTTTTTAATATATCTATATTAGAAATAACGCCTAAAATACATAATGAATTTTCAGCATCTTTAAAGGGTATAATATCAAATTTACACCAAACATAGTTATGATTATTTGACTTTAGTCTTGCTTCATAAGTATGAGATATTTGCTTAAATATTTTATCAAAGGAATTTTCTATAATACATCTATCATCTGGATAATAAAAATAATTAATTATAGAATTTAAAAAATCATTTTTGCATAGTGTACTAAAAGGCTTTATATCTTTTAATATTTTATTTGGATTAATGTTAAATATGGCCTCTGTATTTTCAAAATAAGTATACACCTGTTTATCAATATTTAATTCAAATATACAAATCTTAGTAGCATCTAAAACCAGTTTTAATCTTTTCTTATATTGTTCTAATTCATTTGAATATATTTTTTCCATATTGTACCTTTTATAGTATAAATTATTATAATCAAGAGCGAATAACATTATAATATATTTATTCAGCATTATCAATATAAAAAGTTAATAAAAAAATATACTACTTTTCAAAATTTAATGTTAATATAGTCCAATAAATCACTTTTTTGTTACAGCAAAAAAGGACTGTGATTATACACAGCCCTTTATAACAATTTAATTTATAATAATGACTTATAAAGTTTAGCAATATCTTCAACAGATGTTTCCTTAGGATTACCTGGACGGCAAGCATCATCATAAGCAGACTGAGCAAGGAATGGAATATCTTCTTCCTTAACAATTTCCTTTAAGTCAGCTGGAATACCAACATCCTGAGATAACTTCTTAACTGCATCAACAGCAGCCTTTCTGTATTCAGCCTGAGTCATATTTTCAGTGCCTTCAACACCCATAGCCTTAGCAATATCTCTATACTTTTCGCCAGTAGCTTCTGCATTATATTCCATAACTGTTGGAAGAATAATAGCATTAGCAACACCGTGAGGTGTATCATACAAAGCACCTAAAGGATGAGCCATTGAGTGAACAATACCAAGACCAACATTAGAGAAACCCATACCAGCAACATACTGACCAAGAGCCATACCTTCTCTGCCCTCTGGAGTATTTGCAACAGCACCTCTTAAGCTCTTTGATATAATTTCAATAGCCTTTAAGTGGAACATATCAGAAAGTTCCCAAGCTCCAGCTGTAATGTAACCTTCAATAGCGTGAGTAAGTGCGTCCATACCAGTTGCAGCAGTTAAACCCTTAGGCATTGATGACATCATATCTGGGTCAACAACAGCTACTACAGGAATATCGTGAACATCAACACAAACCATCTTTCTGTTCTTAGCTGAGTCTGTAATTACATAGTTAATTGTAACTTCAGCAGCAGTACCAGCAGTTGTAGGAACTGCAATAATAGGTACAGCCTTATTCTTAGTTGGAGCAACACCCTCAAGACTTACAACATCAGCAAATTCAGGATTTTTAATAATAATACCAATAGCCTTAGCAGTATCCATTGAAGAACCACCACCAATAGCAATTATGTAATCAGCACCACTCTTTTTAAATGCCTCAACACCAGTCTGAACATTTTCTACAGTTGGGTTAGGCTTAATATTAGAATAAATTTCATAGTCAAGTTTTGCATCATCAAGTACATCAGTAACCTTTTTAGTTACATTAAACTTAATTAAATCAGGGTCAGAACAGACAAAAGCCTTTTTAAAACCTCTGCCAATAGCCTCGTCAGCTATATGCTTAATAGCACCTGCACCGTGATAAGATGTTTCATTTAATACAAATCTGTTTGCCATATTACATACCTCCAATATAAGTTATATTTTATTACTTATATTTATATTATAATACACAATTATGACAAAAACAAGTCTTTTTTTCGTAATTTTTTATTAATATTACCTATAAATATCAAATTTTATTACCATCTAAGAAAGCTGATACAAGATTATTGCCAATATAATTTAGTTTTAGAGAGAAAAAAGGTCTATCTTCATCTATCAATTTAAGAAAAATTTTGTCACCTTCCCACAAGTTCAGTGACAATAAATGTTTCTTATCAATCCATTCCAAAACACCTTCATCACAATCTATTATTTCACCAACATAATCATAAGCCTTGTAAAGACACATAAATTCAGTCTCATAATTATCAGCATTAAAGGTTACAATACCCTTAAAGCTATAATTAGTAAGTGTCAATCCAGTTTCTTCCTTAACTTCTCTTAACAAGCAATCCTCTGGACTTTCACCTTCTTCAAAATGTCCCCCTACTCCAATCCACTTATCCTTGTTTATATCATTTTTCTTTGACACTCTATGGAGCATTAAATATTTATTATCTTTTTCTATGTAACAAAGTGTAGTCATTTTCATAGCTTTTTACCTCGTAATATTTTCTTAAACTTTATATTATTGAATTGTAAATGTAAATATGGTATTATTTAGTTGGAGGTGTTTTATATGTCAGAAGATTACAATAACAACCAAACTCAATCAGAAAATATTCACGATGAAGTAGTCGATAATATCCCCGAAAACACAAAAAATATTGATGACGAAGCTCAATCTGTTCATTCATCTGTTCATATCGAAACTGTAACTACTGAAAACTCATTAATGAGTATATTGTCACTTGTTCTTGGTATTTTTTCTATAATTTGCTGTTGCTTTGTTGTTCCTCCAGCTACATCTGCAATAATTGGTTTAATATTAGGTATTGTATCACTAAAGACCAATAAAGGAAACAAAACCATTGCTATTCTGGGCATTATACTATGTTCAATTGGTATTGCCCTTATTATAATTTTTATTGCATTTGCCATTATATGTGGCAGTATCAATGCTGTGTTTGAAATTCCTGCTACTATAAGTTCAGGCACTATATAATTAAAACAAATTTCTAACTATATAATAAAAAACAATACTATAATAAATACTACCCAAAAGCTAAGAGCTCTGGGTAGTATTTTTTTATTAAATATTTTTTCTAACAACAACAAACAAATAATAACACATAAGCTAATAACCCCTGGGTTATACTTAATCGACTCAAATATATGCCCATTTAACAAAGAAACAACAGCCCTTGTTCCTCCACAACCAGGACAATACAAACCTGTAACTTTTAAAAACAAGCACTGTGGCATTATGCCAACCCAAAAGTTTAAAGTAAGCCTTAAAAACACAGCCATTAATATTAAAATAACAGCTATAATTAAATATTTTTTTCTCATAATACTTCCTTTAATTTATGCAAATCTTCAATATAAATAGGTTCTTTTGCTCTATCATATATTATTGAAGCTGGGTGATAAAGTGGGAATATTCTCTTGCCGTCTTTTTCAACTATTTTTCCGTGATAATCACCAATTGATGCCTTTTGGTCCATAAGTACATTTTTTAAAGCAAAGTTACCTAATGTTACAATTAACTTTGGCTTTACAATATCTATTTCTTGGTGAAGTAAAGGTACAAAAAAATCTAATTCTTCCTTATTAGGTGGTCTATTTATTGGCTTGTTTGTTTTTGGACTAAGTTTAAAAGGTCTTAACTTAACAACATTTGATACATACAAATCACTTCTATCAAGCCCTACAATTTCAAGAAATTCATTTAAGTTTTTGCCTGCTTTGCCAACAAAAGGCTTGCCTTGCTTTTCCTCTTCTCCACCAGGAGCTTCGCCTATAAGCATAATTTCAGCATTAATTTTGCCATCTCCAAAAACAACTCTCCTATCTCCAAAACGAAGTTTGCTTTCTTTTTCCATTTGTTCATTAAATATCTTCATTATTATCTCCTTTTAGTAGAATGTAACTAACAACTACACCAAATATAAAGCCACCAATATGTCCCCAGTTATCTATATCAGCCATCATAAAACCACTTAATAAGCCAATAATAATAAATATGACAATTAAATAAGTATCAAAGCCACCTATTGAACGCTCTTTAATTTTAGTATAAGTTAAAACAGCACCAATCAAGGCAAATATTGCACCAGATGCACCAACAGCAAGTCCACCATTTAGACACATACTGACAAGACCTCCGCCTAAACCTCCAATAAGGTATATAACAAACATATTGGTTTTGCCAAAATATCGTTCAACCCTTGAGCCAAAAATATATAATGACAAAGCATTACCAGCATAATGTATAAGACTTCCGTGAATAAACATATATGTCAACAATCTATACCATTGACCAGTTAAAACCATTTCTCGACTAATTCCACCATTTGTAATAATAGAACTATCTCCAAATTGAACATTAAGCCAAAAATTAATAAGCTCTACTAGTCCATTTATAATAATAAGAGTCAAAGTAACAGCTATGTTGCTACTTTTAATATACTTCCATTTTTTATATTCATTTTTTTCAATTAAAGTACCTAAGTCCTGACCAACTACATAAGCACCATTATGAAAAGATGCTTTTATCATATCATCAATATTAAGTATCTTATTAGGCTGTTCACCATTTACAATTAATTTATGGTTTTCTGTATCAGCAATCCACCTAACATCAATTAGCTTGTTTTGATAATCATCAATGTCTATATTTGTAAAATCTATAAGCTCATCATTTAATTTGTTAGTCACAAAAACGCCAGTAACTACAGCTTTATTTAACTGACTTAAATAGCTTAAAACATCTTTGTAAAAACCTTTGTAGTCATATTTTTTATCAGCATTTATTACAACGACACAATAAGAAATCTGTCCTACCTGTTTAACAAAAGCTATGTATTCAGTATTTTCATCTATATTTTTACTACTATAAAAATTAGCTATTGGTTTATACTCATTTTCAAGCAGTTTTTCCGTAAAGTTTTTAATAAAAAACATTTTTATCCTTTCTAGAATACATATAACAAAACATACATAAGTCCTATCCCTGGTACTCCTAATATTGATGATACTAATACTGTCAAAGCATTTATGCCTAAACACAAATTAAACTTAAACAACAGACAGTTTATAATCAATATAAAGGATGCCCCCATAACACCTTGCATAGCAAACTTGCCTAGTTTAGGAAAATTTTTAATAGTTAATAAACATACAAAAAATAATGTAACAGCATATATTCCCCAGCTAAAGATTTGTTCTGATATAATATGGCTCATACTATCACCTCTGTAAATTATATTACAGAAACAATTTAATATACCTTATTACAACTTAATATCAATCCTTTTATCAATAAGGACTATGTGTTTTTTCATTGTAAGTTTACTAACAAGCATAATACCTAGTTGATAACAACCTTTTTCAAATAGGTTTGTATCTATATGACAAGAAAAGCCACACAAATCAACATTATCGCCAACCTTAGACGATATATCTTGCCTTATTTCCACATTAGCCTCAATTGGAACTGCAACATCACTTCTAGTCATAATAACTATAAAAGGTGTTGTATATTTGTCTTTAATATATGCCCAACCTCCAATATTAACCATATTACCATTAGTCATATACTCAATTTTATATTTTATTTTATCAGTAAAATATTTTTGAGGATTTACAACTACTCGAGCAAACATACCTCTATTAATATAGTCAATATTTTCTAATGTAAAATCTCCTCTATGCTGTGTCAAATTCCTATTGTAAAATCTATCATTAAAACAAAATTCTTTATGCTTATTATACAGCTTTTCTCTCTCACTATATAACCTCATAAGTTTTGATTGACTCTTTCTATCGTCACCTCTTGAAAGGGACTCATAATGATATAATTTAACACTATTTACAACTACATTATAATATCCATTTTCAACTAAAGTCCAGCAAAGTTCAACATCATTATAAGCAACAGGTAGGTTTTCATCAAAGCCCTGAAACTTTTTCTTTTCAATCATTAAACAAGCACCAGTAACAGCAGAATAATTATAACTATATTTATTTCTGCCAAAATAACAATCTGTATTTTCATCAAAACCCATAAAAGGGTGTACTGGTCCATTTTGTATACTAATGACACCGCAATGCTGTATTTTATTATTAGGGTATAATAGCTTGCACCCAACAGCACCAGTTTGTGGTTCAAGTGCATAATTAGCCATTACATTTAAGGCGTCAGGTGATATTATTTCAGTATCATCATTTAAAAATAGTATAATTTCACCTTCAGCATTTTCTGCACCAATATTGCACATTTTAGAAAAGTTAAAATCCATTTTTTCATAAATGTACTTGTCAGCAATGGCAGAGTATTTACTTTTATTTTCATCATTACTACCATTATCTACAACAATTATTTCATAATTTTTATAAGTATTTTTATTTCTTATACTATCAATACATCTTTTTAAAACATTATAATTGTCTTTAGATGGTATAACTATACTAATTTTGCTATTAATATCATTAAAAATTGGCTCAATTTCTTCTCTTTTGCTCTTTTTATAATGCACCAAAACTCTTTCAACATTAGAAACAGTTATGTTTGTATATGATAAATCAAAAAGCAAACTATAATAATCTTTAAATACATTAATTAAATCTTTTTTTATAAGAGCAAAGCCAATATAATTAAAAGACCTTAATGTATGAGGTGAAAAGCAAGGTTTAAAAAAATGATTTTTTCTAATACCATTTTCAATAATATCCTCATCAGCATACACCATATCAAAATCACAATACATTTTTTCAAGCATCATATAATACAATGTATTTTCGCTCAAAATTATGTCTGAATTTAAAAAGCCAACATATTCTCCCTGTGAAACACTTAAGCCAATTTTATAAGCCTCATTTTCAGTACAATTATACTCAATTATTACTGCACTAGCTTCACATTTAATATCTTTGTTGCTAACTACAATAATTTCAAAGTTATCATAATTTGATTGATTTTTAAGAGAGTCTAAAGTTTCCTGATAATTATCATTGGCAAATAAAATTAATGATACTAAGGGCTTATTTACAAGGGGAGGTAAATCTAAAGAATTAATATCTTCTTTCTTTAAATAATGTTCATAAGAATTTTTTCTGTTTTTTATTTTATTTTTTACTAAAAACATTGAAGTTTTAATATTATAATTCATTAACTATCTCCTTACTTTTTATCCATTTTGCCCTTTTGAACCACAAAAGTACCGTCTGAACAATAACTATCTTCAACAGATAATTTGCTCAATATACTATTATCTGTGTTTTTAATGCCCCATTCAAACATCATTAAAGCAAAAGCCTCTGTTTTTTCGGCTACATTTTTCATATCCTTAATATAATCACAAATACCAGAATGAATATTTTTTATAGTTTCATCGTATGTCAAATCATCATTATATATTGGCAAACCTTCATCATTAAAAGATATTAACTGACCAAAAGGAGCTTTTAATACAGCCTCAATATAAAGCTGATTTTTAAAGACAATGTTTTCTATTTCATCAATTAAATTAACTACACCATAAATACTTTTGCATTTAGCACCTAATTTACTAGGCTTATTGTTAAAATGAGTGCATATATAATAACCGTCTATTTTTTTATTTAACATTTTAGATAAATAATACTGTATTGTTCCACTATAGCCTACATCAACAACAGCACAATTACTATTAAATTTATTTATATATTTTTTATAATTTTCTCTCTCTAATTTTGCCCTATTTAATATGTCTTTAATATCTAATTGCTTTGCAACCTTTTCCATATATCTAGGCATTTCAACATAATCATTATCAGAAGTATAGACACCAAACCTTGAATATAACAAGTTTCCTACACTTCCTTTATAATACTGATTTAAAATTTCTTTTACATCTTTTTCGCTATATATTGCAGATACAGATACTGCTCTCCTTGAAGCAAGGAAATACTTGCCCTTTTCATTATTAGCATAAATATCATAGGCTTTTTTTAGTAACCAGCCCTCTCTTGCTAAAAACCAAATCTGTTCATATTTTTCTGTTTTACAATTTAACCACTTTATAAACTCATATATTAATGGTCCAAAAACACAATATCCAAAATCATACTCATTATCAATTACATTACCATTAACTTTTTTATTAATCATTTTAAAGGCTTTAGTGCCTTTGTATTTTTTAGCAATTATATCAAAACTAATATTACAAAAGGAGAGTTTGTAGCCATTATAAATTCCGTATTTATTAATATAATTAAAAAACTTGCACATTTTTAAAGTATATCTATTGTTAAATACCTTATTTATTAGCATACAAATCCCTCCTTTTAATAAAATTTACTTATAATTAAAAATATCCTTCAAATAATCTTTACCAAATATATAATCATATTCTATAAGCCAATATTCCTCATATTGCTTTTTCTGTTCATCTGTCATTTTATCTACAAAATCACAAAGTCCATCTTTATTTACAAATATGCCTGACGCACAAGCTGGATAAACAGATTGAGTATTTTTTAAATAATAAAAATAACTAGGCATAATAGAATTATACTCTGACAATACAGTTGGTAAAAGCTGTGTAACACTTAATGTGCCACAATTTTTATTAACACTTTCGTAATTACTCCAAGCCATAAATGGTACTCGTCTTTGCTCATAAATATTATGGGCATTAGTATCATTTGTATCTTTGCCAAAACCTGAAAGGTCATAGTCACTTTCAGCAATAAGTGATGATTGGTCAAGGAGAGTATCTCCTATTTGTCCAGCATTTGACATATGGTCACCAAACATAACAATTACTGTAGGTTCATCAACTGTTTTAAAATAGTCAATAAGTTCTCCAAGAGCAAGGTCAGCGTAGTGCAAACCGGTTGCCAAGTCCTCAATAGAGCCTCTTGATGTTTCTGTAAAGGCTGAATCGTCAACATCTACTTTTTTATTACTATCAAGTGTACTTTCCCAATAACCACCGTGATTTTGCATTGATACAGAAAGATTGAACCAAGGAGAATTTGACTCAGCTTTATGCTTTTTATATTCTTCAATAATCTTTTCTGTTAATGCGTGGTCAGATATATAGCCTCTCATTCTATCTGCATTTTCATCAAAATCATCTTCCCACAATGTCTTTTCAAAGCCCAGATATTCATAAGCTGTACTTCTATTATAATTAGTCTTTTCAAATGGGTGAATTGCAAGACTATCATATCCATTACTCTTTAAAAAGCTATTAATAGAGTAAAAATCAGGTCGCATACATCTCTGATATGGCATATATTCTGATGGCAAATAAGCAACAGAAAATCCTGTAATTGCCTCAAATTCAGAATTAACAGTACCACCGTTATATACATTTGTTAATAACTCACCCGTAAGTGAAGTCTTTTGCAAATTTCTATATGTTGGGAATAATTCTTCTTTAAAACCTAGCTCTTTTACCCTAGTAATATCCCAAAAAGATTCACTCATAAGAACAATTACATTAGGCTTAACACCATTAGTTTCTTGAACAGAATTTTTTATCTTATTAGCAATTTCATTCATTGTTGCTTCATTATAATTAGCCGGTTCATCAACAGGGTTAATGTACTGCATACTTTCTGTAAAAGCAAGTACAAAACCATTTTCAGAATAAAACTTTTGTGCTTCAAACAAATTAATGCTTGTATTAAATAAAAATGTAAAAGCATATATTGCTAAAAAACCACTTGAAACAATAAAAGTAGCCAATCTTACTGGTAATTTTATTTTATCAACATTTACCTTTTTAGTAGCAAATTTAATTAAAATAACAACAACTATAAAAATAACCAACGCTAATATAAACCCTACAGACGGAGTAAGTTTAAACCTTGATACTACAGAGCCAGCAACAGAAATAAGCATAAAATCCCAAGGCAACAAAGGCACAGCTCTAAATTGTATTTTGAAATAATTGACAGTCAATAATATCATACTAATTATAGACAATACCCAAAATCCTCTATAATTTTTATTAAATATGGCTGTAATTGCAATATTTAATAAAGCAATTATACAAAAACCATTAGCAAATGATGATTGATAATTACACATCCATTCAAACACATCACTAATATTTTCATTTTGCATAAAAGCAATGAAGAAGTATGTTACAAAGGCTAAAATTATACTTAAATCTAAATATTTTAAATAATTAAACACCTTATAGTATTTATTATTTTTATTTAATAAATAGCCTAAAACAGTAAATAAGACAAATATTATAGCCAAAACCTTGTATGAACTATATGGATTTATTAACTGGGATACTTTATAGACTTTGCTGCCATTATCCCATTTACAATTTTTATAGCTATCTACAACAGCAAATGTTTTGCCATCAATAGCAACATTAAAAATACCTGAACCTACCTCCTCTACATAAACTATTTCTATTGTTCTCACATTATCAATGTTTGTAGTAAAAGATACTGGCTGAGTTGGGTCATATACATATATTAAATGGTCAACTGTATTGTATTCCCAACCGCCTTGAAGCTGAATTTTTGTAAAATCATATTCAGCACCATTTACAAGAATATTTCTAATTCGTATATTATTAGCAAGTGCCTTTTGGCTCTTTTGACCTGTTGCTGTAATAGTTAAATTAACACTATCCTTGTATACATTTTGATATATATAATTTTGAAAAACTGTACACAAAAGCACAAAGGAAACAGCAACAAAAAAGCCAGTAATTAAGCCAGATTTAAGTCTAAATAAATTGATTTTTGTTTTATTTCTTATAAATTCCTTAAAAGGTATATAACCAAATATTAACATAATAAATAAACCGATTAAAGCTATGGCTCTAAAAGCGTATAACATATATGTTAAAATTTCAACCTTAGGATAACTAAGATTATATTGCTTATCAATTGTAGTTTCTCCACCGTTTTCTATAAGGTCAACACTATCAACTAACTTATCATTAATGTATATTTCAGCTTCACCTGAATTTTCACTTGACTCAAAATCAATATCTACAGTTGAGGCATCTCTCATTTCTATTAATGCTTTAGCATCACTTTCATATTGGCTACATATTAATTTATTATTATCTGTATCTATTTTCCAAGAGCCACTAAGTTGCATCTCTCCAAAACTTCTTCTATCCTCACTATCTGTACCCTTGTCTGCAGTAATTCCAGTCACAACTATATCACCATTATTACTATCAGTTGCACATATAGCAATTCTAGCTATCTTTGAAGGCATATTACAATTAAGTGCCACAGATAACAAACCAAAAATCAAGGCTAAAGCAAGTCCAACAATACTTATAACACTTTTTTTATTGTTACAAAATTTCAAAAAATTCATTTTAAATACAACATCTCCAAATTAAAATTTATTTATCTTTAGGCATTCCAAATATAATATGCTTAATTTTAACTAAGGTCCTTAAAACCTTTGGATTTCTATTAAGTATATCTATCATATATAATTTGAAAAGCTCTGGGTCAAATATAATATAAGCAAAAGCTCTTACTAATCTGTTATGTCCTGCTACAACAGTTTCAAGCATATCCCTTTTTGTTACTGCATTTTTTGCTCCCTCACTTACAGGGAGAGTAACTAAGTAGTTTTTAATAAACTCGTATATATTAATATTATCCTTTGAACCATAAACTAAATCTTCAAAATATGATGCCTTAAAAATTTGTCTGTCAAAATCTTTTCCACATCTTAAATAGCCTTCAAACACCATTGATGCCTCATAAGGCTTAAAGTCAATATAATCAAAATATTCAATGAATAGGTTTTTAAAATCCTTCACAAAATCTATAGCACCTTGTTGAATTTGATTTACAACAAAGCTATCTTGATAAAGTTTTTCTATTCCGTCAAATATTAAATTTATATTTTCATCAATGCCTATGCAAGATGAAGAACTATCTGACAATATATGCTCTCTTATAAGTCCAGACATATATGGGTAAAAATCATAAAATGTTTTGATTTTATAGTTACCTTTTCTCTTCATATTTGAATAACGCTTTGAATCACTATGAACAAATAAAGCGTCTATACCCTTGCCACAAGCTCTTGACACAGCAGTCTGTATTCTTCCGCTATATCCCATATCAAAGGACGCATTGTTACCCTTAGCCAATGGTGCATAATATTTTTTACATCTTTCAATAGCTTCATTATGCTTAGAGCTATCATACAAGTTATTAACAAAAAATGTAATAAAGTTATTAAATTCATTTTCATCTGTAAAGGTTTTATTAACATCAAAATCAAGTGTATTAGCATTATAGTCTTTACAGCAAAAACTTAACAATTCTAATATAGTAGCAGGTGTATGATTTCTGTATTCAACAGGTAAATCAAAGAAATCCTCTTTGCTTTCAATCATTAAAGGCAAAAGCATTTTTCTTGATGTATAAATATATTCACCCTTTGGATTTTCATTGTTTCTAAAAATATTATAAGCAAGCATAGGAAGATAGCCGTCCCTAGCCATAAAATATATATTGTCATATTCTGCACTATTGTCACATATCCATTTAGACAAAGCAACCATATGCATACCTAAGGCATAATATCCAATAAAATAAGGCGAACCATTAAAATCTGACTCATCATTAAAACTTCTATAAGGATTGTCAAAATAATATCCTGCTACAAGAGCAAGCATACAACGATAGCCTAAACTATCCTTAAACTTTGACGGGTTGCACATAATTCCACAAACAGTTTCGCCAATGTTATGGCAAAGATTTGTATTGATACCATTAATCTTGTTTTCAAAAACTTCCTTGGCCTTAGGGAAAAATATAGTGCTAATGCCAAGACTCTTAGGTCTTTCAATATCATTTATCCAAGTATCTCCAATATGGAGTATATCACTGGCTTTAGCACCTAAATCCTTAATTACTGCTTTAAAAATATCACCATTTGCTTTTGTTTTTCTCAAAACAGATGAAATATATAATTTCTTGTAGCCACTATAACCAGCCTTATCAAGTATGGCTCTTATTGTAGCTTCATCAAGGTACATATCTGATGTTAATATAACTTCTTTTCCAGAAAGTTTAGCTACATCAAAAAGTTCAAAAGCTGATTTTCTTCTTCTTGAAAATTTAATTTCCAATTTCTTTTCTTCAGACTCCATTGTTTTAGCCACATCTAAAGGAATGTTATAATACTCTGATAAAGTATCGTATATTTCATCAATATTAACATCTTGATATTCAGGGTGGCTATTGCCAAACTTCATTCGACAAACTCTTTCTGCACCAATTCTCAATTTATCAAAACTAATATTAGATTTATAAACTTCTTCAAATTTTTTGTTCATTAATAAGAAAATATCTTCTGGATTATAGACATATCTCATTATAAGAGTGTCAAAAATATCAAAACTTACATATTTACACTTGCTCTTTGCAATTGTATCCTTAATACTTTCTAAACCGCCATTCCACTTGCTACTCATTGAAGCAAAAAAATGATAATCTCTATTTGTATGTTCCTTAAAATCGCCAATAAAATCTCTCATTATTTCATCAGCAGCCTTAAGCTCATCACCCTTAAATGTGTTATCAGCCAACTCTTGCCACATTCGTGCATAATATTTCTTAGTTTCATTGAAACTATTTACTATATAACTATCAGCACCTACTTCATCAAAATACTCATTGACAAAATCAAAAACCCTTTTTATGTCACTCATATTTTTAGTAAAACGCTTAAGAGTAGTTTTTGCAGCATTTGTTGAAGCTCCTTCATTTTCACAATAAAAATAGCCATCATTTTCAACAGTTGCCACAGATTTTGCATTATAAAAAAGTAAAGATGAAAATGCTATATCTTCAGTCATAATTAAGTGGGTATCAATTTTTTTGTAGTATGGAAAGCACTTGTCCCACAAATCTTTCTTATATATTTTATTCCAGACAGTATGCCAAGAAAAGCAAAGGCCTTTTTGACCAAAGTATGCCTTTCTCACATTTTCGCCCTCTATTTTATCAAACAAAAAGCACTCATCGTGTAGATTTCTTACAGAATCAATATTACTTACATTTTTAAATATTGTTTTGCCTATAGATATTTCGGCATTTTTTTCCTCTGCACATTTAATCAATGTATTGTAAAAGTCCAATGTTGCATAGTCATCACTATCCATAAAAGCAATATATTCGCCCTTTGCCTTTTCTGCACCAGCCATTCTAGCTCTAAATAGTCCCCTATTTTTATCATAAGTAACATACTTAATTCTGCTATCTTGTTCCTGATATTTTTTGATTATTTCTTCTGCATTTCCAGGGGAGCAGTCATTTACAAATATAAATTCTATATTCTTATAAGTTTGATTTATAAGACTGTCTATACATCGTGGCAAATATTGCTCAGTATTATATACTGGAATAACCACCGATAATTTACACATACAATTTCACCTACTTTATAATTTTTCTTTTTATCTGCCCAAGTTTATAATTAATTGTACTATAATATGCCTGTTCAAAAGCATTCTTTTGTTGAGTAATTTGATTATTTAAACTTGTAAGTTCATTTATACTGTTAGTAAGTTTTTCTATTTCTTCTTTTAATTTATTTTCATTGGACTCAAGTTCAGTAATATAATTGTCTTTGCCCTTAATAGTTTCGCCATAATCCTGCTTTATTGTTTCAATTTGCTGTTCATAAGCAGATTTAATATTTACCTTTTCACTATCAAAAGAATTTATAATTTCAGACTTTTCATTTTTCCAATTATTATTTAATTCTTTTATAGTTGCATCATTTTGTAACTTAAGTTCTTCAGCATATTTATCCTTAGCTTGTACATTTTCCTTATAAGCCTCTAAATGAGAATTAAGTATTTTTTTCTGTTCAAGCAAATCATCAATATACATTTGCTTATCTTTAATTTCAAAATAATTCTTTCTTAATCTATCCTTATATTCAACATCAAGAGCATTATTAACTCTCTGATATTTATCCATATTGACAGCCTTTTTAAAATCCTCATACTTATTTTTGCTAAGGAAAATAAGTCCAAGACCCCAGCTAAAGTCAAATTTAACAGTATACTTAAATTTTTTCTTAAGTTCTTTCCAATACTTGTAAGAACCCATAACATCGCCTAAAACAATATCACTACTAACATCGTGGAGCATTATTATGCCATCATCTTTTACTTTAGGAAACCAAGTTTCAAAGTCGCCTTTAACATCATCATAATGGTGAGAGCCATCAATATGCAATACATCAATAGACTTGTCCTCAAATTTTTCAACAGCCTCATTAAATGTCATTCTTAACATATTTATATTTTGATTGTTATAAAACTTTTCAACAGTTTGAGAGAATATTGTATATACATCATTATTATACTTTTTTGTAAAATCATCGCCTTGCCAAGTATCAACAAAATACATTTTTGTATCAAGGTTAAAATCCTTAACTGCTTGAGCAAAAGTAAAAGCTGAACAGCCGTAATGGCTACCAAGTTCAACAACCGTATTAGGCTCAAAAGCCTCCACAAAATCATATACAAATAATCTATGTCCTGACCAAGGTGCAAATGTAAGCAAGTCGTAATTTAATTCATCACACTCAAATTTTGGAGTATTGTATTTCCATTCTTTCATATATTTCCCTCCCTTAATCTATTTTACTTATATCAAACTCTTTCATATTATTATTAAAAATACCAAATATAGTTTTGCCGTGAGTTGTTGCTGTTATATGAATTGCATTATTAATCCAACATTCCTCAACTTGATTAAGAACCTCTGTTCCATTACCTATGCCTAATGTAACAAAATAGTCTCCTTCCCTTATTTCAGGCCATTCAAATGTAAAATTAATAACATTTCTGCCTTTTTTAATCACACTTTGTTCAACTGGTGATGTAAGAGAAGTTTCTCCAAAAACTTCATTGCCGTATTTATCCCTTATTTGATACCCAATTATAGGGCTGTCTATATCAATATAAGAATTAATAACCAAAGAAACCTTAAATTCATCATCTTTCTGACAAACCTCTGAAAAAGGTTCGTTGTCTATAGAATAAAAATATTTTTCTATAACAACATCCATTTTTCCACTGTATGAATTTTCATTAGGTGATTTATACATTTCAAAATTATTGTCATTTAATTCTGCTGATTTTTTTTCAGTTCTCAATGCACCTTGTTTCAATTTAAAATACTTAGCTATAGCCTCATTAGGTTCACCGTCAAACACCTTTTGACCAGCAGACATAACAATAATTCTCTCACAAAATTTAGTCATAGCATTTAAGTCGTGAGATACAATAAGCACTGTTGATTTACCAGCTAATTCCTTTATCTTTTTGTAGCACTTTTGCTGAAAGAAAACATCACCAACACTTAAGGCCTCATCTATAACCAATATATCTGGCTCAACATTAATAGCTACAGCAAAAGCAAGTCTAACAAACATACCACTTGAATAAGTTTTTACTGGCTGATAAACAAAATCACCAATATCAGCAAATGATAAAATATCGTCTAGCTTTTTGTCAACTTCTTCCCTTGAAAAGCCCATCATAGTACCATTCAAGTAAATATTTTCAATTCCTGTGTACTCCATATTAAAGCCAGCACCTAATTCAAGCAAGGCAGATATTTTTCCCTTAACATCAATAGTACCACCACTAGGAGTAAGAACGCCTGTTATTATTTTAAGAAGTGTTGACTTGCCTGCACCATTTATGCCAATAATACCAACAGTTTCACCTCTATTAATATCAAAGCTCAAATTATTAAGTGCATAATACTCCTTATGATAACTTTTGTGAAAAATATTTAAACTTTCCTTAAGTCTATCAATAGGCTTATCATATAATCTATAAACCTTACTTAAGTCCCTTACACTTATTACATTATCCATATTACTTTCTCCTTACAATACATCTGCAAAATGTGGCTTAAGTTTTCTATAAAGCAAGCTACCAATTAACATAAATACCATAACTACAAGCCAAAAATACAATGTTTGTTTTATATTGTTATAAAAAGGCACATTGTATATCATACTATCTCTATAGCCTTGTACTACATAATACATAGGATTAAGCTTAAATAACCACATAAATCTATCTGGTATCATATCTATTTGCCACATAATAGGTGTAAGCCACATACCAAATTGCAAAATAATATTCATTATTTGACCCAAATCTCTAAAGAATACTACAAGGGTAGATGTAATATAGCTTAAACTTATTACTAACATTATCATAGAAAAACTGTAATAAATTATTTGCAACCAATATATTTTAGGCTCTATGCCATACACAATAAAAAACAATACTAAAAAAGCAGCAAAGAAAATATGCACAAATAAGTTAGATATTACCTTTACAAGAGGCAAAATATGCACCTTAAACACTACCTTTTTCACTAAAAAGCTGTATTCTGTAAGTGAATTTGTGGCAGAGTTCCAAGCCTCTGAAAAGAAAAACCAAGGAATAAGTCCACTAGCAAACCACAAAATATAAGGTATGTTGCCAATATCACTACTTCTAAAACCAACCTGAAATACAAACCAAAAGACTAATATTGTACACACAGGTTGAACAAAGGACCAAATAACACCAAAATATGAGCCAGAATACTTAGTTTTAAAATCATTTTTTGCAAGCTCAAATATAAGTTTTTTAGAACTCCAAAAATCAGCAAAAAGTGTATATACAGCCTTCAACTTAACAAATCTATATAGTATTATAGTCATTAAAATAGCAGAAAGCATAGCATATACCTTACTATAATTTTTGTATGGCACAATATTATAATCTGTAAATTCAATATAAGGGTCAGGCTCTGCAATACCGTCACGACTAACACTCTTAATTACAAGTTCATCATTATTTACACTTACTACTTCTGCATCATTCATAGCAAAATTAGCTATATCACTAATATTAAATTTACACTTGCCATAATAATCTCTATATTCTACATCTTTTATAGTAATAAGCTGGTCCCTTCCGTTACCTAAGTCAATCCTAAATTTGCCAACACCTTCACAAGGCAAAGCAATACTTCCACTATAACTAAACTCGCCATTACTCTTGCTATCAACACCAACCATATTATCTCCGTTGTAATCGTCAGCTTTATTAAAAGCATAAAATACTTCTATAGGTCTTTCGCCCATATTGTTGCCGTCAATATCCAATTTAACACTAGTCACCTTGTAAAATGACTCAAAAAAATTGTTAAATAAAAAAAACATTATTATCAACAATAAAGCATAAAATATATATTTAACTATTTTAATAGAACTGTTTTTCATATCCTTTGCATACCTCACCTATTTTATAGTATAATGTTATATTATACACTAAATCTAACTTAAAATAAACATATTTTTACAAATATAGCTTAATATTAAATAATTTGTAATCAATATATAATAAAAGACCTCTCATATTTCTATGAAAAGCCTTTAATATTACCTAATCTATCAATCAAAATAGCTCTTTATCAACTATAAGGTTTTAAGTATATCCTGTTCATCTATTGAAAACTCATCAAATTTATTAACAATAATTAATTCTTTGTTTCCTATCATTTGTACTGAATTCAAAACCATATAACTCTCAAATTTATTATTGACAACAAAATATTTCAAAACATTAGTTTTTAAATCTAAAATAGCATTAACTTCTAAAGACTTATTGTTTATATCAAAAATATATCCTTTAAAATATACATTGTTATCTTTTTCTATATAATTCACAACACTTGCAATAATTGAATTATTGTATCTCATATTGAATAAATCTAATGTACCTTTTCCATTATCGTAAAATTGGTATTCGCCATCACCAAATACATACTTTGTATCAAAACCTACATCATATTTAATTTTGTTATAATTGTCAGCTGAAAACTTATAATCAATAACTAACGGAAAAATTATAATAGATATTAAAATTGCTATTGCTATTGCAACAGTAATAATTATTTTAATAGACAATGACATACCCTTTTTCATAAAATTCACCCCATATAGCAATACACATATTATCTAAAGTATTATAGTTCTATCTATAATAAGTATAGTTCATTTCGTTATATTTATCAACATATATTTTGCTTATATTAAAAAAGACCTCTCATATTTCTATGAAAAGCCTTTAATACAAACTTCTAAAAACACTATAACTCCGCTAATCTTTCAATAGCTACATAAATTTGAGAAATTTGATACCAAGTAGCCAAATCCACAACACCTGTTTGAGGCAAGTTAAATATTTTTTGAAACTCCATTACAGCATCTGCTGTAGCTTGACCATAAATCCCATCAACTCTCAACTTTTGAATAGCTGAATAAGTGTTAGATATAGTATTTAGCTGATTTTGAATAGTCCTTACATCATTGCCAGTTGAACCTATTGTCAGCTCTTGATCTGGATAGCTTAAGGGAACACCTTGAACCTTTTCAGCAGTATCAATAAATATATCATCACCATAAAAATACCTAAGTATTTCTATAGCTGAATAACCTTGTTTAGCCAAATCCTCACTGCCCCATTGTGTCATCCAGCCAGGGCAACTAACCTGCCTACCGTCGCAATATTGAGCAAACAAAGGCTGTCTTTGCCCCTCTCGTCTTAAAAAGTTGGTAAACATTTCATCAACAATTGTACTAATATTTTCATATATAGTTCTATCTTGACTATAGGATTGGTCATATCTTGTTGAGTATGTATATAAATGGTAATTTTTATTAAATATTGTGTACAAAAAAAGTTTTATACAGTACAAACCTCCTTAACACTCCAGTTTATTATATTCACACTAGAAACAATATATATAAGAATGTAAGCTCTACTTAAAAAAATAAATTTGCAAATAACTATATATTTTTTTATACAATAAAAAGCGATTGGCATCTACAATACCAATCGCTTTTAGGATTTTTTGTAAAAACACACGGACAACCCATAAAACCATATTTCTGAGTATACTTCTCACGGAGATTTTCCCCAATAATATTCTATGCAATAAAACGAATAACTATGTATTCTTATTAAGATTTTATAACAGTTTCTATATTTTGTCAATACTTTTTTAAATATTAAATATTTTTTTTAAACCGTAATGTATTGAAATACCCTCATCTATATCAAAATGTCGCTTACCGTCTTTTCTATAGTAAAAAAAGACTTTTTTCTTTCCGTTTTTCATAGTCAAGTTACCAATTATACCAAATTTATATAATTCATCAACAAGTTCATGTATATCTAATATTTTCGAATAATAACCTCTATGATTTTTAAAATACAACTCCAATTCATTGTATAAAAATGATGGCTTTCCTATAGAGCTTAATAACTTGAGTATTTCTTCTACATATTCTTCTGAGTGATAAAACGATAATTCGTTTTTTATCTCATTCCAAAATTTGTTTGAATATTCTGTTTCTGCATCCTTTACCATTCTAAAAGTTATATTTTTTTCTTTTTTATTGTTATTTATGATGGTATTCAAATATAATATTATATCTCTTGGTCGACCAAAACCTCTCTCTATAATTTTAGATATTGCATTATTTTTACCTTTGCTATTTCCAAAAAAAATATGTAAAATATCTTTCTCTTTAAGATTTGAAAATTTTTCATTAGCCTTTTTAATTTTGTGGCATATCATTTCTATTAGCATGCTTGTTTGATTATTGCCTATCCAATCTAAATTTACTGATGAATCAACTATAATTTTATTTAAATTACTATCTAAAGCATTTAGTGAATCGAGTATATCATCTCTCATTATTATGATACATTTATTGTTTTTGTTTAATTTACTAATTTTCAAATTCATTTTATCAACTGTTTTGATAAAACCTATCAAGAACTTCTTTACCTTTTCCTGCTCTTTTATATAAATTTTAATATCATCTATATCATCAAATATTAACATTATTTGACAAACTTTCATACAACTTAAAACATATTTTTCGTATTTATCTAAAACAAAACTAAAATTTTTCACAGACCTATGTTGCTTTTTGCTTTGTTGTTCTCTATGTCCCCCTTTAACATTGGCAATATCATTTCCTAGTGTAGATGTTGCCTCGCTTCCAATCACAACTTCTGTTTCATATGAATTACCAATGTAATTACCGTCAGGGTACCTTTCTGATGTGAATAATTTTAATTTTTTCTTGTAATTTTTATATTTTATAAAATCTATAACCTTTGTAATTAAATTCCCTTCACCGTATTTCAAATATTTAAAGAAACCTATCTTTTCTTTCAAAACAACCTCAGAAAAAACTTTCAACATATAGTATTTAGGAAATAACATATATTCATCGTCTTTTATTTCTCCGTAATTTCTTTCAATAAATTCATGCTGTTTAATGTCTTCAGTTAAATTTATATATTTACTTTTCAAAAAAATATTCTTATTTACTTGCATTTTTTCTAAATATTTTGCAAGTATAGTTTTTCCTGTGCCTTTTCTGCCTGAAATTATATAGTTATTATTTTTTACTATTTCTTCATACTTACTATTGCCTGTATAAAACAAATCAGTAAAATCATATTCTGTTGAAGCTGCTTCCTTAACACCATCTGCACACCCTATGTATATATCACTAAGTGTAAAATCGTTCATACTTACCTCCTAATATAATGATACTAATATTTTACATATTTTTATCATATATGTCAATAAAATTATATCATACACTTATCATAATAGTAATAAAAGGCAAGTGACACACAGCTAAGCTAAATTTCCTTTCAATTTCAATACTTATCTAATTACAATACCACCATTTACCATACTAACATCTTTGCCTAAAACATCAGCCAAATCTCTCAACTTAACATAATTATATCCTTTAATATTAACTGCTTCTACACTTTTTTCATTTTCGTCAACATTGATTTGTAACTCTGAAATTTTATTCTCTAAAATAGGCAACTTTGTATCAGCATTAAAACCAACTATAAAACCAACAGCTTCAAGACCTCTTAAATCAATGTAATTTTTTCCGTCTTTAAATATACGATTAATTTTAATATCTTTACCATTTACTTTTATGCGTGTTTCTGATACCATCTCTGTATCCCCCTCTGTTGTTACTAATCTTGCTTTAAAGTTATTCCAAGCCTTAACATCTCTCACAAAAGGCTCAGGGCAAACCTTACCAGTAACATCATAATGTCTTATTACATTAGTTGCTGGAACATTGTACTTTGCCATAAGCATTTTCACCAGTTCAACAGCATTATCAACTGTCTTATCCATAAAATAATAATTACCCTTGCTAT
>OLNW01000510.1_pt1 | contig 45869 bp, 35 predicted proteins | sample 1672121 | NCBI WGS metagenome assembly OLNW01 (sample SAMEA3136648, study PRJEB25190) | human gut metagenome
AGCCGACTTCAATGCGCTTGTCGCGAGGAAGGTCGACACCAACGAGACGTGCCATAGGTTAATTCCCCTTCTTTCTTCCTAGCCCTGACGCTGCTTATGACGAGGGTTCTCGCAAATCACGAAGACCTTGCCATGGCGTCGGATGATTTTGCACTTGTCGCACATTTTCTTGACCGAAGGACGTACCTTCATTTCTCAATTCCTTTCGGTTATGCGTTCTCTTCTATATACAAACGTCCAGCCGCAGACGTTATTGCCGAGATTCGGCGAGGAAAACCCGCGGTTCCCCCTACTTGAAGCGGTACGTGATACGCCCGCGATTCAAGTCGTAGACGGACAACTCGACCGTGACCTTATCGCCAGGGAGGATCTTGATGTAGTGCATACGCATCTTCCCCGAAATGTGAGCCAGAATCTCGTGGCCGTTCTCGAGCTCGACCTTGAACATCGCGTTCGGCAACGCTTCAAGGACCGTGCCCTCAAGCTCGATGACATCTTGTTTCGCCAACTGTGCTCTCCTCTTAATGTGGACTTAAGACAGCAACACGAGATGATATCAAACATATGAAGTTGTGTGGGAGATTTGAGCGTAAAAGCACACAAAACCAACAAACCTGTGGTTTTCGAAATACCTGCTTGCCAGGCCCGCGGTCATGCCGCGCGATTGTCGCTCCGCTTTATCCGGAGTGGAATCGCCAGGTATTCGCGCTTTCGAGAAGCGCAGCCGCCTTGTCGGCTTTTTTGACTGATGCCAGCTTGTTCCAACGGCCCCAGTCGATGCTGCTTTGCTGCATCCAAGATGGCTGGGGTACCAGGATTCGAACCTAGATAGCTGGTACCAAAAACCAGAGTCCTGCCATTGGACGATACCCCAGTCTGGATTGGTGCAGACCCAAAGCAGGTCTTACGCATTTGAAATGGTGGGCCGTCGGGGATTCGAACCCCGGGCCTTGGGATTAAAAGTCCCCTGCTCTGCCAACTGAGCTAACGGCCCTCTTATCCAATAGCGCAACTGTATATGTTAGCGATGCATCGATGCCGCGTCAAGGAAAAAGTTCGCGAATTCGCAGCAAGGGAATGCCACGCAAGCCGGTTTTATCTACGCGTTTTCGCGAAAGACAATCTCGCCGGTGTTGGGATCCATCGATTCGAGGATTGCGAGCGACTCCAGGTGATAGCCCTCCTCGCGCAGCTTGTCACCTCCGTGTTGGAAGCCCTTCTCCACCGCAATGCCGATGCCCTCGACCGTGGCGCCCGACTCCTCCACCAACTCGATAAGGCCGTTCAGAGCACAGCCGTTGGCCAGGAAGTCGTCGATGATGAGCACGTGGTCTTCAGGACTTAGGAACTTCTTCGAAACGATGACGTCGAAGATGCGGCCGTGGGTGAACGATTGGATCTTGGTGGAGTACATCTCGCCGTCGAGGTTGATGGACTGGGCCTTCTTCGCGAACACGACGGGCGCGTTGCCGAAATGGCGCGCGACCAGACATGCGATGCCGATACCCGACGCCTCAATCGTGAGGATCTTATTCACGGGCGCATCCGCGAACAGTCGGGCGAACTCCGCGCCCATCTCGTCGATCAGGTTGACATCGATCTGGTGGTTGAGGAAGCTATCGACCTTCAGCACGCCTTCCGACTTGACGACGCCATCACGCTTGATGCGTTCTTCCAAAAGCTTCATTCCGTGCCCTTTCGTGCGCTTCCGAACCAATGAATCATGCTCGAACAGTGTAGCAGAATTAGAACACGATGCCCGCAGCAGAGACAATCGCTCCTGCCACAATGCCGACGACGAGGAGTATCGCCACGATGATGAGGTTTTGCTTAGGACGGCGGTTCGCTCGGAAGAGGACAAGCAGGCCGACGCCCGCCGAGACGAGCAGGCCCGCGAACATGGCCCCCGCGCCGAGCACGCCTTCCACATACAGGTCGGCGATAACGACGCTCGCTGCGCAGTTCGGGATGAGGCCCACGATGGCCGCCACAACGACCGAAAGCGCGCTGTTCGAGCCGAGGATCTGCGCCAGCGCGTCCTCGCCTACCGTTTCGAGCACCACGTTCAAAAGCAGCGTGACGATAAAAATGAAGACCGTGACCTGGGCGGTGTGCTTGAGCGCGCTCTTCACGATGGAAGCGCCCGCATGGTCGTGATGGTGTTCCTCGTCCTTTTCCACCTCGTAGGCAAGCTCGGGATTCTCCTCGCAGGCGTGACATTCGCCGTTGCAGTGGCAGTGATCGCGCTGACAGAGCTCGTGGATGCGCAGATGCTCTTCGGGACGATGGAGCAAGCGGAGCACGCCGTCGAGCGCAAGGCCCGCGACAATGCCCACGACCACCTTCGCACCCAGGATAGCGCCCATGGTGGAAAGGGGCACCTGAGCCGCGAGGAAGATGGGGATCATCTCGTCGGATGTGGACAGAAGCACAGCGATGAGCGTGCCGACCGTGATGACGCGGCCCGCATAGAGCGTCGACGCCGCCGCCGAAAAGCCGCATTGGGGCACGACGCCGAGCACCGCGCCAATGACGGGGCCCGCCTTCCCCGCGCGCTTGATGGCGTTTTGCGCCTTGTCGCCCGCCTTGTGCTCGAGCCATTCCATAGCCAGATAGGTTACGAACAAAAACGGGATGAGGTAAAGTGTGTCTTCAATTGAGTGTTCGAGGACATGCCCCGCGATATGCATGATTTCTTCCATAGCGAGGTATTCTAGCGCAGCGGCATTCGCGCAGGCGGCAACGTGGGCGCAGTTTCGCCAAGCGACACGAAAAACAGAAGGAGCAAACACGGCCATGATCGGAACCATCGTCAACACCGCGGCCATCGTTGTAGGGAGCGCCATCGGAAGCCTTGCGAAACGCGGGCTTGGTGAGAAGTACCAGGACATCCTGTTCTGCGCGATGGGCCTTGCGGCGACGGGTCTGGGTCTTCATTCCGTTGTCGAGGGCATGAACGGAAGCGTCTATCCCGTGCTGTTCATTGCGAGCCTTGCCATCGGCGGCGTCGCGGGCACGGCGATCGACATCGAGGGGAGATTCAACCACCTGACCGAGCGCCTGTCGAAATCGAAGGTGGACGAAAGCGGCGGAACAAACCTCTCACGTGGTCTTTCGACCGGCATCGTGCTGTTCTGCTTCGGCACGCTTTCCATCTTGGGGCCGATCAATAGCGCGCTTTACGGCGACGAGACGTTTCTGCTCACCAACGCGACGCTCGACTTCGTGACTTCAATGGTCTTAGCGTCGTCATTCGGCATCGGCATGGCGCTCGCGGGCGTGGTGCTCTTTTGCTGGCAGGGTTCGATCTTCCTTTTGGCGCAGTGGCTCGAACCGCTTATGACCGCAAACCTCATGGCGGAAATCACCGTGGTTGGCGGGTTCTTGATCCTGGCGTCGGGGCTTTCCATCTTGAAGATCAAGGAGATTTCGGTCATGAATCTCCTGCCCGCGCTCTTGGTGCCGCCCGTCTGGTTTGCCATCCTGCCGCTTTTGCCCCTTGGGTGAGCTATCTTTGACATCGAGCATAAGTCGCTCGTGCCTCGTGAGAGGTGTCTTAAGCGCCTCATTCCCCTTTGCTGGACGCGATTTCCCCAATTGTTTTTTCCAGCTTACGCTTGTAAACAGAATCGGCGGCATAAAGCACTGAACAGGGGTTATGCACCGTCATAAAATCCTTTGCAACCAAGGTCACTGCGGGCGCATTTGAATATTTGCAGAAAAGCGCATCGTGTCCTACGCAAATTCCCATCAGGATATTCAGATCCGTCTTTGCATCGTTGAGCAACAGAGCCTGCATGATTGGATTGCAGATAACACTATCTTCCGCCAATGAGGGCGCGCCAATGTTCAGGTCGGCTTTCATGTTGCTTTCCAACTTGCAGCCAACTACCTGCACTTCAAACCCGGCCCTCCTGAGAAGCTCTGTCAGGATACGCGTTTCCCTCAACATTGCCGTGCAGGTTGCTATGCCAACAAGAGACGCCCCCATGCAGGACGCAAACTTGATCGTGTCCTGAACGCGTGTCGAATTAACCGTTTCAGCGCTGACTATCGCGGCAGATTCCATTATGAGATGGTTCTCGGGTTCGTTGTAGAGACGCAGCGCTTCGTCATGCATTTCTTTGGTAATTGATGTTTGAACGCAGAAATCAGGCGCCGTCTTGTCCAGGTGTTCGCAAGCTACAACCCGGCAACTCTCGCAAGCAATATCGCTCATCGTCCTCAACGCCTTTCGATTCCGCATTGCACTCAATTCCGCAAGGGAGCGAAGATGCCCCGTCTCGCGTCGTTACACTCAGCCACAAAATAACACCCAGCAAGAGGAAAGGCAATTCTTGACAAGTGCTCCGACCAGGGCACCCTGCGCAAGGGGGAAGTGCGAAGCGCCACGCTCGCTCCGAAGACAGCGAGGGCCCGCCTGGCGAGTTCAGGTGGCGCGAAAGGTTGAGGACGCGTACTTCGGTACGCGACGAAACCTTGGAGCGCCAGCTGGACCGCCAGACGGGCCCGCAGCGTCGAGCTGTTTCGCTGGCTGTAAAGCCAGCGAAACCTATTACATCATGCCCATGCCGCCGCCCTGGCCTGCTGCGGCGAGAGCGGAGAGGTCGGGACCGTCCTTGGGGATCTCGTTGATCGTGGCCTCGGTGATAAGGATGAGGCCGGCGACGGAAGCTGCAGACTGCAGTGCCGTGCGGGTAACCTTGACCGGGTCGTTCACGCCCATCTCGATCATGTTGCCGTACTCGCCGGTTGCGCAGTTCAGGCCTTCACCGGTAGGCAGACCCTTGATCTTCTCGACCACAACGGAGCCTTCGAAGCCGGCGTTCTGGGCGATCGCGCGAATCGGGGCCTCGAGGGCCTTGCGGATGATGTCAATGCCGACGAGCTCGTCCTTATCGGTGGTCTCGATCTTGTCGAGTTCGGAGACAACGTCGAGCAGAGCGACGCCGCCGCCAGGAACGATGCCCTCTTCGACAGCTGCGCGCGTTGCCTGCAGCGCGTCCTCGATGCGGGACTTCTTCTCCTTGAGCTCGGACTCGGTTGCAGCACCGACCTTGAGCACTGCCACGCCGCCGGAGAGCTTGGCGAGGCGCTCCTGGAGCTTCTCGCGGTCGAAGTCGGACTCGGTGCGATCGAGCTCGGCCTTAATCTGGGCGATGCGGTCCTCAATGTCCTTCTTATCGCCCGCGCCGTCGACGATGAGCGAGTTCTCCTTGGTGACCTTGACGGTCTTAGCGGTGCCGAGCATGTCGATGGTGACGTCGGCAAGCGTCATGCCGAGATCCTTCGAGACGACGGTCGCGCCGGTGACGGCGGCCATGTCCTCGAGGATGCGCTTGCGGCGATCGCCGAAGCCGGGAGCCTTGATGGCGACGCAGTTGAAAGTGCCGCGCAGCTTGTTGAGCAGGATGGTGGCAAGCGCTTCGCCCTCGACGTCCTCAGCGACAAGGAACAGCGGGCGGCCGGTCTTGATGATCGACTCGAGCAGCGAGACCATATCCTGGATGTTGGTGACCTTCTGGTCGGTGAGCAGGATGAACGGGTCCTTCAGGTTCGCTTCCATCTTCTCGGCGTCGGTCGCCATGTACGGAGAGATGTAGCCGCGATCATACTGCATGCCCTCGACGATGTTCACGTCCATGCCGAACGTCTGGGAATCCTCGACGGAGATGGCGCCGTCCTTGCCGACAGCTTCCATAGCCTCGGCGATCTTCTCGCCGATCTCGGGGTCGCCCGCGGAGATGGTGCCGACGTTGGCAATCTGCTCTTTGGTGTCGATGGTCTGGGCGTTCGCCTTGATGGCCTCGACGACGGCGTTGGTCGCCTTCTGAATGCCGCGGCGGATGCCGAGCGCGTCAGCGCCAGCGGTGACGTTGCGCAGGCCCTCGTTGACGATGACGTCGGCGAGCAGGGTTGCAGTCGTGGTGCCGTCGCCCGCGTCGTCGTTGGTCTTCACGGCAGCCTCGCGGATGAGCTGGGCACCCATGTTCTCAACGGGATCTTCCAGCTCGACTTCCTTCGCAACGGTGACACCGTCGTTGGTGACGACCGGCGCGCCGTAGGACTTCTCGAGGGCGACGTAGCGGCCCTTGGGGCCAAGCGTGACCTTCACGGCATCGGCGAGCTTGGAAACGCCGGCCGCGAGAGCGGAGCGGGCGTCAGATTCGAACTTGATATCCTTAGCCATTTTAGGCTTCCTTTCCTAGAAAGAACTCAACAACGTAAAGGACGGAGCTTCGCGGAAGATTCCGAAGCGGAAGCGCGATGCGCTTGCGCCTTGCTATCGAGCGCGAACGCGATGCGGCGCGGTGCGATTTCAGAACAGCCGTGCAAAGCCGTCGGGAGAGCTATTCGAAGACCGCGTAGATGTCCTCGGAGCGAAGAATCATGACCTCTTCGCCATTGACCTTGACTTCGGTTCCGCCGTACTTGCCATAGAGCACACGGTCGCCTTCCTTCACGGGCACGGGAACGAGGTTGCCGTCCTTGTCGAGCTTGCCCTCGCCCACCTTGAGGACAACGCCCGTCTGGGGCTTTTCCTTCGCGTCGTGCGCGAGGATGAGGCCACCTGCGGTGGTTTCCTCTGCTTCGTCCTGCTTCACGATGACGCGATCGCCGAGCGGCTTCAGGTTCATCATTACTTGCCTTCCTCTCATCAACCTTGAATCGATGGTTGCTAATACCGAGCTTTCGAGTGCTAGCACTCTTCAAACGTGAGTGCTAACAACATTGGGTTACTATAGCATCTGAGAAGGCGAATGCAAGCATTTTGCAGAAAACTTGAGCGATAGGGACTTAGGTTTTATCAAATCGCCACACTGCGTTCATATTTCAGTTCGCATGCGGGGAAACGAGACCGCTCTCATAGGCGCACACCACGAGCTGCGCCCGGTCGTGCGCATCGAGCTTTCCCATGATGCGGGCGACGTGCGTTTTCACCGTTGCGGGAGAAATCACCAAATCATCTGCGATTTCCTCATTGGTAAGCCCGCGCGCGACCAACGTGAGAATCTCTCGCTCGCGGTCGGTGAGCGACCTTATGGCCTCCCGTGCGTGCGAGCCCTTCGGCATGCCCGCGCGAGGGCGCGACGCCACGAACGTCTCCACCAAGCGTCGCATGACCGAGGGCTGGATGAGGGCATCGCCGCGTGCGACGATGTGGATGGCCTCGACGATGTCGTCGGGCTCGGCGTCTTTCAGCAAAAAGCCGCTCGCCCCCGCAGCGAGCGCGTCGTAGACGTACTCGTCGATGTCGAACGTGGTGAGGACAAGGACATGCGTGCCCGAGAGCAGCGGGTTCGATGTGATGTCGCGCGTGGCGTCGATGCCGTTTCGCACCGGCATGCGGATGTCCATGAGCACCACGTCGGGGCGGATCTTCTGGGCGAGGTAGACCGCCTCTTCGCCGTTGCGCGCCTCGCCTTCGACCGACAACCCGTCGTAGGAGTTGAGAATCATGCGGAATCCGCTTCTCACGAGATCCTGGTCATCTGCGATGAGGATGCGCAGCGTTTCCCTCGATGGAGCCCGGTCGCTTGTCTCACGGGCTCCGCCGGCATCGCATTTCCCGAAGCCGGAAGCCGCAGGAAAGCTCGCCGCCTTCTGCCTATCTTCGCTCATGGAACCCCCTTTCCCCGCGCGCAGCGCCAAAACCGGAGGACTCGTCGCCGACGGGGATGGACGCGCGAACGCGAAAGCCGCCGCCGGGAAGAGGGCCCGCGTCGAGGGTGCCGCCGAGCAGCTTCGCGCGTTCCCTCATGCCGTCGATGCCGTGTCCGCCCGTCGGGGACGCCCCGTCCGCAGCGCCCAGCAAACCGTCGCCGCCATCTTCCACGGTAAGCGTCGCCTTCGCGCCGTCGCTTTCGAGGACGATCGACGCATTTTTTGCATGGGCATGGCGGACGATGTTGGTCGTAGCCTCGCGAGCGATGCCGAACAGCGCGATGTCGATGAACGCCGGCGTCGCTTCCCTATCGTAGCCCGACACGTCGAGTGTCGTTGTAACCCCCGCTTCTTGAAGGTAGTCCGCCAAATCCATAAGACGCGCCGTGCCCTCGGTCGGCGTGGTCTCGGCGGAGGAATCTCCTGTCTTGAGCACGCCGATCATCGCGCGAATCTCCTCGAGCGCCTCTTTCGCCGTCTCGTGCGCGAGCGACACCGCCTCCCTTGCGGCGGCGGGATCGCGGTCGATCAGGCGCTCGGCTGCTGCAGTCTGGATGCTGACCGCCGAAAGTGAATGAGCCGTGATGTCGTGGACCTCGCGAGCGATGCGGACGCGCTCCTCCTCGACGCGACGAGCCGCCACCTCCTCGCGCGTGCGCTCGGCCTCTTCGGCGCGCTGCTCAGTGGCCCGCACGGAATCGCGATGGGCGCATACGGCAAGCCCGCCGAGCGCCGAGACGACCATGAGCACGAGGTTTTGCACGTATACCCAGAACCATAGTGCAGCCGAGGTTCCGCCGTACGTCGCCGCCGCAAGCCCCAAGGCGCTCGCGGCGCAGGCGACGCCCATCTCGATGCGCGAGCATTCCACAACAATGGTGAACAGAGCAACCATCGGCCCAAAGACGGCGAGCATAGACCCATGGAAAGAGTTTTGCAATCCGACGAACGCCACGAGCGTGAACACGAAGACAAGCCAAGGGGATTTCCTGCGCGCCACGAGGGGAAACGTCGTGAGTGCAAGCGCGATGAAAGACGATGTGGCGGGAATGACGGCCTCGATGCCGAGCATGCGGCGCAAAGCCTCGTCGGGAAAGATGAGGCTTGCAGAGACCATCAACTGCACGACGCCGAAAGCAAAGGCGGCAAGCGCCACCGCGACGTCGACCGCCCAATCGCGCGGGCCCATTTCCCGATTATGTATAAGCACGCTGTCCATGCCCCCATTATGCGCAAACCCCGCACGACGCGCCATACGCCATGCGGGGTATCCGAGCAAAACCAGAGTTGAACGGGAGGGCGAAATGAGCAACCCCCCAAGTTGGTGGTCAACTGAGAGAGTTGTGTTCTGCCATTTCTGAGAATAATCCGACTTGCTTTGAGCTGACCTGGGGCTTTGCTTTAGAAGAATGCCCCAAGCCGTCGTGAAAGGAGGAATCGGGCGAAAAAACGTCGCATAACGGAAGCGCGGCGAGAATCCTGCCTGGTGACAAGCGCGGTGAACCCGCTACGCGTTGGCGGTAGCGGCCTCTTTCGCCTTCGCGGCCTTCTCGGCTGCCTCCTCGGCGCGCACCTTGGCGATCTCGTCGAGCGCTTCCTGCGGGGTGTACTTGCAGTGGCCGTCGCCCATCTTGGTGACGACGATGGCATCGCCCACAGACACCGTGCCGCCGGTAACGACCTCGAAGAAGATGCCCTCGCGCGGGAAGATGCAGTCGCCCGCCAGGTAGTAGATAGCGCATTTCTTGTGGCACACCTTGCCGATCTGGGAAAGCTCGAGCACAACCTCATCGCCGATCTTCACCTGGGTGCCGAGCGGCAGCGCGAGCAGGTCCATCCCCTCGGTGGTGATGTTCTCGGCGAAGTCGCCCTCCTTCACGTCGAGGCCCATCGCGCGCGCCTTCTCGATGGATTCCCAGGCGAGCAGCGATACCTGGCGATGCCAGTCGCCGGCATGGGCGTCGCCCGTCACACCATGGTGCGGGTCGATATGGATTTGCCCGCTCTCAACTGGCTTTTTACGCGTGCCCTTGCGCTCGGAGACGTTGACGGAGCGAACGTGGCCGGTGTTTTCCATGATGGTTTCTCCCCTCAGTGCGAAAAAGGCCGCCAGTCCGTGCGAGCGAGCTCGCGGCGAGGACTTGCGGCCTTTACGTAACTTCTAGTAACTGAGTAGGAATAATAGAACGCTTCGCTATTAAACGCAAGAAGGAATAATCGTTTTTTCCATCGTTGCACGATTTTCGTTGTGTTTCGCGCCTTTTTGTCACGTTTCATCTCAACACAGGCTGGGAGGTCGCGGACATCTCTGCGGGAGCGCAAGGGATCGCGCGTACGCGGGCGCAGGCGGGCATGCCTGGACGCTCGCTGGAAGGGACGCCCCCTTAGCGCAGCTTCGCGCGGCGCTGCTTCCAATCGGGCATAAACGCATTCATGAGCTGGTGGAATCTTGGACCGTGGCCGCGCTCCAGCAAGTGGCACAGCTCGTGGACCACCACGTATTCCAAGCATTCCGGCGGATAAAGCGCCAACCGCACATTGATGCAGATGCGCCCTGTCGCCGGTTGGCAACTGCCCCAGCGGCTCGTCATGTTGCGATACGCGAGCTTGCCCGCCTTCACGCCCATGATCGGCTCCCACGCGGCCACGAGCGCGGGTACACATACGCTTACCGTTTCGCGCCATGCGGCGACTTCTTCGGGAGTCGCCTGGGCCGCACACGCCATGGGAGTTTGCGCGGCTTGCGCCATGCGAGATGCGATCCACGCGCTCTTCGACCTGATGAAAGCCTCGACTTCGGAATCCGAGACCCACGAAGGTGCCGACACGTCGACGCGCGATCCGTCGCGCGCGATCCGCAGGTTTACGTTTTTCACGCGCTTGCGGACGATATGCGCCTCGATTCCGTCTACGACCGTGATTTCGCCCGAGGGCGAGGGAGCGGGGGCGCAGGCACGTGCCCCTTTGTTGGAACGTTCGTTATTTCGCACGCGTTTTCCCTGGTCGAACGCTTGTTTTTCACGTTCGGTCATTTTACGCGTGCGCACGGGCCCCGATTGGTTGGAATACGGCACAATGCAACCTTTAGGCGTCGAGCGCGATCTCGTAGGCGGCGTTTCGGGAAAGCCCGAACTCGGCAGCGATCGCCTTGGCGATTTCTTTGTTGCGCGCGCCTTCGGCCTTGAGCTCGGCGGCCCGGACACGGGCGGCCTCGGCAGCGTCGAGCTGCGCTGCGTCCTCCTCAGCGGGGCTCGTCGATCACGATGGCGATCTCGCCCTTGATGGAGCCCTCTTCCGCGCGTCGGGCGAACTCGTCGCGCAGGCTCGGCAGGGTATCGCGCACCACTTCCTCGTGCAACTTGGTAAGCTCGCGGCACACCGCCGCCTCGCGCAAAGGAAACGCCTGGGCCATCGACTCGAGCGCCGATGCCACGCGATTGGGGCTCTCGTAGAAGATGAGCGCAGCATCGAGAGTGCGCAGCGCGTCGAGCGCCGCCTTACGCTCGACATCTTTGCGCGGGAAGAAGCCGCCGAAGTAGAAGCGAGGACACGTGCAGCCGCTTGCCACGTACGCCGTGGCACAGGCGGATGCGCCGGGGAGCACCTCGACAGGCGCGCCAGCTTCACGAGCTGCGCGAACAAGCCGAAGCCCTGGATCGGACACGCCCGGCATGCCAGCGTCGCTGCAGTACGCGATCACCTCGCCGGCAAGCACGCGTTCTACAATCGAGGCTGCACGATCGCCGATGAGCGCCTCGTCCAAACGCTCGAGCCTTTTCTCGATGCCGAAGGCGGCAAGCAGCTTCCCCGTCACGCGCGTGTCCTCCGCGCAAACGACGTCTGCCTCCCCGAGCGCCGAAACCGTGCGCTCGGTCATATCGCCTAAGTTGCCGATGGGTGTCGGACAGATGATGAGTTTTCCAAGTGTGTTAGCCATGCGCGTTAGTATAGCGCGAGCAAAACCGCGGTGCGCAAAAAGGAGCGCGCCCAACATGAGAAAAGGGCGCCCGCCGCGACGCAAATCGCAACGGGCGCCCTTCGCGCGAGCCTCGGTGGAACTTGAAGCCGAGAGCTGTTACTTCTTGATGGCCTTGAAGGCCTCGGTCTGGGCCTTGATGCCGCGCTCGGCAGCCAGGCGCTCGATCGAGGTGGCGCCGAAGAAGCCGTCGATGCCGGGCACGTGCTCGATGACGTACGCCGCGTCCTTCGGCTCGGAAATCGGGCCGCCGTGGCAGATGACGAGCGCGTCGGGGTTGATGTCCTTCACGACCTTCACAATGCCGGTGATGATCTCCACGCAGTCGTCGAGCGTGCGCGCGGTCTCGGCACCGATCGTGCCGCCGGTGGTGAGGCCCATGTGCGCGACGATGATGTCTGCGCCGGCCTTGGTCATCGCCGCCGCCTGCTCCTCGTCGAAGACGTACGGGCAGGTGAGCATGTCGAGCTTGTGAGCCTCGGCAATCATGTCGACCTCAAGGCCGTAGCCCATGCCGGTCTCCTCGAGGTTCTTGCGGAACACGCCGTCGATAAGGCCCACGGTCGGGAAGTTCTGCACGCCGTTGAAGCCCTGGTCTTTCAGCTCGGCCAGGTACTTCTTCATGACGCGGAACGGGTCGGTGCCGCAGACGCCGGCGAGAACCGGGGTGTCCTTCACGACGGGCAGCACCTCGGCGCCCATCTCGACGACGATCTGGTTCGCGTCGCCGTAGGAAAGCAGGCCCGCGAGCGAGCCGCGGCCGGCCATGCGGAAGCGGCCGGAGTTGTAGATGACGAAGATGTCGGCGCCGCCGGCCTCAGCCGACTTCGCCGTGATGCCCGTGCCGGCGCCGACGCCGAGCAGGATGTTGCCCTCGGCGAGGGACTTACGGAAACGATCGAGGATTTCCGCGCGGGACAGTTCAAGCATGGTGTTCTCCTTCTTTTCGAGTACTACCTTTTTCTTGCCGAACATATGCGTTCACGGCGCGCCCGCGAGTTAGAGCGGGCGAGACCGATGAAGCCTGGGGAAGGCGCCGCCGCCCCGCAGCAAGCCCGACGACGACGGGACGGCTGCGATCCGGCGCGGCGCGGTGCCAGGGAGGGAAAGGCGGAAGCGCGTCGCCCCGCCTTCCCGGTCGTGCTATTTCTTCATGAGGTCGATGAGCTTCTGAGCTGCGGCGATCGCGAACTCGTCGTCGTTTACGTGCGCATCCATCTCGATGACCTCGGCCTTCGCGGGGTCGATCTCGTCCTTGAGCGTCTTGAAGAGCGCCGCGTCCTCTTCGGGACCGTAGAACGGCTGGCCCTCGGCGTCGATCATCGACACGCCCTTGAGCGGCAGCATGACCGCGCACGGGCCGATCGACATGTTCACCTTTTCGGCGATGGCATGGCCGATCTGCTCGTTTTCCTCCGCCGTGGTGCGCATGAGCGTGACCGTGGGGTTGTGCTTGTACAGGTTTCGGGACTTATACTGCTCGGGGACGGTTTCCCACGGCCCGAAGTTAACCATGTCGTCGGCGCCGACCGACACGACGGCGGGCACGCCGTTCAGGGCAGCCGCGCTGCAGCGGTCGGGGCCTGCGGCAAGCACGCCCCCGACGACCTCGTCGCACCATTCGGTGGTGGTCAAATCGAGCACGCCCTTGATGAAGCCGCCGTTGACCAGCGCTTCCATGCATTTTCCGCCCGTGCCCGTCGCGTGAAACACGAGCACCTCGAAGCCCTTCGACTCCAGATAGGCCTGCGCCTTCTGCACGGCGGGGGTGGTCACGCCGAACATGGTCGCGGCGACGAGCGGCTTGTTGTCCTCGTGCTTGGGGGCAACGTGCTCGAGCATGCCCGTCATGGCGGCGATGGCGTTGTTGAAGATGGTCGCCGAGAAGGAATTGATGCCCGCCACGTCGACGATCGAGGGGAACATGGCGATGTCCGACGCGCCGATGTAGGGCGACGTGTCGCCAGACGCCATGGTGGACACCATGACCTTCGGCACGCCGATGGGCAGCTTGCGCATGCCGGCGGTCGCGATGGTGGTGCCGCCCGATCCACCCATGGAGAACACGCCGTCGAAGCGGCCGTTCGCGTAGAGCGTGGGCAGAAGTTTCTCGACGCCGCGCGTCATGGTCTCGGTGGCGAAAGCACGGTCCTTCTTCTCCACGATGGTCGACATCTCGATATCGACCGCCGCCGCGACTTCCGTGTTGGGAACGTCGGGCATGGTTTGCGGGTCGAAGACGCCGCAGTGGATGGTGAGGGTGTTGATGCCCAGCTCCTCAAAGCGGGCTTTCACATAGGCGAATTCCTCGCCTTTCGTGTCGAACGTGCCGATGATAGCAACTGTTTTCACACAGGCCTCCTGACGTAGGGTTTCGACTCGCTGCCCAGTTTAGTTCGTGCTCTATGGTTTCGAGGCCGCATTCGCAACTCGCCACAGCATCACGACAATTCAGCGAGGGGCGCAAGCGCGACGGCGGACGGCAGATGGGCCTGGCGAACGGAAGCAGAACGCGCGGTGGGCGGCTGAAGGGCGAGAGAGCCAGGGGAAGAGGGAGAACAGCGGTGAGGCATGCGGGGTAGATGCAAGCCGCCAGCCAAGCGGCAGGCCGAAGCGAAGCCGCGGTCTGCAACCCAAGAACAGGGCAATGAGCAGGTAATTGTCTCTTTTAGCATAGCTAAAAGAGATTGACTGTCCAGTCAATGCGGGAAGAAAGGATTCCTATGGGAAAACACCAATCAGCTTGAGCCCTCGGCATTCCGAGCACCGTCAGCCATGACCAGATCACCCCTGGGGGGAATTTTATGACCGAAGAACAAAAGAGCTCCGAGACTAGCGCCAGTGAAACCGACTGGGAAGCCCCTCGGCAAAACAAAGCCGTTGATACATCAAATGCAACTTCGAACGAATCCCATCAGGCAAACACTGCAGAAAGCGTCGAAGAAACAGCAGAGGGCACGCAGCCGGCTTATGGTAAAAACCCGAATACCGCAGCCGCGAGACATACCGGCGTAATCAGGCAAACACCGACCACGAAGTTTTGTCCCAAATGCGGAGCTTCATTGAGGGAAGGGATGCCCTTCTGCGGCACCTGTGGCGCGAAAGTCGGAAGCGCAGCCTCCGCACCAACGGAGACGAAGAAAAAGAGCAGCGACAAACTCAAGGCGATTGCGGGAATTGCCGCCACTGCAGTCGTTATTGTCCTAATCGCCATCTTCGCGATACCCGCCTTGACAATATCGCCGCAAGAGCTCATCGCCCAAGGCGATTTTGAAAGGGCCTACAGCAAAGCGAGCGACGACCAGAAGCAAGATGTGCTCGTCGCGAATCTTGCAGCGGTCGTCTCCAATGACCTGATCGACAATTTGAAGGACTCGGATTCTTACGAACTCAAGAACATCTATTTTGACGAAGATGCCCACGAAATGATTCTGGAAGTAAGTGCAAACAACAGCTTCGGAGGTCGTGTTTCGAACTGGTACGACTATCGCTTCGAGGAGGACGACAACGAGTACCAGCTCTACCTTTCCGTCGGTGATCTGGAAGATGAGACTATATACAAATACGCAGACACATTCTCCGAGAAACTCGAGAAGGCCCTGAAGAACGATACGCGCAAAGAGATGCGCAAGATTATCGCCGATGACGATACAAAGATACCCGGCGATTACGTTGACAGCATAAACGAACTGCACGAAACCGATGCCAAATTCAAAAACGCCAAGCTTATAAGCTCCATCAATAGCATTTATCCGAGCGACGCTACCGCGTAGGGCGAACAAGTAGCGAAAAAGCGCCGAGGAGCCCCCCTACTGAGGAACGAACCCGAAAGGAGTAGCCGCCAACAACCAACATCGCGAAAACAGATTCTTAAGACAGACCGAAATCCCATTAATCAACAGGAGGTTGCATGCGATACGCAATCAAAAAGCCATTACTCTCCCTAGCCTTTGTTCTTGTCTTGCTTTCCGCAATCGCCCTTGGCGGCTGCGGAAGCGTATCGAACGGCGGCGCAAGCGACTCGCCCGCCGAAGAATCCCTGAAACCAGCCGACATCAGCGGTTACTGGATAGTCAGCGAAGCCGACGGAATCTCCCTTGACGACACCCTTGAACTGGGAATGTTCAGCGCTTTGCAGTTTGACGAAAATGGCGGATTGAAGCTTATCACCCACCTTAAAGATTCGAAGGTGGAACGTGAGGGAACATACGAAATCGATGGGAAGAGTCTTTACATCAACATTCCTGAAGCAGAAGAGCAAAGCGCCGGTGCCATATCCATCTCTTTCAAAGCAGTCGAAAACGCTGAGGCGACAATCGACGGGGACACTCTGACAACGAACGGTATTTCAACAAAGGGAGGTGAAACCGTCGCGAATAAATCCACGGACGAACAGTACCAAGAATACGTTGATCGGGTTGTCGCGTTGGGACCCAAAAAGCTTGCAGTAGGCGAAACGGGCACCACAAACTTGGCGACATTCACCATCGATTCATTATCCTACGTCGATGAAGTCTACCCTTCGGACACCTCTGGTTTTTACAGCTACTATACTCATCAGGATGGCAAGTCCTACTTGCTGGCAAGAGTCACTTACACGAACATCGGCACAGAGTACGCCTTGCCTGGATATGCCACCGAAGCATCCTTCGAAATCGCTGGAAACAAATACTCAGGTAAGATTGAAATCGATGCTGGACCTCGCTTTGGGAGCAATTACCGCGTCGAAGCGAAAGATACGGCAACTGTTGCTATTTATTGTCTCGTTCCCGATTCTGTGAAAGATTCGGGCGAAACTAAATTGACATGGAGCATTCCCACCGACCAGCAATATATGAACACGTACTACCGATCGACCTTCCCTCATGATGATTTCGTTATCACCATGTAGACCGGTTAAATGAGCTAAATAGGTTCGAGTTGCGCTTTCCTTTGCGAGCGGAATTCGCAGGGTTTCCCTGGTTCGGACTGCAAGGCCCGTCAGGGGAACCCTTTTCCGCATCGTCTTCCGCGTTGACAATTGAATTAGATTGGCTCTAGACCAAGCCCGTCTTAGCCGTCGTCGAGCGTTCGTCTTTATCGCACCACGAGTTCAACGCCAAGCGTCGCAAGCGGCCCTTGCCCTGCACCTTGGCACCCGCGCTCGGGCGGCCGGCGGACTGCGTGCGAGCGGTTGGCGTGTCCTGTGGCGCTCCACCCATCAGAGCGCCCGCTCCGCACGCACCACGCGACGGGTTTCGCCCCTAGCAATACGGCATCGCCCACAGCCGGCACAACGGCAGTTCCAGGCGTCCCGTCTAATTGCAACGCCTTTAAAAACCGTAGTTAAGGCGGTATAATTTGCAAAAACGTGACTTTATACCGCCTTAACCGTCATTTTGGAGGGCTTGATGAAACTTTTCCACCGCACATCGTACTTAAAGAAGCTCCGACCTTTTTACGACAGCGACCTCATTAAAGTCGTAACCGGAATTCGCAGATGCGGAAAATCATGCCTCCTAAAAACCGTCATCGAAGAACTGAGGGAAGCAGACATCGAAGAAAGCCGCATCGCCTATCTCGACCTCGACGCCCGCGGCAACCGCAAAATCACGACACCCGACCAACTTGATACGCTCATAGAGCAGTCGATCGATCTTGGTTTGCCCGGCACCAAATACCTCTTCATAGACGAAGTGCAAAATGTCAGCGGTTTTGAAAAGGTAATCAACGGCTATCGAGAGGAAGGCGACATTTCCATTTTCATCACCGGATCGAATTCCTATTTGCTTTCGGGCGAGCTCGCCACGAAGCTCACCGGCCGTTACATCGAAATCGAAATGTTCACCTTATCATTCGCCGAATATCTGGAAATGAAGAAATTCCTCGGCCGTACGCTTTCCCCCACCGCCCAAGAATTTGACGAGTACCTCACGTATGGCGGTTTCCCGCAGACCCTTGAGTTCACCGATGCGCAAGCTAAAGCTGACTACATCGAGAGCGTTGTCGCGCAGATATTCGACAAGGACATACGAGAGCACAGCAAGGTACGCAATAAGGAAGCGTTCGACCGCGTGCTAACGTACGTGATAAACAACTTCGGCGCGCCAACAAATTTCGGAAACATGGAGGAGCATTTCAGAAACGTCGAGAATATCGCCATTCGGAGAGAAACCATCGCCCGCTATGTCGACCTGCTCATAAACGCGAAAATTCTTTACAAGTGCGAGCGCTTTGACCTGAAATCGCGCAAAAGCCTGCGCGGAGACGAGAAGTACTACCTGGCCGATCCGGGCATATATTTCGCGCGCAACACCGATGCGCGCATCAATTACGGCCCAGCGCTGGAAAACGTGCTGTTCGTCTACTTAAAAACGCAAGGGCTTCGGATAAGCGTCGGGCGCATCGGCAAGCTGGAATGCGACTTCATCGTTCGCAAACGCGAAGACTACGCCTATATCCAGGTGTCCATGACCATCGCCGACCGCAACGTCGAGGAACGCGAGTATCGCCCTTTCTCGAAGATAAAAGATGCCTACCCCCGTTATCTTTTCACGCTCGACCCCTTGTTGCAAAAGCGCGATGGAGTAAAGCACCTCAACCTGCTGCAGTTCCTTGAAGAACAAGGGGAAATCCTGTAACCGCCACCGCCGTCAGGCATCGTGCGTTGCCCGCCAGCAAAACAGTCATCGCGAGCGCGACTGCGACCCGGCAGCACGGCATTCCCCTAGCATAAAAGGCTTATGCTATGCTGACGGGAACCCAGCAACCGAGACCCATCCCAAGATTCGCAAGGAGCCACGATGAGCAGCGCACTCCCTCTCGCGAAGGCAACCGCACAATCGGTTCTTGCCCTCACCCTCGTCTTCTCGATTTGCTTTCCCCTTCCCTTGGAGAAGGCACACGCACTTGACGGGCGCTCGGCCCCGGCGGAGAGCAATACGGGCAGCAGCTATGTCGACAACGACGCGACTGGCAGCGACGTCGACGCGTCCCCGCAGCTGGGCGGCTCCGCTTCAAGCGCGCTCTCGCATGCCGCCGAATCCGGCAACCCGATCGTCGACTGGATCGCCTGCGGAACCTGCCGCTGGATGATTGACGCGCGCGGCTGTCTCACGATCGCGCCGATGGAAGGCGCCGATAGCGGCGAGCTTTCGTATTGGAAGGACGCGCCTTGGTACGATTACCGCGATTCCATAACCTCCGCAAAAATTAAGGACGGCGTCGTTGCCGCAACAACGTTTCGCATGTTCAGGGACTGTTCCCGCCTGATCTCGGTTGACCTATCGGGCCTTGACACCTCGAAGGTGACCGAAATGGGCAGAGAGGACACCTGGGAGAGCGGCATGTTCTCCGGCTGCACCCGACTCGCCTACCTCGACCTCTCGAGCCTCGACACGTCCAATGTCACGAGCATGGGTTGCATGTTCGAAGGCTGCTCGTCGCTTACCTCTCTCGACCTGTCCACCCTCGACACCTCAAACGTCGTCGACATGAACAGCATGTTCGCCGGCTGCACCAAGCTCACATCCCTCGATCTGTCAGGCTTCGATACCTCGAAGGTAACCAACATGGGAAGCAAAAGCAGCAGAACGTCTGCCGGGATGTTCGAGGGCTGCTCGAGCCTTGCATCCCTCGATCTGTCCTCCTTCGACACCTCGAAGGTGACGGACATGAGCCGGATGTTCTTCGGCTGCGCCAAGCTCACGTCCCTCGATTTGTCGAGATTCGACACGTCCAAGGTCACGTGCATGGACGGCATGTTCTGGGACTGCTCGGGACTTTTCTCCCTCGACCTGTCGGGATTCGATACGTCCAGCGTCACGAGCATGGCCGCTATGTTTTGCGGCTGCTCACTGCTTGCGCCGGTGAACCTGTCCGGCTTCAGCACCTCGAAGGTAACGAATATGAGCTTCCTGTTCGAAGGCTGCTCCCGCCTTTCCGCGCTCGATTTGTCGAGCTTCGACACCTCGAACGTGACGTACATGGTATCGATGTTCAAAGGCTGTTCCAAGCTCACCTCTCTCAACCTGTCGGGTTTTGACACCTCGAGCGTCACAAGCATGACGGCCATGTTCGCCGACTGCTCGTCGCTTTCCACGCTCGACCTGTCAGGATTCAACACTTCCCAGGTAACGGACATGAGCAACCTGTTCTCGTTCTGCTCGTCGATTGCGTCCCTCGACCTGTCGGGCCTCGACACCTCGGAGGTGGAGGACATGACCCATATGTTCCTTGGCTGCTCCGAGCTCACCACCCTGGACCTGACGTCCTTCGATACCTCGATGGCGAAGAGCATGGACTATATGTTCTACGACTGCTCGTCGCTTAAGTCGGTGTCGCTCAGCCAGAAGTTTTCTTTCACGGGACGGGGAATCACGCGCCTGTGCAAGCTACCGAAGCCCCTTGAGAAGAAGGGGTACACGGGGCTTTGGGTGAGCTCGACCGACGGCATGACCTATGCGCCCGACGAGATTCCCAACTACATGGCTGCCACCTACACCGCACAGATAGCCTTCCCCGATGTGGATTACTCGGATTGGTACGGCGATGCGGTCTCGTTTGTCTCGGCCAAGGGCCTTATCACAGGCTACACTGACGGCGAGAAGGCAGGTTTTTTCGGCGTGGGCGATACGCTGACGCGCGCGCAGTTCGCCACGATTCTCTGGCGCAATGCCTGCCCCGACGAGTATGCGGCCTACGACCCCAAGACCGCCATGGACACAACGGGGATCGAGGGCTCGGCCGATGGCATGTACTACACCGCCGCCGCGAACTGGGCGGTTGCCAACGGCTACATCACCGGAATCGACAACCTGGACGGCACGTTCGACTTCGCCGCCGATAAACCCGTGAGTTTCGAGCAGATGATCACCATCCTCGCGCGCATCACTGCAACCCCCGACGAGGTCGCGGCATCGAGAGGCGACCTGTCCGCCTTCGTCGACGGCGATATGGCGAGCAGCTGGTCGCGCGATTCCCTCGCATGGGCGCATGACCTAGACCTTGTCGAGGGTTACAACGACCCCGACAGGGGTAAGCTCCTCTGCCCGGGCGAGAATGTCGAGCGCCAGCGCGCGGCCACCGTCCTCGCGCGCGCCTTCACCATGGGAGTCCTGAAGTAGCGCGGTGCCGTATAATGCACGTAAACGTTTTTGCCTGAGGGAGGTGTGACATGCTCTATCAGCTGATGAACAAGAACACCGTCGTCGCGACGTACAAAGAAGAGAAAAGAATCGACGACTTCCGCTATACAGAGGTCGAACGCATTGACTCTTATCTCCCCTACGGGTTCATCGACATCAACGACTGGATCGACGGGCGAGCCATCGCCAAGCACCGAACGTCGATCGAGAAGCTCATGCGAGAGCTCGGCCTTACCACCCGCCATGACTTCATCGGCATGATACGCTGTCTGTCGCTGACCGACACCTTCTGGATGAAGCGCGAAGACGAAGCTTTGACCTGGGATGACGTATCGCTCTATCGCAATCCCTTCGATGATTTCATCGCGCGCATCGCCTTCGACGGCACCGGCATGTACGGGCGACGGAACTCCCCCACCTCCCCGGAGTTCGCGACGTCGGGTTCGTTTGCAAAATGTTGGATTCGCGAAGACGGGCAGATCTCACTTTTGAAGCGCGGTTCCACCGGTTATGCGAACGCGGGGTTCGAACCGTATTCCGAGAAGCTCGCATCCGACCTGCTCGACGCTGCAAAAATCGACCACGTTCCCTATTCGCTGCTTCGATTCCACAAAAAGCTCGCCTGCAAATGTCCCCTGTTCACATCGGAACGCGAGGGATTCGTCTCCGCTCACCGCTTTTTCGAGGGTCCTTTCGATGTCGACGACATGCTTGCCTTCGCCGCCGAACACGGCACTGAAGAGGCCTTCCGCGAAATGGTCGTGATGGATGCGGTCATGGCAAACGTCGATCGGCACGCGGGGAATTACGGCTTTTTGGTCAACAACGCAACGGGTGAGATTCTTCGCATGGCGCCGCTGTTCGACCATAACATGGCATGCCTGCCCATGATGATGGAGATGGACAACTTCGACGAATACATCCGCCTCATCGGGCCGAAGATCGGCACCGACTTCATCGCCATCGGACGCGCCCTCATGACGCCCGGCATCCGCGCGAAGCTTGTCGACTTGAAGGACTTCGAATACGAAGACCCAGGCTTTGATTACCCCAAGTGGAAGCTCGATGCCGTGAACAGGCTGAAGAACGTCCAGATCGAGGCGCTGCTGGCATAAGGAGCCAAGGCTCCCCAATGTCGGGGTCGAAGGCGCCCCGAAAGCAGAGAAGGCCCCCCGCACAATGCGGGGCGCCTTCTCTGCAAGATGATTCAGCAGTGCAATTGAGGCTACAACCCCAGATCGACCGCCACTTCAGCCGCGCACTTGAGCGCGTCGGCCATCGAGCTCACCACAAGCGAGCTGCCGTTGCGCGCATCGCCCGCGACATACACTGCGGCACGACCCGCCGCAGCAGCGCCTTCGGCCAGCTCAGCGCGATGCGTCGCCGCAGCCGCGCCGGTCGCGCCGCCTTCCATCACGGGAAGGGGACGGCCCGTCGTCGCCACGGGAACGCCGAGCGCATCGAACACGCCATGTTCGGGACCTGCGAAGCCGCAAGCGACAAGCACCAGCTGCGCCGCGATCTCCCGCTCGGAGCCCTCGACCGCAGAAGGCTTGCCCGCCGACCAATCGAGCGAATGGACCTGCAGGCCGCGCACGCGCCCGTCGCCATCCAGAAGCACGCGCTGCGTGTCGGCGCACCATTCACGCAGGTCATCACCTTGAAGCGCGATGGCTTCCTCCTGGCCGTAATCGGTCTTCTTCACGTTGGGCCACTCGGGCCACGCATTGGAGGCCGCACGCACCTCGGGCGCGCAGGGGCCGTATTCCAGCTGGCGCACCGTGCGCGCACCCTGGCGCACCGCCGTGCCCATGCAGTCGTTGCCCGTGTCGCCACCGCCGATGACGACGACGTCCTTGCCCGCAGCGCTGATAGCAGGCTCGCGGCCTTCGAGCAGCGCACACGTCTGCTCGGTGAGATAATCGACCGCGTAGACCACGTCACCCGAGGCGAGGCCTTCCTCGAAGCCTTCGGCGCGAACACCGCGTGCCGCACACGCGCCCGCCGCCACGACGACCGCGTCGAATTCCTCGGCAAGCCCCGCAGCCACCGCGGAATCGGCCGCGTCGGTGTTCAGGCGAAACTCGATGCCGAGCTCGGCCATGAGCTCGGTGCGGCGCGAAACCACCGACTTGTCGAGCTTCATGTTGGGAATGCCGTACATGAGAAGGCCGCCCGCACGGTCGTGACGTTCTACCACCGTGACGCGGGCCCCACGGCGAGCGAGATCCCAAGCAGCGACCAATCCTGCAGGTCCCGAACCAATCACAGCGACATGCGGGGCACCCGCGGCAGCAGGCGCGAACCTGCGCGGCCCGCCGTGTTCCCATTGCCAATCGGAGATGGCGCGCTCATTGTCGTGGATCGTCACGGACTCGTCGTTGCGGCCTAAGTTGCACGCCGCCTCGCACAGAGCCGGGCACACGCGGCTCGTGAACTCGGGCATGGGGCTCGTGAGCGACAGGCGCGCCGCCGCCTCGTCCCACTGGCCGCGCCACGCGAGGTCGTTCCACTCGGGAATCAGGTTGTGAAGCGGGCACCCCGAGGGGCGCGCCTTCCCGAACGAGGCCCCGAACTGGCAAAACGCAACGCCGCACGCCATGCAGCGACTCGCCTGCACCCTCTGCTCGCCCTCGGGAAGGTTCACACCCAACTCGTTGAAATCCTGCGTGCGCTCCGCAACGGGACGCAGGTCATGAGCATGACGGCCATGCTCCAAAAACGCTCCTGGCTTGCCCATCGCTTACTTCCCTTCCGTCATGGCGTCGAACGCGATCTGCAACGCCTCTTCATGCGACTTCCCCGACGCCTCGGCGGCCTCGACCGCGTTGATCACGCGCTCGTAATCGCGGGGAATCACCTTCACGAACAGCTTCTTCAATGTGTTGAACTGGTAGAGCAGCTTGATGCCGCGCGGCGACTGCGTGCGCTCGGCGTGCTCCTCGATTAGGCTGCGGATGAGCTCGATCTCGTCCTCGGAGGGCTCGCACAGGCGCACCATGTCGAGGTTGCAGTTGTCCGCGAGCGTGCCGAACTTGTCGTACACGTACGCTACGCCGCCCGACATGCCCGCCGCGAAGTTCGGCCCGACCTCGCCCAAGATGAGCGCGATGCCGCCGGTCATGTACTCGCAGCCGTGGTTGCCCACGCCCTCGACGACCACCGTGGCGCCCGAGTTGCGCACAGCGAAGCGCTGGCCGGAAAGGCCGTTCACGAAGCCTTTTCCGCTGGTCGCACCATAGAACGCCACGTTGCCCACGACCACGTTCTCGTCGAACTTGTACGTCGCCGCCTCAGGCGGGCGAACCGTCAGGACGCCGCCCGAAAGCCCCTTGCCGAAGTAGTCGTTCGCATCGCCCTCGATGTTCAGCGTGATGCCACGCGGCAGGAAGGCGCCGAAGCTCTGGCCGCCCGAGCCGTCGCAGTCCACCGTGATCGAACCCTCGGGAAGCCCCTCGGGATGCTGGCGCGTCACCTGGCTGCCGAGCATCGTGCCCACGCAGCGGTTCACGTTGGCAATGTCGGCGCGGAAGCGGATGGGGTGCAGATGCTCGCGCGCCTCGGCCGTGTAGGGGATGAACAGCGTCGCGTCGAGCGCGCGGTCGAGCTGGCAGTCAGGCGCCATCGAGGGGAGGAAGTGTTTGCCCTCGGCACCGGGGATGGCCTGGCCGAACTCGTTGGTCACCGTGGCGAGCATGTCGGAGAGGTCCATCTCGTTCGCCTTCCAATTGCCCGGCACCTCAACCTGACGCAGGTACTCGGGGTGGCCGACCATCTCGTCGACCGTGCGGAAGCCGAGCTGCGCCATGATCTCGCGCATCTCCTCGGCGACGAACATCATGAAGTTCACAACGTATTCGGGCTTGCCGGCAAAGCAGCTGCGCAGCTTGCAGTTCTGCGTCGCGACGCCCACGGGGCAGGTGTCCTGCTGGCAGTCGCGCTGCATCATGCAGCCCATGGCGACGAGCGGCATGGTGGCGAAGCCGAACTCCTCGGCGCCGAGCAGCGCGGCCATGACCACGTCGCGCCCGCACATGAGCTTGCCGTCGGTTTCCACCACGACACGGCTGCGCAGGCCGTTGCGCAGAAGCGTCTGCTGCGTTTCGGCGAGGCCGATCTCGAACGGGATGCCCGCATGGTAGATCGAGTCGCGCGGGGCCGCGCCCGTGCCGCCGTTGTGACCGGAGATGGTGATCTTGTCGGCGCCGCCCTTAGCAACGCCTGTGGCGATGGTGCCCACGCCTGCGAGCGCGCACAGCTTCACCGACACGCGCGCGCCGGGATTGGCGTTCTTCAAGTCGAAGATGAGCTCTGCCAAGTCCTCGATCGAGTAAATGTCATGGTGCGGCGGCGGGGAAATGAGCCCCACACCTGGGGTGGAGCGACGCACCTCGGCAATCCAGGGATACACCTTCTTGCCGGGCAGATGCCCGCCTTCACCTGGCTTTGCGCCCTGCGCCATCTTGATCTGGATCTCGATGGCGGAAGAGAGATAGCGGCTCGTCACGCCGAAGCGGCCCGACGCCACCTGTTTGATGGCGCTGCACTTGCTGTCACCGTTGGGAAGCGGCGTCTCGCGAGCGGGGTCCTCGCCGCCTTCACCCGTGTTCGACTTGCCGCCGAGGCGGTTCATCGCGATGGCCAGGCATTCATGCGCTTCCTTGGAGATGGAGCCGTAGCTCATGGCGCCCGTGTTGAAGCGCTTGACGATCTCGCTTGCGGGCTCGACCTCGTCGATCGGCACCGGGGATCCCTGTGGCGCGAAATCGAGCAGGTCACGCAGCGTGACCACACGGCCAGGCACATGGCATGCGGCGCTGTATTCCTTGAACATGCCGTAGTCGCCTTCGCGCACCGCACGCTGGAGCAGGTAAATCGTCTGAGGATTGATCAGGTGCTCCTCGCCGTCAATCGGGCGCCACGAGGTCACGCCGAGCGAGGGAAGCTGGTCGGGCGCCGGGGTCTTGTCGAGCGCGATCGCCTTGTCGTAGCGCTCGTTCAGCTCGCGCTGCACGCCTTCCACGCCAAGTCCGCCGATGCGCGTGGACGTATGGGTGAAGCACTCGTTAACGAACGTGTCGTCGAGTCCCAAGATCTCGAAGATCTGCGCGGAATGGTAACCCTGCATCGTGGAGATGCCCATCTTCGACATGATGGACGTGATGCCCGCGGTGACCGCCTTGTCGTAGTTCGCGACAGCGGTGTCGCCGTCCACGTCGAGCTCGCCGCGCTCGCACAGATCGCGGATGCACTCGTGCGCCATGTACGGGTAGATGCCCGAAGCGGAATAGCCCACCAAGCAGGCGAAATCGTGCGCGCGCATCGCGTCGCCGGTCTCCACGAGCAAATCGGCGTCGGTGCGCAGGCCCACGTTGATCAGGTGGTTGTGCACCGCGGCGAGCGAAAGAAGACTCGGGATGGGGACTTCCCCCTCGCCCGCGCGATCGGACAGCACGATCAGGTTCGCGCCGCCGCGCACGGCCGCCTCCACGTTCTCGCGCAATGAGGCGAGCGTCCCTTCGAGCGCGCCCTCCGCAGCGCTGCGCGGATAAGTGCAACTGAAGCGCGCCGTCTTGAACCCGACGCGGTCGATTGAGCACAGACGGTCGAACTCGTCGTGCGTGAGCATCGGGCCTTCGAGACGCACGAGGCGGCAGGTGTCGCGGCAATCTTCCAAGAGATTGCCATGGTTGCCGACGTAGAGCACCGTCGAGGTGACGAAGCTTTCGCGCAATGCATCGATCGGCGGATTTGTGACCTGGGCAAACAGCTGGTTGAAATAGTCGAAGAAGCTGCGCGTCTTCTTGGAGAGACACGCAAGCGGCGCGTCGGTGCCCATGGACGCAAGCGGAATCGATCCCTTGTTCGCCATGGGGCGGATGAGCTCTTGAATATCATCGAAGTGGTAACCCAGCTTGGCCATACGGCGTGTGAAGGACACGCCTGCGTCCTCCTCAGCGGCAGGGGCGGCGGGCTCGGGCAGGGGCAAATCGTCGACCGAGAGCATTTCCTCGCCAAGCCAATCGCGGTAGGGCTTCTCGTTCGCGTAGCGGTTGCGAATCTCGTCGTTCCAGATGACGCGTCCCTGGTCAGGGTCGACCTCGAGCATCTCGCCCGGGCCGAGGCACCCCGCCTGCAGGATATCCTCGGGATCAACGTCAATCGTGCCGACCTCAGAAGACAGGATGAGCCAGTCCTTGCGCGTAACGTAGTAGCGAGCCGGGCGCAAGCCGTTGCGATCGAGCGCGGCGCCCAGCATGCGGCCGTCGGTGAACGCGATGGCGGCAGGCCCGTCCCAAGGCTCCATGAGCATGGACTGGTAAGCGTCGTAGGCGCGGCGCTTCTCGTCGATGCGATCGTTGTTGTCCCACGGCTCGGGAATCATCATGGTGACGGCGCGGTCGAGCGGACGGCCGTTCATCGTCAGGAACTCGAGCACGTTGTCCAAGATGGCGGAGTCGGAACCCTCGCGATTGATGATTGGCAGGATCTTCTTCAGGTCCTCGCCGAGCACCGGGCTGTAAAGCTTCGGCTCGCGGGCTCGCGTCCAGGAGATATTGCCGCGCAGCGTGTTGATCTCGCCGTTGTGGATGATGTAGCGGTTCGGATGCGCGCGCTCCCACGACGGCGTCGTGTTCGTGGAGTAACGCGAATGCACGAGCGCAAGGGAGGTCTCGACCGCCGCGTCGTTCAGGTCGGTGAAGAAGCGGCGCATCTGGGTCGCCACGAGCATGCCCTTATAGACAATAGTGCGGCTCGACATCGAGCACACGTAGAAGATCTTGTTCGCGAGCGCCGGGTTCGCGTCAGCTGCACGCTCGATGGTGCGACGGCACACATAGAGCTTGCGTTCGAAATCCTGGCCTGCGGAAACGCCTTCCGGGCGACGCAAAAACGCCTGCAGGATGGTCGGCATGCACGCCTGCGCGGTGCTGCCGAGGTCATGCGGGTCGACCGGCACCTCGCGCCAGAACATCAAGGGCACGCCGCACCTCGCGCAACCTTCCTCGAAGACGCGCTTCGCATCGCGCACGCCAACCTCATCATCGTGCGGGAAGAAGAGCATGGCAACGCCGTAGTCGCCTTCCCCTGGCAAAAGCTGGCCTTCCTTCTGCGCTTCCTTGCGAAAGAAGCGGTGCGGAATCTGGAAGAGCACGCCCGCGCCGTCGCCAGTGTTGCGCTCGAGGCCCGTGCCTCCGCGGTGCTCGAGATTGACCAGCACCGACAGCGCATCGTCCAGCATGGCATGGCTGCGCTCGCCCTTCAGGTGCGCCAATGCGCCGATGCCGCACGCGTCGTGCTCGTATGATTCGCGGTAAAGACCCGCCGCGGGCTGCTTCTCCTCGCAAGCTGCGCATGCCCCTTGCCCAGCTTCACACCGAGGCGCCCCCGCCTGTTCGCTCAGTTGATAGTTCATATGCGATCCTTCGTCTATAGGGCTGCCGTTTTACCAAAATGGCAGTCTATGACGTAGTGTATCGGCTCTCGAGCGCTTTGTTTCAAGCTGCAACATGGTTATGACAACCTGGAAACAGACTTGAAACAAAGCGACCGCGATGCGGCGGCGGGCGGACGCCTCGCATCAACTGCAAAGCGTCCACCTCGTGTTCGGCGGGAAGCGGGTGCCCCGCGCACGAGAAACGTCCGATCAACTCACAGCGACACCCGCGTCCCGCTTACGCGAGCTCGGTTTCCACCTCGAGCTTGCCCGCATCCTGCGCCTTGCCGTGCGACCCGTCGGCGTTCACGAAGGTGTCGCGTGCCGCGCGGGCCCCGGACTCCTTCTCCGCCAGATTCGCCTTCGCAACCGAGATCATCAGCTTGATGCGGTTGAGCTGGTTCACCTCCGACGCACCCGGATCGTAGTCGACGGCCACGATGTTGCTTTCGGGATAGCGGCGGCGTAGCTCCTTGATTACGGCCTTGCCGACCACGTGGTTCGGCAAACACGCGAACGGCTGGGTGCACACCACGTTCGGCGCGCCGGTCTTGATAAGCTCCACCATCTCGGCGGTAAGCAGCCACCCCTCGCCCATCGAGTTGCACAGCGAGAGAATCTCGCTCGCATATTCGGCCAGCTCATAGATGTTCGCCGGCGGGTTGAAACGCGACGACTCGGCGAGCGCCTTGTTCACCGGTGCGCGGAACTTTTTGATTGCGGAAAGCGCCACCTTCGACCCGAGCGCACCCTTCGAGCTGCGCCCGAGCGGATCTTTCTGGAAAATGCCGCCTGCAACACCGAACAGGAAAAACTCGATGAGCCCCGGCACCACGGCCTCGCACCCTTCCCGCTCGATCACGTCAACGATCTGGTTGTTCGCCGTAGGGTGGAACTTCACGAGGATCTCGCCCACCACGCCGACGCGCGGCTTGGTTCCCTCGCCCTGGAGCGGCAGCGTGTCGAAGTCCTCGACGATCTGGCGGATCGTGCGCTTGAAGCGGCCGTATGACTCGCCGGTTTCCAACTGGCCCTTGCACGTGGCCATCCAGTGGTCGAACAGGCGATTCGCGCTACCAGGTTCCACCTCGTAGGGGCGCGTGCGATAGAGGCACTGCATGAGCACGTCGCCGTACTGCAGCGCATACACGGCCTGGAGCAGCATCTTCGGCGTGATCTTGAAGCCGGGATTGTGCTCGCCTAAGTCCTTGAACGAGATGGCGATTACGGGAATGTGCGCGAGGCCCACAGCCTTCAGTGCCTTGCGGATCAGCGAGATGTAGTTAGTGGCGCGGCAGCCGCCGCCCGTCTGCGTGATGAGCACGGCGAGCTTGTCGGTGTCGTAGCGCCCCGACATGACGGCTTCCATAATCTGACCGGTGACCAGGATGGACGGGTAGCAGATGTCGTTGTTCACGTACTTGAGGCCCGCGTCGACCGCGCCGTGGTCCACACTCGGCAGAAGCTCGACGTTGTAGCCGAAGCGGCTGAAGATGGGCACGAGAAGCTCGAAATGGTACGGCGCCATCTGCGGAGCCAGGATGGTGTAGCCCTGCTCCTTCATCTCTTCGGTGAACACCGCGCGCGGGAACTCCGTGTCGGCGCCCTCGCGCTGGCGCATGCGCTCCTGAGCCTCGGGCGCAGCCTTCTCGTTGAACGCGTCGGGGACGGCGTCGGGCGAGATCCCGATGTCGCACGCGGGGCAGCTAGCGGGCATCGCGGAGCGTTCGGCCTCTTCATCGGCCTGATCCTTCAGTGCAGCAAGGAGGCTGCGCACGCGGATGCGGGCAGCGCCCAAGTTGGACACCTCGTCGATTTTAAGCACGGTGTACACCTTGCCCGCCGACTCGAGGATTTCCTGCACCTGGTCGGTGGTGAGCGCGTCCAAGCCGCAACCGAACGAGTTCAGCTGGATGAGGTCGAGGTCGCGACGCTCGGTCGCCACCTTCGCCGCCGCATAGAGGCGCGTGTGGTACATCCATTGATCGACCAGGCGAATCGGGCGCTCGAGCGTACCCAGGTGCGCAATGGAGTCCTCGGTGAGCACCGCCAGCCCAAAGCTCGTGAGCAGCTCGGGGATGGCATGGTTGATCTCGGGGTCGTTATGGTAGGGGCGGCCCGCCAGCACGATGCCGTGGGTGCCGGTCTCCTCCATCCATTTCAGGGTCTCGGTGCCCTTCACGCGCATGTCGCGCTTGAACGCCTCGTCTTCGGCCCAAGCAGCGTCGACCGCAGCGTCCACTTCCGCCTGCGTCGGGGCGGAAACACCTTCGCCCATGAGCTCAGGGTGCGCCTCGATAAGCTCAACCATCAGGCGTTTCTTCAGGTGCTCCTTCTTGTCGTAGGGCAGCCACGGGTTCAGGAACTGCGTCGACGACTCGCGCAGCTCATCGATGTTCAGGCGCAGCGCCTCGGCATAGCTCGCCACGATCGGGCAGTTGAAATGGTTGCCCGCCGTGTCGTCTTCCTGGCGCTCCCACTTGCTGCAGGGGAACCAGATGAAGTCTGGATGCTTGTCGAGCAGGTTCATGATGTGGCCGTGCGAGAGCTTCGCCGGGTAGCACACGCTCTCCGACGGCATGGACTCGATGCCCGCCTCGTAGGTCTTCTTCGTGGACGGGTCGGAAAGCACCACGCGCCATCCGAGCTTCGTGAAGAAGGTGAACCAGAACGGGTAGTTCTCGTACATGTTGAGCGCGCGGGGAATGCCCACCGTGCCGCGCGGGGCCTTGTCGGCGGAAAGCGGCATGTAGTGGTCGAACAGGCGCTTGCTCTTGTACTCGAAGAGGTTCGGCACCTGCTGCGACTTCTTGTCGAGCGCGCCGGCACCCTTCTCGCAGCGGTTGCCCGTGATGAAGCGGCGGTGTTTGCCGGTGTTCTCGTCCTTGCCGAAATCGTTCACCGTGAGCAGGCAGGCGTTCGAGCAGCCCTTGCAGCGCACGGTCTTGTGCGTGGGGGCGAGCGATTCGATCTGCTCGAGGGAAAGCAGCGTGGATTTGACCTGGGGAGCAGCGGAAGCCGATTCAACCTGCGGGGCGGTAGAAGCTGCGGACGAGCTACGCTCAGAAGCTGCGCAGCCTTCGCTCCGCTCGCCGGCGGCTTCCGCCTGGTCGGAGTTGAGGGCATGAGCTAGCTCCGCGGTGGATTCTTTCGCTTGCTCGGGATTGAATTCCGCCTGGTCGTGGCTGGATTCCAACGCTGCGACCTGCTTGCGATAGCGGTCGCGCGCGAGGAGCGCAGCTCCGTAGGCGCCCATGTTGCCCGCGATGTCGGGGCGCACGGCATGCACGCCCGCGAGCTGTTCGAACGCGCGCAGCACGGCATCGTTCAAGAACGTGCCGCCCTGAACGATGACCTTCGTGCCCACATCGTGCGGGTCGCGGATCTTGATAACCTTGAACAGCGCATTCTTGATGACCGAGATGGCCAGGCCCGCGGCGATATCGCCCACCGTAGCGCCTTCCTTCTGCGCCTGCTTCACGCGGGAGTTCATGAACACGGTACAGCGGCTTCCCAGGTCAACGGGGTGTTCCGCATGGATTGCCGTCTTGGCGAATTCGGAAACGTCCAGGTTCAGGCCTGTCGCGAAGCTCTCGATGAAGCTGCCGCAACCCGACGAGCACGCCTCGTTCAGCATGATATGGTCGATCACGCCATCCTTCACGCGCAGGCACTTCATGTCCTGGCCGCCGATATCGAGGATGAACTCCACGCCCGGAAGCATCTGCTGAGCGCCGCGCAGGTGCGCGACCGTCTCGATCTCGCCCGAGTCGACGCGCAGCGCCTCAAGGAGCAGCGCTTCGCCGTAGCCGGTGACCGTGGCATGCCCGATGGTGATGAGCGGTTCGCCCGTCTCGGCATCGACCGGCATGTCGTTGTAGAGCTTGGCGATGGCTGCCTTCGCGCACCCGAGCACGTCGCCCTTGTTCGACACGTAGTGCGACCAGAGGAGGCTGCCCTCCTCGTCGATGAGCGTCGCCTTGAACGTGGTCGAGCCCGCGTCGATGCCCAGGTAGGCAACGCCCGTGTAATCCATGAGACTCTCGCGCTTCACGCACTCGGCGGCATGGCGCTCGTTGAACTCGTCGAGCTCGGCGTCGCTTGCGAACAGCGGAGGCAGGCGCACGACCTCGGAGCCCTGGATGTCGCCCAGATTCTTCAGGCGATCGAGCACGTCGGAGAGCTTCTCGGCGCGCACGGTCTCGCTCGCCGCGCCCGCGATGGCGCAACCGCTTGCCACGAACAGGTGCGCGTTGTCGGGCACGATGCGGTGCTCCTCGTCGAGCTCGAGCGTCTCGTAGAAGCGTTTGCGCAGTTCGGGAAGGTATTGCAGCGGACCGCCCAAAAACGCCACGTAACCGCGGATGGGTCGGCCGCATGCGAGGCCGGAGATGGTTTGCGTCACGACGGACTGGAAGATGGACGCGGCGATGTCCTCCTTGCGCGCGCCCTCGTTCAAAAGCGGCTGCACATCGGTCTTCGCGAACACGCCGCAGCGCGAGGCGATGGGATAGATGGTGGTCGCATTCTGCGCAAGCTCGTTCAGGCCGCCCGCATCGGTGTTCAAAAGTGCCGCCATCTGGTCGATGAATGCGCCCGTACCGCCTGCGCAGGTGCCGTTCATGCGCTGCTCGATGCCGTTTTCGAAGTAGATGATCTTCGCGTCCTCGCCGCCGAGCTCGATGGCCACATCGGTTTTGGGGATGAAAGTCTCGACCGCGGTTTTGCTCGCGATGACCTCCTGCACGAACTCGATGCCGAGCCACTGGGCCAAAAGCAGGCCACCCGAGCCAGTGATGGCGATCGTCATGCGCTCATCGCCGAAGCCTTCGGCGGCCTCGGAGAGCACTTCCACGATCGTTGCGCGCACGTCAGCGTGATGACGGCGGTAAACCGAGTACTTGACCTGGTTGTTTTCGTCCAAAATAGCAAGCTTCACCGTCGTCGAGCCGACATCGATGCCAATATGGAGCGCGTCCTTCACGACGGGTTCCCCAACCGGAGTCGCATCAACCGTTGTGGTGCGGGGCGCGCAGCCCTCGCCCGAGCATGCGCTAAGCGACGCCTTCTCGTCCGCCGTCAATTCCTGATTGTTCATGTTTTCGTCTTCCATCGTTATCGCCTTCGTTTACAGCTTGATCGGATCGCCCGGTTTGATGAAGAAGAGCTTCATCGCGATAAGTGCCATGTCCTGGGAACTCTCGCGCATGCCCGTTTCGACCCAACGCGTGATGACCCCCAGATACGCGCTCGCGTAGAACGCGACGTAATACTGCACGAACGGCTCGGGATTGTTGCGGTAGCGCTCGTGCAGGATGGTCTGGATGATTTCGGTGCACAGTGCATCACGCACGCGGGGGCCGAAGCTCGGGTCGCCCTTAGGGCCCATCACCGCATGCAGGAAGTCGCCCTGTTCACGCAGGCAGTCGAACAGCTCCACCAAAAAGGGCATCGGGCGCTTGCTCACGCGATAGCGCATAACGTCTTTCAAGCCGATTGCCTGCATCTTGGCCTGAAGAGCCTCGAGTTCGGCCATGATATCGCCCTCGAGGGCACGAAGCAGCCCGTCTTTGTCCCCGAAGATGTTGTAGAGCGTGCCGCGGTTGAGCCCCGCGCGAGCGCACAGGTCGCTTGCGGAGAACCCATCGAGCCCATTTTCCTCCGTCAGCTCGATAAAAGCCTCGCGCAATGCCTGCTTCGAGCGCGTGATCCGCCGATCTTCGGAAGCGGCACTTTCGTTCGCCGAACATGCCATAAGCTCCACCCCCCATTCAACAATCCGACCAATAATAAACATATTGTTCAATAGTGTGATTGTAGCGAGCTGGCACGCGAATGGCAACGGATGCACGCCGTGTTTACACAGGTTTTGTATGGAGAAAGAGGGGCCGGCCAAGACGCAGCCGAATCACCTTCCCCCGCCGCTCCAAATCAGCGCCGTTTTCCCCGCTAAAACGGTGACGGCTGCCGTTTCCCCTCCGAAAAAAGGTATCCTGTTCGAAGAAATCAACAGCCCACGCGCAATTCAAAACGCCCATTCGCGAGAGGGAGAGCATCTATGCAAATCACACCTGCCGAAATCGCCGAAACCCTGGCGATGGTGAACAAGGAGCACCTCGACATCCGAACGATCACGCTCGGACTGAACCTGCGAGGATGCACCGATTCGGACATCGACACGATGGCTCGCAAGGTCTACGATCGCATGACCACCGCGGCTGAACAGCTCGTTCCCACCGCCGAACAGCTCGAACGCGAATACGGCATCCCCATCGTGAACAAGCGCATCTCGGTGACGCCCATCGCCGAGATCTGCGCGGCGACCGACGCCCGCGACCTGTCGCCAATCGCTGTGGCCATGGACAAGGCCGCGAAGGTCGTCGGCGTCGACTTCGTCGGCGGCTTCTCCGCCCTCGTGCACAAGGGCGCATCGCGCGCGGACAACAACCTCATGGACTCCATCCCCGACGCCCTCGCGGCGACCGACTTCGTATGCTCGAGCGTGAACGTAGGCTCGACGCGCGCAGGCATCAACATGGACGCCGCCTTCAAGATGGCGGGCATTGTGAAGAAGACCGCCGAAGCAACCGCCGACCGCCAGTGCATCGGCGCAGGTAAGCTGGTCGTTTTCTGCAATGCCGTGGAAGACAACCCCTTCATGGCGGGCGCGTTCCACGGCTCGGGCGAGGCCGACGCCGTCGTGAACGTGGGCGTCTCGGGCCCGGGCGTTGTGCGTTCGGTGCTCGCCAACATGCCGAAGGACGCCGACATGACCGCCATCTCGGAAGCGATCAAGGCGACCGTCTTCAAGATCACGCGCGCAGGCGAGCTCATGGCTCGCGAGGCGAGCAAGCGCCTGGGCGTGACGAAGGGCATCCTCGATTTGTCGCTCGCGCCGACGCCGGCCGAAGGCGACTCAGTCGCGGAGATCCTGGAAACCATCGGCGTCGGAAAATGCGGCGGCCCGGGCACCACGGCAGCGCTTGCCATGCTCAACGACGCGGTGAAGAAGGGCGGCGTCATGGCATCGTCGAGCGTCGGTGGGCTTTCAGGCGCGTTCATTCCCGTGTCGGAAGACGCCGGCATGATCCGCGCAGCCGAGACAGGCGCCCTTTCCCTCGAGAAGCTCGAGGCCATGACCTGCGTCTGCAGCGTTGGCCTCGATATGATCGCCATCCCCGGCGACACGTCGGTGGAAACGATCTTCGGCATCATCGCCGACGAGTGCGCCATCGGCATGATCAACAACAAGACCACCGCCGTGCGCGTCATCCCCGCCATCGGCAAGAAAGTCGGCGACCGACTGGAGTTCGGCGGCCTTCTGGGATACGCCCCCGTCATGCCCGTGAACGGGCACGCCGGCACCGTCTTCGCCCACCGCGGAGGCCGCATGCCCGCCCCGATCAACAGCTTGAAGAACTAGCGATTCGGCAGATTGTCAGTTCTCATACTGTGCGCCTGAGCGAGCACATCCCTACTCAATGGTTTTCCGAGCAGGGCTTTTGGGAAATATGACAAAAAAAGATGCGGGGCTTTCGGTATTCCGAAAGCCCCGCATTTTGTACCCCGCGCACATTCAACAACCGCCTACCAAGTAGGAGGAGCAACCCGAAACGGCTTCGAAAGCTCTTCCGACCCCCCAGTCGGCCCACACTCACCAGCAAGACCCTCCGCAAGAATTCCAACCATGTACAGCGGCAAATAGAGAATCTCTTTCCCTTGCTTTCCCCCCACCTCAACGTTTCCCTCAGAAAAGACAACGGCCCGAGGAATGTCGTATTCGGAAGACGACAACAGATTGTTCAGCGCACTATGTATCTTGTAATCCTTTCCAGACTTCACCTCAATAGGAAGAACTTCCGCCTCCTCGGTCTCAGCAATGAAGTCGACCTCTCCTTTGCGACTATGGTGGAAGTAGCGAAGTTTCACACCCATTGAGCTTAACTCTTGCGCCACGTAATTCTCGTACACAGCACCATAATTAACTCTCTTGGCGCCGATTAGAACATCAGCAGCCACCCCGAGTGGGTATCGGGAAAGCAACATCCCGCAATCATGAGCATACAATTTAAAGCGAGAAGGCTCTTCCGTTCGAGCCAGCATAAACTTCGGTTCAGTCACGTTCACCGCCTTCAGCACCGACTTTGCCCCTACAAGCCATGCGAAGTCATTTGCGTACCGCTCGAATTTTGCTTGTTTCTGCAAGGATTTCAGCTGAAATCGTTTATTCTCCTTCGCCAGTTGATTAGGAATTTCATCATATATAGCCTTAACCTGCAGCGCGCGATCGTTAGCATATTTTGATATGTCCTCCTTATACAAGCGGACCAAGCTGCCCTGCACCTCTCGAACCGCAGCCAAATCATACTGCGCGTCGATGTATTTCTGCACCGCTTCTGGCATCCCGCCCACAACAAGGTACAGACGGAACAGGTCGACCATCTTATCGTGCAAGCCGTCATCTACTGGTTTTTTTGCTAGGCAGCATTTCTTTATTCCATCGAGCAGCGATTGGGAAGCCCCTTGCGACCAGCAAAATTCCCGAAATGTGAGCGGGTACATATGAAGAATATCCATGTACCCAACTGGAAACGATTTTACATTGGTTAATTCGACACCCAGCATCGAACCAGACATGATGATGTCGAAACGGCCGTCGTCAAGCAGATATTTCGATAGAGTGACGATGTTCTGAGCCTTTTGCACCTCATCGAAAAACAACAAGGTACCCGAGCGCAGAACCTTATCGGCAAGCAAGGAGACGCGTTCGAGGACCTGCGTCGAACTTTTAGCGCCGCTCAATAGTTCGGCGGCCGTTTCGTCGCGAAGAAAGTCGACTTTTACGTAGTCGTCGTACTCAGCTTGAGCAAAAGACTCGATAAGATAAGTTTTGCCAGTCTGGCGGGCGCCATCGACCAGCAAAACCTTTCTCCTCGCACTGCTCTTCCAACGCTTCAAACTGTCGTATGCAAGTCGCTCAAGCATAGCGTCCTCTATCCCATTGCCTCTAACTCAACCAATTTTTAATCAATTATGCCTCTAAATCAACTAACTACTTCGCTAAATCGCCTCTAATTCAATTATTGCTATTTGGAAGATGCGAACGTCTTCGCCCACCGCGGAGGCCGCATGCCCGCACCCGTCAACGTTTCCCGAAAGCAGACGAGCACAACGCCACCACGCATTTTTTACACGCCCTATAGCGACAGGGCATCGACGACCTTGTCTTGTTCACGAGAAAGGGTGCCACATGACGACGGAAAAGAAATGCGTCGCTGGGCAAAACGGCCATTGCTGTTCAACCGTTGAACAGGTTAGCTGGAAGAAAGGAGGGCAGGGAATGCGTGATGAGCTTGCGAGTGGTTGGAAGGTTTCCCAAGTAGAAGCCCTCATCGATTTGCCCCGTCGCGATATTCAGCGCGCATGCTACGAAGGCCCGGGCGGAATCGGAATCGTTCGGCCGCAAAACACCTCATGGGGCTGGCGTGTGTACGAAGTGGCCGACGTGGCGAAGCTCTTCTTGCTGGCACAAGCCCGAAGGCGGTCGCAAACGCTCGAAGAAGCGTGCCGCGAGTTTACGCTGAGCGAAGACAAGACGGACTTGGCTAGCGCCCTCGAGCTATGCGAGCAACGTGCGCGAGACGCTCGCGACACCGAGGCTGGCGCTCTTATGGCAGCTCGTGCGCTGAAGTGCGCGCTTGCACATGAGGATCAATCAATCTTTGCCGGCTTGATCGATTCAGCATTTGGGGAAAGCGCTCGACGCACATGCGATGACCATGTCGCGCTGAAGCTTGCTTCAAGAGGCTTGCTTTCGGACATGCTCGAGGGAGTTGCCGACATTCACAAGGCGGGCAAGCTTCCGAGCTCAAACGAAGCGCAACGTATATGCACAACAGCATCAGGAGAATGTGCCCAAGCATGCGGGCTAACCCCACTCGATGCATGCGAGCTGCTTTCCCAGACGATAAACGCCCCAGGTGTAGCGCTTACCTGCGAGCTATGGCTCGGCCCCGCGACGCACTCGTTTGCGAATGCGTCGCTCGAAGCAACGCTAATCGGAATGGAAGAAAGCGCGTCTGGCAGACACGCCGAATAACAAGGAAGGACAGATAACCATGAGAAAGACGAATCGACTCGCAATGTGCGCGCTCGCAGTGGCGGTGTCCTGCATGTTTGCAGGCTGCACGAACACCGCTCAGCAAGCCGAAAGCGACGATGCATCCGCACAGCAAACGGTGCAAGGGGGCACAACGCCAGTCACAGCAGACGCGACGACGCTTGACGGAATCGTCGACGCTATTGAAAACGATTTCGAGACGACCGAAACAGATATCACGACAAAGCTTGACGATGCCAAAGCGAAGGCAGGCGGCTCCTACGCCGATTACGTCGAAAACAGTAGCATGCTTACGGATTGGTTAGCCGACGCGCAAGCCGAAACCGAAGCGCTGATTTCACGCACCGATGAGAATGCCGCGAAATACTACACATTGCTCGCTCAGCAAGCACCCACCATGGATTGGAACGACATAAGCGATTCCATGACGGCTTTCTATCGCGCGGTATACGATGACGCGTTCAGCAACTTGTATCGCTCGGTATACACCGATGCGTACAAAAACGTGTATCGCACATTTTACGATAGCGTGATGAAGGATGCCTACAATACCGTTTCCTACAAAGAAGCATCCGACGCGAAAAGTAGCGTGTATCGCGCAATCTCGGATGCTCAAAGCAGTCTGTATCGCACGATATCCGACGCCCAAAGCAATACATACCGCACCTATTCCGATGTGTATAGCGAGTTCTACAACGATAACTACGATTTGTCGAAAGTGCTTGGTGATTAGAGCTGAAGGCCCCATCAGCAAAGCGTTGAACGGGAAGCTTGATTCGCCGCTACGCAGGCGATCATCGAAAGCAAGGTATACACTGCTTAGAATTCGATAAGCGCACGCACCTCGACGCCCAAACTGTCGGCGATACGGCACAGCAAATCAAGCCCAATACTGACGCCGCCGTTCTCGATTTCCCAAATATGCGTTTGATTCGAGCCGGCCATCAGAGCAAGCTTGCGCTGGGAGAGGCCCTGCCTCTCCCGCTCGCGTCGAATTGCGGCACCGAGCATTCTTTTGCGTTCGCATGTATCCATGCCTGCATGGTATGGGGTAAAATCAAGTTGATGATATGCTATAGCAAGTCAAGAGCAAAAGGGCAGCTGATATGCACGTAGCGGTTCTGCCCTTTCGGTGTTTGAAAGAGGTTAAAGGTTAAAGACGACCGTTGTCGTTCGACGGCTACTACAGCCCGCCGAATTAAACCGAAATGGTCGTTGTTCAGCGTATGATGGGAACCGCATGCATCTACTCGTCGCTACAAAGAAGGCAAAGAAATGGGAATCAATCCAGCCAAATCAATCGGCCACGTTGCCACGGCTGCGGGAAAAGGATTAAAGCAGACCGCCAAGGCAGTGGGCGGTGGTGTTTCTCGAGCCGGCAAAAAAGCCGCCGAAGTTGCCCAAAATGAGGTCTCACCCGCCCTCCAAGACGGTGTCAGCAAGGCGATGCAAACGGCAAATCAGCTGACAACCATCACAAAGAAAAAGCTGTTTGGTCCCATCAGCAGAGAATGCGTCGAGTCTGGTACATTTGCGCTTCCTCAAATGATAGAGATTATGAGCGCAAGCAATAAGCGACCGATCGATCTGGAATTCGAGGCAATTGGCTGGAAAAGCACAGAAGGGAAACTCGAAGTCTTACATATCTACGAGGATGACCTTGATGCGATTCACTGCGAGTTCTATCCCGCTGCAGCCTCCAAAGCCGGCTCGATTTATTACGTCGACCAATTAAACGCGCACCGATATGTCAACCTTGCGAAATATCTAGACGTTATTACCGAGGAAAAGAAAGCCGAGTTACTGAATATCGCATATCGGCTCGGCGCTAAACATTGTCATCTCGAATGCCGCGAAGAAAAGCTGAGCGTAAAATCGGGAAAAGCAGGAGGAAAAGTATCCTCGAAATTCCACGTCGGCGAAGCAACAGTCAATGTGACGCGATCAGGAGAGATTGAAGGAGCGCTCGATAGGTACGATGCGACAATAACTCTATTCTCACAGGAGTATAGCGGCAACGACAATCCCCAGTACCCTGAATTGCATTGGTACGAGCACGACCCGAAGATACTGCAACTCATAGAGGCACGTTGCGATGAGTCCAATGAACTCAAATGTTACCGAGCCGAGATTAGCGACACGCAGACGGTAACATTTGACCTGAGTACTGCAATCAATGTAGACATAGCGCTTAAGAAACTAGGCGCTGCAACAAATTTTAAATTTGAGGGACAAGCTCGTAACGAGAAGCGTCGAAAGTTGACATTCGTTGTTGAGTTCTAAGACATGCTGGTTCTCGAGAAACTCATCATTTCTAGACACAGCTTGGATAGTCTCCCATAGGATGGATTGAACTGAAAATGACAAAAGATACCGCGAATAAGGAGCGCTCCAGTCAAGGCAGATTCCCAGCAAGACAACTCGGGATGTATTTTACCAAGGCCGTCCTTCTTGTCGCTCTGGTATACCTTCTCAGCTTAGCTCTGCCCGCAATGCCCTCACCCGTCGTTGCTTTGTTTTGGATTGTGTTTACGATCATGTCGATGTTTGGAGTTCTATACCAGGCATCGATTGATAAGGCCAATAGGCAACAAAAATTCGTCACGGGCGGAATTGCAGCTCGAGTCAACAATGGACGATCCATCAGGCTCATTGCTAGCTTCGCTTTGTCAGCATGGCTCACAGCAAGCCTTTTACTTGAATCTCCGAAATGGGATATAGCTGAATGGGCTCTTATCATGACTGCTGTTCTGTTTTATCCACTTGTGAAAATCATCATTCGCAAACGGACAATTCGTGAATATGAGCAGGTTTTCGAGACAGCGGGCACATTATTCTGGACCAGCATAATTACGTCCATACTACTTTGCGCTGGATATGCCGTATGTAGCGCCTTCAGTTTTGGCATAGCTCAACCGCAGACGAGCTCGACAGTGTTCGATGCCCTCGTTGCAACGCCTCAACCGTTTAAGAGTGCCTCTTCAGCATTGCTCCAAGAGGCGGGAACTGGCATCTGGATTTCTGACAGCATCATTCACTACGGTATTACGCAACTTTCTCAAGCGCCATGGCCAGCTTGCGTCGCCATTCGCGTGGCGCTATGCGCAAGCGCATTCTTCGGTATGGCTAACCTTCTAGGCGTGTGCTCGCTATCGCATGGAGAACTGCGCAAAGTGTTCATTCCGACCGACGCTATCAAAAATAATAACACTCATACACCCTTGAAGAAGCGCTACATTATTCTGACGGCTTTCCTATCTACAACCTTAGCAATTGGTTTTTTATGGGCAGATGGCAAAACCGATCAAGCCATGCAAACCGAAGGTGGCACTGCATTGCAATCGCTCGCTCGCCAGCTAGCGGGACAATCGATTTATATAATCGACGGAAAGTACTATGATCAGGCGAAAATCGACGACTTGGCTTTATCGCTTACAACCGACCAGGCTCGCTTTTACGACATGGCATTCACTCTGAGAGATTCAGCGGAAGACGTATATACAACGCTCGATGGAAATGTCAATAGCTTCCTTGATTGGTATTTCAGCATCGCAATAGACGAATCAGTACGATCAAGCATTCCCGCCGACAACGTGCAACAGGCCCTCGAAAACCACTTCTACACAATTGTTGCGGCAGACGAGGATGAGCAAATTACCAAGGAGGTGAAAGATTATCTCCAGGCTGCATCTGACTTGAAGACGAAAGTCGATACCGGTTATAGCCAGGCCGAAGTCCCCAGCGAAAACTACGCCAACCTACCCAACTGGTTTGTTGAAGCAAAAGAAATCACAGATGCGCAAGCTTTAGATTCCTGCAGACAACAAGCCGAGCACGCGCTTGACGCCGCGTACGATTCAGGTTTGACAAGCGCCTTCGCTGAAGGAGACTCCCTGTTGGAACACCAATTTAAGAACCACGTATACGAAAACGATCCTTTCGAAACATGGGCCGAAAAAACCAGCAAAGCCATCAATGGAGACATCCCGTCCAACATCGAAAGCTATTTTTCGAGCGTCTTCCAAAATGGGAAAGACAGCTACTGTTCCGAAATTAAGGACCAGCTTGAAAAATGCAGAGGGGAAATCAAAAAACTTTCGGAAGGAAACATGACATTGGCGTGAAGAAAGGTTATGGAGCAGGAATCTCTTTTTGAACAGGTTTCTTTCTAGGATCGATAGGCCTTGTCGTCATGCTCGCTCTCAAAGACAAGAATCATACGAAAACAGCCCAGACCTCATCCGTCGAGTCAGTTGCCGACGAAATCATCAACTACAAGCAACTGCTCGATGAAGGAATAATCACTGAAGAAGAATTTTCTGCAAAAAAGGGCGCACGGTTGCTTCTGATGCAGCCGTGCGCCCTGCATTCCTCATCTAGCGAAACTTCAGCACGTATCCGCAGGTCGGGGGTAAGTGTTTCCCGAACAGTGCCGCCGCGGGCGTCAAGCGCCGGCAGCGCTCGCATCGCGTAAAGCGCTCATCGTACACGCGGCACAACCGCGAGTCCTCGTCGAGGAACTCGCACGGCGCCGAGAAGTCGATGCCGACAAAACCGTCTTCACCGACCTCCCGCTCATAGCAACACATTCCGCAGCGCAGGCACGCATTGTCCCACGAGCCGTCGAACCATGCCCGCAGCGCCGCAATCGGCTTCGACATCGTCCGGCTAGTCCCGCGTCAGCTTGCGATGGAGGCGATGCGGCTTCGAGGCCTCCTCGCCCAAGCGCTCGATGCGGTTCTTCTGATAGCTGTCGAAGTTGCCCTCGAACCAGAACCAGTTGCCCGGGTTCTCGTCAGTGCCTTCCCACGCGAGGATATGCGTGGCAATGCGGTCGAGGAACATACGGTCGTGGCTCGTCACGACGGCACATCCGGGGAACTCGAGCAGCGCCTTCTCCAAGCTGGAAAGCGTCTCGACGTCCAGATCGTTTGTGGGCTCGTCGAGCAGCAGCAGGTTGCCGCCCTGCTTCAGCGTGAGCGCCAAATTCAGGCGATTGCGCTCGCCACCCGAGAGAACGCCGGCGGGTTTTTGCTGGTCAGAACCTTTGAAGCCGAAGCTTGCCACGTATGCGCGGCTCGGCACCTCGGTCTCGCACACCATCATGTAGTCGAGCCCGTCGGAGACCACTTCCCACACGTTCTTCTTGGGATCGATGCCCTCGCGCCCCTGATCGACGTAGGAGAGCTTCACCGTCTCGCCCAGCTCGAGCGTACCCGAGGTCGGCTGCTCCTTGCCGACGATCATCTTGAAGAGCGTGGACTTGCCCACGCCGTTCGGGCCGATCACGCCCACGATGCCGTTGCGCGGCAACTCGAACGACAGGTTGTCGATGAGCACGCGATCGCCAAAGCTCTTGCAGAGCCCATCCACCTTGAGCACGTTCGCACCAAGGCGCGGACCTGCGGGAATGTGGATCTCGGTGAAGTCGACCTTCTTCGATTGCGCAGCTTCGGCCACCATCTGGTCGTAGCGCTCCAGACGTGCGCGGCTTTTCGCCTGGCGCGCCTTCGGGGACGAGCGCACCCACTCGAGTTCCTCGGAAAGGCGCTTCGCCAGCCTCTCGTCCCGCTGCTTCTGCGACGCCAAGCGCGCGGCCTTCGTCTCGAGGTACGTGGTGTAGTTGCCCTTGTAGGGGTACAGATGCCCGCGGTCGACCTCGCAGATCCACTCGGCCACGTTATCCAGGAAGTAGCGGTCGTGCGTGACGGCGAGCACCGCTCCTTGGTACTTGTGGAGGAACTGCTCGAGCCACAGGACGGACTCAGCGTCCAAGTGGTTCGTCGGCTCGTCCAAAAGCAGCAGGTCAGGCGCCTCAAGCAGCAAACGACAGAGCGCCACGCGCCTGCGTTCGCCGCCAGAGAGCACGTTCACCGGCATATCGGGGTCGGGGCACTGCAGCGCGTCCATCGCCTGCGAGAGCTGGCTGTCCAAATCCCAGCCGTCAACTGCGTCGATAGCATCCTGCAGCTCGCCCATTTCCGCCATGAGCGCGTTGAAGTCGGCGTCGGGCTCGGCCATGAGCCCGCCGATCTCGTTAAAACGGTCGATCTTCGCCTTCACGTCGCCGAACGCGAGCTCGATGTTCTCGAGCACCGTCTTGTCCTCGTCGAGCGGCGGCTCCTGCTGGAGGATTCCCACGGTGTAGCCGGGCGTGAGGCGCGCCTCGCCGTTGGAGACCTCCTCCATGCCCGCCATCAGCTTCAAAAGCGTGGACTTGCCCATGCCGTTCGGGCCGACCACGCCGATCTTCGCGCCAGGGTAGAACGACAGCGTGACGTCGTCCAAGATCACCTTGTCGCCGTGCGCCTTGCGCGCCTTGTACATCTGGTAAATAAATTCGGCCATTCGATAGACTCCCTATTGTCCTGGTCATTGCATACGTGAGGCATATTGTATCAAGCAAACGTCCGCTACAGCTCGAATGCCTCCAAATCATCGGGCACGTGGAGGTTGCCGCCGTACACGCTGCGGCCTTCGGCAAGGTAGCGTTCCTTGCGATGCGCCAGGTCGTCATCTTCCGTATGGTAGAGCACGAGGTTCTCCACACCGAGATGCTCCGCCGTCGCACATGCCTCGTGCACGGTCCCATGGTGAATCGGGTGCGGATTGTAACGATCGATGTCGGTATGGCAGCAGTAGGCCTCGTGGACAAGCCACGTCGCCCCTTCGACATGCGAGAAGTTCTCGCTGGTCAGAGGTTCGTCTCCGCTGCAGGCGAGCACCTTGCCCACGGAATATTCCATAGCGAACCCGAACTGCTTAGCAGAGCCGGTCGAGCGGATGTCGAAAAAGGTCACGGGGCGCCCGAGGATCTGCGCCGTGTCGCCGCCTTCGACCGCATGTAGGAACACGCGCTTGCCGATAAACGCCGACTCGCTCGGACGCAAGAGCATGTGTGCCAGCTTATCGGCGGCCGCCACGACCTCATCGTTTCCCCAGAAGTGGAATTCCCCCTGATAGTTGCCACATTCCATGCCGTAGCACACCACGCGGAGAATCCAAACGGACCCGAGCAGATGATCGACGTGGGTATGGGTGACGAACAGATCGTGGATGGAATGCCAATCGATGCCCGCCCGCTCGAGCTGGGTCAAGATGCCGTTCCCGCCGCCCGCATCGACGAGGAAGGTGCGGCCCGGCGCCTTCCCCATCGCGTCGTCCTGCAGCGCGAAGCACGCGTTGTAGCATTTCGTCGCCAGCGCGTGGCCGGTGCCGAGCATCGTCAACCGCATGGTAAAACCCTTTCGCTTCATGCCTTCAAGGCCTTTCGAGAATAGCCGAAGCCCTCCGAGAAAATCCGCTCTCGGAAAGCCTCATCCGGCGGACCCCGGCACCTTTCGGGATAATCCCGGCCCCCTCCTGGATGAGGCCTTCGACATTATCCCCTGGCAGTCAGCGCCTTCTCGAAAAAGACGTTCAAGCTTCCCAGAAGAGTCTTTCGGCCCCTTCGGGAAGCCCTGTCAAAAAAGAAGGCGCCGCTTTGCAAGCGTGAACTGCCTCCCATTTCTTGGACACGAGAAATGGGAGGTTTTCTTATGCGCA
>OLNW01000511.1_pt1 | contig 45863 bp, 55 predicted proteins | sample 1672121 | NCBI WGS metagenome assembly OLNW01 (sample SAMEA3136648, study PRJEB25190) | human gut metagenome
GACTTTTTCTTTTAATATTAATATTTAATATATATTTTACTTGCAGAATTCACTGTAATTCCAGCTTTGGGAATTTGTTCTTTTATAATTATATTGTCTTTATCTAATTCCTCTGAATCATTTTCTATTATAACCATTTCTAGAGAATTATCCTTTAATATTTTTTGAGCCTCACTAATTGTTTTTTCTGTTATATCTGGCACTTGTACTTGCTCTATTTGTTCAACTTCATCTGTATTTCCTTGTGTTACTTCTAAATATGGCAATATCTCACTAAATACTTGCCCTCCTACTGGTGCTGCTACCCCTCCTCCTTGTGTTATGCGCCGTTTATTGCAGTCAAATATTTATAAAAATAATTTAACAAAACTGCTAAATTTCAACATTTTAAAGGTTAAAAGTAACTTCAACTCTTAAATCTGAATAAACTTCTATCCTCTTTATAATTTCTTTTAAAAATTCATTAGTAAATTCTTTTCCATTTTTATAGTTTTCTATTATTCCTTTAATTCTTTCTTCATTTATATTACTATTGTGATTTTCTTCGAATTCTTCTATTTTTGATTTTATAGAATTTATATCTGACTTTATTTTTTCATATTGTTTTTTAAATTCTTCAATAGTTATAGTTTTATCACATTTTTTATTATATAAAATACTTTTTCTTCGTTCTAATTTTTCAATTTCATTCTTTAGATTTTTAATATTTTTGTATTCTTCACTATTCTGTTTATAATAATCAATAACTTTATTAGTTGTTTGATTTACTTCAATAAAACTTAATCTCTTTTGGACTTCTGCAATTACTATTTCATTTATATGTTTTTCATTTATAAATGTTTTATTTTTACACCTTTCTGGTCTTTTATATACCATACTACATTTAAAACCTGCACTATCATATAAATATTTTTTTCTATCTTTAGATTTAAATAATTTATATTGATACTTTGATTTACAATGTCCACAATAAAGTAGATTCTTTAACAAAAACTGATATGTTGTGCCTTTCTCTTTATGTTTATTATCTTTTATTTCCTGTACTCTATTATATTGTTCCTTACTAATTATTGCCTCGTGCGTATTTTCTTTTATAATCCAAGATTTTCTATCTTTATTTATTTTACAAGTTTTTTTCATATAGTTTGTTATATACTTGTTTGTTACCGTATTACCACAATAAAACGGATTTGATAAAATTGTATTTATAGTTTCTGGACTCCATTTTTTACTTGCATTTTTCATTTTCATATATCTACTAGGATTTTTTATTTTTTTATCATTTAAAAAGTCTGCAATTTGTGAGCCTGTTTTTCCTTGTATATACATATTAAATATCATTTTTATGTTTTCTGCCACATCTTCATCTATTTCAATTTGATGCTTATCCTCTTTTTTCTTCTTGTATCCATAAGGCGTATAATGTTCAACATATTGTCCATTATCCCTCATTGCCTTTTTATTTGCTCTTACTTTTTTTGATATATCTGCAATGTAATATTGATTTGCTATTCCTCGTAACATTATTGTATCATCTATTTCATACCTTTCTCCACTGTCTAAAAATTCTGTAACTGAAATAAATCTTACATCATTATCTGGGAAAAATTTTTCTGTGTACCATCCTGTTTTATTTTTATCACGAGTTAAACGACTAATATCTTTTACTATAACCATATTGATATATCCTCTTGATATATCAAGCATCATTCTATTTAGTCCTGGTCTTGAATCTAATATTCCAGAATAACCATTATCTTCGTACTCTTCAATTATTTTATATCCGTTTTTTATTGCATAATTAGTTGTAATTTCCCTTTGTGCCTCAATGCTATTATTTTCTTCTGGATGTTCTCTTGATAATCTCAAATATATTCCTGCTCTATAATCTTTCATTTTATAACAACTCCTCAAAGATATTATATTTATAGTTTATATAAACATTATTTTCATTGTCTATTTGTATATCGTGAACAATTTCTGTTATAATATCTTTTTTTATTCCTTTCATATTTAACAATTCTTGGACTATCTCATTTAGTTTCTTTTCACTTAAAACAGGTTTTGTCTTTTTTTCTTGTTCTAATAATTTTATTTCCTCTTTTACTCTATTCCTTTGTATTGTTTTTTCTTGTTGGAATTTTTTATAGTCTTCTTGATCAAGCAATTCATTTTTATAGTCTATATATAATTCTCTAATATCTTCTTCTGTTTTCTTTAATTCTTTCAAAAGTATTTCCATATTATTATCATAATTTTTATAAGCACTTTCATAATTTTGTTTACAAATTAGTTCTTTTATTTTTTCTTCATTTATTAATTTTTTTACTATTGTTTTCATATTTTTGTAAACAATAGTATTAAGAGTTTCTTCATCAAATCCTCTACTACCTTTTATACATTCTTTTCCCTTATACCTTTTCAAGCCGTTTAAACAACATATCTTTTTAGATTTTATTACATCTGGATTATCTCTTTTGTATTCTACTTTTAAAGTCATTTTAGCACCACATTCTTTACATTTTACAATTCCATTTAGTTCCCACTCGTGTTTTTTTCTTTTTATATTTTTATTTATTGAACGCATTACTTGAACTTCATAAAATAATTCTTCTGATATTATTGGCTCGTGCGTATTATAGACAATTTTCCATTCATCTGGAGGTATGTATTTTACTTTTTTAGACTTATAACTTAAATTTATTCTTTTGCCGTATTCCAAATGTCCCAGATAAACCTTATTTTTTAGCATTCTTCTTATAGTTTCTTCTCTCCAACAATATCTTTCTTCGCCATTATATTTTCCGATTTGTAGGACTAGAAACCTTGTCATTTTCTAACCCCTCTGCGATTTTCTTTATTGATTTTCCACTATGGCATTCTTCAAAAATTCTTCTTACAATTCTAGCCTCATTTTCTTTTATGACTAATTTATGTTTGTCCTCTTTACTTTTTTTATATCCATAAGGTGCTATTGAGCCTAAAAACATTCCTTTCTCTTTTCTAGCCCAAACACTAGATTTTATTTTTCTTGAAATATCTTTACTATACCAGTCATTTATTAAAGTTTTAAATTGGATCATATCATTATTTGAGTTTTTTACTCCTGTATCCACATTGTCTAAAACCGATATATATCTTATATTTCTTTCAAGAAAATATAATTCTATTAAATAATTTGCCTCATAACTGTTTCTCGAAAGCCTTGATAAATCTTTTGTAATAACTGTATTTACTATTCCATTGTTTAAATCTTCTATCATTCTTTGAAAAGATGGTCTGTCTGTATTAAGTCCTGTATATCCATCATCTATATAATAATCAACTATATAAAAATCTTCTCCTAATTCTTCTACCTTTTTATTTATAATGTTTTTTTGACTAATTATACTATCACTTACATCTTTATCACCATCTTCCTGTGATAATCTCAAATATGCTGCAACGCTATATTTTTTGTTCATTTTCAACACCTCTTTATTCGGAGGTATATATATTTGATAATTCAATTATATATTTTCATAATATTTATTTCTAATGTGTGATTTTTATTTTTTCATACTTGTATTGATTTTTGATAATGCAAATTTGCACAAAACATTATACAATTTTTCTACATTGTTCGGATTATCCACATTTTTTGATATTACTGTGTATTTTTTATTATCTATCTCATACACTTCTATTTTTTCTCTTTCATTTTTTTGTATCATAAATATACACCTCCTGTTTTTCTTTTAAACAATATTAGGAAATCCAATAATTTATGCTAACTATTTTTCCTTTCTTTCTACAAACTCGACTGCATTATCTGGAGAGTATATTTGCATTTCAAATACAAACATATTTGTAATTTCATCTTCCGTTAAACTTTTATTTTCAAAATTCAAATTGCTAAAAACAATATAGCCATAAGCAATTGCTTGTCCAATTGATAACCCCCAATAATTTTTTATTTTTTCCAATGATTTTATATTTACATTTTCTAAAACATCCTTGTTTTTAATGTTTTTTATGAACACACTTGTCAATTTATCAATTAAATTTTTTCCATTTTCTCCAATTACTTCCTTTGATGCAATTAAAAGATGTGCTAATACCTCTTTTGGTGAATATACTTTATTTTTTATTTCATTATATTCATTAAATTCCATATTTCATCTATCCTTTCAAAAAAAGAAGTAGATCAATACCTACTTCTTAAAATTTTTCTATTCCCAACGCAACTAAAATTTTCTGTTCAATTTCACGCATTGTTTTTCTATTTATAATTCCTATTTTTTCTTCTAATCTATTCTTGTCTATAGCCCTTATTTGTTCTGCTAATATTATCGAATCAAATTTTATATTTCCAAATGAACTTAAAAAATAATGTGTTGGTTGATTCATTTTAAATCTAATTTCTTTTGTTAATGGAACTACTATCGTAGTTGGACTGTATTTATTTCCAATATTATTTTGAATTATTATTACAGGTCTAACTCCAGTTTGTTCACTTCCTATTGTTGCATCTAAATTAGCATAAAATATATCTCCCCTTTTTATTTTTTTTTGCATTGCTTTTTCCTTTCTTGATTTTCTTTATAATTTTCTAAATATTTCATTTGTTCTTGATTCTCTATTTCCTTTTCCTCTGCAGTTTTTATTCTATCAGCACCCAGTATTATTAAATATGTAAATATTGCTATTGATAAGAATATAATTATAAATAGTATTATTGATATTTTATAAATCATAATTTCAACCTTCTTTTATAATGAAGGCTATCTCGATATAAGATAGCCCCTTATTCATTTTTATTTACTCTTTCCTTAATTCATTAGATGGCAATTTGCTAAATTGCTCCATAGGAATTCCACCTGCCTGTTACTAACAGACTTGCATTCAAGGCGTGGGACGGTTCTATCTCGCTCGTGCTATGACTATGCAAAAGTATCATTCTATCAAATGTCTTCGCCTTATTAGTAGCAACCTAATATTTAAGTAGTTTGGTTTTGTTTCCATTCTTTAACTGGCTCAATTTGATAGTGTATCTAACGAATTTTTATTCACTTTTCAAAGTTCAATCGAAAGGATAAAAAATACCCCCTCACTTTTTGAAAGGAAAAAATAAGGGGGTTGTTAAAAAAAATTTTAATATTTTAATAATTTTTTCAATTTTTCTAATATTTTTCGTTCTTTATACAATACTGTCCCATACGAAACTCCTATAACTTTTGCATAATCTCTTAATGATTTCTCATCATAAAACAATGCTTTAATTATTTGATATTCCTCATCATTTAATTGTAATAAAGCCTCTTTTAATTGTTCTATTTCAATTTTTCTTTCTACTTCAAAATCAATGTCTATATCTTTATCTTTCAATATATTTTTTTCTCTAATTTCCATATCTTCTGATATTTCATCTATTGAAATAAACTTGATCTTTTTATTTTTCTTTTTAATATACTTATTTCTTTCAATTTCTTTATAAAAGTCTTTATATTCTTCTAATGAAACTTCTATTAGGGTCTTTTGAATTGGAATAAATTTTTTATTTATATATGTATTGTCATTTTCTCGTCTTTCTTTTAATTCCTTATATGTAATTTCTTCATAATAACCTTTTCTTATTTTAATAAAGCATTTTGCATTATCTTCCATTTTCTTACCTCCGTTCAATTTTCAAAATTCAAATTGAACAGAAGTCGGTGGACTATGATTTCCACTACATAAAATTATCAAGGCATACAAAAAAAAGTCGAAAATATCCAAATGAATATTTTCAACCTTTTTTAATACACAGTTATTCTTAATATCACGCATCAATGATAATTTCACTTATAACCACACTCCATAAGCGTAGTAATAAGGAAAAAACTACGCAACTATTTTTTTCACTTATTTTCTTCCTTTGAAATCTTTAAAATAGCGAGTGTTTTTTGAATATTACCATTTGAGCAAAAAAGCACACAAGTAATCTATTTTTTAATACATTACTTATGTGCTTTATAATTCAAGTTTGATTTTAGTAAAATCCATCTTCAATACCTCTCAATACAAAATAGTTATAGTTCCTTTGTATTTTAATGGATTTTCTCATTTGCAACCTTCGACATAATATCACATTTTCCTTGCGAAGTTTGTCGAATTTTGTGAAAGTATAAAAATCTTTTACAAAACTAAAAATTTTGCCTTTTAAATATAAAATTCTATGGTTTTATAAATTTTTTGTAAAAATACTACATATTTTTTAATTTTTTTACAAAAATATATTTTGCACGACATTCGTGCAAGGTTTTAATATTCTTATAATACAATACAAAAAAATAGATTTGATGAAAGGAGTAATATTTTTAATGAGAATAAAAAGAATTAATTCTAAATTAAATGTTATTGGGCAAAATGTGAAAAAATATAGAACTCAAATGAATTTAACACAACAAGAACTCTGTAATAGATTAGATTTATATGGATTAAATTTATATCATTCTGACATATACCTTATTGAATATAACAAAAGAATTGTTAGAGATTATGAAGCACTTGCACTTGCAAAAGTATTTGGCATATCTTTAGATGAATTATACGCAGGAGCAGATGAAGAACTAAATTAAAGAGCCCTAGAAAAATTTTTATATTTCTTAAAGGCTCTTTATTTATGAACAAAATATTTATTTTAATAATAATGATTTCAATTTATCAAAAAATGATACTTTCTTTTTACTATTTTCCTCATTGTTTCCAATTCCTTTATATCCATATATAAAACTACTTCTTTCTGTTATCTTTACACTTTTCAATAATTTTTTTATTCCATCATAATTTATATTAGGATATTTATTAAATTTTCCAACAATATTTTGATTTTTAAATTCAGGGGTATATGAAATAACTATAAACTTTGGAACTAGATATTTTTCAGAATATTCTTTTATTATTTCGTAGCCACCTGCATTTTTTTCACCTAGTTCTCCTCTATAAATATCTGTTATTACCACATCTGGTTTTAATTCTTGTATTTTTTGTCTTTCTTCTTCATTTGATAAAGCATATCCTACTATTTCATAATCTTCATTTTCTTCATTCATATTGGATAATATTTCCTCTACCATTTTTTTTTCATCATCTGCAATCAATACTTTCAATTTTCTATTTAAAAGATATTGACTATAATTATCTTCAGATTCATTTTTTTTCTCCATAATCTCCTCCGTTTCTTTGCACGATATTCGTGAATTGATAGTAAAAAAAATTTTATTTAAAAACAAGATAATGAAATCATTAAATCTTTCTATATGTTATTATACTACTTTCATTCTTCAAGTCAACCCGTTCAGTAGTCAAAATAACTCTTTTGTAGTTATATCAACAAAAGAAAACTTTTCGACAAAATTCTACATTTTCCTACAAAATCAAAGAAAAACTAGGTTTTCCTAGTTCTTCAAATTCTTTATTTTTCGCTATTTAAAGCATTATATATAGCGATATTTATCAATTTAAAAATAGATAGTCCATATTTTACTTTTAATTCTTCTAATTTATTATAAGATGTTTCCCTTATTCCAAAATTATGTGCTTCAACAATTTCATTTTCTGATTTTTCATAAACATTTACATTTTCAGTTTTTATCATTTCAATAATGGCTACATTTACTAACTTGTTTATTGATGCATCATATACTTTGGCTAATTTCTCAAGTTGTTCAAATAAAGTATTATCTATTTCTATTCTTCTTCTAATAAGATTATCTTTCTTTAGTAAATACTTATCAAAAGTATTCATTTTATACCACCTCGTAACACTATTATACTGTCCTTTTATCCGTATTTTAATTCCCACGCAGTAGTTATTTTGACTATTTTATGGTATATAAATGAACTTTTAATTTAGTTTTCTCTTTTTTATATTGATCTTACATCATTTCTTTTAAATCTTGAAGTATATCTCCGTATTTATTTGCCTCACTATTTATATATTTTTTACTCTGACTAAAAATATGATTTGCAATTATATTATACATTCCCTTTGTTTCCTCAGCATTGTAATCTTTATCTTCCAATACTATATCTGCTTGTTTTAGTAAATTTCTTTTATTCTCATCATATTTTTTATACCAATTCATTGCTCTTCTCCCTTTTTCTCGTTATCATTTAAAATCGAATTTTATTATAGCACATATTTATTTTTTTGTCTTTTATTATAGTAAATTTTGTAAAAAATATAGCTACTATTTTCATACTGTAACTATTCATTATACCACTCCTTTCAATATTTAACTTATGATAATAAAACCCTCCTTTCAATATTTTTATATAATTTAAACTTAAAATTTTATCAAAAATTGTTAAAAGTTAGAAAAATGAAAAAAAATGTATTTTTTTAAGACAAAAATTCATTTTATTTTATCTAATAATTAGGTGATGAATATGTATAATATACTTATGATAGAAAATATTAATAATAAATCTATATTTATACTAAATTTACTTTCTTCTGAAATCCCAGAAGTAAAAATTTTTAAAATAACTTCTAACATTGATGAAATTTCTAAAGTATTAAAAAATCATTTAGTAGATTTTGTAATAGTAGATAAAAATATCGATAATTTCAAAAATATACTTGCTTGTATAAGATTATATTCTTACGAAAACTATCTAATTATTATTAATAATGAAATATCATCATGCATAAATAAGATTAAAAATTTTATATTTCCTAGTTTAAATACAAATGACACATTAAAACAACTTATAAATATTGAACTTAAAAACTTGAATTATAATTTTTCATATCTTGGTACAAGATATTTATCTGATGCTATATATGAGGCATATTATAGATGTAAAGATTTTGATATAAATTTAAATACAGATATTTATCCTATATTATCTAAAAAATATAATAAAAGTATAAATAATATAAAAAGCAATATTTATTATTCTACTAATATGATGTATTATGATATTGAAGCAAATAAGTTAGGAAAAAGTATTGGATTAAATATTGATTTCAAACCTAAATTAAGAGATATTATGATTTTAATATTGCAGAAAATTTGCAATCATAAAAATTGAGAGAGGACTAATAAGTCCTCTCCTTTTTTAGTCAGGGGCAATTTTGATATTGATTTACATTACTACACTACTCTTATTCAATTTTCCAATTACACTAATGCAAAATCGTAAGTAACAAACAAACTCCTGTATGGTCCAGGTGGTGTTGCATTATACGTACTTGCATCATAGTATACCTGTATTTTTTCCTCATTCGGATTTACAGGTAGCCTACCAGTATTAAACGTACCTGTACCATCTGATCCTGGATAGAATACTCCCGAATAGATAATCTTGTTATCTCTGCAACGTTTTACTTTTACGGTCAGTTTTACTAAACCATTGTAATTATCTGCTTTTCTGAAATATCCATTAATCCAGAATTCATCAGCTGAACCGAGTCCCTGTAAAGTTTTTACAGGTGTCCAGTTGTTATTTGTAAAGGTCATCTCTCCAGCAAACTGCTGTGTTCCCGGTCCAAATGTACTAGGTCCTGGTTTTGAATATGCAAAAGCTGTTGTTGCAAACATTGCACAGCAAAGCAAACATGCTATAAAAGCTGTACCCATTCTCCGTATAATTTTACTCATATAAGCCTCCTTTACGCCCCTGACTATATAAAAATAATACAATTTGTATTATTTTTATATTCAACTAATGCTTTTTGCAATAGTTGAATATATTATACAATATTTAATTAATAATATTCCAAAAAGTTAGAAAAGTTAGAAAAGTTATTAAAATATAAGAAAGATAGAAATTAATCTATCTTTCTTTCTAATTCTATTATAATATCTTCTCCATTATAATTCATATGAATTTTTAAATTATTTGTTGCTGTATATTTATTTAAATTAAAAGTTTGCCAATGTATTAAATAATTCATATCAATAAAAGAATAACCTGTATCTTCACTTGTACTATTAGAAGGATAATATCTCTCTCCTTTATCATTTTCAATATATTCATCTTTAAATTTCCTACTATTCTCAAATTCTTCTATTGTCATATTTTGTTCTCTTTCCAATTCTTCTTGTATCTTTCTATCTTTTGTTTCCTCATCATCAGTTAATTCGTATGGTAAAGTAGGTTTTTCATTCGTGGTAATTTGCATTTTTGTTGTTGTCTCTGAAACTGTTACTTGATCTACTTTGATTTTATCACTACTACAACTTTTTACTATATATACTAATTCTTCTCTATTATAAAATTTTTCTGGAACATCATATTTTATTATCCAATTTCCATTTATTATTGTATCTTTATCCTTTTCAGAACATAAAATATTATTTATATTAATCAATATTTTTTTACTTTTCGGATACTTATTTGAATAGAAATTATAAACTAAATTAATTGAATCTCCGTTATTTGATTTTATGAACGTATTACTTCCAGAATTTATATAATTTTCGTTGTTTTCTTTCCACTTATATTCTAAATTATTGTCTTTACAATATTTTTCAAAAATATCTCTGTCTTCACAATATAATATATTATTTTCTTCATCTGTTATAATCATATCTGGAAAAGATATTTCATTTATGTTTTCTATTTTTATATTTTCATTTAATTTAACACTAAATTCTAAACTTAAATTATAATCATCCATTAATACTTTACTTATTTTTATTTCTGATCCATTAGAATTAATGTATTCCATATTTGGGTTATCTATATATCCATGTTCTATAGCATTGTCCATCCCTTCATTTTTCATAAAGAAATTCCTTATAAAATTTGATATATCTTTTGCGAAGACCACACCTGTAATTAAAATACAACAGGTACATGCAGTTGCTAGTGTTTTTATAGCTCTGAATACTACTTTATTTTTATTTTCTTTGTGATTTTCTAAAGTATTTCTAATTGTATTTTTTACATGATAAGGGACTTCAATTTCTTCTGTAAATACTTTTTGTATAACATTTTCAAAATTATTATTTTTCTCATTCATAAAGCTATTCTCCCTTCATATTTATCTTTTAACTTATTTACTGCTCTTGATATTCTATTTCTTATTGTACTTTCTGGCTCTTTTAGAATTTTACTAATTTCTTTGGTTGTTAAATTTTCTGAATAATATAAAGTAATTGCTAATTTTTCCTTCTCATTTAAATTTTTTATTAAAATATAAAAATCCATTTTTGCATTCACTTCATCATTATAATCTTTAGCCTTTAACTTTATATTATCATTGTATTCTATATTCTTCTTTTTTCTTTTATAAATTGCATTACAATTATTAATTAAAATTTTTATTAGCCAAGTTTTTACAAATTGTGGCTTTCTCAACCTCTTTATATTTTTTAATGATTGTTCTATTGTCATCTGTATAGCATCGTCAATATCATCAGCAGATTTTAGTCTTATACTTGCTATTCTATATAAATCTTGCTCAAAACTCATAATTAAATTCGAAAAGGCTTCCATATCTCCTTTTTGAGCATGAATAGCTAATTCCATTAATTTTGCATCCATAATTTCCTCCATAAATCTTTATATGTACATACATTTGATTCATTTATTAGATTATTTAAAACCATTTTTTGTCTCAAAAAATTATTTTTTTTATTATATCATAAAAAAATTAGAAAATTTAATTTTCTAATTTTTGCTATTTATATTATTCATAACGAATACATTGTATTTCCGTTTTTTTCATAACTATATAATCATTTTCATACAAATAAATGTCTATTAAATCTTTTTCTTCCCATTTTAAATTTTCTCTATTTTTTTTGGGTATCGTAATTCTTCCATTTTCATTTATTATGATTCTATCTTTATCTAATGCTTTTGATAAAATTATAAAATTATAATCTACATCTATTTTTAGATTGTCGGAATCAATTTTATTTCTAAATTCTTTTGGCAAGATTATCCTTCCCCATTTATCTAGTCTTCTTATTATTTTTGGGCATACATTTAAAATATTATCATTTATATGTTTCATTTTTTTCCTTTCCTTTATATTTATATTCTATATTTATTTTTTTCAATTATTTTTTTATTACTCGATATACCCTAAAATTATTAAATTTAAAAATACGAATAAAATAGTAAAAATCAGATATTTTATAAAATATCGAGTCTCCCTCGATATATTAACAGAAAAATATTATAAAATCAATTAGATAATCTATTATGGAGGAAAAACATTGAAAAAATATAATAACAAAAGTAATGTAATTGGTAATTTAATTAAAGAATATAGAGAAAAAAGAGGACTTTCTAAGATGCAAGTCTGTAAAAAATTGCAATTATTTGCTGTATATATAGATTCTACAGAATTAAAGCGAATGGAAGATGGAAGAATGATTATAAAAGATTTTGAGTTAATCGCTTTTTGTAGAGTTTTAGATATAAATTATGACGAATTAAAAAAAATATTAGATTAAATATGAGGATAAAAATCATCCTCATATTTTTCTTATAAAATTATTCTCTTATTATAAATTTTATTTACTATTATTTTTTATTAATATTTTATATTTTATTTCTGGATTCTTGCCTAAATATTCCAAAACAACATCGAAAACTTCTTTAAAATCACTATCTTTTGATATAATTATAGACTAAAAGACAGATAATTTCAACTTAATTATCTGCCCTATTTATTTCTTATAAAATTGTTTTAAGATTTAATAGTAACACTACCTTATTTAATTTAATTTTATAACATTCTATCTATTCTGACATATTTGGACTTTTTTCTTATTTATTTTTGATTTTATAGTTCTGAATTAGTACATAGGTGTTCCATAACCTAAAATATCACTACTGTCTATTGAATATTCTTTCTGTTTGCATATATCCCCTCTGGTATTTCCCTCAATAGTATAAACTTTTCCATTTTCGCATTTTGAAACAATTCCAACGTGATCTGCTTTTCCATCTCTTTTATCAGCCCAGTCAAAAAAAATGATGTCCCCTGCTTTTGGACTATATCCTTTTTCTTGCCATAAACCGCAAGTTTTAAACCAAGTTACACCCTCAACTTCACAACTTGCAAATTTGGGGATAATACCACTATCTATATATCCACATTGATTTGCACACCAACTGACAAAACAAGCACACCATTCAACCCTAGAAGAAAAACCATACCAACTCCAGTATGGTTGTCCTCCCACATTTCCTATTTGTGAAAATGCTACTTGTACTATATCATTACTTCCTGCAGATGATCCATACAAAACATTTGACCACATTGACAAATATTCTTCTTTTCTTATTTCAGCCAGTTGTTCCTTTTGTTTTTCATTCATATTGTATTTTTCTATCATTTCTTCAACAGTTTTCTTTTTTATTTCTATATACAAAACTTTTCTTGTTACTTTTTCACTTTTCACATTTCCGTTTTCATCTGTTGTTTCAATGTCTTTTTCTACTTCTTCTACTCTTGAAGAAATTTCATTCATTTCCCAGAATATATCTTTTAACTTTTGCACTTTTTTGTCATCTAATGTAACAACATCACTTTGTTCTTCTCCATTTGTTACTAGAACTGCATATATTGATATTATATCTTTCCATTCTGCCCTATCTGATTTTATTTCATAATCGTCGTGTAAATTGTTTCTTTGTATTTCTGCTATCTTATTAGTAAATTCTGTATTTATTTCTGTTACAACCGAACTCATTGTTCTATTGTTTGAATTTTTTTCATTTGAAAAGAAAATTCCAAAAACAGAACTACATATAAGTCCTATTACGCAAATTATAACAATAATGACTAATGCCAACCACCCACCTGCAATTATTGCAGTAATAAGTGCTTTTAAACTTGCTATTATTCCTTTTATCGTTTTTGCCGTTGCTTTCACTCCAACTTTTCCAAACTGTACAACATTTTTTGCCGTTACTTTTGCAACTTGATATGTTTTCTTAAAGCCTTTTACAGTTTGTTCAATATTTTTTTCTGTTTTCTTTACATTTTTTACTGTTTTAGGAGCATTTTTTATAATTTTTCTTGTATTTTTTTGTTCTAATGATTTTATTATCTTCTTTTCGTTTTTGGCTATTCCTTTTACTTCTTCTACTTTTTTCTTTATATCTGTGTTTTTTATTTTTCTTTTTATTGTATCCTTTGCAAATACAATATTTTTTCTAGTTTCATTTACTGATTTTTGACCATATCTATTAAAATCATTTATACCCTTATTAGATATTGTTCTTACCGTTTCTTTAATTTTATTTGCTCCGTATTCATTGGTTGTATTATCTTCTTGGTTATTTATATCATTTGCTTTCTCTTTTATTGTAATAATATTATCTTTTAATTTTTGGGTATATATTTTTGTTTTGTCAATTGCTTTAATTTTTACATTACTTTTTTGTTTTTTCTTTATGTCATTCAAAAATACCACCTCCTATAATACCTTTCTTGCAACAACAACTAATCTTCCATTATTCATACTATAATCACAAGTAACTAATGTAATAAATTTATTTTCAAACTCTGTATTACTTTCCATATCATAAAGTGAATATTCCTTACATTTCTTTATAAATCCTTCAGACTCTGTCGGATCATCACTTTTTATAAATTCATAAAACTTAAATTCACTATTCACTACTGTTTTAAATACTGATATAATTTCATATTGTGAAAATTGTCCTTTTCCATAAAAATTTATAAATCTATGTTTTTCATAAAATTCTCTTTTTTTATATTTTTCTAATTCTCCAAACATTTTTGAATTATTTATGTGGTGTCCGTAAATTATTAAATTATCACTTGTTTTTATATCACAATTTTCTGCTAAAAATGGTGTTCCCCATTGAGAATATTTTTTATAAAAATCTTTTCTTAAATAGAATTGTGGTCTATCTTTTGTTTGCATTACTGGATAATTTATATTTGTATCTTCTATTTTTATCCACCCTACAATATCACTATTTATTTCATACAACTTATCAATATTTATAGTAATATCCATATTTTCTTGTTTGGTTTCTTCTTTATCTTCCAAAATTTCTGCCAATTCTTCAAAAGTATTTTCTTGTTTTTGATCCTCTTTTTTATTCTTTAAAATAAAATAACTACTAATAAGCATTATGCCTATTAGTAGTATTACAACAGTTACATATACTATTTTTTTCATAAATATTACACCTCTCCTGTTGTTTCCTCAATTTTGGTTGTCATCAACTTATACAATTTAGTATCTTTTGGAAATTTATTTTTAAATGGAATAAGCGAGTTTCTAATTTTAATTAGTCCCTCGCCACTTCCAACATTTGTTATAAATCCTTTTTCCATTTCTGATATTTTCAAACATTCTACTAATTTTTCTCTATCAGTTGCAGATTGATTAAGCATTATTATCAATTCACTATTTGAAAACATTGTACTTGATTTTTCTCTTTTCAAAATTTCTTCTATATTTTGAGTTATACCTGTTGCACATCCTCCATATTTTCTTATTCTTTTCCATAAGGTTGATATGAAATTTGCAGTATAATCATATTTGAATAATAAATATATTTCATCTATAAAAATATATGTTCTTTTTCCCTCTTGTCTATTTTTTGAAATTCTATTTATAATACTATCGAGAATAACTAACATTCCTATTGGTAATAGTTGTTCTCCTAAATCCATAATATCATAACAAATAATTCTATTGTTTGTTTCTACATTTGTTTGTTTTGCAAATGTATTTAAACTTCCTTTTGTAAACAATTCTAATCCTAAAGCAATATCTTTTGCCTCTTTTTCTTCTTGTCTTAATAACACATCTCTAAAATCGTTAAGTGTTGGTGGTGTTCCTCGAAAATTGCCCTGTTCATAATACTTATAAACTTCTGTGGTACATCTGTCTATTATAGCCTCTTGACTTGGTGTTATATTCTTCAAAATTTGCTCACACAAAGAAAGTATAAATTCAGATTTTGCAACTAATGGTTTCTTATCATCATAGTTCTTATTCATATCTAAAGCGTTTATATGATTATCACTTGTCGCTGATATTTTTATAACTTCCCCACCTAATTCTTTAATAAGTGGTTTGTATTCCGCTTCTGGATCTATGACAATAATATCTGCATCTTTTTCTCTCAATGCTATTGATGTTATTTCTTGTTTTGCAGTAAAAGATTTTCCACTGCCACTAACACCTAAAATAAATGAGTTTCCATTTTGTAATTGTTTTCTATCAATTAAAATCATATTTTTTGAAATAACATTTTTTCCATAATAAATGCCTTGTGTATCTTGAATTTCTTGCACTTTAAATGGCATAAATACTGCTAAACTTTCTGTTGTTAATGTTCTTTTTGCATTTATTCTTTTTACTCCAGATGGCATTACTGTACTTAATCCATCATATTGTTGATATTTTAAAGTTACCAATTGACACATATGTTTACTTGCAGTTGAAATCAAACTTTCTGTATCATTATCCAATTCTTCTTTACTATCAGCAGTATGGACTATGGTTAGTGTTCCATAAAACATTCTTTGATCTCTTGAAATTAAATCATCTAGCATTTCTCTGCTTTCTTCTCTCTGTTTTTCCATATCAAAAGGAAGAACTGCAGAATAATTATTATTTTCGTTTTGTCGCCTTTGCCAATTTGCTATATTAGTTTCTACTCCTAATCTTACTCTTTCTGCTTTTTTTATTGCTTCTTCCATTGGTACTGGTTTTATATCAATACTTAACATCATATTTTTATTTAAGTCTGTTAGTTCTGATATAATATTATCTCTTATAAAAGTAGCATACTCTTTGAGATATAATACTCTACCGTATCTATCTCCCATTTTGAAATAATCTGATTTGAACTCAAAAGTATTCGGACAAATATAGTCTTTAAAACTATGTCCTTTTTTCATACATTGTTTTATATCAAATTTATATAAATCTTCTTCCCCCACTCTATAAAAATCATAAAAAATTCTTAATCTCTCATTTATATCTAGTTCTGTAAGTTTTGACCCTAATTTTGAGAAATTATTTGCTAGTTCTGTACCTGTTCTTGAAAAATAATTTCTTGATTCTTCTATATTTTTCTTATCTATTGAAATTGTCAATAATTTTTCTTGTATAATTCCGTTTGAATCCATAGAATTACTTGCAAGTATTTCATTATATTCTTTTCTATATTCTGACAAATTATCATTTCCAACATCTAATTTCATTTTATTATCAAAGTCTACCTTATTTAATTTTCTATTTATAATTGTTAGTTTTGGATCAGAGCCACAATCCAATAAATTTAATATACTTCCATATCCTAAAAACATTGTTTCTTTATCTTCTTGTCCTGCAACTGCATAATTCACATCTGTAAACCTAAATGTTTTTGAATACTGTTTTTTTCCTATTTCAAATGTTCCATCTTCATACACAGCCCTAATAGGTATTGCTTGTTGCACACTTTTAGGAATTTTTACTCTTTCTTTTTTTCTTCCTTTTAAAAATAACACTTTTCTTCTCCTCCATTTCTTCATCTTTAATTTCTTGCTTTAAAAGTTCCTCATAAAAGTTATATGGTTTAAAAAAAAGAACTCTTGGCATCAATATTTCTGATTTAATCCACGCTATTACAAATTCTTCTGCATTCATTCCATTATATTTTACAAAACCCAGTAGTCCAAAAGGTGCTGCACCTAAAATACATACCCACGATAATGTTTCTATTCCAAAATGTTCTCGCAATAAAAAATATAATACTACTGCCACACCACAAGCCAGAGCAGAAAAAATGAACTGCCTTAATGACAGTCCAAAAAATACAGATTCGGTATAATTACCTATCTCTTTATTAACTTTAATTTCCATTATTTATCTCCTCCTAATACATCTTTATTTTTGATTTTTTCTTTTGTATGTTTTTTATTTTTTTGGTATTCTTCATCTACTTTATCTTTTATTTTTTCAAAGCATTCTCTAATTTTTGTACTTCCTCTTGTATAGTTTCTGGTTATATAATCACCATTTCCAAAATTATAACTATCTAACTTATTATTTATAAATCCTTTTGTTGCAAGTGGTATATCAATATCATATTGTTTTGCTAAATATAAAAAGTTATTTTGAGTTACCTTTCCCCCATAATAATTGCGTTCTTTATAATAATCATAATCTTCTGAAACAACTACATCTCCTAAATGAATTTTTGTTTTCATTTCTGTGATTTTGTTTTCAAATATTTCATTTACTATGTCCATTTCTTCATTTTCTGCTTTCTCAATTCGCATTCTTTCTTTTTGCTTTTCCTTTTCCCTTTCCTGTAAAAAATTTGTCCTACTTAATTTTGCTTTTTCATATAGATTTGTATGATATTTTGAAATATATGCAAGTTCACATATATTAAAATATTTATTATTTGCTATCTTATTTTCAAATAATTTTTCTAAATTTTTATAAATATTCTTTACGCTATCACAATATTCTTTTACTTCTGGCATTGTTTTATAACTATCTGCTCTTTTTAATATATCAAATCTTATTGGTAGCGTTCCAAATTCCCAATATTTATTATCTTTATCTTTTATTAGCAAATCAGGATATACCCAATTTTTTCTTGATTTTGTTACTGCAATTTCAACCCCATCATACATTATTTTGGAAACAACTCTATTTTTGTTATGAAGTTTATTATTTTCTATAAACCATACACTTTCTATTTCATTTTTTTCTATCATATCCTTACCTATCGTCCTTTCCCTTTATTCTATCTTTTTTATAATGTTTCATTGCATCATATACATCATCAAATTTTGTTGCCTTTTCAATTACTTCTTTTGTAATTTTGTTTTCCTTACAATATTTTAGATATTTTTGTGTTCCATTCTTATATTCAATATCTTCTGGATAATAATCTTTTATAGATTCCCACATATTAAAATGCATCATCATACTCATATATACTATTTTTTTATTATCCTCTAGCATTCCAAAAACATCATCATCAACATTATATTCCCAGTCTGCCCTATCCATTATTTCTTTTGTAATTGGATTTATTTGTATTATTTCATCATCATTCATTGCTATAACTATTGATTTATTTTTATCTTTCATATCTTCCAAAATATAACATATTTCCATATCTTCATAATTTTCATTATTTTTTAATAATTCTGTTACTTCTTTTATCGCTTTATTAACATCTAGTTTTTTCATTTCAAATAAATCTTCTATTTTATCAACTTGCTTATTTTTCATACAAAATTCAAAATAATTAACAAAATCATTTGAATTTTTACCAAACTCTATTTTTTCATTTGTGATCATATTTCCTACTTTGTTTACAAAAACATTTTTTTCTATATTTGCTATTTCATCTCCTGTATCACTTTCTCGTAAATCATAGCAATATAGTCCCTTTTTCTCTAATTCTTCTTTTTCATTTTTATTTATATCTTTAATTAAATATTTCATTTTATATCATTCCTTTCCTATAATCCCATCATTTCACGCACAACTCGGTCAGATGCTTTCACAGTACCAACTAAGACTAGCATATTAAATACTAACTCTCCAATATAACTCCATACTTGATTTACTGCTTGTGCCGAAGTATCAACAGACGGTGGAGAACTTGCAAATAGTGAAAATATAATACACGCTAACACTATAATCGCTCCCTCTAAACATACTGCACAATAACCTTTCAAAAAACTTTTTCCAACTTGTTGTGTAGGCTCTCCGTCCAAAAGTAGATAGCGGTATTGGTGCTAGTGCCGTATATAAATACATTTTAAAAAATCTACCATATACAGTTAAAATCATAATAAATGATAAAATTGTAATTAAAAGTCCTCCGAATCAAAGTAACTGCCCATAATGGAATGCTCTCAAAAAAGCCACAAGATTCAATAGCATTTATCATTTCTTGTGGTAATGTTGTTTGCGTTGCATTTCCCAGTCCTGCCGTTTGCATTATAGTCTGCATAACTCCTTGTACTATTTTAAATATTCCAAGCATCAGTTCCAGACCATAAGTTATTACCGCTTTTGCTAAAGCAAATCTAACAAACAATTTTACAACTTGTTCTGGTTTCTTTACTTCTGCAAAACTACCACAAGTTTTTACAACTCCTACTAAAAAGAATATCACAAGTAATGCTAATCCTATTGCTTGTACTGCTCCATTTATATTTACAATAACATTCCAAATAGTTCCACCTTTAAATTGGTCTGGACTTTGTGTTATAAGTGTCCATATTTCATTTAATTTTCCATTCCAAGTATCAAGTGCGTTTTGTAAATTTCCTACTACCCAATTATCCGACATTCCTTTATCGCCTCCTTATATATTTTTAGGCAAGTCCTACTCTTTAGAACTTGCCTATTCTCTTATTTTTACCCTCCAGTAATTAGGTCTAATATTTCTTTTGCAAATGTTATTATTACACCTCCTGCAACAGTAAGAAATCCATTTGCTCTTTGACTTGCATCGTGGCTTTTTAATGCTAATCCTACTTGAACTATACCCCAACCTAAAAGTATCATTCCTATTGCTCTTATAACTCCAAAAATAAATGTTGATAAATTATTTATAACACTTAATGGATCATCTGCTGCAAAAACATTACTTGCTTGTGCTATATTTAAAACAACTACATATCCACCTATTAAGGCTACTCTTTTTAAAATTTTACTAATCTTGTTCATTTTCTCTTTTTCTTTCATTTTCAAAATCCTCCATTTTTATATAATTTTCAATATCTTCTTCTGAAAGAAGTTCGTATGTTATATTTTTAATTTCTTCCATTTCATCTTTTGTATTTTTCAATTTTTCTAAATCTTCTAACGTCAATGGTGCTATTGTACCTGTTGCTCTATCCACTACTCCGTGTTCATAAAATTGTCCATTACCATCTGCAGTATATTTTACATTTGGATGTTTCAAAATGTCATATTTAAAATCTATAACTGGTTTTTCTCCTCTTATTAGAAGAATTGCTTTCTCATTTGGCAACATTCTAACTTCATCAGCAGTTAAAAGTTCTCTACCTGTTTGTTGATAATTTGTGGAATAATTACCACTATGACCTGTCGATTTTCCAAATGTATTTGTATCTATTGTTTCTTTTCCGTAGCAATTCCGTTACATATTTGTGTGTACTTTGTTCATTTCCGTCCGTAAATATAAAAACTCATCACAGTTTCCGCACTATTGATTCCCATTGTTTTTCAAATAGTGCTTTTAATTGTGATAAGTTTTGTAAAATTATAGAAACAAATACATTTCTTGACCTCATAACAGATAAAATCTTGTCAAAATCATCTGGTAATGCTACATTTGCAAATTCATCCATCAAAAAATGTACTGGTATTGGCAACGCTCCCTTATATTTGTTATCTGCTCTATAAAATGCGTTTTGAAATATTTGTGTATATACTATACTAACTAAAAAGTTATAAGATGTATTACTATCTGGAATAACTGCAAATACACAAATTTTTTCTTCTCCTAATTTATCTAGTTCTAATTCGTCTGTCATTGTTAAACTTGCTATTTCATCAATATTAAATTTCTCCAATTTGGAAGATAATGTTACTTGTATTGATTTTAAAGTTCTTCCTGCTCCACTATGATAGTCTTTATAATACTTTACTGCTATATGGTCTGGATTTCTAAATTCTAACCTTTTGAATAAAATATCAAGTGGACTTTCATAATCTTCATCATCTTCTTTTGGTTTTCCTGCTCTTAACATTTCTCCAACCATTGCAAAGTTTTGTTCTTCTTCTGGTGCTTCATATTTTAGATAAAATATCAATGCCGACAATAACATTTGTGCAGCAATATCCCAGAACGGATCTGACGAACTACTTCCTTTCGGTGTTGTACTTTTAAATAAATTGGATACTAATTTTTGCACATCATTATCATCTTGTATATATTTAAAAGGGTTATAGCAATGACTTAATCTAGGTGTAACTAAATCTAATACTTTTACCTTATATCCATTTTTTTCTAATAAATTTCCTGTATCTCTTAAAATTTCGCCTTTAGGATCTAGTACAACAAATGAGCAATTACATTGCATAATATTAGGTTTTACAAAAAATCTTGTTTTCCCTGCTCCGACTACCACCACAAACAACAGTATTTAAGTTTCTTCTATGTTTTTGTGCTTTTAGTCCTATTTTTACATTTTGGGTTAATAATTTGTTTTGATTTTCTGGTTGTTGCATATATTTTTTATTTACTTGTTTTGCATTGCCCCATACTGCAGAACCGTATTCTTCTCCTCGCCTGTAATTTCTTCTAGTTGATATATATATTCCTATTCCCAAAGCATACGCACATAAAAAAATAAAGACAGTTTTTAAACTATCCCTACAAAATTCTATACTATATGGTTTATTCATTTTCTCTGGTAATTTTGAAATAATTTCTACTATTCCACCACTTATATATGGTGCAATTAGTAATGCCAACCATACTATTACAATTCCTCCAAAACAAATTAAAAAAATATTTGTTTTATCTTTCATCTCTATCTTTATCCCTTTTAAACAATGATTTTTTCTTTGTTGGGGCATTTATAATTTTTTGCAATATTTCTGTTATAAATTCATCATCTTTCTGTTCTTGTATAATTTTTGTTCTTTGATCATTTATAATGTTGACTATTGCTCTATGCTCATATTGGTCAAGTTCTAAAACTCTTTTTTCCTCACTCATTTCTATTGCCTACCTTTCTGGAACTGTTTTATTTTTTTCCCTACTGCTCATATCAAAATAGTCTAACATTCTTGTATTTACTTTTTCAAAATTATCTCTAATCTTATCTAGTTCCATTCTTATTCCTTTTCCATCTTTTTGGTTAGTTATTTCATTAGGTAATTCCTTAAAAACATAATTTGATACATCAATTCCATATCTTTTACAAATCATATATGAAGTACAATAACTAATAAAATAATTCATATTGCTTTTTTCTTCGTCTTTTAGTTCTATATTTCCCATTTCTTGTGATAATGACTGAAACAAGGTTTCTCTATCCATCCCCTTGCAAACATATAATTTGTTATTTTCTTTATCGTACTCTGCACCTATTTCCCCACTTGGTAGTTTTTCTACTGCCTCTCTAGGTACATCACAATTATGCAAAAGTGCTTTTAATAAAACTCTATCTCCATAATTTATAACATTATCTTGTTTTGGTGCATTAGTTTGAGAAATATCATATACCACTTTGGGATTATAATATATTGCTCCTTTATTCTTGACTGGCTCAAGTATCTTTATACCTTTAGCACTATTATTTAATTCTATCCCTTTTTCTAGCCACGCATTTTTATCTTTTATGTGTGTACTATTTGGTGCTTTTTCCAATATAACTAAACTGTTTCCTACTGAATATTTTGAAAATCTACTTTGAACATCTAAATATTCTTTGAACTTATTTCCGTCATTTCCGACTATCATTGCCATTCTGTCCATTGTATCATATATATCTTGTCTATCTTTTCTTTGTTGTTCTTGCCAGTTATTTTGTCTTTTAGTATTATAATTTGTACTAAAGTTGTTGTTTTTTCCTGTTCCTAGTATTTCATTCACTTCGTCATCTACCCTCATTTTATTTACTCCTTTCCTTTTTCATTTTTCTTTTCTTTTTTCTTGGCGTATTATCCAAATGTTTTGGCTCTTTAAAATGCTTTCCCTTGTACTTTTCCTTTTCTTGTTTCTTATTTTTATTTTCTTTTTCACTTTCTTTTTTTATTACTGTTTCTATTGGAATATCTTGTTTTTCTTGTTCTTTTTGTTTTAATTCTTTAGCATTTATTTCTTTTTCTATTTCTTTTAGTTCTTTTTTTACTGATTTCTTTTCTTTTTTAGTATTCTCCGTTTTGTCTTCGACTTTGATATTTGAGGAAATCTCTAACGGATTCTTTTCCTCCGTTTCTTTTGTATCATTACTGGGAATTTCTTGTTGCAAATCTTCTTTTGGCATAATATCATCTATAAATTGATCCTCCTCACTTTTTGCAACTTCTTCTACTTTTGCAGAAGTAACTTTATTTTTTTCTTGTTCTAATTCTCTTTTAATAGATGCAACATCTCTAAAGTTAAATCTTTCTGCTATCCTATTCATTTTTGACGCATCTTCTTCTCTAACCATAATATCTACCATACCATCAATTTTGGAATTTTTTTTATCTGCTAAAGCACAATATAAAACTCCATACTTTTTAGCCTCTTGTGAAAACTTTTTTAAATCTTCTGCTCTAATTGTAAATATTTTTAGCGGTTTTCCTGTCTTTAACATATTGGTAAGTCTTGTTTTTCCTTTTGTCTGTTGTTTATCTTTCATAATTGTATAAACCATAACCGCAATGTTTTTTGCTCCTGCCCCTGCAATTTTTAGTGCTACTTCCATTCCCTCTAGACTTATTCTAACTACTTCTTCTGCTGAATCTGATGAGTTCATTTTTCAATTTCTCCTTTCTTTTTACTAATTTCTTGATTTCTTTCATTTTCTTCCATATCTTTTATGTTTTTCTTTATCTTTTGATTTTGTTCCTCTATTTTTACACAATAAACCACCTCCTGTTTTAAATACTTAATCTTGTCTGATAAATCTAAAATATTATCACATAATTTTTGTCTTTCTTCTGGTACTTTTTCTTTTTGTCGTTTTCTTCTTAATGTATTTCTTTCTTTCATTTTATTTTTTAGTTCATCAGTAACAAGTTCTTTATATGAAAAAAGTTCCTTTGCAGTTTTTATTTTATTTCTACAAAGGAACTTGATTTCATTTGATATTTCTTCCATTTTTTTTATTTCTTTTCGCATTTCTGGAGTAATTTTCATTCTGTTTTTTTTACTATTAGGAAATACTTTCAATATATAACAATAATGAAGATATAATCTATATAAGCCACCTCTATTAAATTGATTTTGAAATGTTTGTTTTTTTACTCTATATCTTCTGTACTTTCTTTGTTCTTCTGGAAAAGGAATTTTTACCATATCTGTATTCATTATTCTTTCACTAATATTCTTAATACTATATTCAATTCCAAAACTTCTTTCAATTCTTATATTTCTTTTATATGGAGATCTGCATAAACTTATTTTGTTTGCTCTTATTGTTACTGTGTAACCCATTTTTTCTAAAATTGATTTAAAATTTTTATAAGAATAGGCTTGTTTTATTGCAAAATCTACATCTTCTTTTGTAGTTGTATAATAGTCAGATTTTTGGATATATGAATTTCTATATCTTGTATAATCTATTTTTCCACACTTTTTTTCTTCTAAAACACTTAAGCCGTACTCTCTACATAAGTCATCTGATACTGCTCTCATCATTGCATAATTTTCTACGGTATTTCTATATTTTTTTCCATCTGTAAAAGATACCGAATTTACTACAAAATGATTATGATAGTGTTTAGTATTAAGATGCGTAGATACTAAAACTTCATATTTATCTCCCCACAATTCTTCAGCAAGTTTTATTCCAATTTCGTGTGCTTGTTCTTTTGTAACTTCTCCCTCTGCAAATGATTGAAAACCGTGAAATGCTAAAATGCCTTTTTCTTTTCCAAAATGTTTTTTTGTTAAAATCATTTCTTGTAAAGCATTTTGTGGTGTACAATTTATTCCAGTAACATATAATTGTTTTTCTGTTTTGAAATTTGTTTTTGTATATTCTATTGTATTGTGTAAACTTTGATATAATTTGTTCTCAAAATCTACATTAGTAGTTTTTTCTTCATTTGTTGTATATTTTATTACTTTATCTAATCTAGCCTCCACTTTCCATAAACTTGTTGTTGCCATTTTCCTTTACCTCACAAAAATTTTTCTTTTATCATCATTCTAAAATTTCTCCATTTTGTAATTTCATTGCTTAAAATTCTTTCATCTATAAAATTTCTATGATATAGTAATCTTTCTAATTCATCTAAAGTTCTTATAAACTTACCCATATTTTTTATCACTAAATCATAAAATTCCTTATCTGGTTTTTCTTTTATTTCACACCCCAATGATGAATCTCTTATGAATGTTGAAAGATTTTTTCCTGTTTTATCTGCTCTCTTTTTTATTTTTTCTTTTTCACTTAAATTCATTCTAATTGGGACAATAAAATCTCTAGGTTCTTCTTTCAATTTTTTGCTCCTTTCTGTTTCATTACGGGGATTGGGGTGTCCCCATATATAACATTTGTGTATATACAAATGTGTTGCTTGTTAGGACATAAAAAAACTTCTAGTCTTGAAAAAATCTTCTATAATTTTCTCTAAAATCACTATCGTTTTCCTCCATTTCTTCTAATATTCCGACTAATTCTTTATCCCTTTTATATGGTTTTGTTTCCAGTTTCCCATCTTCATTTTTTTCTATAATTTTAGTTAGTCTAAATCTAATTATTTCTTTATCTATGTCAATATTATTCACATTATTTTCTCCATCTTCTGTAATAAATTGCATAACCTTTTTAAATGCCTCATTTTTATTTTCTGCCTCAATTTCCACTTCATTTTTTGTTGCTCTTTTAATTAAAAATACATACTTTTTCATATTTTATCTTGTCCTTTCTATATTAAAATTTTTAGTTTTTTTTATAGGTTTAATTCCTAATAAATCACATAAATATTCATTATAATCTTTGCCGTTTCTTTGGTGGTCTATCTATAATTTCATACTTATCTGACATAACACTTTTTAATGCTTTAGTTGCATTTCTTCCTGCAGTATCATTATCTAAACACAGATATATTTTTTTAATTTCTGGATGCTTTTTTAGATAATTTTCAATAGTAATAGGAATTTTGCTTTCTTCCAATTTCTTTGACGGTTGATATACTCCTGCCAAAGAAATCATTGTTTTATCTTCCCATTTTTGCCCATATAATTTAAAAAGGGTAGCATAAGATAGTAAATCTATTGCCCCCTCAAATATAAAAATTTTATCTATTTTTTCGTTGCTCTCTAATCTAAAAGAATACATTTTATCACTACCTGTTGCATCCATTTTTACATTAGTATTATTGGTTGCTCTGCACCCTGCATATTTTGCATTTCCATTTTCATCATATCCAACAAATACAACATTATGATAATACTTTTCTTCATAAATCAAATATTTTTTTATACACTTTTGTATAATTTCTTTATCAATTCCTCTACTTTGTAAATACTCTATTGCTTTATTAGAAGTTATATTTTTTTCTGGTAAAATTAAATGTTTATTACTTGATTTTTTCTCTTGAATTACAAATTTTGGAGTTTGCATTTTCATTTTTTCTAAAACATAATTTGCTGCATCATTGAAACTCATATTTTCAGTTTTCTGGATAAAATCAATTGCATTTTTTCCACCAAATCCCCTTGAACACCAGTTCCATAACCCATTCGACATTCTTAAACTATCGTGAGAACGAGTGGTATATTCATTACTACTTGCTTTTACTAATTCATAAGGCATATATGTTTTAAAAAAGGTTACCAGATCAACTCTTTTTACTTCTTTTAACACTTCTGGTGGAATATATTTTCCCATAATTTACTACCTACTTTCTCGAATTTTGTTTTTTCTTTTCTTTAAAACTTCATCTTTATATTCTCTAAATTCTGTACTTTTGTGGTCTTGATAATCTAAAATATATTCTTCATTTGAATATTTTTCTCTAGTAATATTTATTGCATCTTCTAAAGAATCTGCTTTTACTTTTACAACCTTTTGCAGTATTTCTTCTATTTCAATTTCATAGTTTTTTTTCATATTTTCATCTCACTTTCTCTCTTTTTTTAGTAAATTCTTTATCTATATCTTCAACAATTTCTTGAACAATATCTCTCATATTATCGAGGTTACTTGTTTCAATATTCATATATTTATCATACATTTTTTCTAGTATTTTTTCGGTACTTAATAGTGCTTTTATTTCCTTAAAACTTAATGTTGCTCCCTCTAAAATAGATAATGTTTCTTCTTTAAAATTTATTTCATAAGATTTATCTATAATTTCTTCTTTAGTACAATTTTTTATTAAATTTTGTTTATATATGCTAAATTCTTGTTCAATTTTAGCAATTAAAATGTCTTTTAATTGTTCATTATTCATTTTGATATTCCTCCTTAAATTTAAATTTTTATAAACAAAAAGAGATATTAAGTTTTGTTATTCTTAATATCTCTAATATCTTTTTATTTAATTATAATGTTTTTCGTTTTCACTTTTTCAAATCCTGCAAATTCTATTATATTTTATTACCATTCTTCATTATCTATTTCGTGTGTCATATTTAAAAAAGTTTCGTCACATAAATTATCCAGTTCTTCTGCATCCATATTTTCGTTAAAGATTTCATCAACATAGTCTGATGCAACTCCACATACAAAAGCCAAATCAAATCGTTTTTCTCCATATAAATAAGTGTTCTCTATTAAAAGTATTAGGAACTTCATTTTTTGCTCATCATTTACTATATCTGCTTTCAATTCTTCTTCAACAGTTAAAATATAATAAATGTATATATATGTCATATCTTTTTTATTATCATTTATTATTTGTTTAAATTTTTCAAAATTCATTTTTTTCTCTCTTTCTTTTATATATTATATAAAATATAAAATTTTTTCTATCTTCTTTATACCATAAAAAAGCATCTTTTTCAATAATTATAGAAATATAACTATTATATATTCGTTTTATTTTGGGGCAAATTTATAATACCCATTTCTGCTAAATTCACAAGCATTTCTTTCATTCCAAGTCGATATATTTCCCTTTGTTCAAATGAGTCTAATTGTTCCCCTAATAAAAAAAGTTTTTGAACTGCTTTTAGTTCTTCAGTATTAAGATTTTCTATATTTCCATCTTCCACTAATTCTGTAACTTTTGGGTTTTCGTCTTTTATTTTCTTTATTTCATTCGTAATTTTTCTGTATTCTGGTTTATTCCTTAGATAATTAAATTTATAATCCTCAAAATATCCGCTAAAAACATCAAAATATTCATTAAAAAAAGATTTATCTTTTGATATAGTATTTTCTTCAGAAAATTCTTTTGTTTCATTTTTCAAAGTCTTTGCATCACAAAATCCAAGTTTATAATACTTCTTAAACCAAAAACTCATTTCTGCAAGGACTGCATCTTCTATTTTACTAGAAATTTTTTCAAATTCTTCAATAGTTTCACTATCTTCTCCGAACTGTTTCTTCATAAATTCTTTTAATTCATCAACTTTTTCTGTAACTCCTATTTTATTTAATCTTTCCGTTAATTCTTTATGAAAAAATCTTTCAAAATCTTCACTCCTTACTTCATAAAGTCCATTTAAAACTCCATCACTAAATTTGTTATACATTTTTTATCTCCTCCTTTTGTTATCATAATACAACAAAAACTCATATAATAAAAATGTGTAATTTATCTAATTTCATCTTTTTCGTAGCCTTGACTCTTTTGCTCTTTTTGATTTCTTTCTATTTCATTTTCTGGATCATCTATAATTTCATTTTCCTTTTCATTTATTTCTAACTCTTTATTCAGTTTATTAAGCCTTTTCATTTTTTCTTCAAGTTCACTTTCTCTATCAAATGGAACTTTTACATCTATTTTAGCATTTTCAAATTGTTGTTCTAAATTATTAAGACCTAATTTATTTTCTTCTATTTTTTTCTCCATATCTGCAATAACATTATCAATTCTTGTTATATTTCCGTGTATATCACTACCCAGTCTTACAATATATGAAGAATTATTTTTTAATTCCAATATAAAGTTTTGTCCAACAATTTCTAATTGCATTTTCAAGCCTCTGTACTCTCCTATATCTTCTGGCTCTTTACTTTCTTTGTTTTTACATATTTCAAGTAACATTTTTCCTGCATCTTCTTTTTTTATGAATGTTTTATCTTTTAAAATCATAGGAGAAAATTTTTCTTCATTATCTATTTTTGTGCTTTGTTTAACAATTTCTATATCTTTTTGAATATTAGAAATCAAATTATTAGTATGTTTTATTTCAACAGGATAGTATTTAACAATAGCATCTTCTAAAGCATAAATTTGACTTAGATAACTTTGTTTTAATAATTTCAATTTTGATACTTGAGAATCTAGTTCCGTTTTTTCTATAATTAAAGGATTTCCTGCTGCAAGTGCCTTTATCTCTGCATAAGATAATGCTTTTTCATCTATATCTTCCGCAGAACGAACAATTGCTTTTGATGTCATTATTTGAGATATAAATTTTTGCTTATTTTCTACTAACTGATAAAGATATGCATCAAAAGTTCCCTCTGTTACATAAGTGAATACATCTATTTCATCATTTTCATTTCCTTGTCTAATTCCGTCTACCGATTTCTTTGTGTTAAATCTGCAGGTCGCCAAGGACAGTCTAAATGATGTAGTGCTATAAGTTTATTTTGGACATTTGTACCTGCTCCCATTTTAGCAGTTGAGCCTATAAGAACTCTTACATCTCCTTTTCTTACTTTAGCAAATAATTCTTTTTTTCTTGCCTCTGTATTAGCCTCGTGTATAAATGCTATTTCATTATCTGGTATTTCTCTGTCTATTAACTTTTGTTTTAAATCATCATATACATTGAATTTTCCGTCATTATTAGGAGTTGATAAATCGCAAAATACTAATTGAGTAGATTTTTTTTTTTTGCTCTTATCCCATATTTCATAAACATTATTAGCACAAATATTTACTTTGCTACCTTCAAAATCTCCCAACATATCATTTAATAATCTTTGGTCAAGTGCTAATTTTCTTCCCTCATTGGTTATCTTTAACATATTGTCTGTTTTACTATCTACTTCTCTTTTTCTAATAGCCTCTGCTCTTTTTCCTAAATCTGCTACCATTTCTTTTTGTATATCACTTGGTTTTACTGTAATAGTTTTAAAATTTGCCTTTGGTACAGGAAGATTTAATGTTTCTGCAGTTTGTATATCTGCAACTTCCTTAAACATACTCATAAGTTCTGGAAGATTATAAAATTTTGCAAATCTTGTTTTTGCTCTATAACCTGTTCCCTCTGGTGCAAGTTCAATTGCTGTTACTGTTTCTCCAAATGTACTTGCCCACGAATCAAATTGCAATAAATTTCTTTCTTCTAATGCTTTGTATTGTAAATATCGTTGCATTGTGTACATTTCTACCATTGAATTAGATACAGGTGTTCCTGTTGCAAATACAATACCTTTTCCTCCAGTTAGTTCATCTAGGTATTGACATTTCATAAATAAATCAGAACTTTTTTGAGCCTCTGTTTGTGCAATTCCTCCTACATTACGCATTTTTGTAAATAAAAACAGATTCTTAAAATAATGTGCCTCATCTACAAAAATTCTGTCACAACCTAGTTGTTCAAATGTTATAACATCATCTTTTCTACTCTGGTCATTAAGTCTTTTTAATTTTTCTTCTAATTTTGCTTGACTTTTTTCTAATTGTTTTATTGAATAATATTCTCCGTTATTATTTCTTAAATCATCTATTCCTAATGTTAAATCGTTTATTTGTCTTTGTAATATTTTTTCCTGTCTTTCTTTTGACATTGGTATTTTTTCAAATTGACTATGACCTATTATTATTGCATCGTATTCTCCTGTTGCTATTTTGCTACAAAATTTCTTACGATTATTAGTTGCAAAATCCTTTTTTGTGGCTACCAAAACATTGGCTGACGGATATAATTGTAAAAATTCTGATGCAAATTGTTCTATAATATGATTTGGAACAACAAATAAAGACTTGTTACATAGTCCAAGTCTTTTACTCTCCATAGCCCCTGCCACCATTTCAAAAGTTTTTCCTGCTCCGTACTTCGTGAGCAAGTAAAGTATTTCCTCCATACAAAATATGTGCAATTGCATTTATTTGATGTTTTCTTAAAGTAATTTCTGGATTCATACCTCCAAAAGTTATATATTGTCCGTCGTATTCACGAGGTCTTATACTATTAAATTTTTCGTTATATAGTTTTACTAATCTTTCTCGTCTTGCTTGATCTTTCCATATCCATTCTTCAAATTTGTTTTTTATCAATTCTTGTTTTGCTTGTGCTATTGCTGTTTCTTTTGCATTCAAAACACTTTGTTCTTTTCCATCTATATCTACTACTTTATCTGTAATTCTTACATCTTTTAAATTCAAAGTTGTTTCTATAATCTTATAAGCATTTGCTCTTTTAGTTCCATAAGTGTTATATGCTCTTACATTTCCTACATCTTCACTTTTTCCACTTATATTCCATTGTGATGTATAATCAGAATAATGTACTTCTATTCTATTTCTTCTATTTTCTGGAGTTTCTAATAATTCAAATATAAACTGTTGTATATCTGATGTAGGAATCCAAGTTGCACCCAACCTTACATTTATTTCACTAGCAGATAAATCTTTTATCTTTACTTGTTCTAATGCTTTTATATTAGTTTCATACTCTGGATTACTTTCCGCAAATCTTTGAGCAGTTTTTAGTTTTTCTCTGACATTTCCAGAAAGATATTCATCTGCCGTTAAATATTTCTCACTTATTGGATCTTTATATATACTTCCCTCTAATTCTTTTACAAGCAGTTCTTCACTTTTTCCTGTGAGTTTTTTCATATATTCAATATCAACTCTTGCTTTTTCTGATATTGATAAAATTAAAGCATCTACACTATTGCTTACTTTTGAAACAACTTTATGAGGCTTGATTGTTCTTTTAGTAAACATATCCGCTTTTTTTACAAATTGTTTATTTTCGTCCAAAATTTCTAACGAACATAATAAATAATAACTACTATCTTCGGAAAATACTCTTTCATTTGCTTTGCTATTTATAAGTCCATACTCTTTTATAAATCTATCATATAATCTATTCAAATTTGCCTGTTCTATTTTTATTTCTTCATCAGAACTATCATCAATTTGTAATTCTATTAAATTTCTCACACAATCTCTTATTGCTATCATACCTTTTATTCTGTTTATAGATGTTATAGGCAAGTCCTGTAAATACATTTGGCTATTTTCTCTATAATAAACTTGTTCAGCAACTATTGTATATGAGAAATTTCTTACACTCGGATCTGCTGGAATAGATTTTTCTTCTTCATCAATAATATCAATTTGATAATCTTCTATTTCTGCACTCAAGTTTTTTATTGCTATATTCAACAAATCTTCTAAATTAGCATTTTCATACGGTTTGCAAGCATAATCTTTACCATATTGAGTAGTAATTTCTTCCATATTTCCTAAAATCATTTCTGGATGCTCTATAAAATATTTATTCATTCTTATTCCATCTTCTGTTGTATCGAGATGTACCCAATCGTCCTCAATATCAGTGATTTTATCTCTTTTCTTTAAAAAGATAATATCTGTTGTAACTTCCGTTCCTGCATTTTTCTTAAAAGTATCATTTGGAAGTCGTATTGCTCCTATTAGTTCTGCCCTTTGTGAAATATATCTTCTTACATCTTCACTTTCTTTATCTAAAGTTCCTTTACTTGATATAAAAGCAATTACTCCATTTGGTCTTATTTTATCTAATGTCTTTCCGAAAAAATAATCGTGAATTAGAAAATTGTTTTTATCATACCTTTTATCATAAGGTTTGAAATCTCCAAAAGGAACATTTCCTACTGCTACATCAAAAAAAGAGTCTGGAAGTTCTACATCTTCAAAGCCTTTTACTGCTATTGTATTTTTTTGATATAACTGTCTTGCTATTCCTCCAGAAATAGTATCAATTTCAATTCCATACATTTTGCACTCATCTAAAGTGTCTGGTAACATTCCCATAAAATTACCAACACCGACAACTTGGCTCTAATATATTTCCTCTTTCAAGTCCCATATTTTCCAATGCTCTGTATATTGACCTAATTACTATTGGAGGAGTATAAAATGCTGTTAGTGTTGATTTTTTAGCCTCTTTATATTCTTTTTCAGTTAGTAAACTTTTTAATTCTTCATATTCATTATGCCAATTATCAATTCTACTATCAAATGCTTCTGGTATTCCTCCCCAACCTACATATTTTGATAATATCTCTTGTTCTTCTTTTGTTGCATATCTATTTTGTTCTTCACATAGTTTTAATACTTTTATAGCCTCTATATTATTTTTATATTTCTCTTTTTTACCACCAATACCTAAATCGTTATTATCAATTTTGAAATTGTTTCTTTCTGCAATTGGTATTTCTGGGTGTAAGTCAAAATATTCAATTTTATTTCTTCTTTTTCTTTTAACTTGTGGTTTTAAATCTTCTAATTCTGTTTTATTTTCTTGCTTTTCTGGTATAATCTCTTGTTCTTCTATTTGATAATAATTCTTAACTAATGCTTTTGCTAAATGCTTAAAATAATCGACAACATCTCCATTATAAAAATCAATTTTTACTATCATATCTTTAATTGCATTTTGTTCTTCTTTAGATGTTGTTTTAATATTTTCTATAACATTACCTAATTCAAATATATGAGTTATACCTTCATCTTCTATTGTAAAAGTGTAATTCAAATCAATTTCTTTTTCTCGAATAAATGTGTCTAGCCATTGATTAAATGATGTATCTTCTTGTTCATCAATTATTTTATCTACTTTAGTATTTTCTATTTTATCTTGTATTCTTATTCCTATTCTTAATTTATCATTTGCAGGATTTTCCTTTACTTTTTTATCAAATTCTTCTCTAGGCATTTCTTTTGTATATAGTGGAAATGAAGTATCTACTAAAACTGTTCTATCATTATCTATTGCTCTAATTTCAAACTCATCTGCTCCAATATAAACAATATCTCCATTATGAAATTCATAATATGGAAGTCTTTTTTCTAATTCTACAATTAATGCTCTTGCCTCTACTGATGTTTCATCATCATAATCTAAATCTTCATAACTTGTTTTTAGAAAATTAATATAATCCTGTATATTCATTTCATCGTTTATATCTGCTTGTAACAATTCAATATTTTGTTCTATTGTATTATCTAATGAAAAATTGTTATGATATGCAACCATATCATAGTTCATCATATAATTATGCAATCTTTCTGCTAATTTGTAATCTTCATCTTTTATTTGTTCTTCTGCATTATTAGGTGTTATTCCGTTTACATCTAGCCAATCATAATATTGATCTTGTTGATAATCTGTTAAATATCTATTAGAACTTATAAGTTCTCTAATTCTTTTTTCTACATCTCTCCAACTTAATTTTAAAGTAGGAGCATTTTCTCTACTACCTCTTGATATAGTAAGTCCTTTGCTATCATACCATTTTGCTACTCCATCTTCATTTTCACTTGTTCCACCTATTCCATATTCATTTTTTAGAAATTCAGCATTTTCTTTACTTGATAATCCTCTTGAAAAATATTCATAAATTCTATACTTTCCATCTACTACTCCACTACCAATTTTTAAGGCATTATCAATTTCTTCTTGTGAAAAAGAAAAAACAGAAGTATCTTCTACCTCTGTTATATTCTGGATTTGTTCGTTTTCAGTTTGTAATTCATTTACTATATTTTCATTTTCTTTGTTTAAATTTTTTGCAACAAAATATTCTGTTATTTCATTCCAATTTCTAAAGCATTCTTCCGTTCTGTTTAAATAATCGCCTTTCCATAAATATAAGCCATTATCATAACTTTTATAACCAACTCTTTGAGTTTCATTTATAATATATTCCGTATAAGCATTTCCTAAAATATTTGCAATATATTTTTGTCTTTCTGCATCAGTATTAAATTTCAAATATGTTTCTAATGTTCCTTGATTTTTTAATATATTCGGTGCATTGCTTAATATTTGATCTATTGTTTCATAATCGTCAAATTTTGGTTTATCATTTTTATCATTCCATACATTACGATTATTTTCTTCTAAATGTAAATTAGTTCCCTTGTTACTTGTTCTTCCGCTATCAACTTGTAATTCTGCATTAGTCCTGCCCACTTCAACTGGTCTTGTGCTTTCAATTCTTCTGTTGTCCCATCTTGTATTGCTAATTTTTCTATTATTTCCTTGACCATCTTCGTTGCGTTCTCCTGGATCTGTGTCAATTCTTTGTTCAAGTTTTTGTCCATCAATAATATCAAATAATCTGCTCTCCTGTTTTTCTTTAGGTATTGTAATCTCATTCTTGCGTATTTGCCATTTGGTATTTTTTCTTTCTCCATTACGAGATTTGGTATTTGATATTCTCCAACTTTCCTGTATTCTATTTTCTCCATTTTCAATTCCTCCCTCATCAATTTCTTTATTATTAGAATACTCTTGTTTATTATCTTTTACAAATGTGTGATTTATATTTTTTTCTTCATTTTGTAAATTTATAACTGTTTTTGCAATTTCTCTCAACCCCATTTCTGCAATATCACTTATTGCAGTACCTAGTGTTGTTATTATTTTATCATTATTAAATTCTTTTATAAATGTAAATTCACGACCATTTATTTTTTCTCTAGCATTTATTCCACATCTTGTCATTATCATATATGCAACACTTGCCCAAACAGTTAGTATTGTTATATTTTTAATTTCATCATCTGATAAATTTTCTAAAATTGTTCCACCTTTATTTTTATGAATACTTGATAGATAATCTTGGATATTATCTGTTACCATACTATAAGCACTTGATATAATATTTTCAGCCAGTTCATTGCTTTCTGTTTGCCCTCCAAAAGTAGTTTCTAATGTTTCTATTACTTTTTCTTCATACTCTGGTTTTACATTCCATAGTTTATATTCTGTTCCTCTACTATTATGTGTATCTGACACATCAAAAACTAATCTAAAAGGATATGGACTATTTTCGTTTTTTGATAATACGAATATTCCTTTTGCATCTTTATTTACCCATCTGTGACATTTTCTATTCCATTCTTTTTCCATTTCTGCACAAGCGGTAGCATCTGGTCTTTGTGCATAAATTAAAATTTTGTCCACAAAGTTATATTTAAAATTCCAACTACAACTATCCAAAAATGAACACCAATTTTCTTCTGTTTTTGTTATACTATTTATTTTTTCTTTATATAATTTTCTTGTATCTGCTATTTGTCCCAATATGCCACCTCCTTACTATTTAGTATCTGTAAAAAATTCTAATAAATTCTTTTTTTCTATCGCCTCCTGCATAAGCCATATTATTTCTATATCTTTTATCGTTAGGTTTGGTATTTCTTCTATTTTATTTATATTTTTCAATTCTAATACTTTTAAATTCAAAATATCTTTTTCATTAATTATATTTATGCTTTTTAATTTCTGTACTAATTTGTTTTTCTGCATTGAACTATATTTAGCCATTTTTCACCTGCTTTCATAAGTAAAAAGGTGGCTATTTTTATTGACCACCTTTTTCACTTTTCTATTTTATTTATTTTTTCTTTTTTTAATAACTTCATATATTCCTATTGATATTAAAGTCAATGTAGACATTCCTGCAAGTCCACCAAGTAATATCGTATTTCTACCATCACTCGTATTTGGTATTTCTATTGGTGTATTTTCAAATTCAAAACTATAAGCAAAATCATTTTCTTCTATTAAGTTTCCATTTACAAAAACACCATTATCATTTATTTCTACTTTTACAATTTCATCTGACATATTGTATCCCTTTGGTGCATTTATTTCTTTAATATAATAAGTTCCATATCTTAATTTTTCAAAAGTAATACTTCCATCATTTTTATTAGAATCTATTTGTTGTATTAACTTTGTACATTCTTTATCCTCATAAATTCCAAATGTAAATTTTGCTTTGATCACTTCTCTTGTTTTACTATCTATTTTTATTACTCTTATATTTTTTAAAATAGGCATATCTTTCATTTCGATTTTTTGTGTTTCTTTGTCAGTTGTAACTGTGAATGTTATTTCTTCTGCAATTTCATAGCCATAAGGTGTAGTTACCTCTATCAATTTGTAAGTTTTGTTTTCTTCAAGTCCTGTAACTCTGTGTGGCTCTTTAGTGCTTACCCATTCATCAATTACCTCATTATTTTCATCTACAACTTTTAATTTTGCTCCCTCTAGTTCTTCGCCTGTTACTAAATCTGTTTTTACAATTTCAACAATTTTATCAATCATTACTATTTTTTGTGTTTCTTTGTCAGTTGTAACTTTAAATTCAACATCTGTTGCCTTAACATACTCATTTACACAAACTTCTTCGTGTAATTTATATGTTTCTTTCTCTTTTAGTCCTTTCACTTTATGAACTTCTTTTCCAGATGTCCACTCATCAACAACTTTTCCATCTTTGTCTAATACCTGTAAAGTTGCTCCCTCAATTTCTTTTCCACCTATATCTTCTTTTGAAATTTCTACAACTTTATCTGTCATTGTAACTTTTTGTGTCTCTTTGTCAGTTGTAACTTCAAATTCGATGTCTGTTGCAATTACATATCCATCCGGAGCATATTCTTCGTGTAATACATACTTTTTATTTTCTTCAAGTCCTTTTATATTATGGCTTTCTTTTCTTGATGTCCATTCATCTACTATATTTCCATCTTTGTCTGTTACTTGAATTTTTGCTCCCTCGATTTCTTTTCCTCCAATATCTTCTTTTGTCATTGTAACTATTTTATCTATCATTTTTACTTTTTGATTTTCTTTAGTGTTTTCTACTTTAAATTGAATATCTGTTGCACGAACATATCCATCTGGAGCAACTTCTTCTCTTAATGTGTATTCTATACCTACTTTTAATCCTTCAATTTTATGAGTTTTATCAGTTGATGTCCAAGTATCAATTACTTTATCTCCCTCTAAAACAGTAAGTTTTGCACCCTCTAGTTCTTTATCTCCTGTAATATCTTGTTTTGATATTTCTGTTAATGTTGTATCATTTATAACTTCTCTTGTTTGTGTATATACTTTCGTTGTATCATCTTTCTTTTCAAACTTAAATTCATATTTTGTATCATTTAAAACTAACCCATCTAAAGTTTTAATTTCTTGTAATTCATATACTCCAATAGGTAGTTCTTCAATTTTTAAATTGCCTTTTTTATCTAAATTATAAGTTTTAATTTCTTGACCTTTTTTATAAATCACACTTCCATCTGCTTTGTCTATTACATCTTCTTTTGTAGTTAGTTTGAATTGTATAGGACTTAAATCTGATATATCTACAATAGATGTATCTACATATTCTCTTAATGCTACACTTTTATCAATAACAATTGTTCCAGTAGGTTGTTCATTACTTATTATAATTTCCTTTATAAAATCTCCGTCATCATCTTTATCATAATCTCTAATTCCGCTTACGTCAAACTTCACAGGACTATCTAATTGTAAAAATCCATCTGGAACTTTTATTTCTGTTACTTCATAACTTCCTACTTCAAGTTTTAAAGGAGTTGTGACTGTTCCTTCATCTTCTTTATTATTTGTGTAACTCTTATCTGGTACAATTAAATTATCAGCATTTGTTGTAAAAGAATTATATGTTGTACTTCCAATTTTTTGTGATACTGCTTCTCCCTTTTTATATAAAATTTTATTTGTTGCACGATCATAAACATCCTTGGTTGCCTTTATTTGAAATGTCGCATTTGTTAGTGTTACTGTCTTTCCTGTTTTTAAATCTTTTTTTACTAATTTTATATAAGTTTCTAATTGTTCATTGTTTACTACTATATTTTTAACTTTTTTTGCAACATCTTTTATTTCTGTTTCATCATCTGTAATTGAAAATGTAAAATCAGATGCAGTTTCATAATCTTTTGGTGTTATTGTTTCTTTTACTATATAAGTGCCGTATGGCAATTTATTTTTAGTATAAGCATCTCCGCTTTCATTTGTTACTATTGCCTCATAAGTAGGAGCAATTTCTTGTGCTTTTGCTACTCTATTTGAATCTACTGCAACCTTATTTCCATATTCATCAATTCCGTTCCAAACTTCCTCATAACTGTAACCTTTTTCATAAGCCTTTTCTACTGCACTATTTAGTTTTATTGTAAATTCCACTCCAGCAAGTCCTGGTGTCTTTCCAGAATTTATCTTTATACCACTTTTAAAAATGTGTACTCCCATTTCTTTTACTTTGTCTTTACTATCTGCTCTACCAGAAATAATTTTTTCATATTGGTCTTTATATTCAAGATTTACTTCATATATAGTTGTATCCAATAAATATCCTTTTGGTGCTGTTTCTTCTTTAACTATATATTTTCCCAATGGAAGTCCTGTTACATCTGTTGTATTTCCATTTTTGTCTGTATTTCTTGTAGCAACTAAATCTCCCTTGCTATAAAACTTTTTAGACTTTGCTACATTATAAATATCTTCATTTGCATATATTTTATAAACTGCATTTTCAAGTGTTGCATCTCCTTGTGCTACACTTCCAGTTTTACTATCTCTTTTTACTACTGATATTGTTCCTGTTGGCTCTTGATTAACAACACCTTTTATTTCTAATTCAATAACAGGTGTAGTCGAATTTTTATATTCCAAATTAACTTGAAAAACTTGGTCATTTAATAAATATCCTTTTGGTGCTTGTATTTCCCTTACAGAATATTTTCCTAATGGTAATTCTGCAATTTCTGCAATTCCTGTTCCATTAGCGGATGTTATTTTAGCAACTTCTTGCCCTTTTTTATAAAATATTTTTGTTCCTGCTACATTTTTTATATCTTGTTCTGCAATTACAGAAAATACTGCTCCGCCAACTTTGTCATTATTTTCACTTATTTTATGAATTAACAATTTTCCCGTTGGCTCATTATTTTTAAATTCTACTGTTGATGTTTCTCCATTTCTTACTTCTATTCTTTTAATACTTGTATCTAATAAATACCCTGTTGGTACAGATGTTTCTTTTACAAAATATGTTCCAACTTTTAGTTTTTCAAATGTAATCTCTCCATTATTTGCTGATTTTCCACTTGCTACTTTTTGAGTACAAGCCTCATCTTTATATAACTCAAAATTACAATCTGCTACTGGATTTCCAATATTATTTATTTTTTTAACTAATATTTTTCCACTTTGCACTTCTACTGATACACTAAAATGTGATGGATCTACATAGTTTGAAAACATTAAATTTTGTACTGCTCCAGATGTAAATCTAAAATACACATAGTTTGACATACTACTACTAGAATATCTACTTCCATTTGGCATTAGTTCATATAAACCAAAGTCCCTTGAATTAAATGTTGTTTTTCCATTATTGCTATCATTTGTTGCAGTTACTCTCAATTCATTACTACCATTATCGTGACCAAAGTTAACTCCATTTATAGTTTTATTAAAACTTTCATAATGTTGTAAAACTCCATTACTATCTGATAAAGTTATTGTATTTCCAATATCAATTTTGTTTGTTCCACCGTTAAATGAAACATCTTTATGATACTGGTTATACAAATTTTCTGTATTTGATATCCAATTTGAATATACTGATGATGACATATATCCACCTTTCCAAGAATCCCTTGATGGTGCTGCCTTACCACTTCCATCAATGTTATTGTGTATATATTCCCATACAAACTGTTGTGTTGCACACGCTGCTTTTTTCGCATCTGCACCTGTTGGTATTCCCAACCCATAATTCATTGTATATCCAAAATATATCATTTCTGCTACTTTTTCATACTCTGGTCTATTTGCTTTATATTCTGTAAAAAATTCATTATTAAAAGTATATTCTTTTCCAGTTGGTGATGTTTTTCCATATTGCGTACAAAATGCTATATAAGTTGAGCCATCATAATTAGCATAATGTAATTCGTGCCCAAATTCATTTAAACTTCCATTTATAACTCCAAATTTTGCATTACTATTCATATCTGTTATAAATGTAGCAAAAGCATTGATTGGTATAGCATTTATTAACATTAGTATTAGCATAATTATTGCTATAACTTTCTTCATTTTCATTTTTATCATATCCTTTCTTTTAACCATAAAAAAAAGAGCCTATCGCTCTTAATTTTACTTTTCTCTATTTTGTTACATAGAAATAATAAAGTCCACAGAAACATTGGTTTATTTTAAAATGGCTTGATTCCCAACCCTCTGTATATTTTTCATAAGCATTAAATGCTTCATCCCAAGTTTTATAGTATCCGTGTTCGTTTGCACCATCTCCTGCTATATGTGTTTTACCACCGTCAGTACAATAAATTTTTTCCTGTTGTGTTACTGTTTCATTTTTTTGTGTTTTTTGCTTTGGTTGATCTGTATTTTTCTTGGTTGATGTATTTTCACTATCATTCTTAATACTTGGTTGTGTACTTTTATTGCTTTCTTGCTTTTTTGTTTGATTTAATTGCTTATTACTTTTTTTGCTTTCTGCAACTTCATTTTGTTGTATCACTTGCTCATTTTTTGTTTCGTTTTTTTTCTCTATAACTTGAGAATTTTCTACTTGACTTTCATTTATTTCTTCTTGTACTATTTCTTCATTCTCTTGAGTCTGTTCATTTTCCAATTCTGCAATTTCTTCCATTTTGTTTGAACTTTCCTCTATCTTTTCGTTTGTATTATTTTCTGCGTTTTTTGTTCCAATTCCTATAAAATAACTTGCAAATACTCCAGTTGCAATTATTATAGCCACAATAAATATTTTTTTCATATCTATCACTCTCCTTTGCTCATATTTTACTTTCTTCGGAACTAAAAGACAATTGTACAAATTAAACTTATAAACATTTTTTGCACATAGGCATCACTCCTTTCGATTTTGGCTTTATATATTTTTATATATTTTAATTATATATATATATCTTTTTCAGTTAGTATATAGCAAGTAAAGGGGGTGGATTGTAAGGAGGGGGAAAATAAAATTGTATATACATTCTTAAATTTTCCGTATTACCTTTCAAATTGTTTGTTTTGCCATTGTATTTGGTATTTTTGTAATAATTTTTCAATTACCCCCTCCATCTGTTGTATTGTATAGCCTTTAGGAAAATACTTTTTCACTCTATCGTAAGTGAATTTTACTTGCTCTTTCTGATTAGGTTTTTCTTCATACAAAATATTTTGTATCGTTTCTTCATTCAAAGTTCCTTTCTCGCTTTCTTCCCTTAATCTTTTAGCCTGTGGAGTTGACGGAGTTGCTAATGATGTTTCCATTGCCTCCAATAACATATCTTGTTCATTATTACTTAAATAAGATATTTCTATTGCAGGTGCTAAAGCCATTGTCATATTTTCCTTATCTTTCAGATAGTGATTATCTACAAACTTTAACAATTCTGGTATAAGATATGTCAGCCTTATATATCTTTGAATTTGAGATTTGCTTTCTCCAATTTCTTCCGCTAAAACTTCAACAGATTTTTTTCCATCTAACTTGTACCCAACTTGGTTACAAGTTAAATCATTCCTTTGTCCTTGTCTTTTCATTGCATCTAACTTCATTTTATAAGCAAATGCTCGTTCACTTGGCATTATTTGTTCCCTTTGCAAGTTACTATCTACCATAATAATAGTAGCCTCATCATCTGTTAAATTTCTAACTATACAAGGTATTTCTTCTATTTGTGCAAGTTCACAAGCCCTTTTTCTTCTATGACCAGACACCATTTCATAAGTTCCATCTTCCTTTGGTCTAACTATTGCAGGTACTAATACACCGTGCTGTTTTACGCTTTCTACTGTTTCAAACATTTTTTCATCATCTTTAACCTTGAATGGATGATTTGGAAAACTTGAAATTTGTGTAATACGAATTTTCTGTACTCTTTCCAATTTTTGTGCATCTCTTTCTTCTTGATTAGTAAAAAAATCATCTATCGTAACCTTTGGCAAGTGCATTTTTTCTTCTTTCTCTTTCATCTTCTTTTAACACCTCCTTTGCAAAAAATGAATAAGCCGTTGCTACCCTGCTATTTTTGTCATAAGCAAATATACTTTTTCCTGTTGCAGTCGATTCGGCAGTTTTTATTGCTATTGGTATCTGGTTATTATAAATTTTTACAATACTACCATAATTTTCTTCCAATTCTTCTTGTATTCTTCTTGGCAAATTAGTTCTTTTATCAACCAATGTTAGCAAAATTCCTCCAACCTTTAGGTCATTATTCAACTGCCTTTTTATTTTTGAAATCGTTTTCAATAAATTCCCCATACCTTTAGCAGATAGATATTGACTTTGAACTGGAATGATAACCTCATTAGCCATTGCTAGTGCATTTGTTGTTAGCATACTCAAAGATGGCATACAATCAATTAGAATATAATCATAATTTATTTTTAATTCTTTCAAACTATTTCTCATTGCATACTCTCTATTCATTGCACTAAACATATTAACTTCTGTCATTGACAAATTTAAGTTTGATGGAATTAAATCTATTCCTTCTTTATGTTTCAATATTGCTTGTTCTGGTTTCACTTCTCTGTCATTTATCTGTCTTTCTATGAGGGTAGATATTGTAACTGGTAAATTATCTTGGTCATAATATCCCATATAAGTTGTTAAATCTCCGTTGTGGATCTGCATCTACCAATAAAACTTTCTTTCCCTCTTTAGCCAATGCTACTCCTAAACTAAAGGTTGTTGTGGTTTTTCCTACTCCTCCTTTTTGATTTGCTATTGCTATTACTTTGCATTCTGACATTTGGACTTCCTCCTTTCTTTTAAGTTCGCCATTATAAATTTTATAATGGCTATGTAAATTGTTTTAAATAAAAAAAGACAAGTCAATTACTTATTTTTCTCGACTTGTCTTAATATTTAATTTTTATCTAACATCTCTATTATGTTTTTTCTGTTTATTTTTTCTTTCCTGTTCCATTTTAAATTTAGCGTAAATATCTATTGCAACATCTCCATTATATTCCTTATCTAATGTTACACTGCCTTTTTCTAAAAATTCCTTTGATAATATAAAGTTTCCACTATCTAAAAAGTTATATCTTCCCGCTTTATCTTTTCCAACATACATTGCAGTAACTTGTATTTTTTGGTTTGCGATTATTGGAATATTTACAGTTAAAAATTCTCCTTGTTGTAAATTTTCTAAAAATTTAATTGCATCTTCTTTTTCCATTTTCATTCCTCCTTAATTTTTCCATAAAAAAAGTGAATTGCCTAATGCAACTCACTTTAAGAATATTTATCCACTTTTGGTTATTTATTGTACATAAAACTGCAATAAGCAGACACTTCATTGTTATTTCTTTCAATACTTTTTCACTATATTCTATTCCGTATAACCTATGGTACAACTGTATTTCATCAAATATATACACCTCGTTTTTTATTAACTTCCATAAGCATACACCTAGATGGTGTCCACCTTCTCCTGTTGGATTATAAAGTGTTACCAAAACTACAACTTGTGGATTATCAATAGGAGCAACTCCACAAAAAGATGTTACATATTTATTAGTATTAACTCCATCTTCAGATGTACCTGTTTTTCCCCCTATTCTATACCCCGCTACTTTTGCATTTTTCCCGAGTTCCTTCAGATACAACAGATTCCATCATACTTAATACTTTTTCTGAAGTTTCTTTAGATATTACTGTTCCATTATATTTTGCAGGAATATCTGTAACTTCTTTTGTTTCACTGTTAATAATTTGTTTTACCACTCTAGGTACAACACTATTCCCTCCGTTAGCAATTGCTGATACTGCTGTTGCTAGTTGTATTGGTGTTATTTCAAATCTTTGCCCAAAACTAATTGTAGCTAATTCAACAGGTCCGTGCTTTATTTTCAGCTAAAAATATGCTATTTGCTTCACCTGGCAAATCTATTTGCGTTTTGTCCAATAATCTAAATTTATTTAAATAACTATAATATTTTTGAACTCCTAGTTTTTGACCTAATCCTATAAATACTGGGTTACACGAATTCATTAG
>OLNW01000515.1_pt1 | contig 45670 bp, 38 predicted proteins | sample 1672121 | NCBI WGS metagenome assembly OLNW01 (sample SAMEA3136648, study PRJEB25190) | human gut metagenome
GGCAGAACTTGGGCGGGTGGGCGGGGTCGGCCGGCTCCCAGCCGCACTTGTCGCACTTATACTTGGGCGTACCGGCGGGCTTTGGTTTGCCGCACTCGGAGCAGAAGCGGCCCTTGTTCACTGCGCCGCAGCTGCACTTCCAGCCTTCTGCTGCCGCCGGGCGGGGCTTGCCGCACTCCGGGCAGAACTTGCCGGTGACGGTGGCACCGCAGCTACAAGTCCAGCTGTCTGCAGCGGGCTTCGGCTCCGGCTTTTTGCTGCCGCATTCCGGGCAGAATTTGCCGGTAACGGTAGCGCCGCAGCTGCACTGCCAGCTGTCCGCCGGGGCGGGTGCGGGACGGCTGACCTGCTGGGGCGCGTCCACGCTGTCCGGACGGGCCTGCTGGCCCATGGCGAACAGGTTCTGGGCGCTCATGCCGCCCATACCGCCTGCACCGGCTGCCATGCCCATGCCCATAAAGCCGGTCATGGCACCGGCGGTGTTGCCGGCGGCGGTCTTCATGGCGTCGATCTGACCACCCACCAGACGGGCGGCAGCGGTGGTGGGATCGGTGGTCATGGCGTTTTCTTCCCATTCGGTGATCTTCTTCTGCTGCTCCTCCGGGATGGACAGGGAGTTGATGTTGAAGGAGAACACTTCAATACCGCGCTTTTTGCGCCAGACATTGGACAGCTGCTCGTTGAGGGCGTCCGAGATCTCCAGCGTGTGGGCGGGGATCTCGTAATACTGCACCTTGTTGGCAGAAAGAGTAGCCAGCGCGGGCTGCAAAGCGTTCAGCAACTCACTCTTCAGGCGGGGAGCGATCTCGGATGCGTCATACTGGGTGGAGACGTTGCTGCACACGTTGGTGTAGAACAGCAGCGGGTCGCAGATGCGGCAGGTGAAGCTGCCGTTGCACCGCAGGTTCACCGAGAGCTTGTAGCCCCGCTCCTCGCTGACCACCACCCGGAAGGGGATGGGGGTGGCGGTGCCGTACAGGATCTCGCCCAGCTCCTTGGTGTTGATGTAGTACACGCGCTGATCCTTGCCGGTGTCGCCGCCGTAAGTAAAGCGCTTGGCCACGGTCAGGAATGTTTCCGCCAGACTGTCGCCGAAGTTGCCGGTAAAAACGCTTGGCTCGGTAGAAGCATCGAAGGTGAACTCGCCCGGCTCAGCGCACACCTCCACCACGCGGCCCTGCTCCACGATGAGCATGCACTGTCCGTCTGCCACGGCGATGCCGCTGCCGTTGGTGATGATGTTGTCCTCGCCGTTGTTGGAGCTGCGGCGGGAGGTGCGCTTCTGGCCCTTGACCATCAGCACATCCTTGTCCAGAGAATCGCAGTAGAAAAATTCCTTCCACTGGTCTGCAAGGGTTCCGCCCAGTGCGCCCATACCTGCTTTGATAAGACCCATAGTAATTTCCTCCTGTTATTTGTTTGGTGTAAGCGACAACGCTTTGTCATCGCATTGCGTTCGGTTTCGGTCACGGTACAAGGGTTAGATCCGGGGAGTCGTTTTTCCAGTAAATGGGACGCGTATCCCGGTCAAACAGCACTTCTCCGGCGCGGTATTTCAGGCTGCAGCCGCTGGGGCTGCCGTCATCGTTCAGCAGAATGGCCCAGAACTCGCACGGCTTGCCGTTCTGATCGGTCAATGTAAAATGCAGCTCGGTGCCGTCCTCGGTGCGGCCCTGCGTTCCCTCTGCGGTGCCGGTCAGAATGCCGCTCCACCCGTCCCATTCCACGCTCATACAGCAGCTGCCGTCCGGCAGGAAGGTCATCCAGCGGATTCCCTTTGCAGACTCGTCTCCGGCGCGGTAAGTGCCCCACAGCCTGCGGGGGATGGCGGTGAAGCCGATGTCGTCCCATGCCTCGGTGCGTTGAAAAACGTACCAGACCTCACTGCCCTTTTTCAGGCCGATGGACTGCATTCGCAGCGAGCCGTCCTCCATCCTGGAGATGGTCCAGCGGCTTCTGCCGTCCTCGCTGAGGCATGTCAGGTTCCAGCCCTGACTTTTTTTCCCGTCCCAGCCGGTCACAGCGCCGGCATTCAGCTCTCCGGTGCGGGTCTCGGCAGCGGACTGGATCTGCGGGCTGACGTATGTTTCCCGGATGAAGGAGACGGTCACCGTGCCGGTGATCTCGGTCTGTTCCAGCCGCAGGGTGCAGCTTTCGTTGCGGTCGGCGGGGGCATAGCTTTCACCCTGCGTCACCGCCGTGACTGCCATCCACTCGGCCAGCACCTGCCACTCCCAGTCCGGTGGCAGCGGCTGCGCGTCCAGAGGAAGAGTCACTTTGTCGTCTACATATTCCTCCTGGGCGGCGCTGAACCGGCTGACTACAAAGGAAATGTTCCCCTTGCCGTCCAGCGAAAAAGGCAGCTCGTCCAGCGAAGTCCACCATGCGGTGTTTCCCTCTTTCAGGCTGCCGGTGGGCAGCAGTCCTCTCTCGATGGCGGCTTGACGGTCCAGCTCATCCCGGCGCTTCACGTCGCGGTAAAGCGCCTCTTCCAGCGCAACGGGGTCTGCCCCCATGCGCTGCAGCATCTGGGTGACGGTCAGCTGGTTTCCGCTGGCAAAATCGAAGCACCAGCCGTCGTAGAAGGGGGCGCCGGTACCTCCGTAGCTGCTGCTGACCACAAGGCTGACACAATCGTCATACCAGCTTGCTTCCCAGTTCATTTCAATGCTGAAATCCCACACGGCCGGGTCGGCCGCCGCCGGGCTGTCCGCATAGTCCAGCACATCGTATTCGTAGTACCGGGCAAGCTCGGCGTTGATGCGGGCGGCGTCGGCGCTGTCGCTTTCCAGCCGGGGCAGGTGGATGTTCAGCCGAACCTTGCCGCCGTTTTCCGCCTGCACCACCTTTTCAAGGGTGTACTGCTCGGTGATCGCCGCGGTGGCGTGCATGGAATCCGGCGGGGTCGATTTCAGTTCCCGGCGGCCAGCCGGGCGGGCAGAGGCTGCGGTCTTTGCCCCGCAGCCTGCCAGCAGCGCCGCCAGCAAAGCCGCCAGCGCGCCGCACAGTGCCAGGTGTTTCATCTTGCACCTCCTTGTCTGCAGGCTCAGCTGCACCGCAGGTCCATCCAGCTGATGTAGCTGTACTCGGCATTGCCGCCCATATTCGCCATGGTCATGGTGCCGTCCTCCCGCAGTGCGATGGCCCACTCGTAGTTTTTGTCATCCGCGCGCTGGCAGCGGATCTGCCAGCATTCGCCCTCAAAGGCAAATTCTATTTTGCCCCGTGTGGGCACGCCGGTGCGGGTCTCGGTGGTGGTATCGCCGTATTTTGAGATGCGGGTCAGGGTGGCACGGACGGTGTCCGGGCTGTCGCCCGGTTCCAGCTTCAGGGTGTAGCTTTCCCCTTCCTCTGCAGGGTTGCACACATCGCCATCCACCTCCGTGCGGAAGACCACCCACTCGCCCAGAACGCGCTGCTGCCAGTCAGAAGGCACCGAGTCATCGTACAGGGGGATGGTCAACTCGTAGCTCACATACTTCTGCTCCCCGGCGTTGTAGATCTCCGCACCGAGGGAAACGTTCCTTTCGTCCTCGTCTCCCCAGATGGACAAAGGCAGCTGGTCCAGCGAACTCCACCATTTCCGGTCAAAGCTTTCCTTGGCAGGGCAGGCACCGGTATCGGCATTCTGCCAGCACTCCTCAAAGATCTCATCCGCCTGACGAGCGATCCGCTGCTCTATATCGGCGGGGTCCAGCCCCATCCGCTCCAGCATCTGGGTGGTGGTAAGCTCCTTGCCGCTGGCAAAGTCGAAGCAGAATCCCTGCCCTTTCTGGCTGCTGTCGGCGCTGAAATAGACATTCATCACCAGACTCAGACAGTCGCCGTACCAGTACTGGTAGTAGCCGACGCTGCGTACCTCATCCCAGGGGGTGCCGTTTTCCAACGCCGGATACTCCAGACAGGGCTTGCAGAGTTCCACATAGCACTGCGCCAGCCGGGCGTTGATGCGGGCGGCGTCGGCGCTGGCACTGTTGATCCGGGGCACCTCCATGTTGAGGCACAAGACCTTGCCTGCCGGGTCCTGCAGATTTTTATGGATCTCCCACTGGTTGGTGACCCGCTGGTCCAGCGGGGGAAGCTCCTGCGGAGTTTCGGTGCCGTTCTCCGGCTCCGGGGCGGTGTCAGCCTCCGGGGTGGAGACCGGCAGAGCACTTTCGGTTTTGACAGGCGGACCTGCGATGCTGCCTTCTTCCCGGGTCATCTGGGAAGATGCTGCCCCGCAGCCCGCCAGCAGCGCCGCTGCCAGCAACGCGGCCAGCATGCGCTCTGCTCGTTCGTGTTTCATCTTGCACCTCCTGCTCGTTTATCAGCCGTAGCTGTGGGTCAGTACCAGAGGGCCCTCTTCGTTCGTCAAGGGGTTCTGCCCGCTCAGAGGGGTAAAAATCAGGCAACCGATGCTATAATCATACTTTAATGCAGCGCTGAACGAAACCCATTCCGGGCCGTTGTCGGTGTCGCGGATAAGAGAGAATCCCAGCGCGGTGCCGTTCGGGGTAGCGCCCAGATAGGTGACAGCACCCTGATAGAAATAGCGGTTGTTGTGGGTAGCCAGCTGGCAGCCGCCGCCTGAATTCAGGTCCAGCCAGCACCAGTCCTCCCCTTCCCCAAGGCTGAAACTGCCGGCGGATTCTACCTGCTGCGGGCTGTTCCACTCAGCGGTCAGGGGGGCAAGCTCTGTTTCCGTACCGTCTGCACACAGCAGGCTGACCTCGGCGTCCCGCAGCGCCAGCGCAGTGCCGTTGTTGGCAATATAGATGGGGTCGGCACAGAATAGGATCTGCCCATACAGCAGACAGCGCAGCACATCCACGTACTCCACAAAACCGTCCTCGGTAAGCAGGTAGACTACGGGATGGAAGGTCGCGCCCAGCTCGCCGATGCACACATCTACATAATTATGATAGGCGTTGCGGATGGGCAGGGTAACATCGCCGTCCAGACGGATATCATACTCCTCTGCCCATGCGATAGTCTCAGGGGTGCGTTTGATGGTAACGGTGCGGGTGTCGCCGTCCAGCAACACCGAAACGCTGCCGTAGGTATCGGTAAGCACCGGCGTTTTGGCAGGGGCGGCCGGGGTCAGCGGAAGTTCCACCTTCAGCGGACGCCAGCCGCTGCCGGCGGTGGTGTGGTATCCGCCAACAAGGGTGACGGTATTTTCGTTTTCCAGCAGAACGGTCAGGTTTTCCAGCCCGTTGTCCCGCAGGGTGTCGGCGCGCATCCCGGAGAGCATGCCGCTTTCCCGCAGGAAATCGTAATATTCCTGCTGCACCATGTTGCGGTCAAGAGTCTGTATGGCAGCGCGGTATACCGCAAGCTGCGCCTCGTCCGGGTCCAGCCCCATGCGCTGCAGCATTTCCGTCACGAAGATCAGCTTTCCGGTGGCAAAATCGAAGCACCAGCCCTGAGAATAGATGGGGTCGGTACCGCCGTAGTAGCTGCTCACCACAAGGCTTACGCAGTCGCCGTACCAGTAGGCGTCCCAGTCGATGTAAGTCTGCGAGCACCATTCGTCCTGCGGCACCTCAGCCTGCGGATAGCTTTCATAATCCCGATATTCCGCCGCATACTTGGCGGCAAGCTCATCGTTGAGATAGGCGGCGTCCGGGCTGTCGCACACAAGCTGCGGCACATGGATGGTCAGCTTCTGTGCGCTGCCGTACTCGTCCCGGAAGGTCTTTTCCAGCGTGAACTGCTCCGTGATACGTTCCTTTTGGGCGGTAAGCGCCGGGGCATTCTGGCTGCTGCCGGTGCTTTGGCTGGCGGCAGCGGAGCCGGAGCTGCTTTTTGTGCCGCCACACCCGGCCAGCACCAGCGCGGCAGCCAGCACCGCAGCGGCAAGGCGTTTGTGTTTCATAGTCGTTCTCCTGTGTTCTCAGCCGTAGCTGCGGGTCATCTGCAGCTGGGTCTCGCCCTCGGCAAAGGGGTTTTGCCCGGCGATCATAGTCAGGGTCAGGTCGTTGGACAGGTGGTCCATCTTGAACGCCGCCACAAAGTCGATTCCCGCATCCGTAGAGATGCCCAGCACCATGCCCTCCGGCACCACGCCCAGATACGCTGCGTCGCCCTGCTCGATGCGGCGGTTGTTCTGAACGCCCAGCTGAACGCTGCCGTCGCTGCTAAGCTCCAGCCAGTTTCCGTTGGTGCAGTTGAAGGAGCCGGTGATGGAAGAAGGGATATCCTGCACGCTCCACTCTGACGACAGGTCAGCCAGCTCCAACACAGAGCCATCCTTCCGGCGCAGGTTCACCTTGCTATTGCCGCTGCGCTCCAGCGACACGCCGTTGTTGGCAATGTAGATGGGGTCCTGACAGATCATGGCGTTTCCGAACAGAAGGCAGCGCAGCACATCTACATACTCCACCACGCCGTCTTTGGTCAGCAGATAGACCACCGGGTGGAAGACCGAGTCGGTCTGCTGCCCGATGCACACGTCCACATATTCATTGTAAGAGCCAAGGATCGGGTAGGTGTGCGCCTGTTCCAGCCGGAGGTTGAGCTCGGTGTCCCAGGTGGCGGTCTTGGGTGCAGGGCTCACGGTGATGGTGGCCTGCGTTCCCTTCAGCTGCACCTGCACGCCGTCGAAGGTGTCAGTCAGCACCGGCTGCGCCTGCGGCTGGGCAGCGGTCTGCAGCGGGATCTCCATATCCAGCTGCTGCCATCCCGCTTCGGACGCGGCGCTGTATCTGCCCCGGAGCACCAGCTGATTTTGCTCCGGCAAAAGCAGGCAAAGGTTTTCCAGTTCATTGTATTCCAGCGTGTCCATCCGCATTTGCGACAGCTCTCCGCCGAGACGCAGGCTCTCGTAATACGCGCCCTGCGCCATCTCCCGGTCAAAGGTCTGCATGGCCTGCCGCTGCACCTGCTGCTGCACGGTGTCCGGGTCCAGACCCATCCGCTGCAGCATCTCGGCCACGGTGATCTGCTGGCCGGTGGCAAAATCGAAGCACCAGCCGCTGTAACGCCACGGGGCGGTGCCGTCATAGCGGCTGCGCACCACCAGACTGACGCAGTCGCCGTACCAGTAGGCATCCCAGCCCACACCGATCTGCGGGTACTCGCCGCCCGGCTGCCCGGCCTCCTCGTAGGCCTCATATTCCCGGAAATCCGCCGCATAAATGGCGGCAAGCTCCTTGTTCAGGCTTACAGCATCCGGGCTGTCGCATTCCAGCTGCGGCACATGGACGGAAATGTACTGCACCGCGTCCTCCCCCCACACGCCCGAAACGTTCTTTTCCAGCGCGAACTGGTCGGTGATGCGGTCTGTCTGGGCGGCCAGCGCCGCCGCGCCGGGGGTGCTCCGGCTGCTGTCGGAGCTTTGGTCGGCAGCAGCGCTGGGGCCTGCGGGAGCAGCGGCGTCCGATGCACCGCCGCACCCTGCCAGCAGCAGGGCCGCAGCCAGCACCAGCGCCCATACGCCAAGGGCCCACCGGGTACTGCGGTGTTTTGTCTCCTTCATAGGGTGCTCCTTTCTTTGCTCCCTCTGTTTTTGAGGGTGGGACTTCGGGTTCCGGGGCGTTCTCTGCACTTGCGGTCTATCTCATCTTGTGCTATCCTTATAGACAGAATCTGTTGGTGCTTGTTGAGATGCCTTGTGCATAACAACGGGCACCCCGTACCCAGCACGGGAAATCTTCTGTCTGTACTGTATCATACTCAAGAAAAAAATGCCCCCCTAGAATAGCCGTTTTTGGGGGGCATTTCAAAAATAAATTTTGGGGATTTTGGGCCTTCCCCGTAAGGAATCCCCCCAAAAAGCCAAAAATTGGGGGGATTTGGGGGCGGTTTTCCGACAAAACAGGAAACTGCGGCCCTTCTTGTGCCGGTTTTCCCTTGGCTGCAACATGTGGAAAGGAATCACGAACATGGAACGAAGGACATTTTTGAAGCTTGCGGCAGTTCTCCCCGGTCTGGTCCTTGCGGGCTGCGGCGGCAGCAAGACCCTGCTCTCTGCCAAGGACCCCACCATGCTCAGCATCTGGCATGTGTATGGCGAGCAGGCAGATTCGCCCATGAACCGTCTGCTCACCGAGTTCAACGATACGGTGGGAAAGGAGAAGGGCATCCTGCTCAACGTGACCAACATGACCAACAGCGCCGCCATTGGCAGTCAGCTGCAGGATGCCAAGGCCGACAAGCCCGGTGCGCTGGACCTGCCGGATCTGTTCTCGGCCCACGCTTCAGATGCCAGTGCGCTGGGCATCGAGACCCTTGTGGACTGGAACGACTGGTTCACCGCTGAGGATATGGCGGCCTATGTGCCCGGCTTTGTGCAGGACGGCATCATCGACGGGCGGCAGGTGGTGTTCCCGGTGTCCAAATCCACCCAGCTCATCTTTTTGAACGGCTCTCAGTACGCCCGGTTTGCGGCGGACACCGGGGCGCAGCTTTCCACCCTTGCCACATGGGACGGCTTTTTTGAAATGGCGGGTGCCTACCGGCAGTGGTCGCAGGGCAAGCCTTTCTGCGCGCTGGACTATCCGCTACGTCTGGTGGAGCTGAACGCGCTGGAACAGGGCGGCGGAGAGCTGTACAAGGGCAGCTGGTACGACCTGACCAATAAGGCCTTTCGTGCTTCGTGGATGGAGTTTGCCAAGGCCCTGGTGCAGGGCGATATTCTGGTGTCGGACCTGTACTCCAACACGCAGGTGATGACCGGCGAGACGCTGGCGGGCCTTGGCAGCTCTGCGGCCATCCTCTATTACAACGATGTCGTCACCTACCCGGACAACACCACCGAGCCCACCGACCTGATGCTGGCCCCCCTGCCCCACGCCGCAGGCACCACCACGCCCCTGATGCCGCAGGCCGGTGTGGGCCTGTGCGCCTTCAAGACCACCGACCAGAAGGCCGAAGCCGCTGCGGTGTTCCTGCGCTGGCTCACTGAACAGCAGCGCAATCTGGAATTTGCCGCCGATACCGGGTATATGCCGGTGTCTCGTGATGCCTTTGATGCCATTGCGGACTATCCGTTCGAGCAGCCGAGCTATCAGCGGCTGTACGATGTTTACAACGAGATGCGCATCCAGAATACCCCGGTGTCCGAGCCGGGGATCGTGGGATACCATGCCAAGACGAAAACCTTCTACGACAGTCTGCGCCAGCGCCAGAAGGACTACCCCCGGCGTCTGGCCAATGGCGAAACGCTGGAGGCTCTGACCGAGGAGACATGGCAGCTGCTGTGTGACAATGCCTGAGTCTGCCGCTCAGCCGGAAAGGAGGGACTTTGATGCACTTTTTTGCCCGGCAACGTGAGAAGATCCGCCAGAGTTCCATGAGCTCCCGGCTGCTGTGGCCCTGCCTGCTTCTGGTGCTGCTGCTGGTGCTGACCTTTGGTGCGGCGCTGTTCCTGTTTGCCAGTCTGCACAACACCAAAAAGGACATCACCCGCAGCATGGAGATCCAGTTTTCGGTGTTCCAGAACGATATGGAACGCTATTTTGACCAACTGGCGATCATGGGCGTGAACCTTTCCGAAGATATGGGCAGCCTTGTAGACAGGCAGCTTGCCAGCCGGGAGATGACCTTTGACCAGCTGAACGATTCCCCCGAAGTGCTGAACGCGCTGGAAGAGGAAATGATCGAGCCGCTTTGCCGCACGCTGCACCAGAGCAGTTGTTCCGGCGCCTTTGTGCTGCTGGATGCCACCGTCAACACCCGCATGGAGGGTGCCGGGCATTCCCGCGCCGGGCTGTATGTGCAGAAAAGCGGGGCCGACACCCCCACTGTGCCCCTGCTGCTCTACCGGGGCAGTGCGGAGGTGGGCAAGACCCACAGCGTGATGCCCCACCGCAAATGGCGCATGGAGTTCCAGACCGACCAGTTCCCGGACTACGACCGCTGGATGACCCCCAGCGACACCCCGCTGTACCAGTCTTATACGCTGACCGAGCGGTTCAGCATGCCCGGCACCTCAGAGGAGGTGCAGCTGTTCGTGTTGCCCCTGCGGGGACAGGACGGCACAATGTACGGGCTGTGCGGCTTTGAGATCAGTGAGAGCTACTTCAAGCAGAGCTTTGCCCAGCCCACAGGCTTTGATCGTCTGAGCTGCCTTCTTGCCCCGGCGGGCAGCGAGCTGAACGCCGGAGCCGCTCTCAGCAGCGGCACCACCGATGGCTACTACCATGCCCTCCGGGATACGCTGGTGCTGCGCAGCATGGGCGGTGAGCTGACCCAGTTGATCGGTGCCGACGGCGCCTATGCGGGCATCACGGAGATCTGCCGCCTGAACGAGAAACAGTCCTACCGGCTGGCTGTCTGCATCCCCATGGCAGACTACCAGCGTCTGGTCTTGTCCGGCGATCTGCAAATGCTGCTGATCGGCCTGTTTATCACCTTTTTTGTGGTATTCTGCTGCATCTACTTCCACCGACACATCCTTTCGCCTGCGTTCCGGCAGCTTGAGGAAGACCGGCGGGAGTCCAGGCGGCGGATGGACGAGCTGCAGATGGAGCGCCAGCAGATGCAGACCGAGCTTTCCCGGCTGGCAGACGTGTGCCGCAACGAGTCGGTGCCCGATGCCTTCCAGACTTTCGTGGCGGGCATCCCCACCCTGACCAAGACCGAACGCCGCATCTTTGACGGCTACGCCGCCGGGCTGCGCTCCAGGGAGATCGTGGAGCAGCTGGACATCAAGGACAGCACCCTGCGCTTCCACAACAAGAACATCTACGAAAAGCTGGGGGTCAGTTCCCTCAAGCAGCTGCAGCAGTTCGCAGCAATTTTGAATTCCGGCAGGGATGCAGCCCCGGACGACAGCGGCCCCAAGAAGGCCCGCTGAATGGAACGTTCCCGCGCCACAGCTTTCACCGGAAACAAGCAAAAATGAAGGGGCTATTGCAAAATAGCCCCAACGAATAAAAACGCAGCGCACCCCAATTCTATGGGCTGCACTGCGTCTGGCGTCTGGTTTGATTCAATTATTCTGCTATTCTGCCGCCAATTTCAAGAATTTCTTGTCCGACTGGATGCTCTGGGTCACAAACTTCCCATCCCGGAACAATGCGTATGTTGTGACCGGTGCAGGCACATTCTGTGCCGTCTCTTTCTCGGTGATGTGGATGGCTTTGAACGGAATTCCATGTTCCTTTGCAGCCTCCTGTACCTTTGGCACCCAATAATAGGTGTAGGGGCACTGGTCGGTATAGTAGAGGACAAAGCCATTTTCCTCCACCTTGGGATGCTTGGCACAGTCTTTGAATTTTGGCGGCTGGGCACTCTCTGCAAGGGGCAGGTACATGAGATTGATTCCGCAATCGGAGATGTCCGAAACCTTGAAGCCCTTATGGGTCAAAAACTTTGGGTCAGCAAGAAACTCCCGTTTGCGCCCCTCGGCACACAGAATGCAAACGCCGTTTTTGCCCTGTGCCTTGGCATCCCGAAGGCATTTTTCCAGCAGTTCGCTGGAATAGCCGTGCCCTTTCAGGGAACCGGAGACCCACAGGCAGTTGATATAAAGCCAGCCTGCCGCATCAATGGGCACCCATGCGTTTTCTGCCGGGATGTACTCGATAAAGCACTTGCCGCGCTCTGCGCTGCGGTAGAAAACAAGCCCCTCCTCAAATCGCTGCTTAAGCCATTCCTTCTTGGCAAGGCTCTGTTGGCCGGACATAGCACAACAGATGTGTTCCTTGTCGATGTTTTCCTTGGTAACTCTGATATAGTTCATCTTGCAGTTCCTCCTGCGGCTTATCGCATCCGTCCATCGCCGCCCATCAGGGCGGTCATTTCTTCAAGATAGTCCAGCGGGAACGGCGGAGCGCACAACGGCTTCATGGCAATGCTCATGAGCTTCATGGGATTGTCGTCTGCCGCCACCCGGTTGGAGCTGAGTTTTCCGCAGCGTTTGCAGCGATGGATGATCGCCCACTCGCCGCCCTTGCGCACCCAGACGGCCACCGGCTCCATGATGCCGCCGCAGTCGGAGGCACGGTCGCCGGGTTCTTCGTCCACATGAAGGCTGGACTGTTCATCATGCGTTCTGGAAAAGTTATATTTTTCGCACATTTTCTATTGACATGCTCTGTGCCATGTGATATATTTATCACACAAGATGTGCGAAATTTCTCACCTCATTTCATTGTATGGTATATCTTCATTCACAAGAAAGGAACTTTCCTATGAAAAAAGTCACGTTGAAAGAACTGGTCGCTGGTAAGATCATCTTTGCCGTTCTGGTCGCGCTCTACTACTGGATGTGGGCACGGAACGATTGGAAAGATTTTTATCCCACCATCCAGACCGTTGTGGGTGGCTTCACGTTCTGGTATTTTGTATTCCGCGCTATCCGGGTGCGGAAATATAAGTAGGAAGCTGCCGACGAAATGGCCGAGGCCAATCTCCACCGATGCGACAGCATCTGTCTGAAGGTCTGCATAGCCGCCCTGATTGGGATTGGCTTTGCCTGTGCCATCGGCCGGCTCGTGCTTACCACCGAGGTCATCGGCTACTGCCTGATGGGGACGCTGATCCTGATTGAAGTCGTGCGCACGGTTGCATTCTGGCTGATGGACGAGAAAGGACTCTGAGCATGGCACTGGTCACAAAACTGAAAGAATACCGGGAGCGGGACAATTTCAAGCAGGCGGAGCTGGCCGAGCTGGTCGGGGTACGCCGGGAAACCATTGTCAACCTTGAAAAAGGCAAGTACAACCCATCCCTGAAACTGGCGATGGACATTGCAAAGGTCTTTCACACCACGGTGGAAGAATTGTTTGCGTATACAGAGGATTAAAAAGACGCAGTGCAGATTATGGCAGGGCCGTAACCGGCACTGCGTCTTTGCGTCTGGCTGGCTTTCCCCTCTCCGTCACCTCCTGCTTTTTCGCCCAGCTCAGAGTTCGCCGTCCTGCCACTGGCTCCCACTCTGGGGAAGCTGCCCACCGGAAAGCGGGCGGAGCGGGGCATCCAGCTCCAGCAGGGTGGCCGCTGCGGCCTCGTCGAGGCTCTGGACGCTGCGCAGTTTCCGGCTGATGGCGCGGCTGCGCACCCCGATGAGGTTGTCAAGCTCTTCGTCGGTCTGGCGGAGGCGCTGCTGCATTTTGGAGAGCCCCTGCCCGAACTTGTCGAACTCGGTCTTCACGGCACCGAGCAGCTGCCAGACCTCACCCGACCGCTTCTGGATAGCCAGCGTCTTGAAGCCCATCTGCAAACTGTTCAGCAGGGCCGCCATGGTGCTGGGGCCGGCCACATTCACCTGATAGTCCCGCTGCAGCACTTCCAGCAATCCGGCATTGACCACCTCGGCATACAGACCCTCAAACGGCAGGAACAGGATGCCGAACGTCGTGGTATAGGGCGGTTCCACGTATTTTTCGCGGATGTCCTTTGCCTCGCTGCGCAGCACAAGCTCCAGCGCGTGGCGGGCATTCTCCACCGCCTGCGCATCGCCGGAAGCCTGTGCATCCTGCAAATGGGCGTAGGTGTCGCCGGGGAATTTCGAGTCGATGGGCAGCCAGACCGTGCTGCCGTCCACGCCCGGCATCTTGACGGCATATTCCACCCGCTGGCTGCTGCCGGGGATGGTGGCCACGTTGGTCTCGTACTGTTCCGGGGCAAGGATCTCTTCCAGAATGGCCCCCAGCTGGATCTCGCCGAGGATGCCGCGGGTCTTGACGCCGGAGAGCACCTGCTTCAGCCCGCCGACGTCGGCGGCAAGGTTCTGCATCTCGCCCAGCCCCTTATACACCTGTTCCAGCTGCTCGTTGACGGCCTTGAAGCTCTCGCTCACCCGCTTTTGCAGGGTATCCTGCAACTGTTCATCGACGGTGTGGCGGATCTCATCCAGTTTGCGGTTGTTCTCGGCCTGCAGGGCGGTCATGCTCTCGGCCATGCTCCGGCGCAGCTCTTCCAGCTTCTGGGTATTGGATGCTTCCAGCGAACGCAGACGGCGTTCCAGAAGCTGCTGCTGGCTGTCCTGCCCCTGTGCCAGCGTCGTGCTCATGTTCTGCACCGCAGTCTGCAGCGTCTCGCTGACACTGCGCAGGGCGGTGTGATTCTGCTCAGCAAGGGCCGACTGCCTGGCCGCAAACTCCTTAGCCTGCGCATCCAGCTGCTGCTGCATCCAGCGCTTGAGCTCGTCGTGATCCGGTGCACCGCCCTGCTTTTTGCCGGTGCGCCAGAGCACCACGGCCAGTTCCAGGCAGATGACGACCAGCAGAAGGGTGTAAAGTCCTGCCAGATATTCCATGGATGGTTTTCTCCTATCATCAAAATCCGGGTCCCGCAGAAGGCAGGGCCCGGTGTTTTTTACAGTAATTCGTAGTTCACAAGTTCCTTGCGGGTGTCAAGGGCATCGCCATACAGGCCCACGCCGTCCACCTCGCATTCGCCGGACTGGTTGTCGTAGGGGTCGGAGCGGAAGCCGGTCATGGGCGGGTCGAAGGGGGCCTCGAAGGCGCGGTTCGCCACCATCCGCCCGGTGTCCAGACTGCCGAAGTAGTGGCGGCGCATCTTTTCATCGCCCTGCCGCGCCATCGACGCGCCAAACGAGCAGTCCGCATACATCCAGCCCTTGGGCGCGATGTAGAACATAGCCCAGTCGTGGCAGCCCACACCTGTGAGCGAAACGGACAGGCCGCTCTGCCACTGGGCCGGGATGCCCACCAGACGGCAGAGGGTGATGAAGGTCAGCGCCATGATGCCGCAGTCGCCCCGGCGGTTCCGGGCGCACTGGTCGGGCAGGCACTCCTGCACGAAGTAGGCGGGCTGATAGTGGTAGCGCACGTTCAGGGTGACGTAATCGTAGATGCGTTTTGCCTTTTCCGCCGGGTCGGTGATGCCATCGGTCAGCTGGTGGGCCAGCGCCCGCAGATAGGGCGTAAAGACGATGTGCGGCGCTTCCTCGCTGGTGTCAAAGGTCGGCTGCTGTGCATCCGGCCGGATGTCCATCGGGTCTGTGTAGACGGCCGTGGTCCGGTAGCGGTACTCCACCCCGAAGCGGCGGTTCTCGGTGAGGTCTGCCTCCCAGAAGACCGTCCGCTGGGGCGCGTTCTCGTCCGCGATGCGGGCAGGCGGCTCGGTGCAGTCCAGCAGCTCGATCTCGCTCTGGGAAAGACAGGCGGCCGGGATGGGCAGCCAGGCGCGGACATGCACACGGTTCCGTCCCTCCGCCTTCGCCTCGGCCAGTGCGGCGGCAAAGGCTTCGTCCGACATGCCAACGCTGGTCTTCAGGGTAATGCGGGCGCTTGCCTGGCCGTCCCGCTCCATCTGTTCATGCTGGCGGTTGCGGAACTCCCGCGCCGAAGTGCCGGGGGCAGGCGGGTCGATCTGGCGGGCGGCGAGATCGGCATGGGTCGCCAGCAGCGTTTCGGCAAAGCGGTCGAGGTAGTGCTTCTCCCCTTCCACGAACCGCCAGTCCACCCGGCCCTCCTTCACGAGAAGCCGGAACTCCTCGCGCGTGAAGTCCCGCACCAGCCCCTGCATCCGGGCCACGGCTTCGTCCTCGGTGTAGCAGTATTCTGCCGGGATGCGGCGCATCATCTCCCGCTGGGCCAGCATCGCGTCCCGCAGGGCCTCCACACCGTGGGGCGTGGGGTTCTGGGGCAGCTCCTCCACCGGTTCCGCGCCCTGGCTGCGGGGGCTGTTCTGGGTCACCGTCCAGTCCTCGGCCAGATAGGCGTCGATCCGCTCGATGGCCTCCTGATAGTACCCGGCGGCTTTCAGCCGCTCCACATCGTCCGGCAGGCCCACATTCAGGCTGCGGAACGTCTCGTTCCAGTTCTTCATCCTACAACGCTTCCTTTCTTGATCCTTATGCGGCAGGCTGCTGCGCCTGCGCGGTCTGCTCTTCCCAGAAGGCGGTGGCATCGTTGAGCCAGCCTTCTGCGGGGGTGCCATCACCGGGGCCGATCTTATGCGGGGCATTGTCGTACACGACCTCCACATGCGGGACATGGTTTTTCACAAGTGCCCGTTCCAGCACCGGCCCCTGCGCCGCCCAGTTCATGCACATCAGCACGATATCATTTCTGCCGTACCAGTGATACACCGGCGGGTAATCCGGCGTGACGTAGTCCGACACCCGCAGCTGATAATAATGATACTGGTCGTCCGGCGTCTGCGGGTCAATGATCAGCTTCCACGGCTGCTGCAATTCAAAGAAATCGTTGACCGCATAGGCCAGCATCACAGCCCCCGGCTTCGGGACGCCGTACCGATACCAGCCCATCGCATCCGAGCCGAACAGCCCGGCGATCTGTCCGCCGGACGAGTAGCCGATGAGCGCATAATCCTCGGCCTGTACGCCGAACTCCTCTGCATGGGCCGTGATGTACTGCACCGCATGGCCGACGTCTTCCAGCGGGGCATTCTCCCCGGCGCTCCAACCCACACGGTAGCGCAGAACGAACGCTGTATAGCCCATCTCGTTCAGCTGTTCTGCCGTCGAAACGCCTTCGCGCAGTTCCGCGCTCGTGAACAGCGCATTGCCCCCGATGATGAGGGCGTACTTTCCGTTTTTCTGGCTGCCGGGGAAATAATAGATCTCCACCCCGGCACATGTCGGCTGTTCGGCAACCTCTGCCTCGGAGTAGACTTTGTAAGTGATCTGCGTACCGTTGTTGTAGTTTTCGATCATCCGGTTCAGACCCCTTGCACAGTCCGCCGCCGTATACTTGTTCACAAATTCATACAGTGTGCTGTTCGCCCAGCGTATCCGCTTGCAGGGATTATCCAGTTCCTGGCAGTAGGTGTAAATGCCCGACCCCTTGATGCTGGGGTTTTCGCGCAGTTCCTTCATCGTGGTCTGCGGGGTGATGTTGGCCTCGCCCTTTTCCCCTTCGGCAAAGGCGGGCAGGGCCAGTGCCAGCATCAGGCAGAACAGCACGGCCAGCCGTCTCAGGATGTTTTTCATCGGCACTCTCCTTTACGCTGCCCCGGCCCGGAGCGCACGTCTCCTCCAACCGGGCTGTCATCACGCTCTGCACGAGCGAAAGCAGCCAGAATTTTCTTCTATTGTAGCACAACCGACCGTTTTCGAAAAGGTATCTCGGATAAAAAAGACCACCTCCTGCCCAAAGCCACCGCGCCCGGCGGCCAACTGCCGGGCAGGCGTGCAGTTTCCGGCTAAAAACATTGTACTTTGCCGGAAAGTCTGCTATACTGAAAGAATCGGAAGAGTTTTTGAGGAAATGCGGAGCATTGCGGCTCCGTTCAGGGGAACGTATGAATGAGATCACAGTCCGGCCCATGACGCCGGAAGATTGGCCGGCAGTATCCAAGATCTATCTGGAAGGCATCGCCACCGAGCACGCCACCTTCCAGACCGACTGCCCGCCCTATCCCGCGTGGGATGCCTCCCACATCAAAGAATGCCGCCTTGTGGTGGAGGACGATGGCGTCCTGGCAGGCTGGACGGCCCTGCACCGGGTCGACCCCCGCTGGTGCTACCGGGGCGTGGCCGAGGTCAGCATCTACATCGGCGAACGGTTCCGAGGCCGGGGGCTGGGGTATCACCTGCTCACCACCCTCTGCCAGCAGGCCGAAGCGGCCGGTTACTGGACGCTGCAATCCACGGTCTTGCAGGACAATGCAGCGTCCAAAGGTCTGCACCTGAAATGCGGGTTCCGTCTGGTGGGCCGTCGTGAGCGCATCGCGCGGGACTGCCATGGCCGCTGGCTCGATACCTTTTTGATGGAGCATCGCAGCCAGAACGATGAACCGGCGGGGTATTTCAAACTCTAAGGCAAAACTCTTCAACGCAAAAAAGCGATGGCTCGAAACGGCCATCGCTTTTTGCGTTTTCTGTTTTGATTGCCTGCGGAATTACCAGAACCAGTACCGCTTCTTGACCGCGACATACGCGATGAGGCAGGCCACCACAAGGATGCCTGCGCCGATGAAGAAGGTCCAGTTGATGCTGGTGAAGCGCAGATTCTGGTTGGTCAGCAGATACTCGCCCGCCACGTCGGCATGTGCCACGCCGTCCTTGTAGCTGTTGAGGAACTGCCACTTCCCGCTCACGGCGTTGTGCAGGTACAGGCGGCTGTACCCGGCATTTTCGCCGGTCATGGTGATGGTCACACCGCAGGGCATGTCCTCGCCCTCGTTCAGGGTGAAGCGCAGGCCGTACTCGTCGGGCGCAAAGGTCAGCGCGGTGTTCACCTCGCTGGTGGTGTTGCGGATGGTGGAGCCGTCCACGGTCAGGGTGTAGTTCTCCGCTTCCAGCACGAGGGTGCGGCCTGTGGTGCGCAGGGCGTTCAGCATCGCAGTGGTCAGCACCGGGACCTGGCTCTGCGGGTAGGAGATGGTATCGGAGGCCGCATTCTCGATGGAAGCCACGATGGGGTCGGTCTCCGCCGGAGCCGTCCCCTCCCCGGTGCTGTCCGTGCCGCTGCTGGATGCAGATGCCGTGCGGTTGACGATGACCGTCACCGACGAAGAGACCTTGCCGTTGGAAACGATGATGGAGGTCGCGCCGGTGGCAACACCGGTCACGACGCCGCTTCCGTTCACGGTGGCGATCTTTTTATCCTTGCTGGTAAAGGTCAGCTTCTGGGAGGCCGAAGAGGGGGCCACCGAGCCGGTGATGGTGCCGGAAGCACCCGGCTTGAGCACAATGTAGTTCGTGTTCAGGGAGATGGACTCCACCGGGCCGGTGGACGCCGAGCTGGAGGAGGCCGCCACAACGGTCACGGTCGCCGAGCAGGTCACATCCCCGGCGGTGGCCGTGATGGTCGCCTTGCCGGGGGCCACGCCGGTCACTTTGCCGAAGTTGTTCACAGTGGCCACACCGGGATCGGAGGAGCTCAGCGAGACACTGATATAATTTGCCGCCGTGGTGGGCAGCACCGCCAGCGAGAGCGACGTGGTGTCGCCCACGGCAATGGTGCTGGACGCCAGCGTGATGTCCATCTCGGTCGCGATCATCGTGCTGTCAGGCTGGGTGGTGATGGTGTAGGTGCAGCTGACATCGCCACAGGTGGCCGTGATGTTCGCCGTGCCCAGGCCCACCGCCTGCGCCACGCCGTCCTCCCCGACCGAAACGATGTTCGGGTTATCGGAAACGTAGCTCACGCCGTTTCGGCTGGCGGCTTTCTGCGGCTGGACCACCGGCGAAAGCTGCTGGGCCGTGCCCACGGTCATAGTGGGGGCATAGTCCCCTGTTTCCACACTCTCGGCCGCCACAGGGCTCCACGGGAAGGTGATGGCAGCCGGGGCAGAAATGGGGCTGGCTGCGGCTGCGGGCAGCGCTGCGCCTGCGGCCAGCAGGCCCAGCAGGGCGGCGCTTACGGCCAGCTGTTTCGGGTTCAGTTTCATTCTATCGTACCTCTTTGGGCGTTGAGTTTGCGGACGCTGTTTAACGGAACAAAACGCCCAGGGCCTCCATGACATATTCAAAGTAAGTCAGCTTGTCGTACTCGACACGGGCGGTCACGCTCATGCCGTTGGCCAGATCGACCTTGTCGCCGCTGTTGCTCACCACGTAGGTGCTGTTGGGCTTGATGGTCATCTTGTAGTACGAGCCAGACTCGGTGGAGGTCACATCGCTGTCAATGGAAGTCACCGTGCCGGTCAGGTTGCCGTAGGAATACTCCGACAGGCCGGTGATGGCGATCTTGCAGGGGTCGCCCACGTTGATGAGCGGCCGGTCGCTGACGGTCAGGGCCGCCACGATCTCCTGATCGCTGTTCTCGCTGGCCACGGTGGCCAGTGCCGAACCGGCGCTCAGCACCATGCCCACCTTATAAGGGGTGTCCATGTGGATGACGCCGGACGTGGGCGCATAGATGTAGTAATCGTTCGCGCCGCTTGCCAGCGTATCCAGCTGGGCCTGAATGTTGTCGATGTTGGTCTGCACACTGGTCAGGTTGCTGGTGATGGACTGCAGCGTGGAGTAGTACAGTGCCTCGATCTCGCTCTGGTTCTGCTCCATCAGGGCCTTGATCTGCTCGTCGGAGTAGCCCGCCGCCTGATAGGGCGAAGCGTCAAAGGCCTTCTGCTGCACCTGGCTCTTGTAGCTCTCATACTGGTAATAGTAGGGCTGGTCGTCCAGGTCGGTCTCGCTGAAATAGTTCGTGTCGTCCTGAATGGACTTCAGCAGCTTTTCATACTGCGCCTTCTGCTTCTGATAGATCTCCAGCTGGCTCTTGTAGCTGTCCTGCTGCATGTCGATGTCGGTGCTCTTGACATGGGCGATGAGGTCGCCCTCGTTGACATAGCTGCCCTCCGAGATGTTGAGCTCGGTGATGGAGCCGGAGTAGCTGGACATGATATAGGTCTTGTTGCTTGCCTGCACCGTGCCGGTCGACTGGCTGACGTAGGTGCGGTAGTTCTGGGTGCTCCAGATGGTCAGGAAGACCAGCAGGCCCGCCACCAGAAGGATCATCGCGTAGCCAAAGGGCGGCACACGCTTTTCCATCATGATGCGGCGATCCTGCAGGTCGGAAAGGTTCTGAATGGTCGTCATAATCACTTGGTCTCCATAAAGACGTCGAGCACACCGTTGTCGTCGTCCTGATTGACATAGACGCTGTACGAATCGCCGGTCGTCTCGATCTCATGCTCGAACGCATAGATATCCAGTTTCTGGCTGGCGAGGTTACTGTAGCTCATGGGGCCGGTGTAGTGGGCATACAGGCAGTTGCGCACCCGCAGCAGAGCGTCCATCTGGTAGCCGGGGTCCAGCCGGGGGATCAGCTGGTTGACCTGCTGCATGAAGTAGATCTCCGCCGTGGGGTTGGGGCCCTTGCGCATCTTCACGCACTGCACGATGGGGCCAACCGGCATGGCGTCATGGCTGCGGATAAAGTTCTGCATCTGGGTCAGCACAATGGCCAGATTGCCCATATCCTCAACTTCCACCTTGCGCGACAGCACATTGGTCAGCTTCAGGGTCTTGTGTTCTGCAACTTGAATTTCTCTCATGGTATCGTCCACCTGTTTCTTTAGATTTTGCAATAGGTCATCGTCTATGGAAAATAAATTGGAGCCTCATTGTTTCCGGAAGGTCTGCCGTTGTACAACCTCTCCGTCACCTTCGGTGACACCTCTCCTGGTAGGAGAGGCTTTGGCATTCCGTAAACTTCACCTCTTCGCCAATGGCTCCCCTATCAGGGGAGCTGGCGAGCGCAAGCGAGACTGAGAGGTTGTACTACATGGCGCGCTCCCGTTTCGCTTTACCGTTTTCCGGCAGGCTTTCCTTCGTACAACCTCTCCGTCACCTTCGGTGACACCTCTCCTTGTAGGAGAGGCTTTGGCATTGCGCAAACTTTGCCTCCTCGCCAGAGGCTCCCCTACCAGGGGAGCTGGCGGGCGTAAGCCCGACTGAGAGGTTGTACCACATGCTACTGTTCCGTTTCACGGTTCGGTTCAGCCATCCGGCAACGAATCCGTTCATCAATGCGTTCACATACCGCATCAAATTGCTGATTCACCTCGCGGTTTGAGAAACGCAACACCTCAATGCCATAGCCTTCCATGATAGCACTTCGTTCCTCGTCGTAAACTTTGCCCTGTTCAGTATAATGCTGCGAGCCGTCGAGTTCAATAACCAATCTTGCCTCAGCGCAGTAAAAGTCTACCACAAAGAACTTTATGACTCTCTGCTTGTAGATTTTCACCGGATAGGTTCTCAAAAACGCATACCATAGTTTGCGTTCCTGCGGGGTCATTTTCCGTCGCAGATCCTTCGCTCGCTCATTCAACCGCGAATCATAGGGCAGGTTTGTCACAGGCATAAGCGCACCTCACGGTCAGGCTATCCTTCGTGCAACCTCTCCGTCACCTGCGGTGACACCTCTCCTTGCAGGAGAGGCCTTGGCATTGCGTAAACTTCACCTCTTTGCCAATGGCTCCCCTACCAGGGGAGCTGGCAGCGCGTAAGCGCTGACTGAGAGGTTGTACTATATAGCACGTTTCCGTTTTGCTTTACCGTTTTCCGGCAGGCTATCCTTCGTACAACCTCTCCGTCACCTGCGGTGACACCTCTCCTTTTTGCTTCTCATTTTCCACACACGATCACCTATTACACCCCTCCGGTGCCGCAGACAGACCGTCTGCATCCACGCTTTTCAAGGGGATATAATAAGTGACATTATAAAAATAAGGTGTGCCAGAAGGCTTACGCCTCCTGGCACACCATTACGAGGCATTATCATCAGCCCCGCCTACAATGTAGGGCGGTGCAAATGAAACACTCAAGCTATTTAGTTAACCTAAATTAGCCCCAAACCTGGATGGTACCATCCGAATTGATCTTGTACTTGTTGTTCCACTTCTTGTCAGCAGCCTTGAACAGGGTGACATCGCCAGCCTTGTTAGCAACGGTAGCATTGCCCAGGTTGTAGATAGCAGCAACGTTGCCCAGAACCTTAGCGAAGGTCTCACCGGCCTGGCCGTTCTTAGCAACGAAGGTGCCCTTCAGGCTCTCGCCCAGGCCCTTCCAAGAAGCGCCCTCAGAGAAGACATAGCCAAAAGTGCCGTGGACGAAATTGTCAACAAAAGCATTGCCCACCAGGGTAACAATGTTGGTGTTGAAGGTCTTGACGTTAGCAGCGGTCCAGATCGGAGCGGTAACAGCGCCGATAGCCTCGATCACGCCACCACCAACAACATAGGTCATCTCGTTCTCTGCGATAACAGAGTAGTTTGCAGGCATCATCATAATGAATTACTCCCTTCAAATGATTGAATCGAATTTAGGACTTCTTCAGGCTGCGCAACCATCCAAAGCCATTTTTATGTAATCGAGTGCGCACTCGATTGCAACTTAATAAGTGATTGCCTCACCGCCGTCATCGTCTTCCTCGACCACTGCGGCGTGAGCAACGGGTTTCGGCTCTTCCTTCTTGCGGCGGAAGATGCCCTGCTGCAAATTCCAAAGCTCGTAATACTTGCCCTGTTTTGCCAGCAGTTCATCGTGTGTGCCGCGCTCCACGATCTCACCGTGATCCATGACCAGGATCTGGTCGCAGTCACGAACGGTGGAAAGGCGGTGTGCCACGATGAGCATCGACTTGTCAGCCAGCTGGTTGTAGATCATATCAAAAATGGTATTCTCTGTGCCAAAGTCCAGGCTACTGGTCGATTCGTCCAGAATGTAGAGGTTCGAGTCCTTCAGGAAGGCACGAGCCAGAGCAATGCGCTGCTTCTCACCACCGGACAGGCCGTTACCGGCTTCTTCCAGATAGGTGTTGTACTGCAGCGGCAGCTTGCGGATGAACTCATGTGCATCTGCCTTCTTGGCGGCATCCTTGACCTGCTCAAGGGTAGCTTCCGGACGCGAGATCCGGATATTCTCAAACAGAGTCTTGCTGAACAGCTCGACATTCTGCGGGACGTAAGAGATCGCACGACGTACCGATGCGTTGGTATACTCATTGAGGTTGATACCGTTCACATCAATTTCGCCGCTCTCCGGCTCATAATACTTGAGCAGGAGCTTAGTGATGGTCGATTTGCCGCTTCCGCTGCTGCCGACCAGCGCCACCTTCTGCCCCTGCGGGATGGTGAAGGAGATGTGGTTCAGTGCGGGGCTGCGGTTGCCATATCGGAACGTGACATCTTTGAATTCGATGTCACCTTCGATCTGTTCCATCTCGGTGTGCTCTTCATCTTCGGCCTGTTCCGATTCATAATCCATGATCTCGGTCAAGCGCTTCATGGAGATATCCGCTTCCTGAATCGACATCTGCATCGAGATCAGGTCGCTCACCGGAGAAGTAAAGTAACCGGACAGCGTGGTGAATGCCATATAACCGCCCAGTGTCAGCTCACCGTTCAACACCTGCATGATGCCCACGTAAGTGGTCACCATATTCAGCAGAGTGGAGATCACCATCGACACCAGAGACTGGCCGGTGCTGATCTTGCTGGACCGGAGGCTGATCTTCAGGCTCTTGATGTACTCGCGTTCCAGAGCTTCCAGCTCGCGGTCTTCGCAGGCATTGCACTTGATGGTCTCAATGCCGCGCAGGCTCTCGATCATCTGGCTGTTCAGCATTGCGGACTGCTGCATCGTCTCTTCATTGATCCGCTTGTACGGCTGCTTGAAGATGATAACGAGAAGCAGGCTCAGCGCGGTGCTGAACAGGGTGAGCGAGAACAGCGAGGAGTTCATCCGGAACAGCACAATGCCAACGCCCACGGCCATCACCACGTCCATCACGATGGTCATCGCGATGTTGGTCAGGACCGATTTGATGGTGCTTGCATCGGAGTAACGGGTGGTGATCTCACCGGTCTTCCGCGTTGCGAAGAACTTCATCGGCAGTTTGTACACATGCTCGAAGTAGCCCAGCATCAGCGGAATGTCGATCCGGATGGACAGGAAGATCAAGATCCACTCGCGAACCGTGCTGAGCAGGTTGCTCGTGAGGTTGACCACGCTGAACACGAGGATCAAGGTGATAAGTAAGTTCTTCAACCCATACGGAAGCACCTCATCCATCAGTGCTTTGTTGAACACTGTAGAGACGATGCCGATGACCGTAAGGATCACCGAACAGAGGATTGCATAAATAAAAAGTTTTTTCTGGGGCCAGAGCAGATCGATATACCGCTTGAGCATGTGGTACTTGCCGGTACTCTTATCCCCCTTGGCGTTTGCATCGGTGCTGGTGCCGTTGATGCTGGTGCCAGCTTTCTTTGCCTTGCCGCCCTTGAACTCCGATGTGGGGTTCATCAGTAGCAGAACGCCAGTGAAGTTTTTATAGAAGTCGTCCAGGCTGATCTTTTCGAGGTCCTTGGCAGGGTCGCCGATGACGACGTAATCCTTGCACTTATACTTCTTGGAAGCGTCAGCCTTTTTTTCTTCTTCCTTCAACACATGCTTGCGGCGGGCATCATCGTCCTTGATCGTGGTCTTCTTGAAGATGACCACGAAGTGGGTCAAACCCTGGTCGGTGATGACCTGCGCAATGCAGGGAAGTGTGAAATCACTCAGAAAATTCTCGCGGTCCACTCGGACAGCGGCCGTGTTGAAGCCAAGCTCATTGGCGGCTTTCTGCAGGCCCACGAGGTTCGTGCCCTTCATGTCGGTTCCCATCATATCGCGTAAGCGGGTGATGGTGATTTCCTTTTTGTAATGGAGGCACACCATTGCGAGACTGGCAGCTGCACAGTCGGTCGTGTCGTGCTGCCGCACATAGGTATAACGCATAGATGTTTCCTTTACAAGAGACCGACAACCTTCGGAAACGATCTCTTCTCTGTGTTCTAATATTCAAAACTGCCTTCCATATTCTAGCACATTGTGCGGAAATGTACAAGTAAAACTTTGTACGCATCACGCAGACAGCAGACAGGATGCAGATTTTGACGCAGGAGAAAAGGTTCTGTCACGCTCCATCTAATGCAGCGCATAGCCCTCTGCTTTGCCCTGCCCTGCGGAGAACCAGGGCAAAGCAGAGGCCAAGCTGCTATCAAAAAGAAGGGAGCGCCTACCCTTTGATCTACCAAACGCTTCAGAAAATTTCCTAAAGCTTAGATGCAGTATACCACAATCTGACAGCTTCTTCAAGAGGACATTTTTTAAGAAACCGTTAATTTTGAAGAAAGTGTGAAAAATGTCACAAAATAGTTACAGCCCGCATCTATGAAAAAGGCGGCAGGTGTGATCCCCGCCGCCGATTTGTTGGCGCCTCTTGCCTGACTCGAACAGGCGACACCCTGATTAACAGTCAGGTGCTCTAACCGACTGAGCTAAAGAGGCATATATCCAGAGCTTTACAGCGGTAAAAGCTGCTGCGAGTAGGATTATACCTCTTTTGCCTATATTTTGCAAGTCTTTTTCGAAAATTTATGAAAAAAGCTTTCAGGTGGGGGTTTGTGCGCCTCGCAGGAGGTGGATGCAGGGTGTCCCTCTTTGAAAACAGTCTGTCGAGCGCAGCGATGCCTGAGCGCTCATCCAAAGTCCACCTCCCCCGTTTCCTGCAAATTTTTCGTCCTCCTCCTGCTATAATCTCCCAAAAGGGGGCGGGGCTTATCCGGGCCGTGATCTATCTCGATGTTCTTCTGCTGGTCAACTTTCTCACGACTGCGCTGTTTCTGCTGGCGGCGGGCCTGTTGTGCGGCGTGAGCACGTCGGGCGGGCGGGTCGTAGGCGGGGCGCTGGCCGGGGCGGCAGCCTCCCTTATCCTGCTGGCCCCTGCCCTGCCGTGGCCGGTATCGGTCGGCTATCAGCTGGCCTCCGGGGCCGGCATCGTCCTGCTTGGCTATGGGTTTCCGGGCGGGCGGTGCTTTCTGCGGCTTCTGGCATGGTTCGCAGCCCTTCATTTTGCGCTGACGGGAGCCGTGCTCCTGCCCGGCGCACAGGCCAACAATTTCAGCGTCTACCTTCCCCTCTCGCCGGGGCTGCTGCTGGTCTGCGCCGGAGGCGTGTATCTGGCTGTGCAGGGCATCCTGCGGTTTCTGGGCCGGAACGGCGGGCAGACGTTTCCCGTCACTCTGCAAATTGGCAGCGCGTCCCTCCCGCTCCGGGCCTTCTGCGACACCGGTTTCTCGGTGCAGGAACCGCTTTCAGGCCGGGAGGTCGTACTCGTGCGCTTTGCCGCCGTGCAGAACGCCCTGCCCGGCCCGCTGCGCACCTACTTATCTGCTTACTTCGCGGCCCCTTCCACCCTGCCGCCGCCTGAACTCGGCCTGCGGTTCGTCCCCTGCACCACGGTGTCCGGGCACTGCATCCTGCCCGCCGTCCCGGCCATACTGGCTTCGGCTCCGGCTCAACCGCTCTATGCAGCCTTCTGTGACCTTCCGCCCCCGCCGGGCGGCTGGGAGCTGTTGCTCTCGCCTGCCGTTGTGCCCGATGCTGCGTTCCGATGAGCCGTTGAACCTCTCCGTCTCGCCCTCATTGGCAGCATCCAAGAATCCCGCCCACAAAAAGGAGGCTTTTCGTTGAATCACCTGTTATCGTTTTTCCGTCGGCTGTACGTCCTGTTCGTCTGCCCCGGCACTGCCCACTATGTCGCCGGGGCGCCCAGCCTGCCGCCGCCCCTGACGCCGGAGCAGGAAAAAGCCCTGCTCACCCGGATGATGGCAGGCGACCGCACCGCGCGGGATGACCTCATCACCCACAACCTGCGGCTGGTGGTCTACCTTGCCAAAAAGTACGAGAACACCGGCGTCCCTGCCGAGGACATGATCTCCATCGGCACCATCGGGCTGATCAAAGCGGTCAATACCTTCACGCCGGAACGGAACATCAAACTCGCCACCTACGCAAGCCGCTGCATCGGCAACGAGATTTTAATGTATCTGCGCAAAAGCTCCAACCGCCGCCAAGAGGCCAGCATCGACGAGCCTTTGAACGTGGACGGCGACGGCAACGAGCTGCTTCTCTCCGACATCCTCGGCAGCGACGAAGACCTGGTCAGCCAGCGGCTCGAACAGAGCGCCGAACGGGCCACCCTCCGGCAGTCGGTGGCCCTGCTCTCCCCGCGGGAGCGCCAGATCATGGAACTGCGCTTCGGGCTTCTGGACGGCGTCGAGCGCACCCAGAAAGAGGCCGCCGATGCCCTCGGCATCAGCCAGAGCTACATCTCCCGCCTCGAAAAACGCATCATCCGGGAATTGAAAAAGAAGCTGGAGGACTGAGCGGGCAAAAATTCCCACGCATGATTCCCCTGCCCACGCCCCATACTTCCGGTAACGTCAAAACGAAACCGGAGGGGCGCGGATGTACAACAAAGTCGAGCTCTGCGGGATGGATACGGCACAGCTGCCTGTCCTGACCGAAGCACAGAAGCGGGAGCTGCTGACGCGGGCCCATGCGGGCGACGCCGCCGCCCGCCAGCAGATGATCGAGGGCAACTTGCGGTTGGTGCTCAGCGTGGTGCAGCGGTTCGCCCAGCGAGGCGAGAATCTCGACGACCTGTTTCAGGTAGGCTGCATCGGGCTGATCAAGGCCATTGACAACTTTGATCCGGCTCAGAACGTGCGGTTCTCCACCTACGGCGTCCCGATGATCATCGGCGAGATCCGCCGCTTTCTGCGGGACAACAACGCCCTGCGGGTCAGCCGGTCGCTGCGGGATACAGCCTATAAAGCCATGCAGGCGCGGGAGAGGCTGGAAAAGCAGCTGGGCCGGGAGCCTACCGTGAACGAGATCGCGCAGCAGGCGGGCCTGTCCCGCCGGGAGGTGACGGCGGCGCTGGAGTCGGTGGTGGAACCGCTCAGCCTTGAGGAGCCGCTCTATACCGACGGCGGCGACGCCATGTATGTCATCGACCAGGTGCGTGACCCCGACGGCGAGGACAGCTGGATCAGCGGCCTGCAGTTCCGGGAGACCGTCGCGTCCCTGACCCCGCGCGAAAAGCGGATCATGGAGCTGCGCTACCTCAAGGGCGAAACGCAGATGGAGGTGGCGCGGGAGATCGGCATCAGCCAGGCGCAGGTCAGCCGGCTCGAAAAGGCCGCGCTGGAACAATTCCGCAGCAAATAGCAGCAAAAGCGGCGCACCCTTATATTACCTATCTATAAGGATGCGCCGCCGCTCTTATTTTTTGCCGTATTTCCGGCGGGTGGCCGCCCCGCCCCGCAGATGTCGCTCGGCCTTGTTCCGGGCCAGCACTGCCTGCACCCGCTGGAACAAGTCGGGGTCCACCCGCCGCAGCCGGGACGAAACATCCTTGTGCACGGTGGATTTGCTGCACCCGAACGCCCGCGCTGCGGCCCGCACCGTTGCGCTGTTTTTTGCGATGTACTCCCCCAGCAGTGCGGCCCGCTGTTCCGGTTCCACTTTCATGCCCTGTCCCCTCCTCCGCAAGACTCCTTGGTAAAAAATATGAGGCAGAGGGGCGTAATATGCCCGCCGGGGCTTGACTTTTGGCGTTGGACGACTATACTGGGAGACGGACATGAAAACAGGGGCGCCGAAAGGCTGAGATCCGCACACTGCGGAGTACCCTTGAACCTGATCCGGGTAATGCCGGCGTAGGTAGTTTGCGGAATGTTTCCATCTTTCACAAACGAAGCCTCTACGCCTGCTGATCGCAGGCGTATTTTGTTTTTGTGTACTATATTTTTAGAGGAGCGAATCCAAAATGTCGAATTCCTATTCCAAGACCCGCATTCTGGTGGAGTGCGCCCTGATGATCGCCATCGGCACCGTACTGTCGAACATCAAGATCTTCACTATGCCTAACGGCGGCAGCGTCACCCTGCTGAGCATGCTGCCCTTCGTGCTGGTGTCCTTCCGCCATGGCGTCAAGTGGGGCCTGTTCACCGGCCTGGTCAACGGCTGCCTGCAGATGCTGCTGGGCTTCTGGGCACCCCCGACGCCCACCTTCCTGTACTTCCTGGGCGAAGTCCTGCTGGACTACCTCATCGCCTTCATGGCGCTGGGCACGGCTGAGCTGTTTGCCCGCCCCTTCAAGAACCGGATGGTCGGCGTGGCTTTCGGCACCTTTATGGCCGGTGTGCTGCGCTTCCTGTGCAGCTTCCTCTCCGGTGTGCTCGTCTGGGGCAACCTGAACGAGGGCCTGAGCGCCTGGACTTACAGCCTGGTCTACAACGCCAGCTACATGCTGCCGGAGACCCTGCTCACCGTGGTGGCCGCTGTGCTGCTCATCAAGGTGGCCCCGCAGATCTTCGACCGCCAGTACACCAAAGCCTGATTTTTCACGCACCATCGCGCCCCGGCAGGTCCACCGCCCGCCGGGGCGCTTTTCTCTGCAAAAACTTCGCAGGAAATTCGAAAAAAGTGTTGACAGCGTCCCTTCATGCTGGTATAATAACTCACGTCGCAAGACACGAAACCAAACATGTGGGGGATTAGCTCAGCTGGGAGAGCGCTTGCATGGCATGCAAGAGGTCAGCGGTTCGATCCCGCTATTCTCCACCAAAAAAGCACCGTACTTCGTAGGAAGTATGGTGCTTTTCTTTTTGCTGAAGCCGATTTTTGGGGGCTGCATTGCTTCGCCTGCACCGTTTTCAGGCTTTTGCAAGCGGTTCCGATACAACCCCCAACGTTTGACTTTACACCATTTTCAAAAAGGACTGTTTGCCGCCCGGTTTTTCAGCAGGCTGCCGCATCATCCCCTTCAATGTACGGTGTATTCCGTGTTGTATTTCCGTTGATTCCGAGCCATCTCTTCTTGCCTCCTGTTTCTCCTTTTCTATATATTGGATATTGGCTCTTTGACTTCACTGTGTCAACTTTTATTGTACAACATCAGATCGCATTTTTTATCGACATGGTTCTACTCTCCTTATTTATAAGGAATCCTTCTCATTTTTCAGTAGATTCTTCCAGATTCTTTCGGTACTGTGCCGGACTGACACCATACTCTTTCTTGAATACCCGGCTAAAATAGAGTGGGTTATCATACCCTACGATCTCTGCAATTTCTCCAATATTGTATTCGGTGTTCTCCAATAAGCTTTGTGCATTTACCATCCGAAGGGACAGGATGTATTGTGCAGGGCTTATTTTCATATACTGCTTAAAATTACGGATAAACCAGTTCGTACTGATATGCAGCGATTCTGCGTAATCGTCCACACTGACCTTTGTATTATAGTTCTCGTTAAAGTAGGCAACGGCGGCTTCGATTTCTTCGGGGATGCTTGTCGTTGTTTTCTCGCTTTCCTGCTGTTGCCTGCTTACTAAAAGCAGAAGGATGTTGAAGAGAGAAGCAATATAGTCTTCATAGCCATATTCACATTGTTGCAGTTCCCGGATGATCTTTCGGAACAGCATTTTGTAATCCGGCAGTGTGCCGCTGTAAAAAACGTGCTTGTCCAAGGGTATTCCGTGATAGTTCAGGATGTTTTTGACATCGTATCCTGTAAAGTGAATCCAGAACACCTCTGGATGATCTTCTACATAGTAGACATACTTCTGGATTTCTTTCGGCTGATAAAGCACCATGTGTCCAGAAGTCACCACTTCCTCAACACCATCGAACCAGAAGTGTGCTTTACCAGATGCCACATAGAGGATTTGATAGTCTCTGCGACCCTTTGCCCAAAAAGTAGGCAGCTTAGGGCGTTTTTTCAAGCGATAAGTGCCGCAGCTGCCTACGACCAGCGGCTTTGAGTAGTCTTTGAAATCCAAACGGGAGTTGTTCAAATATCCTGAGTTGAAATACATCCCTGCGTCCTCCTCATCTTCAGAGATTTTACAGTGATTTGGGAAATGTTCTATCAAAAAATTACAAACTCTTTGATTTTGTGCATATTCTGTTCCATCTTGTCTATATCTTTTCGTTCCATTAGATTCTATAATATTTTCAGACGGAACGCAAGAGATTTGGGCAACTTGCGTAATGAGAATTCCAGTCTGAAGTGCGCAGCAGATTGGTCGCGCCCACACAAAACAAGCAAGATGGGAGAAAGCACAATGACTGAGAAACGTTATCTAAAGTGGTATAATAAAGTCGGCTATGGTTCAGGCGATATTGCAGGCAACGTGGTGTATGCATTCCTGTCCTCTTTCGTCATGATCTATCTGACCAACACCGTTGGCCTGAACCCCGGTATTGTCGGCACTCTGATTGCAGTTTCCAAACTGCTGGACGGTGTGACGGACATTTTCTTTGGTTCTTTGATTGACAAAACGCATTCTAAGATGGGCAAAGCCCGTCCTTGGATGCTGTACGGCTACATTGGCTGTGCCATTACGCTGGTGGCAATTTTCGCCATCCCGACCAATCTGGGACAGTTTGCACAGTACGCATGGTTCCTGATCGCATATACTCTGCTGAACGCTGTATTCTACACTGCCAACAACATTGCTTACTCTGCACTGACTGCTCTCATCACGAAGAACAGTGCCGAACAGGTCGAGATGGGTTCTTGGCGTTTCATGTTCGCCTTTGCCACCAGCCTGCTCATCCAGTCCATCACGCTGGGTGCTGTTACGGCATTGGGCGGTGGTGCTGCCGGTTGGCGCACGGTTGCAATCATCTACGCCATCATCGGTCTGCTTGTCAACACCCTCTCCGTTTTCTCCGTGAAGGAACTGCCGGAAGGCGAATTGGTGGATACCACCGACAAAAAGGAAATCGAGCAGGACGAAAAGTACAATCTGGTTCAGGCTGCAAAGCTGCTTGCTGGTAACAAATATTATATGATGATTTGCGTCACCTACATTTTGCAGCAGATCTACGGTGCCATGATCAGCATGGGCACCTACTATGCAACCTACATCCTTGGCAACCAGAATCTGTTCGGTGTATTCTCTTGGGCAATCAACATTCCTCTGATCATCGCACTGGTGTTCACCCCGACCTTGGTTGCAAAGTGGAATGGAATGTATAAGCTGAATGTAATGAGCTATACTCTGGCAACGATTTCTCGTGCACTGGTTGCTGTAGCTGGTTACATGGGCAGCGGCAATGTGACCTTGATGCTGCTCTTTACTGCAATCGCAGCTCTTGGTCAGGGTCCTTGGCAGGGCGATATGAACGCTGCGATTGCTGCTTGCTCTGAATATACTTGGCTGACGAAGCATAAGCGCGTGGATGGCACGATGTACTCCTGCACTTCTCTCGGTGTGAAGCTGGGCGGCGGTCTGGGTACTGCCATCACCGGCTGGCTGCTGGCAGCAAGCCATTTTGACAGCGCTCTGACCGTTCAGCCGGATTCTTGCATCAATATGCTGAAGATCATGTATCTTGTGATCCCGTTCGCTCTGGATGCCATCATCACCTTCATTCTCTCTCGTATGAAGGTCGAAGAAGCAAATGAAAAGCTGCGTGCAGCAGTCTGATAACAAGCCATTATCATTTCTCCTTCATCTGCTGTTCCCCGGAGGAATCCAGCGATTCCTCCGGGGAGGCTGGAGAAATACTATAAAATTATAACAGGTAAATGAGGAAATACTATGGCTGCATTTGATTTTGCAAAAGTAAAAGACCCCACCTTTTTCAAGGAAAACGTGCTGAATGCTCATGCAAGTTTCCGTACTTACGCTTCCCGCGAAGAATATCGGACAGGCTCCTCTTCTTTGGCGCTGAAGCTGGACGGCATCTGGAAATTCGCCTACGCAAAGAACTACACCAGTGCCATCCCCGGCTTTGAAAAGACAGATTACGATTGCAGCGGCTGGGATGACATTCATGTTCCGGCACACATCCAGATGGAGGGCTACGACATTCCCCAGTACGCGAATGTTCAGTATCCGTGGGATGGCCGTGAAGAAGTACAGCCGGGTGAGATCCCGCAGCGGTTCAATCCGGTGGCAAGCTATGTAAAATACTTCGAGCTGCCGGAATCCATGCAGGGCAAGCCCGTCCACATTGAGTTCGAGGGTGTGGAAAGCGGCATGGCTCTTTGGCTGAACGGGTCTTATGTGGGTTACACCGAGGACAGCTTCTCCGCACACGCATTCGATCTGACTCCCTATCTCCAGCCGGGCGTGAACAAACTTGCTGTGCAGGTGTTCAAGTGGACTTCCTCCAGCTGGTGCGAAGATCAGGACTTCTTCCGCTTCTCCGGCATCTTCCGCAGCGTGTGGCTGTACGCCATCCCCACCGTGCATCTGGAAGATATATCCGTCAAAACGCTGTTTGCCGGGGATGATTTTACGCATTCCACGCTGGAAGTTGCATTGCAGGTGGAGGGCAAGGGCGCAGCCCGTCTGACCCTGCGCCGCAGTGAACTGGAAGTGTTCTCCGAAAAAATCGCACTGAACGGCGGCTCTGCATTGTTCAGCCATGCGGTGGAGAACCCCTACCTGTGGAGTGCAGAGGACCCGGCTCTGTATGAACTGGAAATTGAGCTGCTGGACGATGCAGGCCATCTGGTAGAGGTGACTGGGCAGAAAGTCGGTTTCCGCAAGTTTGAGTTGAAGAACAATCGGATGCTGCTCAACGGCAAGCGCATCGTGTTCAAGGGTGCCAACCGTCATGAGTTCAGCTCCATTACGGGTCGTGCTGTGGGCGTACACACCCATGAGGAACTGCTTCGGGATATCATCACCATGAAGCAGAACAACATCAATGCCATCCGTACCAGCCATTACCAGAATCAGGATGCACTGTACGACCTGTGCGACGAGTATGGTCTGTATCTGATCGCAGAGAACAATCTGGAATCCCATGGCACATGGGACATCCATCAGGCGGGCATTCGCGGCATCGAGGGCGTTTTGCCCAATGATAAGCCGGAGTGGAAAGCTGTCTTGTTTGATCGCATGAATTCCACTTACCAGCGTGACAAAAATCATCCTGCTGTTCTGATCTGGTCTCTGGGCAACGAATCGTTTGGTGGTGAGACCCTGCTCCAGATGGCAGAGATGGTCCGCCGCTTTGATGACACCCGTCTGGTGCATTACGAAGGTGTGGTCAATGATCCCCGCTTCCTCGAAACCACCGATATCGAGAGCCATATGTACAGCACGGTCAAGGACATTAAAGAGTATCTGGCACAGGGCGATAAGCGGCCTTATATCGAGTGCGAATATTCTCATGCTATGGGCAACTCCAACGGTGCTTTGCACAAGTACACGGAGCTTGCCGACCAGAAGGACTGCGGCTATCAGGGCGGCTTTATCTGGGATTACATCGACCAGTCCATCGGGAAAAAAGACCGCTACGGCAAGTGGTTCCAAGCCTACGGCGGCGACTTCGGTGAGCGTCCTACCGACTATAATTTCAGCGGAAACGGCATTGCCTACGGTGGTGATCGTGCTCCTTCTCCCAAGATGCAGGAGGTCAAGTTCTGCTATCAGAACATCGCCATTTCCATCGACAACTCTGGCTTCGAAGTCTGGAATAAGAACCTGTTCACCTCTACGGATGCTTTCGACTGCGTTGCACTGCTGCATCGTGATGGAAAGTTGTATCAGCAACAGGAACTGACCCATATTGATGTTGCTCCCGAAGAGCGTTCCAGCTTCCCGCTTCCGTTTATGGTTCCTGCGCTCCCCGGTGAATATGCAGTGACCATCAGCTTCCGTTTGAAGGAGGACACCAGCTGGGCAAAGAAAGGTCATGAAGTCGCCTTTGGACAGGGTGTGATCGCTGTGGTCCGTTCCATTCCCAGCAAGAAGGTCACGCCGTTTACCGTTACGCACGGTACACACAACATCGGTGTCCGTGGTGAGAATTTCGATGTTTTGTTCTCCGATCTGAACGGCGGTCTGACTTCCTACCGCTATGCCGGCAAGGAGATGATTCAGGAGATTCCCCGTCCCAACTTCTGGCGTGCTCCCACCGACAACGACTGCGGCAACAACATGGGCGGCGTTCGCGGTCAGTGGAAGCTGGCAAGTCTGTACGCTACCGTCAAGGGCATCGGCAAGGAGATCCCGTCTGTTCATGGCGGCACCATCCTCCAGAACCCCACCTGCGAGGTGGAAGCCGACAGCGTGGTCGTGACCTATCTCTACAACCTCCAGACCAGCCCCGCAGCAGAGTGCAGCCTGCAGTACCGTGTGTTCGGTGATGGCCGCATCCAGACTACCCTGCACTATGACCCGGTGGAAGGACTTGCAGCAATGCCGGAGTTCGGCGTACTGTTCAAGATCGACGCTGACTACGACACGGTGGAGTGGTACGGAAACGGCCCTGCGGAGACCTACTGGGATCGTCAGCATGGTGCAAAGCTGGGCATTTACCAGAACAAGGTCGCAGACAACATGGCACAGTACCTTGTGCCGCAGGAGTGTGGTGCAAAGACCGCTGTGCGCTGGGCAAAGGTAGTGGACCGCAAGGGTCGCGGGCTGCTGTTTACCGCAGATGCCGCAAAGCCCATGTTCTTCTCTGCGCTGCCCTACACTCCCCATGAAATGGAGAGTGCCAAGCATCCCTACGAGCTGCCCCCGGTCCATTACACGGTCATCCGTGCTATGGGCGAGCAGATGGGCGTTGGCGGCGATGACAGCTGGGGTGCCAATGTCCACCCGGAGTATATTCCTGATGTGACCAAGCCTGTGGAGTTCACCTTTACGTTCCGTGGCATCTGATGATTGCCCGCAAATGAGGTGTTCTCTGTGAAAAAAGCGAAAGATCAGCCTGGATCTGAACCAGCCGAACTAGCATCCCTTGTTGGAGAACGGATCAGAAAGATACGCAAAGAAGAGGGGTTAAGCCTAGAGCTTTTTGCTTTACGTTGTGACATGAATGCCGCATACGTTGGGCATATTGAGCGCGGCGTTCAGAATCCAACCTTGAACACGCTGGAACGTATTTGCAAGGGTCTGGACATCAGCGTAGAAGACCTTTTCATAGATAAAAGCGCAACGGTTGATATGAATACTGCCGCATTGCAGTATTTCTCTCGGATTACTCGTGATCTTTCCCCAGAACAATTTCATCAGCTACTAAACATCATAAAAGAGATCGTAGCCGTGATGAGATGACCCTCGTTATTAAGACACCTTCGCGTTGAGATATGGACATCCCTGCATGAGATTCCTATCAAAAGCGAGGGTGTCTTTTTTGGTATCACAAAATCTCAATTCCTGACACCACTATTTATAAGTAGTGCTTCACTCTATATAAGTAGCGTTTCTATGTCAAAATAACCGTATTCGGCTTTTGTTTAGAGCATTTCTTTGAATGGTTCTCCAAACTTTCTTTAACGTATTGAAGTATACAAATTTTTAGGATATAATCAGCACATTCCCCAAAAGCCTGAAAATGGTGCAGGCAAAGCAATGCAGCCCCCAAAAACCGGCTTCGGCAAAAAGAAAAGCACCATACTTCCTACGAAGTACGGTGCTTCTTTGGTGGAGATTACCGGGATCGAACCGGTGACCTCTTGCATGCCATGCAAGCGCTCTCCCGGTTAGAGAGGTTACATACCCCCTAAACCGGGCCGAAAAAAGCGCCTCAATACACGGGGCTTGTACTATAGTCTATTATTTTGCCACTCCAGTGGCTGTAGGAGAAGTTTGCATGTATCGCTCAATAATCAGATCGGATATTTCCTGCGGAGTATGGGTATTTGCATCTATGTATCCATCCTGTGATCCGTAGAATCCAGGAAGGGTAATATCATCAATGTTCTCTTTGCTTACTTTTACATACATAATTTTCTCATAATTAAAGTTATTAAGTATGTCCCGAATAGCTCTCCATTCGACACCACACCAACGTTTTTGGCTGTACTGATCGCACAAAAAAACTACAATTAAATCAGAGCAGTCATGATACAATTTCTGCAAGTACACATCCAATTGTGGCCGAGCAAAATCGGCTTCATGAAATTTATCATATAATATTTCGTCCTTGCTGAATTTATCTGCAAGGACCATGGCGATTTTTTCAACCAAATCACGAGATTCACCAGCAAATGTCAACGCGATTTTAAAATGTTTCATACTTCTCACAGCACCCGATCCTAATAAATTATCGTAGCTACTACATAGAGAAACAATATCGTAAAGTCTCCAACATGTTACAAATCCTTGATAACGCCAATCTGTTCTTTCGGCACAGTCAATATAGAATTTGCATTTTTCTATAATAGTAGGTTTGTTCTTTTCTCTGTAACCATACAATAAGGCAAGCAATATGTACACATCAACCGAGTGCGTATATACAAGCCTATTTGTTTTATTTTGATAGATTTCATTCATGCCATCATTAAGTCGGTCTCGCATAGCATTCTCGAGAGGGGGATTCTCGATATAATCCGATAAAAAAGCAAGTGACTTTATGATGGGATGTTTTTTTGCGTACTCTGAATCAATTTCTAAGAGAGTTAGGATGGCATATGCTGTATGAAACAGTGTTACTCTCCCATTTTGGGTAGCCCCCCAGCCGCATTGGGTATCATTATTATTAAATGCGCTCAACAATGACCTACATCCACTTTCCAAAGCGGATCGCACCTTAAAAACTAAAGAAGCCTTTATGCCAACCTGAGAGAAATTCAATAGCCTATGCAAGCAACGCAACACAACACAGGAAAAGTATATGTATCCATACTTTTCTCGTTTTTTAATTGGCCCCCACAAGCAAGCTGTATTCATATATTTTAACAGCCAAGATATACCTTTTTCAATAGCAGGTACGGCTTTTTCACCCAACACTTCATTCCATAATAAAAGTGCTTGGATTGATAATGCAGTTGGTTCTGTTGCTGAATTCAAAATATTACTTCTATAACTCCAACCGCCATCGGGATTTTGCATATCCAGCAATGATTGTAACATGGGGGTACAGTCAAACGGTACACAAATGTTAGAATCCTTAATCAATATCAACATCTGTGCTGTGGCAACAACACCAACAGTATGAAAATCGGGTGAATCAATATAATGATACCACCCAAAAAGTGTGCCCTTTGAGGAGGTTTCCTTTTTGGTGTATTCATCTAAATATGCGCTACACGCTTGTACATACTGTTTAGTCATATTATATCATCCGTTTGCAAACAAATTAGTATCCATTTTAATCAATGCAAAGACACAATAATTTATTATATCGTGTAATTGTGCGGAGATGCCTTCTGAAACTGCGCATTTGCCGTTGTTCATTAGAATTTTCCTAATACGATATACACGAATTATCACTTGATCAGTCATGGACATAAGTGACATGCTTCTCCATGCATCACCATAATCAGTATTCTTCTTGATAAGAAGGTCCTTGACCCTTGACATCTGCGCTTGATAAGCGTTATAGATAATACTTTCATCTATTTCATCAAGCAACTTTAAATTCTCAGTGACATCATCGAGCGAAGGTATTCCGACTGATGTCTCTAGTTTTATCAAGAACATAATACAATAATTTATTATGCCGACATACTCAATATCTCTACCTTCGGGTATGCATGCACGATCATCGTGTTCTTCTAATGTTCGAATCCGTTTAGCTTTTCTCCAGATTTCATCATTTAATGACTGAAATCTATACAATAGCCACGTGGGGCCATAATCAGAATTCTTACTTTTAAATAAGCGAAAGCAATAATTTAGTATTTTGTCAAAGGTATTCAACAGTTGCGGTTCCATATAGTTCCTCACAATCACATTATATCTTTTCTAGTCCAAACTGCCTTGCAGCAGTGAGAGTTTTCTTTATGTTGTCAATATAGGGATACTCTTTCCAGTCTCCGGTTCCCTTTATGCTGCAAATATCACACACTTTTTTTCTGAAGTATTGTGACGGTATATTTTCTGATATAGCCAAATAGTAACTATCATCAATATCCTTTAATAACAAATAAGGAGCTGTATCATTTTTCAAATAATATTCCTGAGCTGCCCATAGGCTTTCAAACTTCAAAAAGTCAAATTCGGAAAGTAAAGAAATAACTTGTACTGAACATGGGACAAAATGTAAATGTGCATGCACAACACTCATGCCACCAACATTTTTGATATTCGATGTTCCGTGCTCAAATATAAGAAAATTCTGATGATAATAGTTACTGTAAAAGTTTGAGAGAATGCGAGATATTGATAAAATCTCGTTGAGATGGGTTTCTGGCATAGTAAGTGCAGATAAATAGTGTTTCTTTGGGATAACTAAAATATAGCCTTCAACAAAGGAGCCGATCGATGGCACACACGAGAAATTATCTGTTTCTAAAATACATCGTTCTTCAATATCGTATTTTGCGCCAAACATTATTTCAAAATACGACAGTTCCTTCCGACCATTGAATTCGTTGCAAAAAGGGCATCCGTTATCATTTACGAGCATAACAACCTAACTTTTTAATTCCCAAAAATCATCTGGCGAAATTGCTGATACAGATATAAAAATTTGCTTTTATCAAAGTTGTACTTTTCTGCAAGATAAGAAACTACTTTAACATATTCTTCATATGGGCGAAGATCAATATCTTCTCGAATATATAATTCGTAAATAAGACTGATAATGCTTTCCGTCTCATTTGTATCTCCTAATGCAAATTGGGTAAACCAATGCAAAATCTGATTTACTGTCACTTCATCTAAATAATTTGTATACGAAGTGTAAGTTCCAGTTTTAATATCCTCTAACATGCTTATCATCTGGTGATTCATTAAAAACACTCCTTTAGATTAACTTTTCAATTTTGAAAGAAACAATATCTCCGATATCACATTTGAGCGCTAAACAAATCCTGAAAAGACTTTCTATAGAAACAAATTCATTGCGAGAAAGCTTAGCAAGAACATTATAGCTAATTCCAGAGACTTTTTTCAATTGAGTCTTATTCATTCTGCAATCAATTAGCAATTTCCATAGTTTGCTGTAATCAACATACATTATACAACCCTCCATAGTGTACCCATATATTATAGATCGTTGTTAATAAAACGTCAAGTTAATCTCACGAAATTATGAGTAAGGCATTCGGGCTTGTCCAATTTTTCATAGACTAATTGTAACACCGCCCAATTGGGCAACGGGCGGCTTTTCCATATATCTCAAACCGAAAGGAGGTTTCTAACTGCTGGCCAGTCTGCTGACTGGTCTTTTTTATGCCATGTCGAAGGAAGTTAATAGTAGCAGGCGATATAAAGAATATCACCCCCGAGATCAAGAAACCAAAGCAGCTTGAGACAAAATGTCCCAAAGGATTTTTTGTGAATTCGTATGTAAGCTACAAAGGAGTTTTACTCCGGTAATATCTCTTTGTGCGCTAAAATAAAGTCCTGCCTTATTGCTTCCATCATCTTGGGAGAAGGATAAATTGTTCTGTCCGGAAAATCCATTGTTGCATACTCTTTGGCGTAGTATTTTGGCATTCGATTATACCAGTCCAACATAAGGTAGAGTTTTTGTTTCTGTTCTTCTGTTTCAGGATTGGCGGCGTTCATAATGTGCATTACATTTCTATTAATGACTTGCAAAAGTGCTATTCCATGTTTCTTGGCGTATTCATACGCCCCACTTTGAAAGCCACAGGTGGAGATCATAATTCCTTTATGTGCACCAAGGCTTTTTACTTTATCGGCTAACACAGAAACTTTCTCACGAGAAACGGGAGAAGAGTATCTCTTGCACTCTGCTATGACTTTAAACTCAACACCCATGGCAATAAACCTTGCATAGACATCTATTTGGTATGTACCATCATCAGCCGGAATAGATACATTATGCTGGATTGAGAAGTCTGATAAATGCTCAGCTTCTGCATAGCCCTTCAGTATTTCCAAACAAAGTTCTTCAAATTCCGTTGGGGATATACTCGCAACGAATTCTCGATAAGGATTGATTGTCCCCATTATAACTCCTCCATGGATGCTCTTTTATCTTTTTCTCTATCAAAATTTACTGCAAGGCAAAGGTATATTATCAACTCCCTTGCCAACTTTAAGAGACGGAATGTATTATTTTCAATTTTTCCCTCGGTAGTATATTTTGTAAAAGATGTATTATACGATTGCGTTCCAGTGCGTAGACAATTATGCTCTATGTCGTTTCTCATCTGGAAAATTCGTTCTGCATGAGGGGTAGTAACATTAATTTCTTTTCTTTCGTAGAAATCTTTTTGGAGCCAATACATTGCTTTAACCAGAGGGTTATCCGAATAGGTACTCATAATAGGCTTCGGAATTGTAAAATACACTTGTCCATTTCCATCAATCAATTTTTCTTTCCATATATTCTTGAAGCTTACTTTTGTATCTGTAAGCCCCACTGCAAAATACTGGTTGATAAAATAACCGATCCTATCAAATAGAGAGTACGCTGCCTTAAAGGCAGTTCTTAGCATACTTTCCCTTAAAGAATGATCTGAAGAATCCCCTGTTTCAACTAAATCCAATTCCCGATCCGAATAATGCTCGTTTGTATCCTCCGTTGATGTCTTATACCATAAATATCTGGCCCAATTATATTCTTGCTTAATTTGGTTGAACAGGCCAATGAATTCTTTTTCCCTGTCACTATATGGCGCTTCAAAGGGAAGATTGATGCTATCAACTGCAAAGCAGGGATCGGATAATATTTCCAAACACGGGTCTAAGAAAAGCCGGAATAAAAGCAAATAGTTTCGATAATCGGCTTCATCTTGGTTGTCTACTAGAAATAATGGAAGTTCTAGTGGTTTGTCCAAATAGTTGTCAACATATGTAGAATCGAACAAAGAAATATTAGATTTCAAACCTTCCAAATAATCTTGATCTTCTAAGTTTATTTTGCCGCGTTCTGTTTGCTTATAATGGTAATAGCAGGCATGATGAAAATAGCTCTGCTCATAGCGTTTGATTTGCAACGGTGCATATCTAAACAGCAAAAATGATAGATTAAGACTTGCCATCGCAAAATCATCGCTAATCAACAAAGCGTCTTGAAAACAGTCTATTGCCACAATATAGCGACCTAATGCTCGATAAGCGTTTCCGAGATTTGTATATGAACGCATGGCAATATACTGAGCTACTTTTACTTTGGCACTGTTACTGTCTGCATCATAATAATTGGTTTCATACATATCTAAGGTGCAGCGCAGATGGTATAATTCTTTTTCAAGATAACGCTCGCTATAAACTCCTTCAATCATGCGGAGATCGTGATATGCATTCGCAATGTCATAATGAATCTGCATTTTGGTTGGTATATTATGCTCACCAGACAGCAAGGCTTCCGCTAACTTGATAGTGGGCGGAATTCCCTTGGCATTCTTGTCGAAGTATAAATTGTCAAAGGTTATAGACAAGTCTCTAACGGATTTATCTATGACACTAGAAAAATTGTTCTCAAATTCAGCTATTTTCTCTTTGTAGTTTGGCATACCGACAGTCCTCTATTTCTTCCGAAAACTAATCATAGAACACATTAATTATAACATCAAATTCTGGTATTTTCTACAATAATACCGTTCAACAGGACAACGGGCGGTAATTTAATATACACCTTTCTGAAAGGAGGTTTCCCGCTGCTGGCCAGTCTGCTGACTGGTCTTTTTTTATGCCATGACGAAGGAGGTTAAAGATGGCAGACGATACAAAGAACATCGGTCCGGAGGCCAAAAAGCCCGGTGAGGCTCCCCAAGAGAAAAAGGCGGAACCTGTCAAGGACACGCCCCCTACGCCGGAGCAGCCGGCTCCCGGTGCGCCGCAGGCCCCCGTGGTGGAAGCTGCACCGAAAGCGCAGCCCGCTCCCACAGTAGAAAACCAGCCCGATGAAAAGGTGGCTCCCGCTCCGAAGGTGCTGGATTTCAGCGCCACAAAGAATAAGGCTCCGGCAAAGGAGGAAACAGCCCCGGAGAAAAAGCCCGTCAAGGAACAGGCTGCGGAAAAAGCCAAGCGTGGCCGTCCGGCCAAAGCGGACAAGGCCGCTCCCGCAGAAAAGCCCAAGCAGCCCCGAGACAAAATGTCCCAAAGTAAGAAAGCTCCCGGCAAGGAGGCTCCCATTCCCCCAAAGCCGGAGGCAGCGCCCAAAGATGCCAAGGCTCCCGAACAGGAGCAGCCCGCCGCTCCCCGTGACGCTGCCCGCTCTGCCGAACCGGAGCAGATCGTCTATATCAATCTGTCCGAGCTGCATCCGTTCAAAAACCATCCTTTCGGTGTCCGTGACGATTCGGAAATGAAAGGGCTGGTGGAGTCGGTCAAGGCCAGCGGTGTCAATCAGCCTGCCCTTGTCCGTCCCCGTGAGGACGGCGGCCATGAGATCATTGCGGGACACCGCCGCCAGAAAGCAAGTGAGCTGGCCGGATTTGCCAATATGCCCTGTATTGTCCGCAACATGACGGATGATGAGGCTATCCTTGCCATGACGGATGATAACCTGCGGCACAGAGAAAAAATCCTGCCTACTGAAAAGGCCAATTCTCTGAAAATGCAGGTGGAGGCTATCAAGCATCAAGGCGGCCCCGGTCTGGGAGAGGACGCTGGTAAACGCTCTACCGAGATCGTCGGTGAGCGCAACGGCATGAACTACAAACAGGTGCAACGCTATATCCGCTTGACCGAGCTTGTACCAGAATTGCAGAAAATGCTGGATGAAAAGGGGCTGGCGTTCACCCCTGCCGTGGAGATCTCGTTCATCCGGCCCAAGCATCAGCAGTATATCGCAATTTCCATTGAGGGCCAGCAGTCCACTCCCTCACTGTCACAAGCCCAACAGCTCCGCAAGCTGGATAAGGAGGGCAAGCTCAACCCGGATGTGATCGACGGTAACGATAAAAACCAAGCCGACATCCCCATGCAGCGCCGGAAGTGTCACCAGTTCGCAGATCAAATGGGCTGGGTGATCGTCCATGAGGAACAGGAGGACGGCGTGTCCGGCCACAAGGTACGGGCCGAAAACCGGGACAAGATTCAGACCATCAAGGAGCTTGCCAAGCAGGGCAAGTTTGATATTCTGTTGGTGTTCATGTTTGACCGTATCGGGCGAATCGCTGACGAAACGCCCTTTGTAGTGGAGTGGTTCGTTAAGAGCGGCATCCGGGTATGGAGTACACAAGAGGGTGAGCAGCGGTTTGACAATCATACCGATAAGCTCACCAACTATATCCGGTTCTGGCAAGCGGACGGCGAAAGTGAAAAGACTTCCATCCGTACTAAAACCGCTCTGGGCCAGCTCGTCGAGGACGGCGGCTTCAAAGGCGACCTTGCCCCTTATGGTTATGACCTTGTTAGAAGCGGGCGATACAACAAGCGCAAGCACGAGGTTTACGAGCTGGTTGTCAACGAGGCCGAGGCCGCTGTTGTGCGGATCATTTTTGATAAGTATGTGCATGAGGGCTTCGGTGCCCAGCGGATTGCCACCTATCTGAACAAGCTCGGCTACCGGGCAAGATCGGGTAAGATGTGGCACCACGCCAGCATCCGGGGGATCATTTGCAACCTCACCTATACTGGGGTGCTTCGCAGCGGTGACAGCCGCTCCCAAGTGCTGCCCCACTTGCAGATCATCACGCCGGAGCTGTTCGAGGCTGCACAGCACATCCGTACATCCCGTGCCAACTCTGCCGAACAGGAGCGCCGTGTTCCTCTCAACACTCGGGGGCAGTCTTTACTGGCCGGGAACGTGTTTTGTGGGCATTGTGGCTCCCGACTCTCGCTGACCACCAACGGCAAGGCTTATCCCTGCAAGGACGATCCTAACCGCATTGTGAAGCGAGTCCGCTATGTCTGTTACGGCAAAACCCGCAAGCAGACCGAATGTGACGGGCAAACGGGCTACACCGCCCATACCCTTGACGGTATCATTGATAAGCTGGTACGCCAGATTTTTGAACGGATGAAGGCTGTACCTAAAAGCGAGATCGTCAGTATCCGCTACAAGGAAAAGATGGACGAGCGGCGGGCGCTGCTCCGCAGCATCCGGGCCGACTACACAAAGGCAACGGGTGAGCTTGAAATGCTCCGGGCAGAGGTCATCAAATCTCTGCGTGGGGAAAGCGCCTTTTCCCAATCGCTGCTTGGCTCTCTGATTGCTGATGCTGAGACAAAATGTCTCGAAGTTCAGCAGCAGCTTGAGGCAGCACAAGCGGCCTATGACGAGGGACAGGCAGTCCTGGCATCCTTGAACGCCCAGTATGACGATATTATTTCGTGGGCTGATATGTACGATACCGCAAGTATCGAAGCCAAGAAGATGATTGTTAACTGCCTTATCAAGCGTGTGGATGTCTACCGGGACTACAAGCTGCACATCGACTTTAACATCGACTTTGAGCAGTTTAGTATGGGCCTTGACATCGTTTGGATTGCGGCATAAAAAATACTCATTTTCGGGTGAAAATGAGTAAAAAATAAAACATCGGATACCCTTTTGGTGGAGATAAGCGGGATCGAACCGCTGACCTCTTGAATGCCATTGTGCTTCTCTTGAAAACACAATGTACAATCCGATACTGCCTAGACTCAGTATCGTTAAATTTCAAA
>OLNW01000520.1_pt1 | contig 45256 bp, 41 predicted proteins | sample 1672121 | NCBI WGS metagenome assembly OLNW01 (sample SAMEA3136648, study PRJEB25190) | human gut metagenome
CCGTTGATTAATTATTGGTAATAGTTACATCGGGCGAACATTGTTCGCCCCTACAAGCAAACAGTAACTATTACATATAACCTATTAACTATTATTTATTACTTATTACCTAAAAATAAAAACCCCTCAGTCACTTCGTGACAGCTCCCCTACAAGTGGAGCTAAATTATTACCATTACTTATATAATAAAATAAGGACGAGCAATGCTCGCCCCTACAAATGATATAACTTTGTCTAATATCTATCACACGCATTTTGCTACGCAAAACAAATCTTTCGGTGCAATATGTTCTCTCCTACAAGTAACAATAACTATTATCTATTAATTATTATTTCTTACCTACTATTTATCTACTCATTTCTTCCTGAGGACCAGATGACATATGTGACTTAATTACGCTCTGAATTTCCTCCAAAGATGCAGCTGGCATATCACCATTAGTTGTACATTTAACAGCTGACATTGCATTACCATATCTTACAGCCTGCATAGGGTCATCAGTTGTTAAAAGAGCATATAAAGCACCAGCAACATAAGCATCACCAGAACCAATTCTATCAATAACCTCAATATTTTCATAAGCAGGTTCTTCATAGAAGCAACCGTTGTAATAAAGTTTTGAGCTAAAGTTATGCTTAGTTGGGCTAACAACTTCTCTCTTAGTAGTAGCAACTACCTTACAGCCATATTCATCACAATAGCTCTTCATAATTTCCTCAAGAGTACCAGTTTTCTGCATCATCTTTCTTGAAGTTTCCTCTGATACAAAGAGAATATCTATGTAAGGGAGGATTGAAGTAATAGCCTCTCTAGCTTCTTCTTCTGACCAAAGTTTAGCTCTATAGTTACAGTCAAAGCTAATAGATGCACCAGCCTCTTTAAACTTCTTAACAATCTCAATAGTAGTTTCCTTTAAGTTAGAGTTAAGGGCCATAGTAATACCACTAACGTGGAATAATCTAGTGTTAGTATAAACAGAAGGGTCAATTTCCTCCTTCTTTAAATAACACATTGAAGAATGAGCTCTATCATAAACTACAGATGACTTTCTTGGATAAGCACCTGCCTCATAATAATAAATACCAAGTCTTGCATTTTTAGAATCATCATAAATAAGATAATCATCAGATACATTACCGTATCTAATCTTGTACTTAGCAAATCTACCAACCTTGTTATCAGGGAGTCTAGTGATAATGGCTGAACGAACGCCTAAGAAAGCAGCACCAGAGGCAACATTTAATTCAGAACCACCAGCCTGTTTTTCAAAACTTTCACTTCTGGAAATCTTTTCCTTATTATGTGGTGAAAGTCTTAACATAACTTCGCCAAAGCCAACCATATCAAACTTTTTGTCTTTCATTGGTATAATACTCATAATAATTCTCCTTTTTTATTTCTTTTGTTCTTTTTTCTTTTTTTATTTGTAAATAGGATAGCCGACTTTCTTCTTAACCTTTGTTAAAGTCTTGTTAGCAATATAAGAAGCCTTGTCTGCACCGTCCTTCATTACCTTTTCCAAATAAGCCTTGTCAGATGAATATTCCTTAAACTTCTTCTGAATAGGCTCAAGCTCTGCAACGACAGCCTCTCCCACTGCTGCCTTAAAGTCGCCATAACCAACACCCTTAAACTCATTTACAGCCTCATCAATAGTCTTGCCTGTAACAGATGAGTAAATATTAAGAAGGTTGCTTACGCCTGGCTTATCTTCGCCATATCTTACCTCTGTATCAGAGTCAGTTACAGCTCTTTTAATCTTGTTTCTAATTACATTAGGCTCATCTAAAATGTAGATAACATTGTTCATATTGTCACTTTCAGACTTGCTCATTTTCTTTTCTGGGTTTTGAAGTCCCATTATTCTAGCTCCCACCTTTGGAATATAAGGGTCAGGAATTTTGAATACATCACCATAAATGCTGTTAAATCTGCCAGCAATATCTCTACAAATTTCAAGATGCTGTTTCTGGTCAGCACCAACTGGCACTAAGTCACTCTGATAAAGAAGAATATCACCAGCCATTAACACTGGATAAGTGAAAAGACCAGCATTAATATTGTCAGCGTGTTTAGCAGACTTATCCTTAAACTGTGTCATTCTGCTAAGCTCACCCATATATGTGTAACAATTTAAAATCCAAGCAAGCTCTGCGTGAGCCTTAACATCAGACTGAACATAGATAATATGCTCCTCTGGATTAAGACCAATTGATAAGAATAATGCAACTAAATCTTTAGTTCTTTTTCTCAATTCAGTTGGGTCCTGTCTAACAGTAATAGCGTGCATATTTGCAACACCAAATATACAGTTATATTCATCTTGAAGATTTTTCCAATTCTTTAAAGCACCAATGTAGTTGCCAAGAGATGGTATACCTGATGGTTGCATTGCACTATATATAACTTTTTTCTTTTCTTCTGCCATTTTAATTCACTCCAGTTTCTAATTATAATGTAGCATACATAACAGCCTTGATTGTATGCATTCTGTTTTCAGCCTCATCAAAGACAACAGACTGAGAAGACTCAAATACTTCGTCAGTAACTTCCATTTCGCTTATGCCAAATTTGTTGTTAATTTCCTTGCCAATCTTAGTGTTAAGGTCGTGGAAAGCTGGTAAACAGTGCATAAATATAGCCTTTTCACCTGCATTATCCATAACAGCCTTATTTACCTGATATGGTGAAAGCTCCTTAATTCTCTCTGTCCAAACCTCGTCTGGCTCACCCATAGATACCCAAACATCTGTGTAAATAACATCAGCATTCTTAGTACCCTCTGTTACATCTTCTGTCAATGTAATTGTTGAACCATTAGCTTCAGCAATCTTTTTGCACTCCTCCACAAGTTTAGCATCTGGGAAATACTTTTTAGGAGCACAAGCAGTAAAGTTCATACCCATTTTAGCACAGCCAGCCATAAGAGAATTACCCATATTGTAACGAGCATCGCCCATATAAACAAAGTTGACACCCTTAAGTTTGCCTAAATGCTCTCTAATAGTTAAAAAGTCAGCTAAAATCTGAGTTGGGTGAGATTCATTAGTAAGACCATTCCAAACAGGAACTCCAGCATACTTAGCAAGCTCCTCAACAATTTCCTGACCAAAGCCTCTATATTCAATACCGTCAAACATTCTGCCTAATACTCTTGCAGTATCAGCAATGCTTTCTTTCTTGCCAATCTGTGAACCAGTTGGGTCAAGATATGTAGAACCCATACCTAAATCAGATGCAGCCACCTCAAAGGCACATCTTGTTCTTGTACTTGTTTTTTCAAATATAAGAGCAACATTTTTTCCTCTATAAATATCAACAGGTGTACCTGCCTTTTTCTTAGCCTTTAAATCAGCAGCTAAGTCTAAAAAATATTCAAGTTCTTCTGTTGTAAAATCTAAAATTTTAAGAAAATTTCTTCCTTTTAAATTAACACTCATACTTAATCCTCCTAAAAACCATTTAATCTAATTATACAACAAAATTTTTTAATTGTATACAATAAATATTTAATTTACATAAATTTTATTTTAACAATGTATAAACATTACATTTAAGGACAATAATAGGATTAGGAGGTGTGAGAATGGATAAAAATGAAAATTACAACAAAAAAGGCTTTTATACTGTACTTTACACATTGGCAGCTGTATTTATTATAATCGCCTTTGGCATTTCTATTCTTAATAGTGGCAACAAACCTAACAACAACGAGGCAAATTTAGAGGAAAACATATCCCCTGTTGACAAATCTAATGTTAAGCCACTTGCAACAACAGAAGCTACAACAGAAATAAAGGCTGAAGCCCCAACTGAGGCTGTGACTACGGCTGAAAAACCACAGTCAGCAAATAACGAAACTATTGACAACGGCGAACTAAGCCTATTTGATGATAGTCAGGAAATGTCTTGGCCTGTTTCTGGTCAAATTGTAATGGACTATAGTGCTGATACTGGCATTTACGACAGAACTCTTGAACAGTACAGAACAAATAATTCTGTATGTATATCTGCTGATGTTGGTACTAATGTGTGTGCGTCTGCTGACGGCATAATTACTTCAATAACTAATGATAAGGTTTCTGGTGTAACAGTCAAGGTAGACCACGGCAATGGCTGGTGCTCTACATACAGTCAGTTAGATGAAAACTTGGCTGTATCTGAAGGTGAAGCTGTTCACAAAGGTGATAAAATAGGCACAGTTGCTAACCCTACTAACTATAGCACAGCTTTAGGTCCTCACTTGGAATTTTCTGTGTTAAATGATGATACCCCAACTGACCCAAAACTTGTTCTTGCACAAGCTGAATAATTTGATATGACTATTGCGTGGCATAATAACACGCAATAGTTGTTGTACATATATTATAATGCATTAAATGCTCTAGTATCAAACATTTAAACAGCAGGTGTAATTAAGGTGTTGTTTAGGTGTTGTTTTTTTATAAATTTGTCACCCTATTTTTTGGCTTAAATACTAGAGTTTCAATATATAGGGTGTCAAAAGTGCAAATATTTTTCACTTCTTGAAATGTTATAATATTTTATATTTTTCAATTATTTTTACCAACCAAAAAAATCGACACTTTTAACACCCTGTTATTTTTTATGTTTATTATATATTTTTCTTTATTATTATAAAAGTAAGTAAATAAGCCATTAATTGAACATTGTTAAGCAATAAATAATACTAAAAATTAATTATAAATATTAATGTTAATGTACTAATTTTAACACCCAAATCGACACCCAAACAACACCCTAGCAATATATCTAATTAAAGTAATACTAATATACAGTAAATTAATTATAAAAATAAAATCCATAAGTGTAAAAAGCTCTAATATTAAGATTTAACTTAGGGTGCAATTTATGGTGCAGTTTGGGTGCAAGTTTATTGCATATTTTGCACCCCATTTTTTGGCTTAAATACTAGGGTTTCGGAGTGTATGGTGCAGAATGGTGCATATTTTTTGCACTTACTAAAATGTTTAATAATATTTTTGATTTTCAACTTTTTTGCCAACTAAAAAAACCTGCACCATTTTGCACCCCGTTAAAATTTTTATTTAATACTTTATGTATTTTAGTGTAAAAAACATAGTAAATAAGCCATTAATTGAACATTATCAAGCAACAAATAATACTAAAAATCAATTATAATGTTAATATTAATGTATTTATTTCTGCACCATATTTTGCACCATAACTTGCACCCTAATTTAAACTATATAAATATAATTGATTAAAGTATAGAAAAAATTAATAGGTAATGTTGGAAAATATTCTGTCAACCTACTCTGTGAGGGACGGTAAATGGCATTCCCCACCATACATAAAAATTAAAAGTAATAGTTATAAAGTACAGCTTGCTTGTAGGGGCGAGCATTGCTCGTCCATAGTAAAACGCGGATATTCGCCCTTAGTTATTCACAAATAGTTACATCGGGCGATTAATAATCGCCCCTACAAATAAACTGTTCTTTATATTTAAAAACACAACTAAAGAATAACAATATAGCTCCACTCTTAGGGACGGTAATGTGGTGTATCTCTATAGTAGCCTGTTTTAAAAAATGAAAAAGGACGACCACTGGTCGCCCCTACAAATAACCCGTTCATTATATTTAAAAGCACAACAGAGGAATAACCCTTTAGCTCCACTCTTAGGGGAGCTGGCACGAAGTGACTGAGGGGTTTTATTTAGGTAATAAGTAATAAGTAATAAATAATAGTTAATAGGCTATATGTAATAGTTACTGTTTGCTTGTAGGGGCGAGCATTGCTCGTCCTTAGTTATAGATAATATCAGAAACCCTTCCGTCAACCTACGGTTGCCACCTTCCCTATAAGGGACGGTAATGGGTATGTACCCACATATAATTATTAAACAAAAGTACAACTTAATTGTAGGGGCGAACAGTGTTCGCCCGCAGGTATTTACAAATAGTTACATTAGGCAAACATCAGCATTTTTGCTACGCAAAACAAATCTTTTAATAAATCTAATTTTCATACAATCTAATTGATATTAAACATTAAAAAGGTCGACCACTGGTCACGCGTCAATTTATACTATCCATAATTTTATCAACGAGCATAACATCTGCCGGAAGCCACTGAACATCATATAAACTATCCTTTGTCAGCCACTTTGCCGCTTCAGCCTCCAGCAATTTCAATTCACCGTCAATAACCTCACACCAGAAGCAATCCATAGATAAATGAAATGTTGGATAATCATATTCAATAGTATCTATCAAATCACCTACTATGATTGTTGCTTCCAATTCTTCTTTTATTTCTCTAACAAGGGCCTCTCGTGGTGTCTCACCAGTTTCTATTTTTCCTCCTGGAAATTCCCACTGTCCTTTAAATTCTCCATATCCTCTAGCTGTTGCAAATATTCGTTTCTTTTCCTGTATTGAATCGCAAATAACAGCAGCTACAACTCTTATAGTTTTCATATCTGTCCTAAATAAATTCAAGCATTTTCTTTTCAATGCAGAATTCATATCCCATCTTTTTTAATCCAACTTTGCCAAAGTCTACCGCAATAGATGTTCCTTCGATTGAAGCAATAGTTCCAGTTCCAAATGTCTTATGTTTTACTTGCTTACCCACAATATCAGCAGGAATAACAACGGGTGGTTTTGGCTCTGGCTTAGGAATAACTGGTGGAACATACGTAGATTTGCTACCCGTCTTTTTCTTAGCAGTAACCATCTTCATATACTGTTCATCCACATCTTTACCACGTGCTTTGAAATCTTCAATATCCTTAAATACAAACATATCTGGTTTCTTTACATCATTATCAGGCACCGGGCGAATAGGGAACATCCACACCTTTCTTGGCACTCCGTCCTCACCTGGTTGAGTTTCTGTATATGGCTTATCAACCAGTTCAATTCTTCCGCAGTAAATATATTCACCTGCGTCCATTACTTCAAATAGGTGAACATCAACACCGTTATATCCACATTCCGCAAGAGTAGAATTTTGTGCCCAGTTAATATCCTGGTCTCCATTTTTTCCCATTCCTGTGTAATGAAGAACGCCACCTATCCATTTGTCATGATATATTCCTTTTGTATAATCAGACACAATAACCAGAGTATTCGTTGTCTTTGAGCGGCACATACCGCTCATATTTCCACACTTAAATGTATCTACAAATCAGCATTTTTCAAAACTTGTCCTATTTCTAATCTAGGATTAAACATAAATACGCCTCCAATTTTATAACACCTAACTTACTCACTCAATTTATGACATCTATTTCAAACTCACAACCCTATCACATTTTACGACGGATATGTTTCCGTAAAGAAAATTGGGTCAATTAAAAAATTAGTATTTTACTCCCAACTTCTGAAATCGCCCATAAATAAACCCTTTTCAAGCTACAATTATCTCACCTTTGACATCAACACCACAGTCTCCACATGGCATAGAAGATGTTTCGCATACTAAATAGCGAAAATAAGCCTATTTTAAGCAAAGGGGGTTATTTTTGGAATTAACCCCCTATATTCAAGCAATATAACCAAATTATATATATTATTTTTAAGTTAAATAAAATCACTTAAAAATTATAAGCATGCAATTACATTAAAATTAAGTAACACTACATAAAAAATCTAAAATCATATGGTCTATCATATATAGCAATCTCCTGTTTTGCCATCTTAGATAGTTTTTTTGAGAAATCTAACGTAACCGGCAACACTTTATAAAAGCTATCTCCGCTATTCCAATTCATTTTTGTTAACATCATTATTTCATCAACTAATGTTTTACCATCCGCATTTCCTAAAAAACGTTTTATATATAATGGTACAGGTATTTCCCTGCCATTTTTATAGTAATTCCTATTCTTTCCAGCTAATTCATCATGTTGAACTGCTCCATGTGTCCACAACAAGAAACTATTATCATCTATAGGTATCACTGTTCCTCTAGATATAGGAAATGCTGAGGCCTTTGATTTAAAATCATTACTATCAAATCTAATTGCCCTCCATTGATTAAATTCTTGAATTTGAATCAACTCAATGTCTTCAACTCCAACTAATCCGGCCTGTATTCCTTCTATTTCCTCTTTGGTAAAGAATGTAGTCTTATGAATTACTATTCTTTTTAAACTGTATGTGGGAACAGAATTATCATATAAATCTTTCAGTTTGCTCATTAATAATCTTGCATCATCTTTTCTCATAAATGGATTTTTATTAATAAATTGTGGATTTTTTATAGGACGAAGAAATAATCTCATTCCATTACCTTGTGCATCAAACAATTGGCTGCATCCGATCAGAATTTCTTTCTTACCTGCCATAGCTTGTACATAACTTAACCCAACATATGCTGTATCAATCCTATAATTTTCAGGAGTCCATAATTTACCTATTGCTTTTGTATAAATTGCCGTAGATAAACCCCACATAATTTTAGCCAAATCATTATATCTGTTTTGCACAACAGAACGTGCTTCTATAAACTGAGTTTTAATTTCCTTTTGTGCACAGTATAACTTTATGGAATCATGCAAGTCAAAATATTCTTTATCATTTTTTAACTCCCTATATTTTTTAAACTCAAACGGAATATAAATTACAAGCATATCAAATTCTGATACATTCTCATATAAACTATCAATATACTTAAGCAATCCCCTAAAAAATTGTTTGATATTACAGTTAAGTGCCTTACTCATAGAATAACCTTTATATCTCATACTGTCATTTTTATAAGGAATATCTATAGCACATCTAAAAATAATATTAAACCCATCATATTCCGGCAAAAAACATTTTTCATTACTATAGTTGGAAACCGCTCTATTATTTAATTTATGTGTCAAGACAGACCTCCGTCCCCTGTCTTGCATTTTGGAAATCCGTTAAAAACAGCTTAAAATGGGTACTTTTTCAGTGGTTTTGAACCGTCCACTGTCTTGTCCTTCATATGAACCATCACCTGTCTTTCTACTGTCTTGCTGTCTTGCTACACATCTATCATTTTCATTTATCATTCTTTGGATCATATTTTACAAGTGTTATTACGCTTTCAGCAAAATCAATCCAATCAGCATTATCATCAAGACATAATAACTTTACACCTGTATAGCTATAACCTCTTTTATCCGGTAAATCTAAAGACGCATATTTACCCCATCTATCATTCCAGCCTATTTCAATCTTTTTTTTACCTTTCATTACCTTATTAAACCCCTTTATACCATAATATACTTCCTCATAAGTTTTATTTATCCTCTGGTCATAAAGGAAATAAGGCTCCTTAATTTCTTCGCTCATAGCATACTCGATAGCATTGGCAAGTTCATTTGCTGTATATGGTGTTTTCAATTCAACAGGAACATTTACCATAAATCCCCTAAAGTCATCATCTGGCTTTATATTATCCAATTGCCCGCGTGAAAAAATTGCAATATTCTCTTTCTCATCTATTAAGATTTCGACCCTTTTATATTCCTCAAAATTAACTTTCATACAGTACATCTCCTATTCAACTATTCTTGTAATTACATCTATTCCCTTTTCTTTTGCATAACTCACAACTTCACTAAATACCTTTGATTGTTCCTTGCTCATTTCAACTGGAGGAATTGCTATCTCTAAAAATTTTTTTCCACCTTTATCTAAAGCGTATTGTTCCCCTAAGTATGTCTTTCTATAAAACTTAGATAAATCATCAACATATTGTATTAAAGTTCTCTTCAAAGTATTTGCATTTTTATAACTTTTAGCTGTAACATCTATACTTTTAATACTAGTAACTGATGATAACCAATGAACGCCATCCTTTTTAAATGCCTCTACAAATTTATCTATAGTCTGGAAATTATTACACATACCTCCCAAAGCTTTTTCAATTTCCCAACCTCTATCAAATACTTTCATTGCCCATACTCCAGTTTTAACATAATCATCAGCTTTTGAAAGTATTTTTGTTCCGCTTTTTATTGTTTTTGCTACATATGATCCTGGTGCATAAGGTACAAGTAAAGCAGCAGCATCCCATGCTAAAAAGCCAAAATTAGCTAAACTAGGATCATTTACAAAGTCAACAAAACTCCATCCTAAACTAAATAAATCAATAACAGTTTCAACTGGTACTTCACCTGAAGTGTCTAAATACTTAGTAGGATTATTATAACAATAAGTATACCAATTAACCCCATCTCTAATCGGATCCTCAGTAATAAACCTACCGCTTTCACTGTCATAATACCTATTCCTTAGATATATAAGTCCGCTCTCACTATCAAGATATTCACCACAATAGCCAAAAGGAACATCATTTACATTAGACGCAAGACAGGGGACGGTTCTCTGTCTTGCTAAATATTATTTATCTAATTCTTTAATTTTAGTATACAATAATAAAGTATATAAATCAACAATAAGTTTATGTTGAATTATATCTATTTTATATTATTTTATAATAACAAATTTTTTAATAAAAAGACACTTTAACAAAAAACAATACCATTTAAGCAAACAAGACAGAGAACCGTCCCCTGTCTTGCTTCCTAAAAAGCGTGCCCCTATTGAGGGCAAAAATGCAGAAATGAAAAGATTTCATGGTCTAGCTCGTGCCAGAGGGTACGGGCTTAGAAGTGTTGCACTTCAAACTAAATTTACTGCAATCGCAGTAAATTTAAAGAGGATAACAAAGCTGTTATCCTCTCAAAAAGCAAATATTTTAGCAAAGCTGCAAGTAACTATTTTTAATTTTTCAATTTCCTTGTTTTTGAAATTTCAAATACGTTAAAAACAGCTTAAAATGGGGACTTTTTCAGTGGTCTCGAACCATCCCATTGTCTACAATTAATCCCAATTTCACTATTTCTAGTTTTCAACAATAGAAAGTGATTCTGGATTATATTTTAAATCAAAAATTATTCGTTCATTCTTATTAGTTAGGTATATAAATATTTTATTATTATAATAATTTTTATCAAAATAAGCTCTACTTGTACCTTTATCCATAGGCAAGTATGGAAATCTTTGTTCTTTTACATGAATTAATTTATTTATTTTTCTACCCTGAGATATAACAACATTGTATCTATTAAAGTCAATTTCAGAAAAATCAATTTCATCCAACGAAAAAGTAGGACTATTTAATGGATTTGGTTTTTCATCAGCATAGTGCAAAACATCCCACCAAACATATGGTATTTTATCATTAGAAAAATTGATATTATATTCAATAGATTTATATTCAAGAAGTTTTACTTGATATTCTTTATATTTAAGAAAATGATCTATTATTATAAAAGCCACTATAATTATAATTATTACTATACATAAGATAATAGAACATATAAACCTATTTGGCTTTACTGTAATCATGCTACTCCCTCCGTTTTTTCATAATATATAGGTTTTCCATTCAGGTCATACGCATTTAAAAGTCTATAATTATTAATATTTTTTAAATCATTTACATTTAACGTTTGACCATCTATATTTGAATATACAGTAATAGTATCCATACTCTTTGTATATTTAATAAAACCCAGCTCACTTCTTTTTCCATTTCTTAACCATGAAGCAAAATAATCTGTACCAGAATTTAAAATTGGCTTGCCTGTTAATACTGACCATCTCATACTACCATCCCAGCCATACACATTTTTAACATTTTGGTATTTAGCAAACTCAAAAGCTAAATTTTCAGTACTATAATCTTGGTGTGCAGAATTACAAGAATTTAATATAATTGTATTGATATTTTTTTCTTTTAAATCTTTGACATGTACACAATCTCCCTGATAATTACGACTTTCAGTAACTAATGGTTCACCATTCATAATAATTGCTTGTGGATTAGCATGAAAAAATAATTCTACTAATTCTATTTCTGAACCTTTATTGTCCATATTATCCCATTCTTCTTTAAACTGTTTAGCATTTGAAATCATTTTTATATATACAGTTTTTCCCTCAAGTTCAAGTTCTTTTTTCCTTTTATAAGCTCTATCCCCCAAAGAAGCATTGTTTTTATCTGCTTCATTATAAAAAATATATACATCCTCTAGTCCCAATAAATCCCAAAACATCACAGGATTACCACCACAATAACTATACCAATTAACCCCATCTCTAATCGGGTCCTCAGTAATAAACATGCCGCTTTCACTGTCATAGTACCTATTCCTAAGATAAATCAATCCACTTTCACTATCAAGATATTCACCACAATAGCCAAAAGGAACATCATTTACATTAGAGCTTTCAACCTTATTGCCATAAGCATCATACCTAGTAATATTTTCAGCTACAGTTCCCCTGTTTTGTTGAACAAGGTTACCATGACCATCATACATATATGCTCGTCTGTCATCATCTGTTAACAACTGATGTCCTCTTGTATAGCCTCTTAATATTGTATTAGACGAATTTGCCTCTGCAACTATATTGTCAACGTCCCATATCTGCTGAGTGAGTACTCCGTCCACAGTCTTTGACATTCTGTAATGATTTGGTAAATAAGCATAAGTCGCAGTTGTACCATTACTTTTTTTATATTCTGTCAGCTCATTAAGTCTGTCATAAGTAAATATTTCATAACTCGTGCTATCGTCTGTATTAGCATCATTAATACTTATAGTGAACTTATTGTCAATATTCTGATTATACTTAGCCTTACTTATCTGATTACCGTTATTATCATAGCTATATTCGGTTATTGTATAATTAACTAAATCCGATATTTCATTGGATTTATCTATACTGTAATTCTCTCTTTTTTCTTTAAGTAATCTGTTATTTTTATCATAAGTATATTTAACATAATAATCATCATAGCCATCTTCGCTGCTATATACATCAGTTCTGTTTCCAAATATATTGTAATAATAACTGGTATAATACTCTATGCCACTTTCATTTCTGCGTTCACCTGTCAATTGGTTAGATGAATTATACTCATATCTTACAATCCTGCCATTTGTATCAGTAGCCTTGTTAATATTACCATCATAGTTATAAACATAACTGTACTTTGTATCTAAACTGCCACTGCCGTCATTATTTATCACAGTAAGCATATTGGCATTATTGTATGTATATGTTCTTGTACAGTTATTATCCTCTACCTTAGTAATATTACTGTTATTGTCATAGGTGTAATTAGCAGTAAATTTAGTTGTACTATCTCCTTCGGAGCTGACGGAAAGTAGTCTGCTAAGTCCGTCATAGGTATACTTTTGAATTTTATATGTAGTATTACCCTTTTTATATACATTTTGGGTATTTCTGCCCCATGTATCGTATATTCTCGCTATACTGAAATTTCCTGTTGTTTCAGTTGCTACAAGACCTAAATTGTTGTATGTATAGCTTTGACTTACATTGCTGTTTACTGATGTCTTTACTCCTCCTGTCATGTTATAGATTTCAAACCGTTCCTTGTATTATTAAAGACCAAAAGAAATATGTATTTCTGTAATTATATTTTCATCGTTAAATTTAAAGTATATATAATAACTACCTATAACATATCCAAATTCATTTTCTTCCTGCGGTATATCCTTTATCGATAATTCATCCTGATAGTATTTCATAGCATATTCCTTAGTTGAACCAATTTTCGGCTTGCCTCCTGAAAACTTATATTCTGAATCTGTAAAAATAAGAGAATATAACCTAGTATCACCCTCACTTCCATTATGAGTTCTATATTCATCTTTGAGAACTAAAACGCTAAAACTACCATAATCTAATATATAAAGTTGTTCACTATAATCCTTTATACTTATTGGTCTACCATATACCTTTTTAATACTTGACAATTTAAGGTCAGATGATATTTTTAAATCATTCAAATAAGAGTTCCCCTCATTATACTTATTTCTATCAAAATATAATTTTCCAATATACACTAGTAAAAATAAAAAACCTAATATAAATAAAACCACAAATTTACACCCGCTCTTCCTTTTATTCATCCAAAAGACCCCCTCTATAAATAACTTTACCTTTAGGTTTTGTCTTACGTGCAACTGATTTTGAAGACTTTGTGGCTTCATTTATTTCATAATATTTTGTTTGTTCCTTATCTGTTGATAGTCTGGATTCATATTGTGACAATTTTTGTTCCGAATTACCTGTAATTTTACTTTTAGCTTTATTTATAGCAATTTCTGTTTCTGAACCGAATGAAACATTTCCGTCATAAGCATATACAGTTCCTTTAGCTATCTTAGAAAAGTTACTTGCTGGAGCTGCGATTTTGCAAAATCACACCATTTGACAAAGAAAAAAATATCGGATATGATTTTTGTAATCACAACAAATATTATATAACTGTAGTGGTATGACACACTGCTCTAAATATCAACATCTGGTCCAAATCAGCATCTTCAATAGAACAAGGGGCACCACCACGCAAAGCTGTTTCCAGATGATAAAATAGCATACATTGTTTTATGTGTCCAAGTAGTAGCTGTGACCTTCGTTTATAACCATACTGTTTGAGAAGTGTTCTAAGTTTGATTCTCACATAATTGTTTCCATTTCCATATAAAATCCGAATCCTTATACTTTTGAAAAACAAATCTAAATTAGAAAAGTCACTAGTTAATTGTTCAGTAGACAAAGTCCTATTTGAATATGCCAAATCCTTTTGTATTGCAGGAAACTCTTTATCAATAACGGTTTTATTATAGAAGTACTGCATCCAATAATATGTATCTAAAATAAATTTCCGTTGATTTTTCCTATATGGAATATCTAAAAATGATTTCTCGCCTTCCCATATCAAGTCAAGTATTCTTATTTCATCTCGACATCCGAGTTGCATACGGCTGACAATGACAGCAATATCCAGTGCAGTATAATATAACCCTTGCATTATTTATCACCCTTCGTTCCGTTACACTTGCGACAAAGAATCTGTAAATTTTCTGCAACACTTTTGCCTCCATTGTTCATTGGAATTATATGGTCAACTTGAAAATAGATACGCGACTTGTCTGCAACGCCACAGCACGCACAATGGTAATTTCCATTTATATCTTTTGCTTTTTCAAAAGCTTGATTTCTTAAGCTCTTTTCCAGTGTAGGATTGATTTTTCCAATTTCATACAGTGACAAATCTTCCAATGCTCTAGTTCCATACTTTATATTGTTTTCTTCATTATAAATATCTGGATGAGATAATTTCATCAATTCAATACTCAACTGACGGAGGAAGTAAAGTTTTCTACCAAAGAACAAACGAAGCATATTGTCATCACTGGATTCCCAAAGAGAATCAATATATTCTGTTCTTTTGCGTTCACCCATATCTTCATCCCAAATATGTTGAGCAATTTTGCTTACATCGAGCTTACTTCTATCGACTTCATCAAATGTATAAAATTTAGGAACAGCTTCATATTGAGCATAATATTTCAAAATATTCAAAATATCCTTTCGTTCGTAAGGTGGAATCATTTCTCCACAGAAGAACGAATTTCTGCACTGTGCTTCCATTTCATCAATCTGTGTTTCCGTTAAATATTCTTCAGTTGCACCAAAAGACTTAAATAGTGAAGGAAGTGCATCCATTAAATTTTTATAGGCATCTTGGGTACTATCATAAACCATTACCTGATAAGAATGATCCATTCCATTTTCTTCAAGATATGTAAAAGCATACATTCCAACAGGGATTCTTTTTTCAAAAGGAACTTTTTCCAACGCAGTAGTATCAACTGCATCATCTAAAATAGCAGCAAATTCCTCTATTTTAGAAATGGCAATCATTCGCAAATCTCGTTTTGCTCGTTCAAAGTCATTATCCTGGAAGTCATTATTTCCATCAAATAAGCTTTCTGGATTAACCCACGCAATGTGTTCGTTCCAGTAATCAACAAACGAAACAATGTATGCAATTGAAGTACCACCAGCTGCTGTACCACGCAATGCACGACCAACCATCTGGGTCATCAAAATTGAAGACACAGTAGGTCTTGCTAAAAACACGGTTTTAGTTTTTGGCAAATCGACACCTTCGGTCAAAATATTGACATTGATTAAAACCTGCAATTTTCCATTTCGGTAATTATCAAGCTTTATTTCGTTATCTTCTCGGCTGATAGTCACACCAGTAATAGCATCTTTGACTGAAGATACAATAAAGTCCGCTTTGATACCAGCTTTTTTGAAAAGAGATGTTAATTGAATTGCATGAACCACATTAACAGCAAACAGGATTGTTTGACCATATTCATCCTGCTTTGCCTTATATGTTTCAACAATCAGTTTGTTACGGGCAGCACTATCTGCCATCTGCTGTGCAACTTCATCGGGCAAAACATCCAAATGCTGAATACTTTCCCAAGCATCAAAGCCAAGCGAATCACCATATTCTTCATCTGTATAAAAACTTTCAAATATCGGCTTTGCAAGAATCTGTCTGTTAATCAGCTCTTTAAGTCCAATTTGGTATGTAATTCCTACATCACTATGAACAACTTGTCCATTACTGATTCCATCGGTATAAATTTTTGCCAAAAGCCCCTGTTCTTCTTCAGCAGTACGAAACGGAGTTGCAGTCAACCCAATTAGCTTTAAGTTAGGAATCTTTGCCTTTACATAATCAATAACTTTTCTGTAGGTTTTTGCAGTTGAATGGTGTGCTTCATCCACAATTAGATACAGCTCTTTTTCACCTTTGAGCCAACAATCCAGTCGCTCAATATTTCTTCCAATACTATCTTTACTGACAATCAACAAATTGTCGCTTGAGCGAATATCACTGGTTCTGTCATGACTGGATGCACCAGATACAATTCTGAAACAGAAAGAAGAAATGTGAGGAACAACTTCTGTATAAGCAAACTTTTGGAATGATTCAGCAGCCTGATTTAACAGCATCTGACGGTGGGCAATCCAAAGAATTTTCTTTTTCTTATCAATCGCATTTTTTAAAAGCCACATAGAAGCAGTATATGTCTTACCACCACCAGTTGGAAGAACCACCAATGTATTGTAAGATGGTTCCTGATTCATCTTATCTAATGCTTCCATAGCTTTTTTCTGATGTTCGTAAGGCGTTCTAGTATTTGTGCCTTTTTTGGGAAAAATATCACCAAATGATTTAACTTCAATATAATTTGTAAAGTTTTGTTTGTCTATTTCTTTCATTATTTTTTCCTGTTCCTCTCTATATTGAACCATTTTCTTGTAATGACTTCAAATAAAACATATATATTACCTTTATCTATTTTGGTAATAACATATATCACTCTTCCCTTTGAAAATATCAAGTAATAAATAATACAAATATCGGCTAGATTATCATCCAATAATTTTGTTAATTATGATTTTTAGAACTATAGATTTAGAAACATATTCCATCTTATGCTTAATTTACCTCAATTTCCTTCAAACTTCTACCATCTTTTGTTTTCCATTTTTGAGGTCCACTAACATTATAGCCAAGTACAAACTTTGCCGCAGCTGACGAACTGGAAAACAAAATATCGTCCTTAGTTATATAGTTATCAACCTTATCTGATTCCAGAAGTTTTTGTTTCAACATCTTCATACCTTCACTTAAAGAATCAGCAGAATCTCTTTTATCAATATTAGCTCCGGCAAACACTACAAACCCTTCTGCTGTAACTTTACCTTTAGCATTAACAGAACCCGATGAAATATATAAAATCTCATCATCAACAGTTGTATTTACAATATCCTTTTGAACCAAAGGTTCTAAAACCTTATAACCAAGTGAATTAATAAGAATCTTTACATTATCAATAAATTCTTCCATTACAGCTATTTGTGATTTCTTCATAACTGTATTGCTATATGTGTTCTTTGTAAGCACAAGATACCTTTTATTCTCTCTTGCAATTTCAACAAAACGATTTTCCAAATATCTAATAAGTGCCTTGCTCAAATCTCTGCCAATAAAGATAACAGCTGTATTCCAATAATACTTTTCTTTTTCAGACTGATAATCTCTCAAGTGCTGAACAAGTCTATCTTTAACATTTTCTGCTTCTCCAATGTAAACAGAGTCAGAGCCGTCATCTTCCTTACAAAAAAGGAAGTATACTCCTGCCTGAGTAATATCGTCACTGTTACAAGAAGAAACCTCAATACGAGGAATTTTTATTGCCTTACCATTCCAATTTGATAACTCTGCAATAATCAGACTGTCTGCTGTTCCATTTACAAGAAACAATTCTATCACTTTTCCATAAGCCATTTTAAATTTCTCCATTCGATATTTTTATCTCACCTTTGACATCAACACCACCGTCTCAACGTGGCACGATACGTCCTGATTGATGTCGCCATATCGGAACATTTCTCCCGATTTTGAGCTATAATCCAATAGTTCTCGGAAACATATCTATCGGCACATTTTGCCATTATCCAATACGCAACCTAAACCCTGTTCGTTGTAGGAAACATATCGAGTTTTTCTTGTTGCTACTATATATAAGCAGCATATCTTCCACCACTGCCTCAAGCCAGAACTAGCCTTTTAGGAAATTGGTCATCGTAGAACTATTCCCGCATAAAAGGCATTGTCTCGCCCCGAAATCAACGCTTTATTTCTTTGCATTTTCTTCTAATTCCAACATATATTTATCAAAGTCAGACATAAATAATCTGTCCTGAACAACTCGATATTTTTCAAATTCAGTTTCAGCTTTTGCCTTGGCAATCTCTGCTGTGATTTTGCCTGCATCCTGAAGAACCTCCCTGTCATCAGCCATCAGGAATAAATCAAGGCGCTTTGACCAATCTTCCATTGTCATTGGAATATGGCGTTCTGCACGGTCTTCGGCCAAATCCAAATAAGCGGATACAATACGCTCTAATGAACGCATTTCTTGCTCACTAAGATAATTCTTCGCAACACCCACATCACTTTTTACAATCTTACCTTCCGGTGCTGCTGCCCATGTAGTTAATCCCATGTGTGGCTTATCTGCATCTGCTCGCTCATAAATCAACTCTGCAGCTGTACGCCCATGTATTGCATAATGCATCTTGTTTTGAACCTTTGCAAAAAACTGCTTAGTTGTTTTTGCAGTACGGTCATAATCAAGAGCTGTCGCATAGATGTCTGTTATCTTCTGGTAAAACCTACGCTCAGACAAACGGATTTCTCTAATCTGCTCAAGCAAACGTTCGAAATATTCTGTTGTAAGTATTGAACCACCATTCTTCAAACGCTCATCATCAATGACCCAGCCTTTGATGGTGTAGTCCTTGACAATGCCGTTAGACCACTTGCGAAACTGCACAGCTCTCTCATTATTCACCTTGAATCCAACAGCAATAATCATTTGAAGATTATAATGCTTGGTGTCACGAGTAACCTGACGGGAACCTTCCGTTTGAACTATCCGGAAATTCCGGATAGTTGAATCTTCCTCAAGTTCTGAATCTGAATAAATTTTTTTAATATGGTCGTTGATTGTACGAACATCCACATCATATAATGTAGCCATCATCTTCTGTGTCAGCCATATATTCTCATCCTCATAGCGCATTTCAAAACTGTCCTGCTGGTCGCCGACAGTGGCAACATAGGTCAAATATTCTGCTGCGCTGGAACGGATGGTTACTTCATCTTTTTTCTTTTTCAAATAGGAGGCCTCCTTCTGGTTATTTCTCATCCATATTAAAACGTCTTTACCATAACAGTTATATCGATTGAATCATAATCTTTGATACATTAAAATTATCAAAAAAGAATTTTCATTAGGCTTTTCTCAGAATAAAATTTCATTTTAATGTCTTATCATTCAATAATAACTCACCAATTGTTCAAAAGATACTACTATGCCTATCTGTTTTAATAATTCCTTTCTTTGAACATACAACTCATGTAACACTTCTTTGTATGAGGCGCCATAATGCAACATATTATGGCAATTACTACAAAGTGACACAATATTTTGCTCTCTGTCCAAATCAATTCCTGGGAAATCACGATACGCCGATAATGGGATCAAATGATGTGGCTCTGTATAATTATCAGAACTATTTCTTCGTTTAAAAACAAAATGTGAATTATCTACTTCGCACAAATACTGTGCTCGCCTCAAAGCATTCTTCGACTCATTTTGTTTTCGTGGATATATGTATTGTGTTCTCTCCGCAATCAAAGGAGCCTCCCTTAAAGTAGTGTCATATTGAATTTCTTGATTGAAATGTTCGATAAATTGTCGTTCCTCTGTACTCTCCGTTTGGAAATCTTCTCTAATAATTTCTTTAGCCAAAATATGTTTAGCTTTTTCTCTTGCTTTTAGGTCTACGCGTTTGCTTTCTATGATAATACGTAATGCTTCCTTCTCCTGTCCCAACTCAAATATATGTCGAGCTCTTGGAATACGAAAGTTTTGACTTTCTGACTTCGATCCCGGATTTTCCAATAGGATCTTTTTGGCCAATTCATCTTTTGAAATGGACGAATCTTTGAAATCATAATAAAAATTTACAAATACAGCTTTTCCAACTGCTGCTAACGTTTTATTTAAATCTTCATACTTTGTATCCTTCAAAACATCACCCCTCAGACTACTTCCATTCCAGTACTCTTCAAATATTGGAAAATTCTATCATAATATTCCCTGTTCCTTGACGGATCTTCATCTGAACCTTCAGGAACATATATAATCAATCCCTGTCTTGCTCTTGTTAATAAAACTCTATAAGCATTTTTTAGATATCTCTGTCTTTGTTCCTGATTAACATGGTTCCATTTCGTACCCCTGAACTTAAAATAATCAAAACCATCTCTCGTATACCTGAAATCTGCATCCCAGGCTAATACTGCATAATCGACCTCTAAACCTTGCACTTTAAATTCAGACGCTGCCACTTCTAAATAATACGATGAGTCAACATTATCCTTTCCATTCAAAAACCACCCTACATGATTTATATCTGATGGAACCCATATTCCTTCAGCTCGCAGTCTTTTCCCTTCTGAGCTTGCTAAAAGCCCATACCTTTCTGTCCCACGAGCCTTATCTTTTACCCATTTTTTTGCAATTTCAAAATTCCTTGTCAAAAAAATCGGATATGTTTGTTTAAGCTCATAATAAACACTTTTGGCATCATCTGCCCTTTCATCTAACAGCAATTTCACGAAAAGAGCTAATTTTTCACTTCTGAATGAGCGTAGTGAAACTCCTAAATGCAAATCTGAAATGCAATGGTACTCTCGTCCATTCAATAATGTTGGGATGTCTGATTTCCCTACATATTCTGTATCTGTAATTTTATCCGACAGATAAATCTTCCAATCGGGATAATTATTTGCTAAAGTTTCAAACCAATCCTGAATTCCTGCTTCTCCGTTATATATTTCTTGTCCACCACCCACAAGACAAACTATAACGGCCCAATCTTCATGTCGGTCCATAATGCTAATCAAAAATTCAGGTTCTGACTGATTAAAATCGGGAATCCCTTTTTTTCGCCTCATAAAATCAGCAAGCGACTCTTTGTTCCATGCTCTTTGAGCCTCATCAAAAATAGCTACTTTCTCTACTGGTGCCATATCTGTTGTTAAAGCATCATCTCTAAATTTATGAATAATTTGAATAAAGGCTTTCGTTTCTCGAAGAGCATTTTTCTTAGTTATGCCTTCTCTCTCCGCGCGATCTATTGCAAGCGCATTTTGCAAAACATCAACTAGTGGACCATTTCCTGAAAGAAAAACAGCATGTTCATCTTCATTAAAATGATGACGTTCGTTTGCTATATTCAAGCCTGCTAGAGTTTTTCCAGCACCAGGTACTCCTGTAACAAAGCATATAGCTTTTTTGCTATTTTTCTTACACTGATCAATTATATTGGAAATTGCCTCTGTCGTTATTGTTAAATTCTTTGCACCAGCATCATTCCTAGAAATATCCTCGACATCATGTTTTCTATACAAAGCCTGCGCAGCTTCAATGATAGTCGATGTTGGAGCATATCTTGAATTTATCCACTCCAGTGCAGATAACGACGTATCATTAATTCTCGAAATGCTCTCTCGAATAATACTGCCAATATTGTCTTCATTACAAAAAAGTGTGTTATGAATATTATCTGGCATACAATAATATTCATTCTGTTTTTCTACCGCCTTTGTTGAAACATTGATCGGGACAAGATGCCTAGTCCTACTTTTATCATGAAAGTATTTCAAATCCAATGCATAATCCATCACCTGCTCTGTAGTAGATTTCTTATACTCTTTATCTCCAACCTTAAACTCTAAGAGAAAAATAATTCCTTCTATTATGCATATCACATCTACTCTGTGTCCCATTCTTGGTATGGTATATTCGAAAATAATATCACCTTGAGAAAATTCAGCTAATTGTTCCTTTAAAATTTGAATTTCCGATCTCCAAGCCATCTTTTGGAGATCGGTAGTCTCAAACTCGTCATTAATCAATAATTGGCCGAGAACAAGCTCATCATCCTCTAATATGAAGTTGTTTATAGAATTAAAATAGTATGCTCTTCGGCTCATATGTATCTCCTTATTTCTGCGATAATGCTTTATTAAGCTGACTAGCCAATTTCTTTGCTATAGCCTTTGCCATTATAGGTGGCACTGCATTTCCTACCTGCTGATATTGCTTGTCCTTTGTCCCACAAAAAACGAAGCTATCCGGAAAAGTTTGCAAACGAGCTGCTTCTCTTATACTTACTGCTCTGTCTTTTGTCGGATGTACCCACATTGATTTACGCACATTTACTACAGTACCAGACGGCTCATCATATTTTAAGCGAAGATAGATCGTATTCTGCGTTCTTGTAACATCTGTATACGTGTTTGTTTTCATTTCCTCAGATAAGGAATGAAAATTTTGTCCCTGATCTAATGCTTTAAAACGCGCCATAGCTGTTGGTGTCGTTTTAGTTATAATATGATTGTGCAATATCTCTGAGTCACGAAGTGTCAGTGCCAACTCACTCAAGCCAGTTTTAGCTTGTAGCTTTATGCCACTTTTATCATCAGATACATTATAGACCGGCTCAACATCTTCTAAATCTTTAATAGCGTCCTCAACTGTCCTATATGGACCGTCTTTATATTTTCCTTCTGGAAGTTTAACTACATCTGCAATATCTTTTCGAATACCAATTATTACAAAACGCATTCTTTTTTGTGGAGCTCCAAATTGTGTAGCAGATAGAACATCAGCCGAAATAGCATATCCGTCGTCATCTTTGTCCCCCTGGAGCTTTGCCTTTAAATAATCAAAAACGGCATATGAACGTATGTTAGCAATCAGTCCTTTATTGTCGGTATAGCTATCAACCACAATATCATTTTCAAATATCTCCTGTGCCTTACTTATCATTCTTTGGTACATAATTGCTGGTTCAATTAATGCCTTGATCTGGGATTCTTTTATTTTCCCAGCGTAAAAATCTAATATTGCATTAAACGCAATCCTATCAGCAACAATGATGGAATCATCCTCATCACCCTCTGTGTGCTTCTCTGATATTTTAATTAAGCGCGATCTGTGTTTTTCTAATACATCTTTAAACTTAGTTGCATTCTTAGATGCTTTATAGATAACGTTCAATTCGAGATAATCGAAATCATCCCATTTATGTTGTTCTAGTTCTTGCTCAGACTGCACAATATTAATTGCTCCATCAAACATAAACTCTGTATCAAGTAAAGGCAACTCTGTATTAGAAGTTTCAATCACATTGCTATCCACTAATTCTCGATCATCTTCACATAAATAAAATCTATGAACATCTGATCTAAGCATACTCACATTTTCCATTACGAATGCTTTTGGTCTTAATTCCAGGATTGCTCTAATATACTGTTTCACCAGGGAATTATTCTGACTAATTGCATGATTCTTTTGCCTATTTGCATTAGAAAATCCCTGGCAAGGCGGTCCTCCAATCACAACATCAATATCGCCATATTTTTCTTTTATTTCTGCATAGTTAGCATCTCTAACATCACCAAATACAGCTACTCCCGGATGATTTTTCTTATAGGTTTCCTGCATTGCAGGATTAAATTCATATGCAACTTTTATATCGAATTTTTTTGTTTGCATAAATCCCAGGCTCAATCCCCCGGCACCTGCAAACAAATCTATTGTATTAAACATAGTTCCTCCATCTTACGCTTCAGTATTAAAGCCTTCTTCGGAGGCTTTGCGCAACAGTGCAAGTAAGCGTTTGCATTGATATGTATTTGGTATTTTAGCAGGCATTTTACATGCAATCGCTAATGCAGACACATCTGTAGGTGTAACCATATGATTTCTAACAACAAACTCCGATAATCGCATCCACATTTCTACAGGACAATTAACAACCGTTGTCTGTGCCTGAATTTCATTTACAACCTTTTGCTCTTTCTTAGCGGATTTCTGTGCAGCCTTCTGTTCATCGATAGTAATTAAACAATTCTCAATATCTTCAGGAATATCAATATGTATCTTCTTTACATCTTCCCAACAATCATTTCTCTTACACCACTGAGTAACGTTTGCGACTTTTCTTGACAGATCAGTTATTCGCAGAAGGACCAACTCTGCCAATGCTATTAAAACTGTACCCACTTGTTCGGGCACACTCTGCCTATTCCATATCAACATCAAATCAAGTTCTTGTCCTTGATATTGGCTATGTAACAATCTTCTAAATTGTGCCAATGTGTAATATATGATATTTGCACGGTATCCACCCTCGTACCAAGGCTGTTTTGGTATAGTCTTCTCTAAATATTGGAACAAAAGAATCAAGGCTGCAGTAGTTTGGAAATATCTCTCATTAAACTGCTCCTCATTTGCATTCCATTGCTCATCAATGTACTCTGCAAACGAATTAAAATTGGTCTGCGCACCCTTACTTACAACCTGAGGGAATCCTCTCCATGTATTCTGAACCTTTGCAAGATCTGTTTTCTTAATTACCTTATTTTTAGGATGTTGCAACTCAAATTGTTTTTTCTTTGCAGGTGTCAAGCGCATTTGTTCTTGCAGATATTGTCCTCTTGCTCTTTCATAAAACCATTTCGTTTCATACTGTGCGCCTTCAGATGCCGGTGCAAATAAGTGTCTTGATATTTGTTCCATACGACGATGAAATGGATGAGATGCAAAAAAGTCTGCATCACTAACCTTATTCTGACTGTTTGATGATCTAGAAATATTTCTGATCAACTCGTCTGACTCTTCTGGTGTTGATTCATCAATTGAAGTCAATTTCATTTGCACAAAAATAGATGACAAATCTGCTTTGTCTTTATATCTTGCATTTGAAATAGAGGCCGTTGTCTGTCCACCATTAATAATCTGAAAATCTCTAACAAAGGTGATAAATCTTCCATGGTTTGTATCCTCTATCTCAACATCCATTGCAGTTGCTGATATACCGTTATTAAACGCAAAAAACATCTGCGGATTGTTCAAGATAGTCCCTCTTATTTTCTTATTGACCGCCACTTTAGTAGATAAGAATGATCTGACATTTCCCTCTAAAAGTTTACTTCCATACTTGTCATATATATCAGCCAAAACAGTTCCAGGAATTACTCCCAGATAGCTACTGTACTGTTCTGTAGACGCTGAGCTAGCTTCTATACACGGAATACCTTCACCACAATATTTCTTAAAGTCAATCTCAATAATCTGACGGCCTTGCTCTGAACAACAGACTCTGAACAAACGATCAATATCCCATATCTGACCTTCTACCGGAATAGAATTATAGTCATCAATTTCTACGGTCTTTATAGCAGCACTCATATCTGCATCGGTAAATACAAGAAAACGATATTTACGAATCGCCTTTTTGTTATACCTTAAAAGATCTACTAAGTCTGCACATGGTGTACTCATCTCTATTTCTTGATATAAATTAGTTGTCAATGCTACATCAAGAAATTTCATAAGCAAGCCAAAATCCTTATTCGCAGCTGTTCCGGTAAGTCGGCGTTCCAAATCATTACCATCAAAATCCGCAATAATAAGATTCATCGTATTATCGAATTCATCGTATACATAACCGTCTACTCTATAATTACTACGCCCACTTTTGCCTTTATAAAAAGACGGTGTGAAATCTGATAACGCCTCAGCATCAATTAAATACTGAGCCATATTATCTACAAAAGATGCACATGATCCTTCTCCAGTAACTGCTGCTGCAGTTTTTATACTCTCTATAAAATCTTTTTTAAATTCAGTAGAATCCATGTTAACATCCTCCCATTTTTATTACTTCTCCCAGCTTTTTATGCTAGGGATATCTATCTGATAAACAGCATTCGTTATTTCTGTCGGAACATCAACTCTCCGTATTCTCGGAAATGATTCATTTACAGTGTATACTTGCTTTGAGGACACACTAAAATGCTGTTTATCATATTCTTTCATGTCAATATAACCTGCGGCACCAAGTTTTAATATTAGCTCATCTGGATTTTCGCCGTGTCGTGAAATCAACTCTATTACCTCATGAACCAATCCATATAACGTGAATGATTTTGGTTGATCCGGTGCACATTTATCGATACGATAAATAACCAATTCTCCTTCATCATTTCTATCTAATTGCTCAACAGAAGAAATTGATATTTCTGAAGATGAAGCACCTGTAGATTTAATCTCATGCCAACAATCTGCATATACAAAATCTTGATCTGCTCCTTCTGAACCAACCCAACCTGCTAAAGCAACAGACGGTAGCATTCCATTTTCTATTTTTTCCTTCAGGAACAACAACTCTCCAATGAGACCTTTCTGTGTATTACTACCTAATACCGCATTGCTTTTATGGTCTAATAGTTTTAACCATGCGTTATATCTGCACAATACTTTAAGCAATGCAATATCATCAGTTTCTACATTTGAATACTCGATAATATCTCCTGCCATTGTTATGAAAACATCTTCCTGTTTTCGATCCATCAATGTAAAGGAAATTGCATATTTTCCATCCTTCCTCTGATTGCATGAAGCATCGATACATTTTGACGAATCTATTTTTTTAATTGCCTTTTGGCTCACTATTACGACAGACTTATGCTCCGGTGTTGCATATCGAACATACCACTCAAGCGGATGTTTTACAGATAATTTCAATGCTCCACCAGAATAGTAATTAATAGTATTCCACTTTTCTCTTAATTCATTTTCTTTACCACTCATTATATATCCTCATCGTCATCATAATTGTCATAAAAGTCCACCCAATTTCGCAACTCAATTAAGTTAACCTTATAATTTGCAGTTTCAGTGGAGCCACTAGTTTTAGGAAATCCCACTCCTAACGCGAATAAAAATTCAGGTAAATCTTTATTCTCAGACTTTGAATAATCGGCTTGTATTATATGTAGCATTAAAATTGGATTTCTATTGGCGATCAGATATGCTTTGTCCGGAATATTTTTCTTATTCTCATTTCCAGGTATAGATCTATATACTTTTTCCGCATCTTGAATCTCGTCTTTGGATAATCCAATTCGTGTACATCCACCAGCTCCAACACGCAACTTAGTGCCACTCACACTGATCATTTTTTTATCAGCTAAAATTTTTCTTTTTTCTGTTCCTTCAATCTCCAGCATTTCATCACCGCACTTCAACGGTTCATTGAGCGGAATACCTGTTCCTGTTTTTATTAATACTACATCCCATCCATTGCTCCAATGATGGCTCTCTATAAATTCCGCAAGTGCTCTACCATTGAAACTCAAATGCCATGGATTTGTCTCGAAATCCAGCAACAATTGAGCCACATTATCTCCAGGAACATTTTTCCAATAATAATGTCCCTTCGTACGTTCTTCATCAAAAAATCTGTCTCCAATACTACTCAACGAATTCACAAAATTCTTGAATGCAATCTCATTTGAAGCCAAAATATTTTTTGATGCTTTTAATCTAGGTGTCTCAAGTAAATTACCAGACACTGTAACAGGACATGTCAAATCAGTTGCTGTACGCATCTTGTTTCGTGCAGTCACAATTAATGCGCCAGGATCTTGTCGAACTTTTAGGCCAAAGTCTCTAGGAGTTTGATTTGCATTTCTCATTTTCGAGATTTCTTCCTTAAGTTCAGCTGTAGCTCTAGTAATTTGTCCATACCAATCGATAGCCTCTGGTGTCATCCATACCTTTGCAACATCTCCGTAATTTGGTCTATATCCAAACCAACGCCCCATCTGTAACAAAGTATCGTACATCTTTGTATTACGATGAAAATATGTTACGCCAAGGCCCTCTAAGGTCAAACCTCTCGACATACTATTTCCACCTACAGCAATTACACGCAAACCATCATTCTTATGATTAAAATAATCTAAACTTGCTGCACCAGTTTTCATATTTACTGCACGAACTTCAATAGGAGAAATTCCCTTGTGCAAATAATTTTTTAGTAAGTCTTCCCATTCTATTCCAACAATCCCACTCAAATGATATTTGTCCCAAACAACATGCATCGCTTTTATATTTTTTATTTTTTCACTTTGAGAAAGTGATAATTTAGCGTAGTTTCGAACATCCGATTTCACCTGATCTAACCACACATTCAGCATTTCTTGTATCTGATTTTGAACATTGGTATAAAGGCTTATATGTACCATCATAGATCTATGTTCTGTAAGATCACCTCTATAGTCGCGAATTGCATTTAATAACAAGAAATAATATGTAGCTTCATATAAATCCTCAGGTAAATCTTCTACCACAAAGTCTTTTTTATGTTTTGGAGGAAAGCACGCTTCTAACTCTTCTATATCAATCTCCTGAAGCATGTGATCACTATCAGAATTTTCTCCAAATATTCTATCAGCCCCAATATAATTAGTTGGAGCAGATAGTGCATAGATAAAATCTGCCGGAAAGAGATCATCGTCTTTTTCCGGATCGATAAATATATTTGCAAAAGGCGTCGCAGTAATACCTAAATACGTAGTTTTACTGAATAGATTCAACAAACGTCTAATACAGTCATTAATTGCTGCAGGCTGAGAATCTTCGTCTTTTGTATTAACTGATGCGTTATCAGCCTCATCATCAATTAGCATGAGAGGAATATCAATCTGTCCAGCGGCATTTTGCGTGTTATTATCTGATAGCCACTTGATCAAATTATTTAAAATTCTTTTATTCTTCTTCACCACTAAAATAACAGGGCAATTAACGTTTTCGATACCCAAATTATTGTTTCTAAGAATACCGCTATCAAAATCTTTGGTCACGGAAGTAAATGCAACGATTTTTTTATCTGTTCCGTATCTTCCTACACCAACCGGCTGATTCTTTATACCCTGTTCGGCTTTAGGATCCAGATAATATTCGCTCTTTCTTCCGGTACATTCAGCATCCAATCTTTCTTGTGTTTGCTTACGCAAATTCTCCTGCATACCAGCTAAGACAATAATAATTCGATAACCCGTGTCCGCTGCTTTATTACAAATGGCTGTGTAGTTAGCAGTTTTGCCTGACTGCACATCTCCTAGCACCAGACCTTTTATTGCAAAATGATCTTCTGACGGATCACCACATAAATCTAATATTTCATCAGAAACTTTTCCAAGATTTGTTGTAACTCTCGGATTCCAATGTTTAATTTCTTCCAGATACTTCTTATATCTGTTCCAAAAGAAGAAGTCGAAGTCGGCTCTCTTTGAAGGTAACCATGACTGATACCCGTTATTACGATCGTTAATATATACCCCAATATCCATCTGGATTACTAATGATTGCTTGAGTCTAGAAATTATCTCTGCAAATTCATCATCAGAAACCGGCATAATAGGCGCATTTGCATTTCTTAACAAAGTGGCTTTCTCCAAAAATTCTTCTTCTGTAGGTGGAACTTCCTTATAAATATTGTTAACAAATGCGGAGATTATATTTTCTAATTGTTCAACATATGGATTAATCATTATTCAAAATATCCTCCTTAATTTTTTCTACTATATCATGATGTGCCGAATATGGTTCAATACAAGCAATAGCGTCAAGTAGATTACATTTTTCTTGTATGTCAACACACATTGTAATCATTTCCTGTAGTGATTTTACTATTTCCACATCTGACAGTTCATTATCATTGGTTATTTGCTCATCATTATTCAGATCCACATATAATTGATTAAGTGGCAAACCCATCTCAATTTGTTGTAACAACGCATTTAGCGACACCTCTATATCAGGATTCACTTTTATCATTTGTTGCACAATCGGATGTTTACGATTAACTTCATAATAAAATCCGCCCTGTTTATTTTTCATGCGATTCCACACGTGAGTTTCGGTATCGCTTACCTCTTTTTTCCCTCTAAAGGTCCAAGTTCTTTTACTCCGCTCGGCAATTTGATTAATAATTACCTCCAAGTTCTTTCTAACTTCTGCTGGAGGTAATGCGGACGATTTTTTTATGTCCAAAGTCCACAGATCATCTAACGTGTTTGGAATATCAACACGAATTCTGGCAAGTTTTGATAAATCTCCTTGCCGCATCATTCTGAACCAAGTACCCCAAACCAACAATCTTTTGTTTCTATATACATAAAACCCTTGCTGTTTTCGAAGTCCATCCTTTCCACCAAGCATTTTAATTTCATCTGATGTAAGCTTGGATATGTGAGGAAGAATATAAGGTCGTACTAATATTTTATTGCCCTGAATAACTAATGTTTCATCATCCATAGCTTGAACGCTTTTCTCCGTCAAAAATGGATCAATTCCTTTTATTTTTTCTCCATTAATTGACAGTTTAAGTTTTGTGATCCCTGATTCACCTGTTAAATATCGGTGGTAAACAAGAGAAAGATGATCTCTGACTCTATCAATTTTACGTCCTAATGATAGTTCAAAATTTATTTCTCCAGACTTGAGACGATCTAGTTTTTGCCAGACTACTAATGTTCCTGATTCGTTTTTTATCAATTCGCCAAATTGAGGTATTTGCTGAATATCTTCTTCATCAAGAACGTTTAAAGACCAATCTCCTACTTCTGTAACATGATCTATATCCCATTGACGTCCCTCCAAATTATCCCCTTGCTTAGAAATAACAGTCAGACATCTACACTGAGATAAAGACGCTGTTTTTAATCCCAAACCAAAACGTCCTAAATCTTTTTTATCCCTTTCTTCTGTCGGATTTTTACTTCCGTATTGCATAGCAATATCGATTTCTTCCTGTGCCATTCCTTTACCATTATCGAGAATTGCAATATATGCACCATCTATCGGGAAAAAATATATATCAACATTTTTTGCGTTTGCGGCGATACTGTTATCAATAATATCTGCCACTGCAGCCTCAAGAGAATATCCAATAGCCCTTGTTGACTCAATTAAAGTAGGCGCATAGGGTGGCAAGCTTTTTGTTTTCATTTGCAGATCCCTTCCTTAGCTAAACGAGCGTTTATTCATTTTCATCCGGTATGAATTCCATAATATCCCCGACATCACATTTGAGTTCGTTACAGATTTTTGCTAATACTTCTGTAGTAACATTTTCATCTTTACCTAGTTTTGCAAGTGAAGATGAACTGATTCCTGCATTCTTTCTCAAATCTGATTTTTTCATATTTTTATCAATCAGTAACTTCCATAATTTGTTATAACTCATCTTCATACTGGTTTTACTCCTCTATATTCCATGACCTTCCATACAGTTCACAATTATCATTTGAAAGACGAAGAACACAATTCCTCTCTAGAATATCCCTAGTCTCCGGTCTGCAATCACCCTACTTGTCATAAGCAATAAACACTTGTTTCTTTGTGCTATTATAGATTTTTATAATTCCATCCTCGACATTCTTTTCGAGATTTTTAAACAACAACGAATCATGTGCCAACGCCGGAAGTGCTGTAGAAAAAAGCATCGCCAGATCATAAACTATCATTCCTTTATAATTTGATCCTGTTCCCGTATCCATAGGCGTTTCAAATTTATAACTATCATAACGATTGAAGTGGATATACGGTGGCTTACGCTGAGTCGAAAACAAGGAATCATTAAACTCTTTCATTTTATCGTTCAGAGTTACTTCAATTTCTCTCAAGATATCTTCAATGCTACGTCTTAAAACTTCATCCGCATTGGCCTTTGCTTCCTGCAATTCTTTTTGCTTTAAGAACGCCTGATTCTGGGTTCTCAATGCATTTATTTCTCCTGTGATAGCAGAATGTTTATCCAAAAATTCTTTAGAAATATTACCGACAAATCCAAATTCTTTTATTTGGGTGTTTACTATTTCCAATTGTTCTTTTATGATATCAATTTCACCCTTTATAGCATTCTGTTCACTTTTAAACTGTCCGTCTAATATTTTTGCTAATTTCCGATGGTACTGCTCCACTTCATATAGCTTTCGAAGATTCACTGTCGGAAAGTATTGTTGTAATGCAGCTATATCTGCCTCTGTCGGATACAACCCATATTCCAAGCTCATATTAACAAGTCTGAGTCGCATTTCTTTTGATTGTAGCAGTGTCTCTAAATTAAGCTTTATGTTGTTAATTCCGCTTTGCGTTTATTTTTCTCAATTTCTTCATCAGTATGACCTTTTTCTGCAACCTCCATTAAAGTTCCCAATTCCTGTTCTAACGCGCGAATTTCCTGAAGATTTTCTTCATACTTCTTTTTTCCACCGACTAAATTGGAGATAAACTCATATTTTCTTGCAGTATTGTAGGTAGCAAGTCTATTTTTATGTTCATCAACGCTCTGTTTGAACACTTCGATATCCTTATACTTATCAAAAAGCGTCAAAATAACATTGATAGATTTTTCCATATTTTGACCCGGAATTCCTTGTAGCGGATTAAGTTCATAATGGTTCTTCTTTCCATAGATTCTGAAGAAACTACTAAGAGCTTTCCTAAATGATATTCCGGCAAAATCCATGTTGTAGTTAACCTTTAACCAGTTCGCAAACTCTGTTTTCATATAAGTCTTATCAGTTCTACGATAATGATTGTCACAAATAATAGAAGGTATCACTATCACCGGTATTTCTCTCAAAATAATATCTGATACCATTAAACTCAAATGCAAAGAATATTGAGTGATTACCTTCCTGTTTAACGCCATCACTTTTAACATAAGTACCTCCACCGAATACAAAATCAATTGCCAGTAACGCTGAAGACTTACCTATTGACATAGCTCCATCGTTCTTACCCAGAATTACATTTAAGCCTTCCCTAAATATGATAGGAAGTCGTTCCTTACCCTTTTCCTTAAACGCTGGAGACTTCATTTCTATAAGCATATGAACACCTCTCCCTCATCATTTATGTCTGTAGCTCCTAAAGCATACAGATAATCCATAACAGACATAAAATCTGTTGCATCATCCAGTAACGGTCTGATTTGCTTGTACAAATCAACAACCGGTACTGGTCCATTCTTAATTGCGTCAAGTACAATTGGAATCTGTGCTAACGTACTCTTTTTATATGAATATAATTTATTAGGTAATTGCATCGAATACCTCACAGCTCTGAACAAAGTACGATACTACAATCTGGCACAAAATCTCATCTATCAGACTAACCTTATTGATTTTCTGTGCGATTTCATTAAAAATATCGACCTTCGACTTCTTTGCTTTCTTTAATTTCTTATACATAGCATGTATTTGGTCTTGCACTTCATCATAATCAATCTCACCACGCTTGTCTGCATTTGTCATAATCTCCCTAATGCGAACATAATACGCATTTACATAGGAATTGATTGTCATGTATAGTGCAAAATCATCTTCAGGACTTATTTTCTGTATTATCTCTTTAGGGTCAAGAGAAGCATTAGATAAATCCTTCTGATTCAGTTTTTTAACCTTTTTCAGGACATCAACTATTCCTTTTTCAAGTGACAAGTTTTCCAATAGTGCTACGTTTTGTCCATGCCCAACCAAAATCTTTTTTACTCCAATCAATTGCTTCGTAACCTTTGTACTGGAATCAATTGAATATGTAGCGTAACAGTTTGGACATAGCGCAAGAAGATTATTTACTTCTGGCGCTTTTTTCTTATCTATTAGAGATACTTCGTAAGATGAAGCTATCTTGCCAGCTCTCGAAATCATAAGCTCTCTTCCTCATCCCGGAAATGGACAGGTGTGATTCGCTTCGTTCACAAGATAATCCCCATATTTATTTTTTAATTCTAATGCATTTTTCTGCTGTGCTTGTTTTTCAAGAACACTCTGCTGAACAAGACCAGCCGAAGAACGAATTATCTCAATGAAGCAATCCGCTAAAAGCTCACCTATATTTGCTTCCGTTGCTGTTGCGTCATACGCCTTGAAATCGTCTGTCAAAAGTTCTCTTACCGTTACAGACCTTTGATTAATTGATTCAACAAACAAATTTCTATCAAGTCTGTAAACAATACTCTCTGCAAACTTTTTGCTTAATCCACGCTTTGAATAATTTCGAAGCGTGTTTTCTTTTGTCAGTTTAGTCGACGGGTCCTTCTGTGTACCCCATTCTTCCTCTGACACATCTGTAATCATGGCAATCAAATCACGGAAAAAATAAGGAACATCTGCACCATCAGATATTCGCTTTTTCAGTATTGAGAAAAAATCTTTAAATTCCACGAAGCACAACTCCTTCCGTTTTGAACCATGATGAACCACGATGAGCCAAACTAGACCCAATCTGACATAGGTCTTTTTATATACTTGTTTTGACAAAAGGGAACAACACTGTTCAGGTCAAAATCCCATTAAATATTATATCAGTTGTGTGTCCGTTTGTCAAATTTCATATTTGCGTTATGAACATATTTAACTTTTATCAAATTTCTATAGCGTGATATGGACTCATATATCAATTCACCATCTTCGTGGCCACGTGGTGTGTTCGTAATTGATATATGAAAACAAAGTTGAATAGAGGGCCAGCTTACGAACGGCTGGTCACCGGAAAGAAGCGGAGTTATCCGCATGAGGTGACCATCTTATGAAAAACACTGGCAGTCATAACGGTTATCTCCGCTTCAAAGTAGATGTCAACAAGGAGTTCTATACGAACTACTATCGTGACATCAACGCCTATCGCAAGCGTCAGCAGGAACATGGCCGCTGTGTCTGCCCTGCAAGCAAGCGCTACTTATGCGACATGGATTGCTTAATCTGTCCTTATGCCAAAGCTGGCGATCAGCTTTCTCTCGACAATACTGTAAGTGACTCTGACGGAAACGAAAAGAGCTGGCTTGATGATATGCCAGATGAGTCTGCAGCTATCGCTAAAGTATTAGAGGATGCAGAACTTCTTCGCACTCTCTATGCAAAGCTGAATGAGCTGGACCCGGAAGGTCGTCTTATCTGTCAGCTTGTTATGCAGTGAAAATCTGAACATGACTGCGGCAAGGAAATGGGACTCTCTCGCAATACCTTTGTATATCGTAGGGACAAGCTGTTCCAGAAGCTCCGCTCCGAGCTTAAGGACTACATCTAATATGAACGGTCGTCCTCTGATTCCTCAGGGGACGATTTTTCTTTTCAAAAAAGTTTCTTATATTTTTCGGCCAAACGGCCATCTCACCTCCATTGAGTAGTGTAAGGCGAAACAAAGCGACCTACAGAAAGCGAGGTGAACATCGTGAAACAGACTTTTCACAACCGAAGCGGCACTGACGCAGAAGTGATTGCTACTCTCACTGCAATCAGTCAGGTATCCGCAAGAATGGCGAAGAATCTCAGAATCATCGCCGCACACAGACAATCCGAGGAAGGAGGAAAAGTAAATGTCAAAAATGAACGATATGGCTATGACCATCGAAGAACTGAGAAATGCTGCCGCTGCTATTAACGATGCAGCAAACTGGCTCGCACAACAGTTTGGTGGAGCATCCGAAACCGCTGAAAAATCAGAAGCTACTGCTGCTCCTGCAAAACCTGCACTGACCCTTGAGGAGGTTCGAGCTGTTCTGGCTGATAAATCTCGTGCCGGACATACAGTTGAAATTCGAGAACTTCTTAAAAAGTACGGTGCAAGTAAGTTGTCACTCGTAAACCCGATACATTATGAAGCCCTGTTCAGGGAAGCGGAGGTGCTCTAATATGCCACCTAAAGGACATGAAATCCTCTCCGCATCCTCTTCCGGCCGCTGGCTTCACTGCCCACCATCAGCAAGGCTCTGCGAAACCTATGAAGATAAAGGTAGTGACTATGCAGCAGAAGGCACCGATGCCCACTCCCTTTGTGAGTACAAGCTCCGCAAAGCACTCGGCATGAAAGCTACAGATCCTACCAAGAATCTCGACTGGTATAACGCTGAAATGGAGGACTGTGCTACCGGCTATGCCTGCTTCATCATGGAGCTTTTGGAAGAGGCCAAACAGACCTGCTCCGACCCGGTTGTTCTGATTGAACAGCGAGTGGACTTCTCTCGCTGGGTGGAACAGGGCTTCGGAACCTCGGATGCCATTCTCATCAGCGACGGCACCATGCATGTAATTGACTACAAACATGGTCTTGGAATCCTCGTATCCGCTGAGGACAATCCGCAGATGAAGTGCTACGCCCTTGGTGCACTGGAACTCTTCGATGACATCTACGACATCGATACGGTCAGCATGACCATCTATCAGCCCAGACGCCAGAACATTTCTACCTACGAAGTCAGCACGGATGACCTGTATCAATGGGCCGATCAAATTCTGAAGCCTACCGCAGACCTTGCCTTTGCCGGTGATGGAAACTTCCTGTGTGGTGAATGGTGCGGATTCTGTAAAGCAAAACATGAATGCAGAGCCAGAGCTGAAGCCAATCTTCTACTCGCACAGCACGATTTCAAGTTGCCGCCACTGTTGGAGGATTCGGAAATTGAAGTCATTCTCTCCCATGTTGACGAACTGGTTTCTTGGACCAATGACATCAAGGAGTATGCACTCCAACAGGCAATCAGCGGTAAAGAATGGACTGGATGGAAGCTGGTCGAGGGTCGATCCAACCGCAGATATACCAGCGAAGACGCTGTATCGAAGGCTGTCAAAGCTGCTGGTTTTGACCCTTACGAAAAGAAGCTGCTTGGTATCTCAGCCATGCAAAAGCTGCTCAGCAAAGCTCGCTTCGAAGAGCTTCTTGCAGCCTATATCGAAAAACCACAAGGCAAACCTACTCTTGTGCCGGAAAGTGATAAACGCCCGGCAATGAACACAGCAAAAAATGATTTTACGAAGGAATATGATAATGAGTAAAAATGCAAAAATAACAAATCCCATGAAGGTTATCACCGGTCCTAACACACGCTGGAGCTACGCCAACGTCTGGGAACCGAAATCCATCAACGGCGGCACTCCGAAGTACAGTGTCAGCCTGATTATCCCGAAGTCTGACACCAAGACTGTCGCTAAGATTGAAGCGGCTATCGAAGCAGCCTACCGTGAAGGCGAATCCAAGCTCAATGACAACGGCAAGTCTGTACCAGCTCTTTCCGTACTTAAGACTCCTCTTCGTGACGGAGATCTTGAAAGACCGGACGACCCTGCTTACGCTGGCAGCTACTTTGTAAATGCCAATGCGACCTCTGCTCCGGGCATCGTAGATGCAGACCGCAATCCTATCCTCACTCGTTCTGAGGTTTACTCTGGAGTCTACGGTCGTGCCAGCATCAGCTTCTATGCCTTCAACAGCTCTGATAATAAGAGCATCGCCTGTGGCCTTAACAATCTGCAGAAGATTCGTGATGGCGAGCCTCTTGGTGGTAAGGCTTCTGCTGAATCTGACTTTGCAACTGATTACGACGATGATTTTCTTAACTAACGGAGGTGACAAAATATGGAAACAATCATGATTAGCACAATTCTTGTAAGCATCTGTATCGGCTGCTTCGCATGTGTTGGCCTTACTACTGCAATCTCTATGATTCAGAGTATCATCAATGACCACAAACGCGAAAAGCGTGAACAAGAAAAGGACAATCGTGATCTCGAATATCATGAAAAACGCATGAAAGACTTTAAGTAATCTATCAACCTGCTGGCGGTGGTCTTACTTCCGCCAGCACATCTTTCGACAAAAGGAGACAATCTATGAATGAATTTGCAGAAATCTTAAATCTATTTATTGCTAACGTAATCGCATACACCTTTTTTGTAGCGGTATATGGCTTCATCATTTATAACATAGGGAAAATTATTCTCTATCTTATCCGCTATGCGGTATACCACATCCTCCGTGACATCATTAAATACAAATCCAATAAAGATAAACAATAACACGGCAGGCGGCAGGGATTTCTCTGCTGCCTGTTTTGTAGAAAGGACAATCTCATGAAAACACTTAGCATTGATATTAAGACCTACAGTGATGTACCTCTTCAGGAAACAGGCGTCTATCGCTATGTGGAGTCTCCCAATTTTCAAATCTTACTCTTTGCCTGTAGTGCAGACAGCCAGCCCGTTCGGGTCATTGACCTTGCCTGTGGAGAACAGATTCCAAAAGAAGTTCTTCTTGCCCTGGAAGATGAATCTGTCATCAAATGGGCATTCAATGCAGCTTTTGAACACATCTGTCTTTCTCGTTTCTTAGGATACCCGACAGGAGAATATCTGGAACCAGAAAGCTGGCGTTGCTCTATGATTTGGGCAGCTACGATGGGACTCCCACTCTCCTTGGAGGGTATCGGTGCTGTTCTCGGTTTGGAAAAACAAAAGTTCTCAGAAGGAAAAGATCTCATCAAGTACTTCTGCCAGCCTTGTGCTCCCACGAAGACCAATGGGCAGCGTACAAGGAATCGCACCTTCCATGCTCCGGATAAATGGACCATGTTCAAAAAATATAATGTCCGTGATGTGGAGACTGAAATGGGCATTCAGCAGAGGCTTGCAAAGTTTCCCGTTCCAGATCAAGTCTGGGATGAATACCATCAAGACCAAGAAATTAATGACCGTGGTGTACGCTTAGACATGGAACTTGTTGCTGCTGCCATTGAAATGGATACTCGCTCCAGAACGGAGCTGACCGAAACAATGAAGGGAATCACACAGCTAGAAAATCCAAATTCCGTCCAACAGATGAAAGCATGGCTTTCTGATAACGGATTGGAAACAGACACTCTTGGTAAGAAGGCTGTAGCAGAACTCTTAAAATCTGCTTCTCCAAAGCTCTCGCAGGTCCTCACCTTAAGGCAGCAGCTGGCCAAGTCGTCCGTCCGTAAATATCAGGCAATGGAAAAGACCGTGTGCACAGATGGTCGTGCCCGTGGCATGTTCCAGTTTTATGGTACCAATCGAACCGGTAGATTCTCCGGTCGTAATATTCAGCTGCAGAACCTACTGCAAAACCATCTATCGGACCTTGCAGAGGCTCGCTCTTTGGTGTGCTCTGGCAACTTTGAAGCTGTGGAACTTCTCTACGAAGATGTTCCGGATACTCTTTCTCAGCTTATCCGTACCGCCTTCATTCCAAGAGAAGGAACTCAGTTTCTGGTGGCTGACTTTTCTGCTATCGAAGCCCGTGTCATCGCATGGTTTGCCGGTGAAAAGTGGCGTCAAGATGTCTTTGCTAAAGGCGGAGATACCTACTGCGCCTCTGCATCGCAAATGTTCAAAGTTCCTGTTGAGAAACACGGTATCAATGGCCACCTCCGTCAAAAAGGTAAGATTGCAGAACTTGCTCTTGGCTATGGAGGTTCAGTCGGAGCCTTGAAAGCGATGGGTGCTCTGGATATGGGGCTCACCGAAGAAGAATTCCATCCGCTGGTAGATGCATGGAGACAGTCTAATCCGAACATCGTGAAATTCTGGTGGGATGTTGATCATGCTGTCATGGAAGCTGTAAAGTTCAAGCACACAACTTCCGAATATGGACTGACCTTCTCCTGCAGGAGTGGCATGCTCTTTATTACTCTCCCATCAGGAAGAAAGTTGGCGTATGTAAAACCGAAGATTGGAACCAATAAGTTCGGTGGCCAATGTATCACCTATGAAGGCATCGGCGGCACCAAGAAGTGGGAACGACTCGATTCCTACAGTCCGAAATTTGTTGAGAACATCGTACAGGCAACTGCACGTGATATTCTCTGCTATGCTATGCAGACACTTCGTTGCTGCTCTATCGTCATGCATATTCACGATGAAATTGTCATCGAAGCGGATCCCAGTATGTCATTGGATGCAGTTTGTGAGCAAATGGGCCGCACACCACCTTGGGCCAAGGGACTGCTTTTAAGAGCCGATGGCTATACGACACCTTTTTATAAAAAAGATTAGATTTTTTCGGCCAAACGGCAAACTCATCTCCATTTAATAGTGGAGATAGAAAATTTCATTTCTGTTTTTCGTCAAAATGGGACGTTCATCTCCAATGAATATTAGAGATGGGCGTCCTTTTTCCATGTCCATCCGGAAAGGAGGAACCTGACATGTCAATCAGCAAATACAACAATGAAGGCTATCCTGACCCTACTGCTTTCGGTGCTCTTTCTTCAATTGAAAACGAGACCCGTGCGCTAAGAGCTTTCAGACCAATCGTGTATATCTGCTCTCCCTTTGCCGGAGACATCGAAAAGAACATAGCTGCTGCCAGAGCCTACAGCCGCTTTGCAGTGGAGCAAGGATATATTCCCATTGCACCACACCTACTGTTTCCACAGTTTTTGAACGACAACGACCCGAAAGAACGCGAACTTGGCCTTTTCTTTGGAAACGCCATCATGAGCAAATGTTCTGAAGTCTGGGGCTTTGGAAGTCATATATCTCCTGGCATGGAAGCAGAAATCAAAAGAGCCAAGTGGAAAAATTACCGCCTGCGCTATTTCACTGAAAATCTTGAGGAGGTTTAACAACATGTACGAAGTAAAAGAAAATTCAAAGATATTAAAGGACGGAACTGAAATCACAACCTATAGCAGAGATGTGGTCAGCTGCAACATCTTAGAGGTCGAGGCAGGAACTACCGGTTATTACGGTGGCGATACCGGTCATGGCGGACGCACCTATTTTCGTATTCAAGATGCAACCTGCACAAACACGGAAATCCATAGCTATACCACTCGCTGTGGCAGTAACGGTTTTGAGGTCTGCCTCGGTGGTGATTGCGAACTGGAGACCATGATCCGTGCTTTGAAATTTATCACCAAGGTTCTGGAAGATGAATCCAAGGAGGTGTATGACTAATGTTCACCATTTATTCTGCAGACGTTACCGGTAATCCTGGCAACTGCTCCTATCCGTACAAACATGTCATCTTAGATGAGGACAGCCTGAAAGCTGCTATATGCCATGATTATGTCTGTGCAGAATATAAAAACAGTTACCGCAATGGCGATAATTTCATCGGCAGCGACTGCCTTCCTGTGGATTGCGATAACGACCACTCTGAAAATCCGGATGACTGGGTCACTCCTGATAATATCATGCAAGCCTTTCCGGGTGTCAGCTTTGCGATCCACTATAGCCGCTACAATAACCGTGAGAAAAATGGGAAAGCGGCAAGGCCAAAGTTTCATGTCCTGTTTCCAATCGAATATGTGACCAACGCTTCTCTTTACAGCGATATGAAGAAGTTAGTCAATTCCATCTTCCCATATTTTGATACACAGGCACTGGACGCAGCACGTTTCTTTTTTTGGAACGACCACTGCAGATGTTGTCCTTTATCCGGGACGCATGAATCTGACGGAGTTTTTGGATGAGGACCTGTTCGATGAAGATTTACCAGATGGTCAATACGATGGATCCTCTATTCCAGAAGGAAGTCGAAATGCAACCATGTCTCGTTTCGCCGGTCGTGTTATAAAGAAATACGGAGATAGCGACAAAGCATATCAAACATTTATGGAGGAATCAACAAAGTGCACACCTCCACTGGAAGCAGCCGAGCTCACTACTATCTGGCACAGTGCCCAACGTTTTTATGCAAGACTTTCCCAGCAGGACGGCTACATTGCACCGGAAGCATATAATAACCCTTCCTGTTAAACCCGGAGATTTTTCCGATGTTGGACAAGCTGAGGTGTTAGCAAAATACTTCTCCGGTGAGCTCCGCTACTCTCCGGCCACCCACTTTATCCGATACTCTGACCACTACTGGCAGGAATCCGAACCGGGTGCACAGGCAGTGGCACACGAACTTACCAGACGACAGCTAAAGGAAGCTGGCAACGATATGCTCGAAGCCCTCGATAAACTGAAGAACTCCGGCACACAATCCCTGCTCGACTCCATGTCTAAAAGCAAGGCCGAACAGGTCATGAATGAGGACCAGCTGGAAGCCTATCAGGAATTTCTGGCAGCAAAGGCATACCAGCAGTTTGCTGTAAAACGCAGGGACTCCAAGAACATTACTTCTACACTGAAGGAGTCTCGTCCGATGCTGGAAATTTCACCTCGTGACCTTGATGCCGATTGCTTCGCTTTGTATACACCGGAAGCGACCTATGATCTCCGTAAAGGAATGGCCGGTGCTAGAGAACATCTGCCGGAGGATTTCATTACCAAAATCACATCGGTATCTCCGAATTATAAGGGCCAGCAGATCTGGCTGGACTGCCTTGACCTTATCTTCCAAGGCGATCATGAACTCATCGATTATGTTCAGATGATTTGTGGTCTGGCTGCCATCGGCAAGGTTTACGTAGAAGCACTTATCATCGCCTATGGTGATGGCCGCAACGGCAAATCCACCTTCTGGAATGCTATTTCCAGAGTGCTTGGTCTTTACTCCGGTAACATTTCTGCATATACGCTCACTGTCGGATGCCGCAGAAACATTAAACCAGAAATGGCTGAGGTCAAAGGAAAAAGACTTCTCGTCGCAGCCGAAATGCAGGAAGGTGCTCGTCTAAACGATTCCACCGTTAAACAACTCTGTTCCACCGATGATGTCTTTGCAGAAAAGAAATACAAAGACCCGTTCTCCTTCAAGCCCTGCCACACACTGGTGCTTTACACCAACCATCTGCCTCGTGTCTCTGCATCCGATGACGGCATCTGGAGACGACTTATCGTCATCCCGTTCAACGCCAAGATTACCGGCAACAGTGACATCAAGAATTATAGCGAGTACCTTTACGACAACGCTGGTGGCAGCATTTTGGCGTGGGTCATCGAAGGTGCCGAAAAGGTCATCGAGTCTAATTACCAGATTCCCGTGCCGGATTGCGTGCAGGAAGCTATCGATGAATACCGCAGCCAGAATGATTGGTTCGGTCATTTCCTTGCAGATAAATGCGAGGTCGACCCGTCCTATAAAGAAAGCTCCTCTTCTCTTTATCAGGCTTACCGCAACTATTCTCTGGACTGCAATGAGTATGTGCGCAGTACCGCTGACTTCTACTTTGCACTGGAGAAGGCTGGCTTTGAGCGAATCACGGTGAGCAGGAAGCGTTACTTTAAGGGGCTACGCTTACGTGAGGACACTGGTGCAGACGAGGATTTTATGAATTAAGGCCACAAATGACAAGGTGTATCAAGGTGTTATATAAAACTTTTCTTAGACCTATAAAAATATCAATAAGAAAAAGTATGGAAAATACCATTGATACACCTTGCACCTCTTCAAATTAACGGCCTGATAGAGGACAACTATGTTAGAAAAAACAATAGAAAAGAAATTGACAACCGCAGTAAAAAGGGCTGGTGGTATCGCACCGAAGTTCTTGTCTCCTTCTTTCGCAGGTATGCCCGACCGCCTGATCTTATTGCCTGATGGGAAGTTTGCCTTTGCAGAATTAAAAGCATCGGGAGAATCCCCACGCCCATTGCAAAAGGCAAGGCACCGGCTCCTTCGCTCTTTGGGCTTTCGTGTCTATGTAATTGATAGCATCGAGCAGATTGGAGGGGTGACTGATGAACTTCGCACCTCATGATTATCAGGCATATGCCATTGATTATATTGAAACACATCCTGTGGCAACCGTCCTGCTCGATATAGGTCTTGGTAAGACGGTGATTCCCCTGACTGCCATCGCAGACCTTCTGTTTGACAGCTTTGAGGCCCATCGCATTCTGGTGGTCGCCCCACTTCGAGTAGCCAGAGACACATGGCCTGCGGAAATCAGAAAATGGCAGCATCTGAAACATCTGACCTTCGCTGTCTGTGTGGGCACACCGAAAGAGCGAAAAGCTGCTTTGATGGCTGATGCAGACATCACCATCATCAATAGAGAAAACCTACAGTGGCTCATCGAATCCAGTGGTTTTTCCTTCGACTACGATATGGTGGTCATCGACGAGCTATCATCCTTCAAGAATCACAATTCAAAGAGGTTTAATTCTCTCCTGAAGGTAAGGCCCAGCGTCAAACGTATCATTGGCCTGACCGGAACGCCAAGCAGTAACGGTCTCATGGATTTATGGGCTGAGTTCCGACTGCTGGATTTAGGAAAACGCCTCGGACGCTTTATTACCGAGTATCGAAACAACTACTTCGTGCCAGACAAAAGGAATGGACAGATCATCTATTCCTACAAGCCACAACCATATGCAGAGGAGCGCATCTATGACCAGATTTCCGATATCACTATCTCCATGAAATCGACAGACCACCTGAAAATGCCAGAACTTATCTCCTCTGAATACGAAGTTCATTTATCCGAAGATGAAGTGACCCGATATGAAGAATTGAAGCAGGAGATGGTATTAGAGCTCCCGGATGGAGAAATCACTGCTGCCAATGCAGCTTCCCTCACCGGAAAGCTATCCCAGCTTGCCAACGGTGCCATTTATTCCGATACCGGTGACACCATCGAGTTCCACGACAGAAAGCTGGATGCTCTGGAGGATATTATTGAATCTGCAAACGGCAAACCAGTTCTTGTGGCTTACTGGTTCAAGCACGACCTCTCCCGTATTCAGAAACGCTTTGATGTGAGAGAAATAAAATCCAGCAAGGATATCACCGACTGGAATGCCGGAAAGATACCAGTCGCAGTCATTCATCCTGCATCTGCCGGACATGGGCTCAACCTACAGGCTGGCGGCTCCACCCTCATCTGGTTTGGGCTGACATGGTCACTGGAATTGTATCAGCAGACCAACGCCCGTCTCTGGAGACAGGGTCAGACTTCCGGAACCGTGGCGATAGAACACATCATCACAAAAGGAACTATTGATGAGCGTATCTTAAAAGCTCTCTCCAAAAAGGAGCTGACCCAGAATGCCCTTATCGATGCGGTAAAAGCAAACCTATGATAGTCACAGTAAAACTACGACAATCCGTGCCAATCCGAGGGAAATAAAACAATCCGGAGGTAAAGCATGAACGCAAAAGAATATTT